>Ga0099825_1000559_pt1 | contig 40758 bp, 19 predicted proteins | sample SiratroredBW_FD_76838 | JGI IMG/M metagenome (GOLD analysis project Ga0099825, IMG submission 76838) | Root nodule microbial communities of legume samples collected from California, USA - Siratro red BW | ecosystem: Host-associated > Plants > Roots > Nodule | place: USA: California | collected...
AAAAAAAAAAAAAAAAAAAATATATATATATATATATATATATATATATATATATATATATATATATATATTACTAATTAATGCTAAAATGTCAAAATATGTATGAAATGACAATGATTTTTTGTGACTCTAGCATGCCATCGTTAAGAACAATAATCTATGATTAATCATTCTAGTTAATTAATGATTAAACACAATAAACTATTTGACTTGCCCATCCAACTTTAATACCTTACAATAATGCAATATTTTTGTATATTTAGAAATAATGGGTTAGAAAATGGTTTAGAGTTTCGACCTTGTTCATAAGTGCATGCACATTTTTAACACCTGTGGATATGCCTATAGCTTTGTTAAGAAAAGTTATTTGCGGGCACTTCAATTCTATTTATTAAGAGAATTAGACGGAAGTGAAAGAACTACATTCTTTCAAGTGTATACATAAATTTAGGATAAGAGAGATTATACCCAATTGATGACAAAGAAAACATTTCATACTTAGAGTATTTGTATAAAAATTTATATTTACTTTATCACAAAATGATGAAAGCTAATGACTTGATTATCGAGAGTATAAAGAAGAAGTGTCATACGTTTATAGATTTATTTACTTATAAGGAAGATTTAACGTGATTTGATCTTTTAAATCTTAAAAATTTGAAGGAAAACTTGATTATTTTTATTTGCTAGTGTTTCACAGACGATTTCCATAAGAATATGGTTTTAAAGTTATCTAAAGAAATTCATGACTATTTGAAAGAAGAATAAAAAATATGAAAGAATTTTAAAAATTAAAAGTCTAAATTTAATAAGAAAGTTTGAACTCTAAAAAATAAAAGAATCTCAATCAATTACAGAATACTCAAATAAAGAGATAAAGTTTTTTAGTTAAAATAAATTTGATAACAATATCACAAAAATACAAAATATTAATTATTTCTAAAAATTGACACGCAAATGAAAACATCCTATTCACATCAACATAAAAATGTTGAGTTTTGTGAAACTACCTAAAATAAGTGAAAATATTATGGTAAGTCTGAAACAAAAACGCTTAATATAATAATAGAAAAGCCATTTCCTTCTCTAACATATAAAACTTGTACAACTTTTTATCTTTAATAACTTAACAACACTATATTCTACTACTTTCTCAATTAAAACATCAAAACCCAAATCAAAATATTTATATGATGTGATTGAATAAGAAATTTTTAGATATTAATTAATTCACTTTTATAAAAAAACAACTTAAAATGTTTTATTACACAAAACATTCAAAAATATGAACTATAAAATATATATTCATTTTCTCATAAAAATAGAATATTACTTAATAAGATACAAATAGTTGGTAACTATATGTAGCTAATTAAGATATATTTTAATATATAAAAATCTTAACTAAATATGATATAATATGTACAATCTATTTTGGAGGTGAATTAAAAAAAAAAAAAAACTCAACACTTCCCTTGGTACATATAAATTCCATATATCCAACTTAACAAGGTATTTTAAGAATACTTCATTGAAAACTATCTTTATTAGAAAATTTACTATATTCATACTTTTTTTGCCTGTCTTATCAATTTTTGATTTCATCATGATAAGAATAATATTTCCTGATTTTTTTTATATAACTACTTAACAATTAATTAAAATGATATTATAAGAGTAAGAAATCTAAATTAACAAGTTAATTTTTAAATATTATATTATTATAATAAAATTGTGAAGTAATTGCAAGATTAATTAATGGTCATCATCACACTAACCATAAGGAAAAATATACTTTGACAATCGAAAAAGGATGTCAAATAATCATACCAAAATATGATCAGATTATCAACTTGCAAAGATGAAAGTTAAGAACACTCAGATTGGCCATTTCAAAATAACTAATAAACAGTACCAAAAACAACAATTTGTCCAATGATTCAAACGGATGCAGGCACTAGCAATCGTAACAGAAATTTCAAAATCCAAAGCATCTCAAATTAAACTAATATAAATATGTCCAAAAGCATCTCAAAACAACTAAAAATATGTCCCAAAAGCATTCAAATAAACCACTAAATATCCATATTCAATATAAAAGCCTCCCAGCCATATATATGTGCTGCCCATGTATGTAGCAGACCAAATGGTCATTAATCACTTTCAAATGCTCACTGTGCCAAAAGAAAATGCCTCAATTCTCAATCTGCAAATTCCTACAACAAAGCATTCAATCAGTTAATATAAGAATACGTCTACAAGTAAACCTAAAACTTTGCTTCCAAAACAACCTCTCCATCTACATACATAGCTTCATATCTTTAGTTGCATGGCCACTAAAGCAAGCATATCCACCTCACTCCAATATATTTACGAACTTATTTTACACAATCTTAAACATGCATGGTTGAATTAAGTTATATTTAGAATAATGAAAAGCATATCCAAGACACAATCAAATGACACCACTAATTAACATTTTCAACTTTACAGTTTTATAATGTTTACTCTATTTCTTCTTATCGTATCATATTTCCCATAGATTTATCACTTTTCTCATTTATTTCTCTCTCTATATATGTTGTATGTGTGTGTGTAAATTGGCAGTTTGAGCGTTCGTAAAAGATTACCTACTAAGTATTCATTGGCTCATTTCAAAACTATGGAACAGATAAGGAATACACTAAAAAGATAGTATGATAGTAAAAATAACAATAATGAGATATTAAGAAACTTAACTGATTCCGATCGCATCCTCTTGGTACTCTTGGACCTGGTCGTTCTCCTCCTTTTTGAACCTGAACCACCATCACCAATAGAAAGTTCACCTGAACCAAAAGTAGTAGTAGACGGTGCTTGACCTGGGAGAAGATTCAGTTGTGGAATCTCAGTGACAGTGGTTTGAACGGGTGGCATATTTTGAGGCATCTGGGATGGAACTGCAACAAGAGATGATACATTTTCAGGCATCATAGATTGTAGAGAAGTGGCAGGAAGTGCAATTTTTGGTCCATTACCATGAGCAGCTACAGGAACTGCAACCTCCTTATTCTTATGACTCAGTGAAACAAAGGTGTTTTCTCTATTTTCCATGGCGGCTGAAATGGAATTGATTGCATCAATTCCAAGGGGTTCAGTTGGTCTGACTGCACCAGGAAGTCTATATTTTGCCTTCATTGTCTCGTAAAGTAATCCTGAGGTAGAACCATCTGCTACAAACATTCAGTTCAATTAGTCACTTACTAACAAAAAAGAAAAAAAAAAACTAAAATGATCTCATAAAGCACTAAAGAACACAGTACCTAGCATTGTCATTATAGCATGACGTGCTGCCAACTGCTCAGCAATTTTTTTGCTTCTGGCAGTAGTGCCAGTGTATTGTGTACCATTGAACGTCACAGTTGATACAAAAAGAGGTTGCGGCTCTGCTAGCTGGACAGTGTTGTATTTAGGCTTTTCCACATTCAGCTTACCAGCATAATCATGCAAGATAGATTTGGAAAAGGTGGCATTCTGGAAAACAAAATAAAAGAAGGTAGAATTGTTTCCACCACATTAGCAACACATTCATTTTTTATTATGGTAATTTGATAAAAAAAAAAAAATTGTCACTATTCAGCATCTTTTGTGTACAAATCAAACAGCTGATAATCCAGAAAAACAATGCCCATAATGCATGGTAGAATTCAAATACAATGCCTGAATCAAATAGCACTAAACAAATTACTCAAGGAATTTAACACAAGTAGTAAAAAATGAGGTATTATGAACACTTAATCTATCTTTGCTTAAAACTAGTAATCAATTCTCAAAGTTGGCATAAAAATTAAATTATAGAATACCTCATGGACCACAGGGGGCTCATCATCTTTAGGTTGTTCTGTGAGGTATAAGAGTGCAACTCTAGCCGCATCCTGCTCGGCAGCCTTTCGTTGAGTGAAAAGGTTGGGGGAAGTGTAGTTCATTCCGTCCACCGACACTGTTGCCCTATACCTCGGATCATGCTGAGCCCACTCATTGACAGTCACATACACGGGAAATTGTTTATTTGACTTCTGAGTGAATCTTTGCAAACTATTCTTGTAGTTCTCTTCCGATTCCAAAGCCATGCCTACTGAGAATCACAAGAATAAAGATCTTTTGTTATAAGCTTGATCAATTTAGATTCAGACCAAAAAGGCTACAATAAAAAAAACCCTAGTAAGCATGCAATAAAAGTAGACCACAGAAAACCAGCTTACTGAACGTAATTTAACTACAGAATGTGCTCAAAGTATAATAAGCTCTCATTAAACAATTTTTTTAAGACACTCCGAAAGGATAAATACCATTAGCTTTGAAAGGATTTCTTTAAGATATCAAAATTAAGTCGCAAATGACAAGTCTCTCACAATGAAACACGTTCGACTAGCCAGATCCATCATTGGACAGATTGCTGGCTGTTTAAAAGGAACTCATACGAATCATTCATGAGGTCCATCAAAAACTCATGTAAATTCATGAAAAGTCCAATTTATACGTACAAACACACAAAGCTACTACAAGTCAAATTCACACACACAGATCTAAAAAAGTTGAAAAGCTAGAATAAAAGACGACCCAATGAATAAAAAAAAGCTTCTTTAAACAAAAAGGTGCAAACTTTGGTGTTGTCTTCCTGAGAATTAATCTATAAAAATGGTGTGCTTACTCAGTGAAGGAAGAGAAGAAGATGATGAAGAAGGAGGATGAGGTTGAGGGGTAGCAGAAATGAGAAGTGATGATTGTTAGGGTAAAGATAAAGGCAAAAGAATATTAGGAGTTTACATGGAGTGAGGTAAAGTTTCAGTGAAAACAAGGATTTGAGTCACCCAAGGAAACGGCCTGAGAGTTACGTTTTACGTTTTACTAAAAGATGATTTTCTGAACTATCTAGTTTGTAAGAGAACTATAATTGTTTTAAATAATAATAATAATAATAATAATGTAAAATTATCATTATTAATCTGTACCAATTAATTAAAAGGGCCACTTCCTTTTTTAATTTTTTTATTTCAAAATTATTTTTGAAAATTTTCTTCTCACATGAATACTCTATTGTTTACAAATTGTCATTAGTTACCTTTTGTAAACTTACGCCATTTTAGTTAAACTTTTATTTAAAAATAAAAATTTAATATTTTAATTCTTATTTCCTTCACTTACATATACTTAACTCTTATTCACAAATAAGTTATTCATTTATAAATATGTGAATTAAAATTAATATAAGTATTAAACTTTTAATTCAATAACCTAAAATAATAAGATCACATTATTAAAATACACAACACTTAGATAGAGTATGAATGAAATGCTGAGTTCTTAACTTTTTAAAACTATTTCTTGACAATTTTCCTGAGTTATGATATATTTAATAATGAGAGAAGCCTTGCAAAATATTTCCTTCTCTTTTATTTTTTTAATTTTTAGTAAATCAAAAAAACATTAAAAAAATCATTATCCTTTTATTTAATTAATAAATGGTTAAATGATTATTATTGTAAAGAGAGAAAAAGTACATTAATTAAAAATAAGTAAATTTATAAAAAAATTGTTAATAAAATAGTAACGAGGTTTCTTATTTTAATTTTTTATTTCTATTTCATAAAAATTTATAAGTATAAATTAATAAAAAAATATGAAAATAGTTATATAATCAATGAAAGAATAAATTATATAGTCTTGAATTTTTTTTAAAAAAACTAATAACAATATTTTTTTCCAATAATTCAATAATTAATTAATTAATTATGTGCGTATTTAGGTTTCAGATCTTATATTGAAGTTTATTTATATGACAATAAATTTTAAATCATTAGCTAAAAATAATATTAAATATACTAATTAATGTTTTTAGGTTAAATTTTAAATAAAAAATTATTAAATAATGTTTTATAAAATGTTTTCATTAAATAAAATCAAGATAAAAAATAAGCATGAGATTTTAAAAATGATGTAGTATAATAAAATTCAAATAAATAAATTAAAATATTATATTATAACTCCTTTAATAAAAATGTTTAAATACATTTCCATTCCAAACTTATAATTAATTCACATATATTGAAAAATTGGTTATTTAGTTAATAATGTTAACTTGTCTATATGGTTTTATTAAGTTTTTTCCTAAAAATTCAACTCTAAGAAGAGAATAATAATAATAATAATATAATTTTAACTTAAAACCTAAAATTTCTAATTGTCTGATTTTTAAAAATATAATTCATAATATTTATTATTTGTGAACTAAAATTATTAAAAATATTTAATAAAATAAACAGTTAGAAAAGTCTTATAAAATTATAAGAAATTTTCAAAACAATGTTTTAACAACAACTTTTCGTAAAACATGTAACTTATTTGTTCTCTTTCTAATATTTCATAATATATTTCTTATAACGTTTCTTTCAACCGTTACAGTTAAGACCAAAAAATAATAATAATATGTAGGATGAAATATTTAGTGTGAATAAAAATTCTGTTCAACATTATCTGGATTACAATAAACATTTATATAATTACGTTACCTATGGATAAAACAATTTCTAATACATTCATTCCAAAACGTCTCTCACAATAAGTTAAAGAATAAAATCGCTCGAGGTAACAATAGTTTCCACTCATAAGAGTTCTATCTATTAAATGAATTGCTATTTCTTATTCTTACTATACATTATCATTTATACAATGCAATTCTTTTGTCAAATATGTATTTCATTTGTTTTTGTTTTCTTTCCAAGATTACACAATATCTTTCTCATATGTGTCCCAACACAGGTAACATAAAAAATTGAATGTGAGAATTATCATACATAATTTTACTCAACATGAGTTGGGTCATAATAATGTCTTATTAAACAGTGTTATGTTTATAGTTTCAATGATTTTTTGTAAAATATGTGTTTTTTTTTTTTTTTTTTGGTACTGTTTCCTTAGTTCACATATAGCATGTAAAAGTAGATATGACAACTCTATATATTTGTTTTTACGTAAAAAATAATAATATAAATAATTTGTATTCACAACAAAGAAGAATATAACAGTGAAATGATGAAGTTCTTTAACTTTTAAACTTTACCTGACTCCATTTTTTGGTTATAATATATTTAATAATTAACAAGAGAGTGACAATGCAAAACACTTTCATCATTAGCCTTCGGTAAAGAGTTTTATTATAATTTTGCATAATTAAGAAAGTATTAAATGTTTTCCATCTTTAATTATTATTATTATTATTATTATTATTATTATTATTATTATTATTATTATTATTATTGTCGTCGTCGTCATTATTATTATTATTATTATTATTATTATAATTATTATTATTATAAAGAGATAAAAGTATAGGAAAATAATCTACTTTCCGAATCTCTTCTTCTCTTTTATACGGTGTAATTTTACAAGTAGAAATAAAAATATAGCATTTTTTTATTAATAAAACAGTTATCAACTTTTAGTTTTGTTTTAAAATAAATTAAAAGTTCATTAAAGAGGATTTTATTATTTACATACTACATAATTTAGGGTATAAGATTTGAGTTATTTTAACAAAAATTACTTATTTTTAACAACAAAACTCTAATTTTCTTTGTTTTCTCTTTATGAGAATTTTAATTCCATTTTATATCATATTGAATATTAGAGATCCTCGTCCAATTTCTAATGTAGTGTAAAATAAGCTTAACGGATCACAATTTTAATTTTGATAAGTTCAATTTTTTTTTTGTTATTGGATAATTTATTTAAAATTTCTTTAAAGTTATGCGTGTATTTTAGTGTATGTGATCTTAGAAACAATTAAAATGATCTTTATCTGTTCTAGATTCTAAGAGTATATTTACAACTTTGAATAAATATAAGAGAAAATATAGGATAATTTTCCCTTATAATGTTTACTTATGACTTTCACAAATTAGATTATCTAATTATCATTACGGTAGACAAAATAGATTAAGAGGTGAAGAAAATACTTATAATAAATTAAGGAAGTTTATTTGAGATCATATAGTGATAGATGATTCTTAAACTTTATATACCAATTGATAGGAAAACAACTTTGATGGTATCATGTCAACTACTTGACAACCACTTTAAGTGACGATTATGTTAATGTGAGTTGGAAATGAAAATAATTTTTTAAGTGGAGGTGAAGACTGTATCAAAGAAACAATCTTTTATTGGGGTTTGGAAGTGTTTAATGTGGATTAAAGATGAATTTAAGATATCATGTGTGTGTTGTGGTAGTTGGTTGCTGGTTTAGAATGGTAGTGTTTTGGAGACGAGGTTCAGAAGTAATGTTTTGGAGGAGGTGATGTGTTTTCATTTGCGATGATGTGTGGTGGTTCGTAGGCAGTTTCCATTTTGGGTAGTGACATGTTCTTGATTTTTCCTTAGTTGTTATTGTCATAAGGGGTTAATTGTTTAGGTGCGAATATATGTTTGCAGTTTGCTTACCTTCTTTCTGTCTAAACCACCGTTCTCACCTGTTTCTTTCTTTCCCCAAACTCCATCTTAAAGATAAAAAATCTTAAACCTGTTTTCTTCTTTTAATGATTTCGTCTTCTCAACTTCCTTCTCAGATCTTTTTTCTTTCACGGTTTCGTTTTGAAATTCACCTATTTCTGTTTTTCCCAACTTTTTTCACTCAAACATTTAGCTCATAACACTGACCTTTTCATAAACCCGCTAAACTCACTCAATTTTTCTTCAAATTTGATTTTATTGTACACAAAATAAGAAAATACAAGTTTGTCCTCTACAAATAAGAAATGTCTGCCATAACATATTTATTAAAGGGGTGTATTTTTGTTGTACAGTTATAAAACCATATTTTTTCATAGAAAGAAGACAATAATCAATAGAATGCTGATACTTTAATACTATACACAATAAAATACAACCATTTAACACTAAAATAAATTATTATTTTATTGTTATATAATATTATTTTTTATACAATATTTTATTAAATAAAGTTAGTATCAAATGATTGTAATTATTAATAATAATGTTAAAAGAATAATTTTTCTAATCAATATATCTGGATTTTTAGAAGAACAAGTACATAATATGAAATATATCGAATTGTTAGCCAGTTTTAGCGATAATTTCCAAAATCGACTAATTATAGCTTAGGGTTTAGTCAAATACATTTTCACAGAGGCTCACATGTTATACAACATGATTGTAGACTTGCCTACATCCAATCTCTAGAGAAAAGAAAAACGCATCCAGTTAAAAGAAAATTAAATTAAAACCCATGCATTATAGAAAAATTGAAGAACTAAAAGTACGAAATAATTTGAGTTTTTTTTATTCTTTAATTCATTATGCATTATGTAGAATATATAATTTGTGATTACAAATCTTAATCCTCATATATTATATTTTTGCTAAATATAAATTGATTAACTTACTAATTGGTGGTGAGGAACATATCAAGACTCTTAATTAAAAATTTTTAGTGCGCACATGACTATAAAATTTCTTTCTTCTGAGAATGGAAGTTATGTGACTATCTGATCACAAATAAAAAGTTAGAGAATATTAAATACAAAGTTTTGAGGTGTCCTATGCACTTTGAAAAAATAAAAGTAAAAGAAGGATATGCTGAGATGTCTGTGCAACAAACAAAAGAAGTTAACTAAATAATGGAACCAAAAGATGAATAAGTAGTTATTGAACATTAGTTTAATAACACTCATCTTGCTCATTGATTTGATTTAACCACGATAATACACCAGTAAAAAAAAATTATAATATTGTTTCATCAAATTATAAATAGAACAAGTGTTTAAACAAAATGTTAACTTGTATGTTTATGTTATGAAATGTTAAACATAGAAGTCTGAGTAAAAGTTGAAAACAAAAATAAATTATATCTATTAAATTTAAGACAAAAATAAAATGAATAAAAGACAAATATACTAATTTGAATCCTGAAATCATGACACTAGAGATAATATTCAAAATTCCTTATACTTACATATGTTGCTTACGAACATTTTAATTGATTAAATATTTCATCCACATATTAACCTTTATGAATGTTAATGTACTTACTTGTGCATCTATGTTATACCATAAACTTAACAAAACATATTATTATATAAATATGTTATATAAAATTATACATGATCGTGAAATTTTATTAAATTGTACATAAACTTAATTTTGTATATAATTTTTCTTTAATGGAATTAAGGCTAATAGTAACTTTTTATATAGAAAATGACTTATATTATATCAATACCAATTATTTTAGGAATACCCTTGGGAGCATATGAATTATCCACCCTAGGTAGTGTATGGACAACAAATTTATTGTCTTCTAACAAAAGAAACAAAAAATTGTTAACTCATGAAGAAGTTGCTTGTGTATTGAAATACTTTAACCAAATTGTGTGTAGTCACACACAACTCTTCCTTGAACACTATAAGCTACTATTTGATGATCACTCTTCACAATAACAACATCTTGGAAACTTTTATTCTTTAGAAACTTTGTAATAGAGCCATCATTTTAAGAGAATATAAAATATAAAAATTGAATCTAAAATAATAATGTGTATAAAATGAAAATATTGAATTACAAATGTTAGTGTGTAAATAAAACTAAATTAAACTTTTTAGAAGATAAATAATCAAACTGAATAAAAATATAAAAGATAAACAATTTTTTAATAATTTTATTAATAATAATATATAAAATAATTAATTAATTTTTATATTATTTCTTGATTTTGTACAATTAACATTGATAAAAGTTTAATAAAATTCTTCAGTTTAAAAAAAATACCTAAATAATCAATCTTTTACAAAATAAAATTTTAATTATCCTTATTATCATCTATGAAAATACTAAAAGACAAAAAAAAAATAACATTGTAATTTTTTTGGAACAGAAACTCTTTCATAATCTTGTTTTTTAGATTAAACATTCATAATCTTAAACTTTGAAAACAGTAAATAAAAAAATTCAAAATTCAACACTTAGAAAGAAAAGAGTATAAAATAAAAAAATAATAATAAATTATTATTAATATTATTTTCCATAAACAAAACCCAGAAAAATACGAAGATAAAGAATAAACAACATTGGAACTTTGTTCTAAATCTTGGAACTGTGTTGGTTGATTGTTCTTGTTTGTTAGGGTTTGGCCATGGAAGAAAGCCCTCGAGCTCGCAGAAAGCGAAGCCACCCATTTTCTTCTTCTCCTCCTTCTCCTCCACTTCCCAAGCGCCCCAATTTCCCTTCCTTCCAAGACATCCCCAACCTTCCTTCCAACATCAAATCTCTCTGTCACCTCATCGCCACCACCTCCGCCGCCGCCATCGAGCACGCCCTCCAATGCGCCGCCATTGACATCACCCCTCACGACGTCGAGGAAGTCCTCAGACTCTCCTACGGCTTTCCCGGCCAGGCCGTCAAATTCTTCCGTTGGAGCGGCCGCCAACTCAGCGACAACCACACACCCTATTCCTGGAACCTCGTGGTCGACCTCTTGGGCAAGAATCGCTTCTTCAACGCCATGTGGGACGCTATTAAGTCAATGCAGAAAGAAGGGTTACTCTCACTGACCACGTTCGCCTCTGTCTTCGGGAGCTATGTCATCGCCAACAGAACCCGGGAAGCGATTGTGGCGTTTGAGGTTATGGAGAATTACGGTTGTGTGAGGGACGTGATTGCTTTGAACTCATTGTTGAGTGCAATTTGTAGGGATGGTAGGACAGTTGATGCTTGTGATTACTTGCAGGTTGCTAAGAAATTTGTCCGGCCGGATGCTGATTCTTACGCGATTTTGATGGAAGGATGGGAGGGTGAAGGAGATAAGGGTGTGGTTGGTGCGAAGGAGACTTTTGCTGAGATGGTGATTGAGATTGGATGGGATCCTGCCAATGCGCCTGCTTATGATTCATTCCTGTGTGCCCTTGTTAGAGGGCCTGATGGGTTGCTTGAGGCTATTAAGTTTGTTGATTCAATGAGGGATAGGAGGTGTTACCCTGGTGTGAGGTTCTTGAAGGCTGCATTGGATGAGTGTCTCAAGTTTCATGATGTTAAGACTGCTAAGTTTTTCTGGGAGGTGTTGGTGGAGGTGGGGAGGGTGTTGCAGCCCTCCACGGAGATGTACAATTTGATGATTGCTTTGCTTTGTTATTGTGGTGATACTGATGCTGCGAGGAGGATGCTTGATGAGATGGTTTACCGAGGGGCCTTTCCTGATGTGGTGACTTATAACTTGCTGTTTAAGTTCTTGATCAAGGGGAGGAAGCTGAGGGAGGCGTCTGCAATGTTTGCTGAGATGGTGAAGAACGAGTTTGTACCGGATCAGGATAACTGTGATGCGGCGGTTAAGGTATGTGTGGATGGTGGGGAGCCTCTTTTGGCGATGAAGGTTTGGAAGTGTTTGGTTGAGAATTATCAGGATGATTTGGAACGAACAGCGAATTTTCTGGTTGTGGGGCTTCGGGATTTGAATAGGATTCCGGAGGCGGTTAAGTATGCTGAAGATATGATTGGAAGAGGAATCAGGTTGTCCTCTTCAACCCTGTCAAAACTGAGACAAAACCTTGTCAAGGAAAGAAAGGAATTTGTGTATGAAGAACTTTTGAGAAAGTGCAAATCTCAATAAGTGGTTTGGAATTTGCTAAAATTATGTAGCTTAATATTAGTACCAAAGTAGAATGTTTAGCTTTATCTGCTAGAGAGGGGAAAATTTTGAAGTAGTTATTATTTAAGGTGATGTTTTGATTATGCTGAGCAAGTTGTAGGCTATGGCATGTATCATCTTTGTATATTGTTACTGCAAAAGATCCTTGTAGAATTGCTTTATAAGGTTAAAGTGAATGAAGTTCATATAGATTTTTTTGTTTCTGGTAAATATTATAAAAGAAAAAGGCTTTATCTATTTTTACGGATCTCAATTTCTTTTTTCGTTTGTTTCTGATTTAATCCAGATTATAATTATTCGCTATTTCTGCACTTTTGCATGCATTTGTAGTACTTATTGGTCTGAAGTTCACTACTTACTTTTTAGAAACGAAAAAATAAAAAAAAAAATATTACTTGAAGAGGTGGGCTATACAGTGGATTAACTTTTTTTTTTTCAAAATTTTATAGACCTTTAGTTTCTATATATGATTCAGTGATCTATCTAGAGATTTCAACGAGCACTCTTTAAATCTGACCTTGTATGTTCTGGTCTATGGAGATTATCTGATGTCTGCACTTATCGTAAGGGTCATCAATTATCCTCATTACATTCAGTGTATTTAGAATTAGATCTTTTGTTTATAATTATTCTTACGAGATTGAAAGATCTTTTAACTTGCTAAGAGACACTTTATCTTTAGATTTAACTCAGGTTTCTTCTTAGCAATCTTGCTTGAAAACGTGAGTTCTACCTGTACTTCTAGTATTATTAGACAATTGGCGTGTAATTGTGTTTACTATTTGGTATCATAATCATAGCATCTATATGCTAAAATTGATAGTAGTAAATTGGAACTGATATGTGGTCTAATCGTATTTAGTTCGTTTTTTATATGATATCAAGCCAGTTGAAGCCTTGTCACCTTACGAGGTGTTTAGGATAGGTGTTTGGTATCCCTGGTTGAATCTAAGTACCCTTATTTTGAATAGATCTCAGTACATGCTTGGGCCTTGTTTTGATTAGATATCTCAGTAATGACTAGCCTGATTTTGATAATATCTCAACATATGGTTGGACCATAATGTGATTACATTTTAGTGCATGCTTGGACATTGTTTATGTGATTTAGTGTTAATTTCGCGGAATACTTGATGACTAAGAGTGTTTGGTTGCATATTAGAAAAAATCTAACGTGCTTGGAAACTTAGTTACAATGGTGGTTTCAAACATTAAAGAACTTACTATGTCCATTTCAACCATTAAAGATGACTCCACTAAACTGAGCGATTAACTTTTTGAGTGTAAAGTGACAAATTTTATTGGTTGAAAGAAAATTAACTCTCAATCTTACGTGTAAACATGTTTTGTATATGTGAACTAAATGTTATTTATGTATAGAAATAATGTGTTTATTAAGAGTCTTATTGAGTATGAAATGATGAGTTACTGATGTGTTACTAAAGCCTTGAGGTTCTTGTATTTAAGATACTAGTTTGTTTGGTTGAACTCTTCTCTTGTGCTTAAATTCTAACTAAGTAAGTTTTTCATTCAAAGTTGAGTTACAAAAAGAGTTCAGTGGACATCGACCCTTGAAGAGGGTGACAATGTTAATTCTCTCAGAAAAAAGTGCTCTGAGTGAGATAGTGTTGATAAAGTAAAGTAGCAGGGGAAGTCGACTCTTAAAGAGGGTGGCAATGTTAGGAATCTTATATTGAGTAAGATGAACTACTTGGGATGATACTTAAACTTTGAAGCTCTCCTACCTAATAGACTAGTCTTTTGAATTAGACTTTTCTCATGTGCTAAGCTGTGACAATTGGTGTGTTCATTAAGTAAGGGGCAACTCATAGGTTGAATTAAGGTGCAAACCAAATACTGATATATGAGTGAAGTTATCTCAATGAACCCTAAACAAAGTGAAATCATTGTGCACGTTGGTCTTTGAAAAGGTTACAATACTAAGAATATCACATTGAATAAAATGAAATACCTAATATAATATTTAAACCATGATATTCTGCTATATAATAGACTAGGTTTTAGGTTGAGGAGTTGAACCCCTTGTATTAATTTTTTTTTTTTTAAAATTAGTATATCTTCTATTTGGTATGTACGATTTTATCACATATCATTGGTTCACAAGTTTTTAATGATTTTTGCAGTAGCATTGTATCTAGGTATCATTTACCACATTCTCATCCTCAAGGCATAAATATACCATACATAAGACATTTCTTAACTCACAATTTGTCCAACATCTCCCTCTTCATCTTATCCATGAACAAGCTCGTGAATTCTAAATCTAATTCGAGAATGAATATGTAAAGTTACCCCAAACTTTATTCTACATATTCTCACTATCTTACCTGCACCAACTCTGTCAACTTTCCAACCTCTCTTTAGTTGTTCCAAAAAAAAGTGACAAAATTTGGATTAACATTGTCCACATAATTGCAAAGTGATGAGCCATTTAATCCAATCTATTAGCATGTCTCATTGAAAACTTTATCCCACTGTGGAGACACATCACACCAAACAATACATTAAAAAAAAAACATGTGGTGTGCTCTCTCCCTTCAATTTACTTAACATTTCCTCTAATCAAGTTTAATTTATTATCATATCAATCAAATAAATAAACACTATTTTATGATTAATGCACCTCTAGTCAAAACTCACATTATCATCTCAATACATTCTCAACTATTTTATCCCAATTTAATAAATTAAAAATTTATAAAGGTTAAAAAGTAAAATGTGACATAACTTACTCTATATTTTTTACTACTAAGATATTTGAGTGGTGACAGAAAAGGAAGGTAGGTACTGTTATGGTTCTTATGAATGACAAGTTATTTTGTTACAGGTGCGTGGGGAAAAAGGTGTTAAGAATCATTTTAAAGATTAGATACAACTTCTTAAATGTTAAATCAACCTTGTAATTGATAAAGCTGTTAATTAATAAAGAATTTTGGAGCATGTTGGTGCCCCCACCAGACTAATACAACAATAAAAATCTTTAACAACATGTAAACAAGGTCTTTAATAGTAGCACCCCTATGCTTGAGGTTGAAATATATAGACTTGACAAAAATATGAAGAGATGGGATTTTCATGGTTGAGAACAGATTTTGATGAATGGTTCAATATGGAAAATGATACTGCTGATTTGGTCCTACTTATCTTTTCTGTACAAATGTTATGTTAGGTTGGCTAAAGCTAAAGCCTAACACTAGCTAAAATATGACCTCATATAACTAAATGTAACTGTATACAACTTGCAGTCTCTTAGGATTTCAAATACGGAAAGAAATTGCTAAGGTGAGATTAGGATTGATTTGAGACTTCACCATATAACTGCAACTCCCTGACAGAGACTTTCATAAGAAATACCAACTAAGTTTTAGTTAAGGTACACCACTTGTTTAGTTTTGCACTTCAATTTTAGACAGCATTTCAAATTCATATTACTGAATCACACAGAAGGATAGGCTTCATTTAGATTGTATTCACTGAACCAAAAGTAGGATACTTCTCATGATGTAAAATTGGTGAAAAGCACAAAGTTGTCTAACCTCATAAATTTCTGGAGTTCACCTTGCAGCATGAACATGAGGTTGAAAGTAAATATTCTAAGATACATTGTTAGTAAAGACCCAGCCTAACTATCAATGTCTTAACATTTTGCAGCAATTTATGATGATTTTTTTTTGAGAGATGGTTTGACATGACAAATATTAATGGAATTCCAGCTAATTTATGTTCATAAACACTGTATTGGGTTGGATATATGATCTTGTGTACATTATTGAAAATCTTGTTTAGGCAACATTATTGCATAACAGCAAAAGGCTCGTTCAACATGACATTTTTTTACTATGACCAGCTAATCAATGTCCAAATGTTACACCTAATAAATTTAACTGATGGTTTTGGATATAAAGGAATTTAATTTTGATAGTACTGAGTTGGAAATATTGTTACTGTACCTAAGATCCAAAAAAACAAATTTTGATTTAATAGACGTCATTAAGAAGGAACACAACAACCACCACCTTAGAAAAGTAACCCTGTGTTTGAAACAGTTGATTTAGAAGTGTTTGTTGGTTTATAACCAATTATACACATACTTTTTTCTCCTTTATTAAGGATAATTATGTTATAAACATTTTTTCCTTTTACCCACAATCAAATAAAAGAAATAATTTTTTTTTCCGTTTTATAAACCAAAAATACCATAAACGAAAAAGCAAAATTCTCTATATGCCGAACCAGTACATCCAAAGAAACTACACCGATGAACATTTAAGTTCCTTAAACGATAAGGTTTGTACTATGGGGAGGGTACGTATATGCATTAATAACTTACACGATAAAGCTTACTTCTCTACTTATCAAATTTAATTTCTTTAATTTTCATTACATGATAGTCAACATACCCTATTTATGTTTGTGTCATTTTGTATATTCACAATTTATTTTTAGGGGGAGGGGGTAGTTGTAGTAATTACTATTTGTACTAATTAGTTTGTTGAAACATCTATAATTGATAGATGGATGAAAAATTTGTATGTTTCTATACGGTAGTACACAATGACATTATATTTACAAGCTTTTCTTAACCTCAGAAGGGTAAGGAAAATGAAACATTACCAAACCTAAATTGTTTGCTTCGTAAGATATATAGTATAAGTGTCCTTCACAAAATAAACCACGACAATAAGAAAGATAATGTGTAACTTATTGTCATTGTAAGAAGACAAATAGAACGAAAAAGACTCGGTCACCAGTGCTAGATAGAGGTAATGTATATCATTCGTTAAACATCTGTTTCTAAATTTTCAAACTTTGATGAATTTGGATATAGTGTTATTAATAATTATTGCTTGTCAAAAAGATGTTGAAGGTCAAATGCACAATACATTTTCTTAAAAAAGGAAAAAAAATTATAAAAATAGTTCGCAAGCAGAGATGGAAGCACTTTGTTCTGTGGAGGCTTGGGTGAATTTTTTAATTTTTTTTTTAAATATATACACACATATATAATATTTTAATGTTGAGATAACGTTTTTATTCAAAGCGTTGTTATATTTCATTATAGATATAATAATATTTAAGAGTTTTTTTTCTTTTTTATTTTTTAAATTTATTTATTTTTATAACTTTATTAGGAATGAAATGATATTTTTATTCAGTTTTTTTTTCTTTTATATAGTTTTGACTACGAAGATGTATTTCTAGATAAAACGTGCAAGTGTAATCTATTTTAATTTAATATTTTCTTTCCCTTTCTATTTTTAGTATTATTTAAATTTTATAATATTGATTTCATTATAACTTGTTGGAAAGTTAAGATCTTTTTACTAACTTTTATCAATTAAAAATATCTGATAACGTACTGGTTAATTGTTTAAGGAATTGGCAAGTTGAAATTCAAAATACTCTAACAATTATATTATATTAGGAAATAGACTTTTAAGTCCAGGTTAACTCTTTAAGAGATTTGCAAGTTGAAATTCACTTTAACAATTATATAATTATATTAGGAAATCAACTTTGAGTTTAACTCAACCTTATAAAACTAGTTTATAAGGTGAGATTTGCATCTACTTATAAACTATTAAAAAACTTCATCTCTAGTTAATGTGAGATCTCTCACGCCGAGACTCTTCAACTCAGTGTGAAACTTATATGTAAGAGTGGTTCGATAACAACCCGATAGCAGGTGGTCCAATAGGTCCAACAACTTTGCTAGGATAGGCTTTGATACCATGTTAAGAAGTGGACTTTAAGTTTAACTCAATCTTACGAAATTGACTTGTAAGGTGAGGTTTGCACTCACTTATAAACTATTGTAAGGTCTCATTTATAGTCAATTTTGTAAGGTTGAGTTAGACTTAAAATTCACTTCTTGAGATAGTATCAGAGTCTATCCTAACAAGGTTGTTGGATCTACCGAACCACCCGCTATCGGACCACCTTTACATATAAGTTTCACACTCGAGTTAAAAAATCTCGACGTGAGGAAAGTGTGACAAAGATTCTACGTCAGCTAGAGATGAGTTCTTTCAATAGTTTATAAAGTGAGTGCAAACCTCACCTTAAAAGTTAGTTATATAACATTGAGTTAAGCTTAAACTCAATTCTTAATAAACTATGTAGTAAATATCAATTAAATATAAATAAATATTATAGAAATTATATATCATTAAACATTTTAATGTTACCGTGTATAGTTTTTTTTTCGTAAATTATATATTTTGATTTAGTTTTTTTTTTTTTCTGTTAAGCTATGGGTGACTTTTCCACATTCATTTCTTTTGAGAGATGTGATGAATTTTTGGAACATAATTGATACAGGTCTTTCCAAACAAATTATGATTATAATAAATATTATAGTTACAAATATTATTTGCAACAAATGAAACTAATGTAATCTTATTTTAAGAAAAAATAGTGTTTAATTTATCCCTTGCACACCTATAATATATAATTATGAAAATATTATTTATTGTATGTAAAATAATTAGATCAATTTTAATTATTCTTTCTGGTTCTTTCCGTCTTCACTTGTACACTACTAATCGAATTTAATGCTACCTTTTAGATGGTAAATTATAGTATGCAAAAATTGAGTGTGTGTACACAAAAATCTGTGATGATCTTATTTATGTCAAAGTATGAACTATACGTATATGCAATGTGAATGTACTATAGGAATAGAATTTTGAAGATTAAGAACATTAGTTGGTAAAGTACGTAGAAGTTATTCTGAGGTGTTGATGAAGTGGTATAACACGTCATGAAAATACAAAAGAAAATATGTCCTTTTCGAAAATAAAAAGAAGGAGATACGGTTGATAAGGACGTTAGATGAGTGGATATAGCTTTTATTTTCCATGTTCAGTGAATCAACTCCGTCAGGAATCAGACACATGCATTTGCTAGAAATTTGACTTTTTGTTTTTTATTTTCCAAACAAAAAAAATGTTAAAATAAAAACTAATTCACTATTTTATGTAAAACACATTAATTATTTTTCTAAATATTATGGTTCGTGCCACTTATGAGAGTAAACTAAGATTTAGATTACTGTTAACAAAACTCTTTATTCTATCAAGAAAACCTGAAATAATGTTTTAGGAAGACATTTTAGTTTATTGTTTGTGAACTCTACAATGTAGGGATTTTTTAAACGAGTTTATCCATAAGTCCTTATAAATAAAAAACAATTTTTTAAAGTCAAAAATGGCAAGCCCTACCCAATAATTTCCAACCTCAAATTTAGAGAGCAGTCAGGTAAACAACTCTGTATCACAAATTTTCTTCTACTAATTAATATTCTTTGAATTAATCTGTAATGTTTACATTGTGTTGGCTCTTATTCACGTAGAATTTAAAGACATGCATGGCCAATTAATATAGATCTTTTTTAAAGAAAAAAAAATAGGCGCAATCTAATACTTTTACGTTCATAAAATTTACTAATAGTATATATTTTGAAACAAAGATAAAACACATAGCTCCATTTGTCCTTTATTTATTTGTATAAACAATGGTGAGAATCATTTTAAAGATGTCCCATGGACAGGAAACTTTGGTGAATATATAATATTAGAGAAAGTTGGCATTGCAGATAGTGATTGTGGATTAATTTTGAATTTTATAGTTATTATTATTATTAGGTAGGTTTGATTGTGTGAGAAGGTGGGTCCTAATCTTCTCTCTCATATATGATATGTTTGCTTTCTTTTGACCATTTTCTAAAGTCTTAAAAACTGCTTAGTGACCGACCATGCCATACCTGAACTCAACTCAGGCTCCACCATCGCCATTCACATTCAGTTTAAATCAATTCAGTCTGTTAGAGGTTCACCAAACACAGCCTAGGCCTTTAGGTTTATAAAATTGTTCACTAACTCCATTTTTTTATTAACTAAACAAACTGAGATTCAAACTCATATTTTACATTATATGAGTTTAGTCTTTATCAACAAAATCGATTTTGATGATGAGATAGTGAAATTTTTCCAATGTATTTAAATAAGAGAAAGAGAGTGGACAGATAATAAATACAAGATTTTTTCATATTAACTAAATAAAATTAATTTTCATTCATTTGTTTTTAATATAAAATTATTTATTTAAATTTTAATGCTGTAAAACTATTTAATTTTTTAAAATGATAGTAAAAAATATATTATCTTCTCGTTTTATGTCGATTTTTGAAGAGAGTATTAAAGGGGAAATAAAACTACTAGTTTGAAAGTGGAAATTTTAATGTGTGGAAATTGTAAAATGACCAAATAAATAATTAAACATAATAAATGCATCAGAATAAATACGAATGTTATGGATAACTAACTAAAAAGAACGTTGCTGAAAAAAAAAAACTAATTAAAAAGAACTTAGAATATAGTGGTATGAAATGAGTAAAATAAGTGAAATCAGGATTAAAAAAATCAATTGTAAGAATAAACAATAGCAAGCTCGTGATGCGACAGATGTAAAAATTAGAAAATACAGAAGAAAAAAACAAACTTCAAGATTTATTTTATTTTGGTTTGTGATCTATATCTAATTTTTTAGGGGGCTTGAGATTTTCTTCACATTATAGTTCTAAATGATAACAAGTAAATAATTTATATGAATAAAAATGTTAAACATTAATATTCTTCATTGAAGTAGAAAAGCTTGCATACATAGTCCACATAACCTGTAACCTCCTGAATGTGATCTTATATTATTTTTGATAAATTTTTAACGTGAGATTTTTTATATCTAATCAGTACAACTCATGGGTTAAATAAGTTTTACTGTATAGATTTCAAAGGTTACCTATAAATTATATTATTAAGTATAATTTAATCCAAAATTTTGTTTTTTTCTATTAACTATATATTGTGTAATGGATTAAGTAAATTATTATTGTACAAATTAATGTTGAAAAAAATCTCAAATATATCTATTGGCTCATTTAACCCATTTGATGAGATAGATGCAATTTATAAAAATTACAAATTATTTAAACACCAACTAAAGAGACAGGTAATGGTGTGGACCAGTTAACATAGCTCAATATCTGTGTACAGAAAAATTAATCCTTAATTAATGTATATAAAAGATATATAATTCCATAATTTACAATTTGTAGTCTTGCTTGGTCGAATCAGCCACAATGAAAAAAATGTTTTAGTTAATTAAGAAAAACAAACTAACTAAGCTGGTTTCGTTGTATCCAATTCCATTCAGAAAAGCATTCAGGAATCTTTGTCATAATATTAACATTATATTTTACTATTTTCTCCCACGTTCTGCCCTCTTTGTCCCTTCCCCACTCAGCAACCAACAATTCAAAAATTATACTAATATTAAACACTCCTTGCCCCTTGATTTGGCAAATGAGGTTTTTTATATTTAATAGTTTGACATGATTAATATGTATTCATGACACTGTCCGATCTAATGTTCTTATGACCATCAGTATTATTGTGATTGATTTGCTATTTATTTGGTTTTAAAAGTAATAAACTTGTATCTTTTAGAAAAAAAAAATGTGTTAAGGATGCATAAAATATATACTATCTTTAGTTATATATCTATATCTATATATATATATATATATATATATATATATATTTATATTGATCATAATATTGATATTGAGATTATTTATTATTGCAAAACAATAATTAATACATTTTTTAGGAATTAAGAACACATTATGCGGATATATTATTTTATTTTAATATTATTTATTTCATATATAATGTGACACATAAATTTAAGATTTTAATCTTTAAGCACTTGATTTGAAAGATTATGATTTATATTTGATCAATACTGAGTTAGAAATGTTACATAATTTTCAATTTTTTTAGTATTTTCAATTGGGAAAATGAAAGTAAGATAAATCTCTCCATTAAAGGATTTTTCTTAAATAAAATATTTTTTTATCAAGCAAAAATCAAGTAGAATAAATGTTTTTAAAGAAGGAATTTTCTTTTTCAAAGAAAACTATAACTCTTTAATTTATATTTTCTGTTGTTGAGTAAGAGATACATGTAATCTATGGTTAATTGTATAATTCACTGATAGCTTTTAAATATTATATGACAATATGATATATATGTTGTTTTATATGGTATGTAAGTATCTTTTATGGTATTGTGTATATGGTGAAGTGTACAATTAGATACATATGATACGTGATCACATTATATACATACTATTGTACATTGTATATAGATACTTATATCTAAATATCTAACTAATATGGCATTGTGGTATTTATGAATGTGTAATGAGAAATATCTAAATTAATATTGTGTTTTATTAAACACGAAATTTATAAAAAAAAAATAAGAAGATATATTTAGACTTTACTCATAATTTAATCGGTAACAATTAAATAAGGTTTTTATATCATAATATATGTAACTAGACCACTTTGACATAGGAAACTAAGGTTAATTTTTTAATGTTAGATAGATATTAATATTTATTAGGACATATTTAATATGAGTTCTTTAATAAACATAACATGACAAATTATTTTACATTATTAAGATATATTTGAAGATTTTATATTCTTAAATGAAATTAATTAATTTAAGTATAATTTGTTGTATTTACTTTTTATGGATAATATTTTTTTTTTCTAAAATATGAATTTGTTTTGATTGAACTTTTGTGTATTTATGTAGGTATAATGTGTGAATTAACCAAAGAGTACGCTATAATGCCCGGATTAATAATGATACTAGACAAAGGGACAAAGCTAGAAAGACTGTTATTGCTTCAAGTACTTTGAAGCAATGTAAAAGTACTCTTCTACAAGTCTCACTGTTATATCATTCTTACCATGTTTTTTAGTTTTTCCCTCTCCTATATTAGCTCCACTTGTATTTTAAATTATATCACAATTTCAAGGTGAAAAAGAAGACATTAAACTAAATTATATCTATTCTATTTCTTATTTATTTTTGAAATTAAAAGTTTTTAAAACTTAATTTTCTTTTTCATTTTTTTCAACTTATTTCTTTTCTATTTTTATTTTATTTTTCCACACAATCAAACATAACTTCAATGTTCAAACGGATATGGTATAAACTGTTTTTAATTCCTCTTTGTTGAAAAGAAAAATTTTTCGCTATTTTCTTTCCCTAAATATTATTACTTTAAACAATAGTACCATTTTATTATGATTACTGTGTTTGGATATGGTAATAATTGAAATAATCATTAAAAATAGCGAATATGTTAAGTAAATTAAAATATTTAAAGAAACATAAAAGAGCAAAGCAAAATGATTACAAGGAGACTAAGTGATGGGCTCCAAGTTGTCATCTCAATTTGGCAAAGGCAAAACCTTCTTTATTCATTGGAAAAGGCAAAATCTTAATTATTGCTTAATTAATAGCACTAGTCTTTCTTCTAGGAGAATAGTCCACGTGCATTAAATTATTTCAAAATGTGTTCAGAATAACTGTGAAAAATTAAATTATATATTCATGATTAATTATAATTTAATTATTTTTTTAAAATATAGTAAAAAGATAATTTCAACATAATTATTTTATTTGGATGTAATACAAAATCAATTTTATAAATGAAAACAGTACATATAAAGTTGGAAAGAAAAGTGTTAAAAAAATATAATAAACAAAAATATTTGGATTTGTAAAACTGGTTTAACTTTTTAAAATTTTCTTTTACAAATTTTAAACTATCATTCTAAACATGCAATTAAAAATATTAATATTTTTTTTTATCCAAAGACAGCTGAAATTTTAAAAAACAACGTCCTTTTTGTTTAACGTAGAAACAGCTTATTTTTATTTTTTAAAGAAATCCACCGTTTTCAAGTATATTCTAAAAGTAAAAAGTTTTATTTAAGCTATTACGGAGATAAGAGAATATTGTTTTTGATAATGAATTTTCTTATTAAAATTATGGTAAAATAAATTAATAATATTTTTTTCGTTAAGTGTTAATCAGTGTTAGGTTCTTTATTGAAAATGGTACTATTGTATTCTGTTATGTTTTCCAACGCATTCTTAATATCTTTTTTATAAAGTTATGTTTCGATTTATTGATTAAAAAGATAAATTAAAAATAACATAGCAAAAATTATATCATTAACGTTTCTCATGCATGAACTGTAGAAAGGTTAATAACATATTTTATTATGAAGTAAAGTTAACAAAAAATGTCAAATAAAAAGGAAAATTGCTAAACATAACAATACATATTTATATAATTTTTATTCACCGCTAAAAATATTTTAAAATAGAACTAATAATATTATTCAATTTGTTTATAAAAATATTTGAAATACGAATAAATTTTTCTGAATATTATTCAATGTTATAACAGATACACGGTAACATTAATATACAGAAGTTAATTTCTAATAAATCCAGAACATGAAGTATGGTAATGAATATATAAAGATTTTTTAAAATGCGTAAAAAGAAAAATATTTAAAAATAAATCAGAGTTATTTACACATTTATGACAAAATTATTTGTTTAAAAGATTAATTTTTTAAATAAATTAAACCAAACTCTCTATTCAGTCTAGTATTATAAAATACATCTTAAAAAAATTGAAATAAATGTGTAATTATTATTATTCTGAGATAAGTTAAAGAACAATAACATCATGTGAAAGGATTATTCTAACTTCATTATAGTCTTGTCCTAACAACTAAAGGATGCTGTCCTCGTGTGGGTTCCCCATCTTCTTCAGTCCTTCAAACCACACGATTCCCTTTCGAAACCTACCCAATACAATATCGTAATAATTATTATTTTTATTATTATTATTATCTAGTAAATAGTTTACATTTTATATAAGACGTACTATTATTATTTATTAAATACAACTCTACGTCTCTTTAATTATAGAATAAAAATAGCATAAATAATTAGATCATATTAATTTACCGCTCTCGATGCATCTTTCCATTATAAGATGCCTCCTTATTAGACCTTAAAAGAAGGAAACTATAATGTAGTCATTCTAAGAAATAATTTATTTTTAGTTGCTAGATTATAAAGAGAAAAATGAGAATAAAGAGTAATTAATTAAATTGCTCTTAAAAAAATACTTTTTTTTTAATTTATTATTGCAGAAACTACTAAAAAACGAAGAACAAAAGAAGATTGTTGTGTGAGTCACTGCTGTTTTAATTTTTCTTTTTCCATCTTCTCCTACTCTGCAGTAGCAGGGAGCAGCATTACTTTAAATCCAATTATTTATACTCACAGAGCCATGCCTTCTTTCCATTTCTCCATCTTTTAAAAATTCTCCCCCACCCCACAAGCAAAGCACCCTTAACCTTTTTCACTTCAATTTTTTTTCATTGCTTCCTCTTTTTTCCTCTCTCTTCTTCTTTCCTATACCCCATTTTGCTTTTCTGGGTTTCTGTGCTTGTTGTTGGGATCTACTTCATAATGGGTTTATCCCAAGGCCCCTGCACTGATTCCAGGGACCTTTCCAGTGCCCCAACCTCTTCCCCCTTAGTTGTAGATCACTACTGTGACTACAACAAGCTCAAATTCAGAACCTTTCTCAGAAAAATGATCTGGGAATTCGGTCTTGTCTGTATGGCCAACCCTTCCCGCCGCCGGAGGAGCTCCGAGAGGGGCCTGAGCGACGGCAAGAAGACGAATTTGGAACACAACAAGGCGTGGTTGCTTGCGGAGTCTGGTGGGTGTGGAGCAGAGTTGTCCAATGCTGACCCTCAATCGGTGCACTCCTCTTTCCGGTTCAGTTTCTGTTCTCAGGTCGAGCTGGAGTCCCTCAACATGAGTTCTTCCAGTGCTGCGACGGTTTTGATGGTGAATTTGGACAATGGGGTGAGTGAATCTCGCGCCAAGGAAATCAAATGGAGGAGAATGGAGTCCTTGGAGAAGAGCATATCCCCTGTGGCTCACTCCTTGATCAGGTTCTGCTATGGTGAAATTCTATCTGCTACTAGGAATTTCTCCAAGGGTAAGTTTCTTTCTTTCTCATATTTTGGTTAATGAAGACTTTAGTCCTGGTAAAAAGTTCTAAGTTTTGGTTTTAATATCTGAATGTTTTTCAAAATATCTAAATTGTGGTGGAAAAAGTGTTAATGTTTTAGAACTAAAGTTTGGGAATCATAAAAAATATACATAGTGAAGAAACTATTCATCTTAAAAGTCAAGACTAAAAAAGAAATTGGGGAATTTTTCATGTATTAAAGCCATTATTAACGTTTTTTTATATTTAACGCTTTGAGTGCTTGTATTTGTTTTTTAATGAAAGTTGATTGGTTTGTGTGAGATCATGATTTATTTCTTTGTTCTGGTGTTTGTAGGGAGGGTGTTGGGGAGAGGGGCATTGAGCTGTGTTTTTAGGGGGAGAGTTGGCCTTTTAAGGACTGCTGTGGCCATCAAACGGTTGGACAAGGAAGACAAGGAATCTGCCAAGGCCTTCTGTAGAGAATTGATGATCGCTAGTTCTCTTCACAGTTCAAATGTTGTTCCCCTTGTGGGGTTCTGTATTGATCCCGAGGAGGGTTTGTTTTTGGTATACAAGTATGTCTCAGGGGGTAGTCTGGAGCGCCACTTGCATGGTATTCATTTTTCAGAATTTACCTGCTTTTTCTTTTATGAGCTTTTGAATTGGTGAATTTCACTGATTCCAGCATGTCTGTTTTTGCAGGAAAGAAGAAGGGTAGTTCACCTCCGTGGTCTGTGAGGTACAAAGTTGCAATCGGGATTGCTGAAGCTGTGGCTTATCTGCATAATGGAACTGAAAGATGTGTTGTGCACAGAGATATTAAGCCCTCAAACATTCTGCTTTCTTCAAGGAAGACTCCCAAGGTGAGACATTTTCTCGTGAATCAATCGTAGACCTGTGGTTATGTAATGAAAATCTGTCTCGTATGGGACTCATGCAAGTCATTCTGATTGTTTTTGTTAAATTGTAGCTATGTGATTTCGGATTAGCTACATGGACTTCTGCACCTTCAGTCCCTTTCCTTTGCAAAACCGTCAAAGGAACATTTGGGTACAAACTTCAGCCTTTTATATTGACTCTGCAAAATATTATTCCTGTGTATAATTTATTTTCATGTTAAGATTAGCTGAAATAATAAAACTTCTATGTCTCTGCTTTCCCTGCAGATATTTGGCTCCTGAGTATTTCCAACATGGGAAAGTATCTGATAAGACTGATGTATATGCTTTTGGAGTGGTTTTACTGGAACTCATTACTGGCCGGAAGCCAATTGAGGCAAGAAGACCTTCAGGAGAAGAAAACTTGGTCTTATGGGTCAGTAATTGTATTAATTCTTGCGAAATTGCCTTATTTTTTTATGATATTATGATGGTTGGATTTATTCCTTTTGTGGATATGTACATGATTGCTAGTAGCAAAAATCTTCTTTAGCTTAATCTACTGTTTTTTATTTTTTTTACATCAAGGCGATAAATCAATAATATCAATTTCACCTTAGTTCATTGCTTCTAGGTGACAGAACATTGTGTACCTAATGTGTACTCCTATACAAAACAAAATTTAATTGAACATTGTTATTTATCTGCTTCTGTAATCAAACTTACTTAACAGAAAACCATGACAGCTAGATTTGTAATGCATCTTAATAGTTTAGATATATATCTTCTTGGTGGATATATGGAATTAGGGAGTTTATTTATTTGCAATGAAGTATCCACAGTGAAATGTTTTCCTTTATAGTAGAAAGGTTCCACGGCAGTTTGACATTTATGACCACATTTCTGCTAGTAATTACGGCACTGCATTTAAGTTAAGAACAGTAATATGGAATTGGTATGGTCTTGTTAACACACGTCCAATCCAAAATTCATTTGCAGGCCAAACCTTTTCTACAGAAAGGGAAAGGTGCCATTGAAGAGTTGCTTGATCCTCAACTCAAGTGCAGTCTGAGATTCTCAAATCAAATGGGTAGAATGATTGAAGCAGCTGCTGCCTGTGTCACAAATGAAGAATCTCGGAGACCTGGCATACGTGAGATTATTGCAATACTGAAGGGTGAAGAAGAGCCTCTTTTGTCTAAAAGAAAGAAATCCAGTTTTCTTGGAAATGGATGCGTGATTGATTGTTGTTCTCAGTTAGAACAAACAAATAATGAGATGAAAAGTCACTTAGCTTTAGCAATGCTAGGAGTTGCAGAGTTTGAGGATGATGACTATCTATATGGTCGATAAAACACGTTGACAACCCTTCAATAACCTTTTACTTTTTGCTATGATTGTGACTAAGAGTGCTAAAGATTAGGTGTGAGCGAGTTGAAATTGTAAATAGAAATAGGAGCTTAGATGAAGATTGTGTGTAGATACTTTCCCTTTCCTTTTACCTTTCCCTTTTCACAAAGGGTAACCTGATAGATTTTCATTCATGTTTGTGAATCATGTTCAATTCATGTTGGAAAATTTTAGGATTTTTAATTTCATCTAAACCTTTCTTACAAATATGTTTTTGTACCATTTCGTTGCAGGTGGTTGGTTGGTTATTGAGGTTGTCGAACATATTTTCGTTATTAGTAAAACTAGAAGACATTCAACTGTCATAGGTTCTCTAACGTAGTTATTAGTAAAATTGGTAGATATTGTACACCAATATGATAGTGAAAAGAAACGGTTTTTTTGTTGTTTTTGTGGGATGTTCAATGATGGGCGTAAGCGTGTAGGAGTTTCCATTTTGAGAAGACCCATTCTACTTCTCACCTAATTCATAATGCACCTCAACAAGTAAAGGAAAAAAAAGAGACAACTGCAACCTTAAGAATTAAGATTTTGATTTACATGACTTCTGCTGTTTGGTATTGAAGCAGGTCCCTATTGAGAATAGAGCATCTCAACTGCCTCTAATTTAATGTCAAGGACCTTGCTTTATAATAATGAACATGTGAAAAACAATCAGATTAAGTTTATGGCAAGACATGACCATACAACAAAAGCATTATATATATAAATGACGAACACACATTGACAATGATTGTGTGTTGTAAATATTGTTGAATTATGTGGGAAGAACTTAAAAAATCTTGGCTACATCCCTCACTAGACCACGGTTGGCTCGTGCAAAATCTGTGAACTCTTCATAGGAAATGAAGCCATCACCATCTGTGTCAATTTCCTCCATCATCCGTTGCACTTCATCTGGGGTCACTGATCCAAGTGCTTTAAGGGCTTCACCAAGCTCCTGGGAAGAGATTTGGCCATCACCATTGGAATCAAAATGCTTGAAAATGCGTTCCCTAGCAGCTACATCTTGTGGATCATCATCAGCCATTGTGGAATGTTTGTATTGTACCTAAAAGAATGAGTTTCTTGGTGGTTAAAGGCCTAAGAGTTTGGTTTTTAAATAATCTGGATAAGGTTATGCCATCTTTAGTAGATGGGGTTTACTTATTATTGACAGCGAGGCCTAATTACCAAGATAACATAATTCACAACTTGTTTACCAAACTTGGCCAAATTCATTTTTTTCCAATATGAATGGAAGTACATGTTCTTTCAAGGAATGGTTGAAAGCGTTTTGCTAAATTTAGTCTCTTTGTCAAATATGACATGTCACAGAGTCCTACATGCATGGTCCCTCTTCAGGGATTTGCTTTATCCTTTGTCTCGGAAGTAACAAACCATAAGTAGCAAAAGAATAATAGGTTTTCAAACCTGGTCTGACTAAACATTGGCAGTTATATCCAACATTCTAAAATTTCTTTATTGACCTTCATTTATGGAGAATTTATTGTAAAATTTCTTGCAAACAAGGAGATGAAATTTGCTGAATACTCATTTGAAAACCGAAAGTCTCATGTATAATAAGAGTAACTCCACAAACATGATTCCTTTTTTTTTTATTTTTTTTGTGCTCTTAAATATATGTGTGAACTAGTCTCCGCCCTCTTAACATATTAAATTGTTGTGATAACTCTCGAGTAGAATTTTGATAAGTTACCACTTAAGAACAGCCAAACATGCAATAAATAAAAAGACAAAACTTATATGCTAAGGAAAAAAGAAATCTCTAAGTTATTGCCAGCCATGTTGCAATAACTTGTTCCTCGTAAAACTGCCTCAAAAATAGTTTAAAAAATTAGATTAGTTAGGAAATATTTCCTTCACGGGTTCGCAAATTTGTCAAAATGAGTTGATCATTAAATAATGAAATAAATTGTTTTTGAAAATAAAATAAGTTTTACCCGTAATAAAACTCAGGATCTTTAAAATAATAGGCTACTGGTCACCAACCAATAAACTATTAGCAATTATGTATCAAGATATATGTATTATATATTATTGTTATTATTGCACTAGTTAATAATTATTTAACTATAAATATACTCATTTATAAATTATATATTTATAATTTTCCTTTTTATGGATTGTTTAAAATGTCAAAATATCTCATCATTTAGTTTTGTTGGAAATATTTTAGATTAAGTTTAAATATTAGTCATTTTGTGAGGAGATTTATGAGAAGATTTCATACGAAAGAATAATCAATAAACTATATAGAGAATAAAACACAATCCTTAATTCAAAATTTTAAAATAAAAAAGTTATGAATTTCTGTTTTATATCTTAATCAACTTTTTTATTTTTATTCATAGTAAGACTCTATTCACACTTAAATTACTCAAACAGAATTCCTAAAGAAATTGTAAAAAATTTGTCATATGTCATTAAAAATGAGGTTTCAAGTATGTTTTTTGTTTGATGGCCATTCAAGTTGGAAACAAAGGAGGAAATAATAATTATTTATTATACTTTGAATGAGAACATCTGTTTCAACCGACAGAAAACACAATGAAATTTGGCATAAATTTCTGCCATATAGCTTCATGTGAAGAGCTTACGGTTGCAATATTAATAAACTGCTGCTCCTCACATTTGTGCATGCTTTTTCCTGTAACTTGTGGGTGATGGTAGTCTTGTAAGATTACACTAAGTGTGCAAATACCATTCTAAGGAGCCTGATGCAAATAAGAGGAGAAATTGAATTTTGTGATTGACCAATTCAGAAATTAAAAAAATAGTTTCAAATTAACCAATCTGAACGAGTTTGACACAACAAGTTTCTTGACTCAATTATTGTTACAGGACTTGTGAGGAGAAACATGGGATATCATTATGCAGCTATTTCTTTTATTAAATTTATTACAGGAAGTGCCAAATTCAACCTGTTTCCAGGAACCACCGTGCCCAACTCAATATTCTACATTAACACAATCAACTCTTCTAAATATCTCCTACAATGCACAACAAATTAAAGAACTAGCTATATAAAAATTTTCGTGCATGCAAACCAGCCTACACATATAACTCAGACTTTATTTGCTGTGATTGTTATTTTATTTCTATCATCTTACTTACTTATCATTATTAGGTATTAAAAAATCTGAGACAATTATTTTTTCAATGACTTCCGTATCATCAGCTATAGAACAATATAATTTTAAAGCAATAAATTAGTGAGTTTCGTTCTTTATTTCTTAACTTACTTTCTCATTTTTTATTTTATGTAGAAGTTTTAACTCATATTTAGATCTTCTTTAAATATGAGTCCTAACCTTAATTATTTTTGAGTTTATTATAAAATGGTTACCCTCTCTAGGTTGATCATTAAACACATATGCTTGGATTATTTTGCATTACTCAGCGATGAAAGTAGATTGCGTAAAAAGTTTGTTGAGAATTCAGGCTGAATATGCAACAAAAATGAAGTGTAATTATGGTACCGCTATTTGTGCTAATGCTGTCGTTGCCACAGAAACAGGGGTAGCAGTGTTGTCAAAGCGTGCGTCCACCTTAAACCCCTTCACTTCACTCAACCACCGCAACCAAATAAGACATGTTTCAAACACATTGTTATCAGAGACAACCTCAATTCATGCTACAATTAACAAAAACAACAACTCCCCAATATTATTATTTTCAGTAATATTCAGTAATATCTTTGCCACCAATTATGGAAGATTTGTTTGGAAAGAAAGGCCACTAAAAACTAAATTTATAATGAATAGTTTTTGTTAACCATCAAAGTGGGTCGACACCATCAGTCTCATTTAGTAACCCAAAACCAACTTAAATTTTAGAATTCATGAGCTAAACTAAACTAAAGTATTATGACCAACTATTTGGTATCTTGTATTTAAGATTTTTTAATTTAAATGTGTATCTACTACTCAAGGTAGTGATATTCTTGTCTGGCATCTCGATATCTTGGCAATACCTTCAACCAATATGTCTGTCAATAAATATTAGAATCTAAACATGAAAATGTTATATGCTAAATCGCTCATAAATTATATTAAAACCTATTCTAGCTATCTTTAGAGATAAGAGTTGAATACGATTAATATAAATAGTTAAATATCTTTTTTCATAAAAGATAATAAATATTTAATTATTATTATATACTATCGATGATTAGATTGAACATTGAAGTGCAATCACATATACTCCTAAAAAAAATTAAAAAATGAGAATTGAAAACGGAAAATCGAAAATTGAATACGTAAAGATTATTCGGTTCTGCTAAAACATATACTAATTAAAAAAAATAAAATGAATATTTAAAACCAAAAAAATCTTAAAGTTGAATTGATATCTTATGGAGTGGAAACTAAAACACCGTATGTTTTTTTCAACTTCAAGATTTTCAGACTTTTATGTGAAGGGATAAAGGCATTGCCATGACACATAGGGAAAATATTCATTTTATTGTAAAGAGCAATATACACTTTTACATTATTTACTCGAGTCATCACTTATAACATAATTTCTAAATATAGGTATGTGTATTTTTCGTTTTAAGGCACATGCTAAGATAATTTCACCCCTCCTTAGTTAGTTATTTGGTTAAAAATACTTTTAATAATTTATTTAATTAGTAAAGAAACCTCCTATTAGTTGAATCAGTTTTTTTAGGTTTTTCAAAATTAAAAAAATGCATGTATATTATATTTTAATGTATATTCTTCAATAAAAAAATATACATTCTTATTGATTAAACAAATATCCTAATATATTTTTAATAATTTATATTTATTAGTTTATTTAAAGAGAAATTATATTTTTACAAATTTAATACTTTAAAAAATATTTACAAGAAATTATAAATAAATTTTAATATTTTGAATATATATATATATATATATATATATATATATATATATATGTCACAAATATACAATGACACTTTATTTTATCTTTGCCTTCTTTTACAAATAAGAAAAAACGTTCCTCGTCTTTGCTAAAACCCCTTTCTTCCTTACAAGAAATGAGTAGGCAAAAGACAGGTGCATCTGCCAGAGAAAGTTCATCGATGAGTTGGCGCCAAATGAATTAAAATTTAATGAGTACGGTCACTTTTACACATATGATGGCATGTGATGTGTGAGTATGTGGACCATATCCTTCTTCTCTTCCCTCACTGTCACCATGTCACTATGCATACTTACTATCACCACCCATACATCACTCTACTTTTCTTTTTACAAACTTCATTTTACCTCCAATTATTTTCAAAGTGATTTTTTACATACTTTTATTTCAAAAACATACTAGTGAAAAATTAGTATATTTTTTATTTAACATAAAAGGTATTTAAAATTATTCCTGCTTAAAATCAATTAAGTATACAAAAATTTATTTGAAGTATACTTAACTGATTTTTCTTCATATTTCAATGTAAATAACACACTAAAAAGAAGGGTATGATGATGACAGGGTTGTATCCATTGGCAAAAATAAGAGCGTTTGCTATTTGGGAAACACTTTTAGACAAAAGTAATGCTGTGTTTGGACTTTTGAATTTTTTTTTAAATCATATCCCGCCTTGTTTATTTTTGAGTATTTGTCTGTAATGAATATATGCTTAAATCTGAGTATGTTTAAAATGAAAAAGTGGAAGCAATTAATTAAAAATAAATGTGTTTCTAAATTATTAGAAACAATCAATGAGGGCAGAAATTCTGATAAAACATGACAAGGACCTGATATATTGATTCTCGTGCACTCCACGAGGACATGCCACGTGTTCCAACTTCTTGTGGTTAAGAAAGCCCTTCCTTCGCTTTCAATTAACTAACTACCTCACAGCTTTTGCCACACTCAACAACACCGCGTTTGGCTCACACCTTACACAACACTTCCTTGCTTTCTCAACTTCTTAACGCGTTTGCGTGAGTCATCCAATTGCACAACCGCGCTTTCTATAAAGCGCGAGTGAGTCACCGCAACCAGTGTAGAGAAACTCACCCAACCCCAAACTTTTCTGTGGTTCGTTTGTTTTTCTCTCGGTGTCGCCATGGACGAAGAGGTGCGCAAGATCTTCAACAAGTTCGACAAGAACGGCGATGGGAAGATCTCGTGCGCGGAGCTGAGGGAGCTGATGGCGGCGCTGGGATCGAAAACTACCACAGAGGAGGTGCGGCGCATGATGGCAGAGCTCGACCGGAATGGCGATGGCTACATTGATTTGAAGGAGTTTGGGGAGTTTCACTGCGGCGGAGGCGGCGACGACGGAAGGGAGCTCCGGGAGGCTTTTGAGCTGTACGATCTGGACAAGAACGGACTGATCTCGGCGAAGGAGCTGCACTCTGTGATGCGGAGGCTGGGGGAGAAGTGCTCCCTCAGTGACTGCCGGAGAATGATCGGAAACGTGGATGCCGACGGCGATGGCAACGTCAATTTCGAAGAGTTCAAGAAGATGATGACGCGTTCGTAGTTTAGTAAGTGGCTAATTTATTTTAAGTAGATGAATGACATGCATTTTACAATTATTCTGTTTATGATAAATGTACTATGTGGATTGAAATTAAATTTAGATATGGAATTAATATAAGAAAAAAAAAATCCTTTTACTGTTTATTATTATAAACCGATCTTACTCTCACAGTCCAAGAACAGTTTTAATTTAATAATTCTATAGACAGTGACTGTGGTGGAAAACGTAATTCATCAAAATTGATGAATATATAATCTGCGGTTAACATATATATGGTACTACAAACATTATCTTCAATCGAAAATTTCTAGCATCAAAACTAAATTAACGGGTAAATTATATTTTTTAAGTTTAGCACTTTTATGAACTTATTTGAGAGGAATACTTCTATAAACTTAGATGACATTCAAATGACCATTTCTATAAACTTAGATGACATTCAAATGACCATAAGTTACAGTTGTAAGGACTAAAATAATGTTAACCTACACAACTCCAGGAAGATTGTCTATATAAAGGAAATACTTAAGGTTCTGGTTAACTTGAAATAGTTGAACAATTAATTAGAAGCACAACAAACATTCTATTGTTTTTTTGACAATATGTTCTTAATTAATCTTATATATAGATAATTGATGATGATTTTGTCAATCCAACTAAAATATCATTGCACAATTTTCTTTAATGTTATTTTTAACTGAATAAATTTATTTTTTAATAAATAAATTATGTATTTATTTAATAAAATAAGTAATTGAACAGTTTTTCTTTATTTTAAAATAACTATCACATAACTATTTTAATATCATTCTTGTAAAATTATATATACTTTTGAAATTATATTATTTTAGTATTATAAAAATGTGAATATTAATACAGAAAACACATTTATTAATATATTTTAAGAATAAAGAGGAATTGATGTCATTAATTTATGTTAAATAATCTGAATAAAGTAAACATGGCAATTTCGACAATCCATCTGGAGATGTGATTTTCAAGCTAAAAATCAATAAAATTTTATGAATAGGATTCTTTACAAGACAATTAGTTATGTTTTCTCGTGTCCATTGGATCTTCACTACTAATCTCTACCTTTTCATTTTTCAGTGTAGCAGTTTCTTCGTCACCATTGGTGATTTCTTCCTGCTTCATAGTGGGAGGTGGCGGCAATGTTTTAGTAACCAGCTCTACTATTTCGGTCACCTCTTCATCTGGAAAACGCCCCTCGCAACTCTCTATGATCTGTGTAATCAAAGTGAACAAACTGCTTAATTGCAGTTTCGTAGGGTAACTATTGAAATAGACTAAATGTTTTTTTAAAGCACATTATCAGTCCCAAATCCCAGTCCTACCAAGAATGGAGAACTCGAGATTTAGAATCAGAGATAACAATACTCTCTTGGCAGAAAATTATTATCAAACATAACACAGCCATTATCTTTTCATGCAGTCAAAATGGCAGACTTGCAAACCCGATGATTCCAACCTGCTTACTCCTTACACAAACACAATTAATCAGGAGTTTACATATCCAAAACCAAATTTGACAAAAATATGAGAATCAGATACAGGGCTAAAAAAGTATAGTCTTTCAAAAATTTTGGATTTTGATTTCAGTATTTACAAAATAAATTGACCATTTTTTTTTTATTTTCAACCATCAATTATAAACCCTCTCCAGGAGCAATTTTTTCCTTATGAAGGAGTAATTTTTAATAAATAATTTTAAACCAAAAACTTCATTACTCCTTAATATATTTAAGTTTGGAGTTTTAAACCCCACGTACAGATAATTACACCGTCATCTAATTAGAAATTATCGACTATAATAAGCTAAAAATGTCTAATAATATACTCCATCATCCCCTTAATGAGCAAAGCTTGTGGTAAGTAAAAGCTCACCAAGGTAGCAAAACAGAGAGATTTAAAAACTTAAAAGATTGAATCTTGCAGATTTGGTCCATCAGGATTAGCCCATCACCACTAGCTGGTATAATCAAACCAAAGGCGACCCAGTGCCTGAAAACTTCCTTATAGATGTATGCAGCCTCATCCTCATAAATGGAGAATGGAGAGTATGTTTCCAATATTTGAACCTATGACTTCAATAGTTCACAAGGCAGCACCTCACTTGTCGCTACGGTTCACCCTAAAATTCACTAACAGGTCTTTCTATAAGTTGGGAGCAAAGAAGTTAAAGATAAGTCTGATTGTCACCGTGTTTCAACTAAGATATCATTACCGAGGATTCCCTAGAAAAGAAATTCGGGAATTCACAAAAAAACACAAATGGTTAACAAATCATTCAAAATTCTATTGGTTATCACACCTGAGATGTGAATTGAGGATCGATTAACTATTCTTTCTCTTTTATCATTCCAAGTTATTAATAATGCAGGAACTATGTTTCCAAACTGGCTGATCTTAAGAATAACAGTTTTCTTATAAATTATATTTTGATGTTATCAGAGCAAATTAGTTATGAGAAGAAAAATAGGAACTATGCTATAATATCTGTTAATTGTCAGAAGTTTTAATTGATTATATGCCAGAGTTGACAAGTTACATCACAGCTTAAAAGTTAAAAGTCGATACTTAATACTTCATACTACAAAGCTAAAGGCAAATAACAGAAACACATCCAGAGCTAATAACTTCAAACTAAATGGTTTAGTGTAAAATAAACGAGAAAATTAAAATTTTGATACTTACAGGAAATATTTCAACTTCAGAAGCTGGCCTAGTGTTTAATATGTTCAGAACCTCAGCTTTTGCTAGGTCATGCCGTTTAATACATGTCAAAAACTCATTGATGCTCTCTCTCGTTTGATTAGAGGCAGCAGTGTCAACCAAATAATCATAAACCTGCTAGATATGCAGGAGATTCATCTACCAATAAAACTAAAAGATTATTGCCATCTATTACAAAAAGCAAACCTAACCTTGTATTCAGACTGCTGTACTTTGGCAATAACCCTTGTTGGATCCTTTGAAGCTCCTTTAGCTCGTAAGAAATCAAGGACCTCAAAATTTGTGAGTGCACCAGCATTGGCCTCTAAGCTATGACAAAGTTAGTAAACATCAACCATATGCCAATACATAATAAGAAAGGTTCAATTGAAATTAGTGTATTAATTAAAACAAAAAAAAATGGTGGAAACATACATCTTCATTTGTGAGACACTAGAGAGAGAAAAGGAAGTAATAAACAGAGTGTCTCCTTCGCTTCTGCAATAAAGCCAACATATAAACACATAATTAAATAATTGAATTGTCACAAAATACATCTGAATACAATTTTAACTTAAAGCGCGAAATTTGGGTGGGTGGACATCAAAAGCAACAAAATTGAGTTGGTATGGTTTCTCCTACCAAAGAAATAGCAATACTCAAATATTGAACCAATGCAGAATATCAAATAATTTCTTTGGCAGTTCAATTCTTACGGAACTTGGGCAGCAAAAAACTTTGGTACTGGTTATATAAACAATATGTTTAGTTGCAAGGAGTTTTGGGCAAGTATAACTGGATAAGTATTTAGTAAGTATTGTAAGATCATTGTTTTAATTTAACAAAAAAATAGTATAAGCGAACAGAAATATGAATCAAAATAGTGGCAGTAAAGGAGGGAAACAAAGACAGAAAACCAAGTAGAGGTAAGGAAATAAATAGTTATCTATACTGTCACGAACCAATTTATCCTAAAGCTGAAGCCGTTAGATTAGGTGTGGACTCGTAAATCTTTTTTTGTATGTTCTTACATTTGAGACGCATAGGCCTTCCCTATCATGCGCTGAAATTCTCTGTAACTAGTTCAATTTGAAAAAGTATTGCCAAATTTCTTTTCATTTACTCTTTTAGTTGTTTGGTACTCAATCTTACATCAATTTGCCAATATTGAAATTCTAGACAAAGTTTCTGTTAGATACTAGATCCAAATCATAAAGCAACAAATGACTTAATCAAACATACCTTGAGTGATGGAACAGAGAAAAAAAATTCTTTATTTTGACAAAAGGACCTGAATATTATTGTGGCTGGCAATCTGAGTACATAATAGAATGGGTGGAAGTAGTTTACATAATTTGTTTCATTATATATATAGAATTAGCAATCTTCTTCCCATGGAGAAGGCAAGAAGAGGAGAAAAAAAGATTAAAAACAAAACCAAAATAACAGTGAATAAGGAACTGTTGGGTCAGTAATTGGTAAGGAACTAGAGGGCCACGTATAACAAAATAAATTTAAAAAGCCTAATAAACAGTATTGTGGAAGATCAACTACTTCCCACTTAGAACACTCTTATTATATAAGTAACAAGCAGTGAGCAAATGCTTGCTATATAACAAGGGAAAGTGAACTATCAAAATACAAAGTGTTTGTCATACAAAAACAATCCGTTTGATTCCAAAGCTATATATCGGCTTCATAATTTACTCAATTATCTCAACATATCAGATGAGCTATACCCGTTGTAAATGCATTCACTACCAGGATTATGAGCTTAACAATATGAATTTAAATAATTGGTTTAGTCTTCACGTTTCATTATGATGTAGAACAATCACATAAAAACTAATCAAACAATTATAAAATTAAGTTCTTGTTTTCATGAGCCTAAAGGAAAATGAAAGGGAATGTTTTTAACATAATTTCAACATCCTTGTCATTCTCAACACGCAGCAAATACTCGAAATGCGCAATCGACTTTCGGGTATTCGAGAATTAGATGTTCCATCCAATTGACAACTAGTAAAACTACGTTTACTTTCCAATATTCCTTGAATGATGAATTAATAAATATGCACCTTTTTATTATGGAACCAAAAGAACTCTGTTTCGGAGATATAATTCATCACTAAACAGAGGCCAGGAGAACGCTTTCTTCAAAATCCAAGGAATATAAGAACTACAAATCGAAGGATAAAAGAATATAAAGCAACGAAAAGTAACCTTCAGGGAGAAGCCGGAGATGCTTCGGTGCGACGGCGTGCCTGAGTTCGACGGTTGCCGAAAGTGGTAGAGTGAGATAACGGCCTCCTGATGCTAGGGTTTACAGTAATTTAGGGGAAAAGGTTTTAACTAGAACAGTGTGTGAAAAGAAGCAGTTGTAGAAAAAGATATTAAAAATATTAACAAATGTATTCGTTTTCAAATAATTATTATAAAACTAAAAGTTTATATTATATATATATCTATCTATATATATATATATATATATATATATATGATAAATTGTAATTAATGATATAAATATTAATATATATATATATATATATATATATATATATATATATATATATTATTTTTTTTTATTTTT
>Ga0099825_1000562_pt1 | contig 40703 bp, 19 predicted proteins | sample SiratroredBW_FD_76838 | JGI IMG/M metagenome (GOLD analysis project Ga0099825, IMG submission 76838) | Root nodule microbial communities of legume samples collected from California, USA - Siratro red BW | ecosystem: Host-associated > Plants > Roots > Nodule | place: USA: California | collected...
AAACACTCCTACATATCAGCATGTAATCTTATAATAATAGCACAATATCACAATAACTTCTCAACGGTATTATACTCATTATGAGCGGGGATCTGTTCTGATTCTGATATTGATTGCCTTACAGCTTTTATATCCTTGTTAAATGTTGCATTTCAACTGTCCATTGCAGATCCAAATACGCATTTTAGGAATGATGGAATAAAAAGAAGCTATGTGCGATAATGATGACTACAAAGACAGAATAAATAGCCCCATGATTAAATTCAAACCTCTGCACCGTTGTAACTCAAGGAGAAATGTCAGAACCTGGGTTTAGTACAGTTTAAGAAAAGGTTCAGATATACAGCGTACATGTGTAGGAGCTCGACAATTAGTCCTTCAACCCTGATATATAATTCTTCAAGAAGCAGGATAAGGATAGGACATCATAGAAGAAGGAACAGTGAACTTTACTTTTCTGGAGCTGTACCATAATATTTTGATCTGGTTTAGTTGTTAAAATTTAGTCTCTAGCAGCATATCAAAGTCTTCAATTTTCACTTCTGGATCTTCATATATTACTTATTGTGCAAAATTATAAGATAAAGTTCCTTGCTGTATAGGGAGTAAAAAATGTAACATATGCTTTTTAATCCAAGCATTTAGTATCAAGTCAACCATAACGAAATCCCCACCTGTCACAATAATCAAATTGTAAAACTCTCCTTTTTATATTCTCTACTCAATTCTATTCCGTGGTTCTTTACTAAAGTAATTTTAGGATCAAAGTCAACCTTCAAAACAAAAATAATATGGTTTTTCAGTTCTCTTAGTTGGAGCAGTTAATACATACGGTAAAATCATAGCCTTCTTTAACTCAGACCAATTCCACCAACAAAAGTACAAAACCATGAAGCATTCTAATACACCTCTATCCTAGAAGGCTTATGAGAAATTAAACATGTTAGCACGGTAATACTTTTCAATACCACAATCCCCATGATGATTAAATGAATGCATCTCTTTTAGGACAAAAGAGCATTCACTCTTCAGTTATTAGCATAAACTAGTACCCATTCTTTGAAGAAAAAACTGTCCGAAAACATTGCAAAACCCATCATTCGGCCAGTTTCTTGGATTATGAACAGTGAAAAGCCTAACATGGTCCTCTCCAAAAGATGGCAAACTTTACACTCTTGACTAGCTCAGTGCAAGCATTTTTCCATCAACAGACTTCTCTTCAGTTTCCACAGAGCAAGCAAACACAATAACCAATCCGACAAAACTTACATATAGTTTTTAGTGTGGTTTCCAAATCAGGACTGAAGTCTCTTCTCAGTAATCTATATTAACCATTGTTGTAAACATTCATTAATCACGCAGATTATCAATATGAAACTCCAATTTTGATAAAAAATAACACCGAAAGTGCTAATGGAACTCCATCTAACTTTTGTCCTAATCGCAATTCAAACAATAGTCTTCTACACTTGCCTACATCTTTACTATTTACATTTTCATTGCTGACTGCTGACAAAACAAGACAATCCCCCAAAACTTTCTAACTGTAGCTCACTTTTTTACTGACTAGCACCGATTCTTAACTTTTTATAAAACAGATTTCAGTCCTTCTTTGGAAAGGCCTATAAAGTAAACCTAAACATGAATTCTGTTTTATAAATCATAAAACTAGAAAAATGTTAAAAAAGCTTTTACCTTGCAATAGCAAAACTGTGCTGCAGAATCAATAGTAAGTAAAGGGGAATTCAACCGGTTCCCTAACATCCCTGCACTCGCAATATAACACACAAACATCTGATTACAATAAATAGTAGCAAATTACAATATGGGAGAGAGAAGGTGAAAAACAAAAAAGGGTACCCAGGAAAAGCAAAAGCAACTTTCCCACCTACACCATTAAGTTAAAGCAAAGTCCACCTCTAAAAGAGTCACAAAAATCAAGGGCACCCAAAAAGCAAATTCCTCATATTTCTCGTGTTGAGTTGAGATTTTGAATGTGATGACAGAACCAGAATTGCCCATTTAAACGAAAGGGACAATAAATGAAGCAATAGCAGAAAAGAGAAGGTTTGAAAAATTGAATATACCAGAACGTCGATAAGGAGACAGCGCCAAAGATGCAAACTTGAGACTCTCCATCAACGCCCTTATGCATCTACGCTAATTGGCTAACCCAACAGCACTTTGATAAACAGTGTTTTTGTGGAGTCAAAGGTTCTACGTTTTGGTGGTTGAGAAAATTGCAAGCAATTAAACCTTTTTGAAAATATAATTTTAAGATTGAATATCTTACATTACAGATAAACTTTATGATAGTATAATTCTTCACTAAACAAGAATATTTTTTTTTACATACTTTCATCTCTTTAAAACATATAATAGTTAGTTATTGAGATAATTGTCAAATTTGGTTGAACAATAGTAGTCACAAAACCTTTGGTACTGGATGCAATATTTTATCTATAAACTAATCATTATTGACTTAAAACATGTTTTATATATACTATCTTAGAAGAAATAAATAATTTAAAAGTAAAAATGAAAACTTGCAATGGCAAAATATTTAGGGATATACCAGTATGAGATTATTTTAATATAATAAGAAGTTTTAAGTTCAAATTATAAATTACTAATTGTTTTTAAAGGGAGGGTATTATTATCATTATGTTCATAGAGATCTACATTCTTACGTACTAAAATTTATGTTGACTTGTGTCATAAATGTTGAATTATTTAATACTACTGAGAATTTTCATCACACATAAAATTACCAGACTTTATGTCGTTTTTTTCCATAAGAAAAAAAAGTATATTTTTATCCTATTTTTTTCTAACCAATAATAATGTGTTTGAAATTCTATTAGAAGTTGAATCCAACCGAAATAAAAAAAAAAACTTTGAAATTAATTAAAATTTAAGATAAATTTTGCTTGATTAAAGAAGTATCAATTATATTATCATAATGTTTAATAGAAACTAAAAATTAATTTAAATGTTTCACCTAAAATCCAAACATAACGTACGAATGTAATTATTTTATATCTATTCAATCTTAAACAAAATATTTTTTTAACTATTTATTTTCGTCATGGATTCCTTTATAATATATAATACCATATCATTTATATGTCCACATTTCTACTGTGTTATGAAATATAGTTATCATTACCCTTAGTGTAATAATAATAATATTATATGGAAATTGTTAAACCAAAGAACAGTTATTAAAAGTGATATCCTTTCTATATTTGCAATTTATGATGCATTGATCATAAGAGCCTAATTACATTCTTTAAATTATATAATTTAAAATAAATATATTGTCTTAAAAATTTATTTAAAATTTCAATTTAATTATATAATCAATTTTGTTAAGCCTTTTTTTATATATGTAAAATTTTCAAACTCCATATTTGGCCCGAACTAATTAAATCCCTTAAGTCAACTCGATTTCTTTTTAGTTCAGGTTGATAAAACTCATAAAATTACTGCACCTGTTAAAAAAAAATTACTCCATACAAAAAAAAAAGTAATATATAAAAAATTATATTTTTAAACCTGGAATGGATATATGATAAACAATTTTAAATGACGCTTAATGTAAATATTTATAGCTGATTATTTCGAAAAACTGTAATGAAAAGTGTATTATAACAGTACAATAGCTGTAATAGAAACGTTTATTGAAATTTATATTTTTACTTTTTATTTACAAAAGTGTTACATTATTTTTATTTGTTTAATAATTTAAATACTCGTGTAGAAAATAAAGAGAGGGAAATTATATTCAGTGTTTCACTTAAAAATATTTGAAAACGGAGAATAAATTAAAAAAAAAGATAACTTTTAATTAAAATAAAAATAAAACTTAAATAAATGTCCTTTAACTTTTAAAAAATATTAATAGATATTCTCAAAACACTAGTTAAAAAACAAAAGCGTCTTTTGCCAAAAGTGTCATATATAATTTCTAGCTCTTTGATGAAAACTTTTTATTTATTGAGTCCTTAACTCTTCAGTAGTACAAAGCTTTCAATGAAAATAGATTAACTATATATTATTAGTAATAGTACAAGTCCAAATATTTAATAAGTTTAAGTATTTTTTGAATAAGTGAGTAAAAATTGAGAATATTTTACACTACAAATTATACATTTATGGAACTGACTTTTTCTAAACAAATAAAATAACTGGTTAGTAATAAATGAATAGAATATTTTATGAATGAGAATAAATGGCATTACTCGTGACAGCATTAGGTTAATATTGCTCCTCTGGCCACGCGTATGGCATGCAATTATGCTTCCCTTCACTCTCTTCATTGTCATTATTTATTACAATTCATTTTTATTCAAATAAAATTTGAAGTTTATAACCGTATATTAAAAATATAATTTTTTTACACTATCATCTATTTATAAATTATCATTAATGTGATTTAAAAACAACTATTGTAAAATGTAACATTCATTTTACATTGTGAGTGAATGGTACTTGTTTTTTCAAACATGTGAGATCTTCTAAAACTGGATCAAACCATGCTATGCTGTGTCAGATCTTCTAAAACTATATCAAAACACAGTACTGGTAATCAATAATTAATAGAGTAGAGTAATCAAATCACTCTTATTTGATATTTTTCTCTGTCAAATGGAAAAGAAGAAAACTGTCTAGAATCCCAATCATTAAAAAGATTATATGCTTTATTGGTTTAATTTCAGGGGAAAAATAAACCCATTTCCGCCCAAGAATCCGGCGGCACACCGTCGCCGGCCACGTTTCTCTCTCTTATTTACTCAACCTCTGCTTACTCTCATACATATCCATTTTTTTAGATTAATAAAAAAAATTGAAAACTGGGGTACCCATTTGTTTTTTTCTTTTTCCAAAACACAGAAAATCCACCTTCGTCTTCCATCGCTTGCTTCACACTCCTCTTTACCTCGTACCCACCTGAAATCTATACCATCCCATCACACCAAAGTGTGGAAGTTTGAATCTTAGAGGAAAACGAGCACGTGGGTAAGTGGTGTTGGGTAGAGAGAGAAAGAGAAACAGTGTGTGTTCATCATTGTTATGGTATGGCTCAGCAGAGGCAATCGGGAATGGAGAGGCTTGGGGTGAGAGTGGGGCCCCACGATCTGCACCACAGCAACGGCGCCGGCGATCACGTTGCTGTCGGGATTCGCGGTGGCGCTGCTCACAAGCAGCAGCGGTCCCGGCGATCGGCGCGATCCGAAAGGGGCACGCAACTGTCGGTGGCGGCAATTCTTGTTTTCCTCTTCCTCGGACTTGTTGTCACTGTGCTCGTGTTCTCGTACATTTCTAGAGACGGTGAAGTTCTGCTTGTCTTTTATTTCTTTCTTTCTTCGATCACAATGCCTTTGTTGATTTTGGTGTTCTTGAGCACCCGTGTGAGTGAACATTGTGGGTTTTGCATGAACTTGAGTGCGATTTCTTGTTTGGTTTTTGAATGGGAGACAGTTTTCGAATCGGTAGTTTTTCTTGGTTAATGTTTGGTTTGGGCTGTTCGGTTGGTTGATTGGGGCTAGGTTATTTAGAAAATTAATAGATTGAGTTTTTGGTTTCATCTATTGTTACTTCAGCATCAGAGTTCATTTTGTTCTTGTTATTTTTTTAGCTTAGTTTGTTTCTGGCTTTTAAAGATTGTCAATCTTTGTTGCAGAAATAAGTAACAATGGCGATGATAGTGTTGATTTAAAGAGTGATTCTGATTTTCTTACAAATGTACCTCGGATACAGAAGAAGAAAGTCCTTGACTTTGGGCATGGTTCTGGAGGACATGGCCGAGATTCAAGATATTGGGATAAGGATGATAGGAGAAGGGATGGTGATTATGATGAGGATATGATGGAGCAGACAAATAAGGATCCTGGAGATGAAATTGCTGAAGATGATGATGCTGTAAAGAAGGACCAAGATGCCAAGTCTTCTCATGATGGCTTAAAGCGGAGAGGCGATGGCTTATATAATGAAGCTGGACGTCATGAGTTGAAAAGATATGAAGCAGAATATGAGGCTTCTTTGAAGAATCTGAGACACCCCACTGAAGATGATGGGAAACTGTCGCATGAGACTGACATTGATGATGAATATGATGATTTTTTTGATTTCAATGATGCTCAATTGGAAAACACTAGCTATAGCAAAACTACGAGAGGGGAACATTCTAATGCAAATGGGTTAGGCTTGGACGATGAAGTTCAGAAACAGAAAGAATCTAATGATTCTCTTGCTGAGGAAAACAATGATGATGATGTTACTTCTGAGGATATTGAAGGGGCGTCTTCCTTGAATAAAAAAAATTCTCTTGATGGAAAAACAAATTCTAAACATGCAAGTATTTTTAATGGACAATCAACTAAAAAATCACATCCTGAAACAAAGAAGAAAGGCAGGCGACGTAAGTTTTCAGGTGAAGTTCATTCTTTCTGATTGTTTTTTAGTAGATCTCCCAAATTATATCTGTTGTATGGAACTCCTTCTGAAAGTTATTTGCATCTGTATTCAGTATCACCATTTATTTGTTACCCATACTACTGTTGCTCATGAAGATAGAATTGCTGGCAAATATTGTAGTTCTGTTCTGTTGCAGGTTTTTTTGGTAGTTTCTGAATAAAGGATAAAATTCTTACCTTTTCAGTCAGTTATTCTAAAATGGGGAACTATCTAAACTCGAGGGCTTCTTATAGGGTTATTGTCTGGATGTGTTGGGAATATAATTTGAGATATCCTTTACGTGTTGAATATGTTGTTTCTCATTTTTGTTTCTTTTCACTCTGGTGTTCTTGTTGTTTTAACTTTTAAGCTACTCATTTGGTTACAGGGTGGTGCCTTTTCACCCCCTAATTTCTCAAATTAAATTATAAGGACTTTCTGAATCTCAAGCATGTTTTTATCATCATAATGACCAATAGCTATTTACTCACACTCGCCTGGGGTTGGGGGTTCTGCTTTGTTTCCAGAAGCTCGTAAAACCAAACCACAATTTAACTCACGCTGGCCTTGACTGAACCAATGGACTTTTCAGTTGGAAGTGATTTTTCTCCAAACCAGTGAATACTTTACTTGGGTTTGTGCAACCATAGAATTAGAGTGTGGCAGCATCGTAAACTACCTATTGAGTTTTATATCATTAGATTCTGAAACTGAAATAATTGTCCAAATACTCTGATTAAAAATGGAGCAGTCTACATTCAAGATCACTACTTGTGTTGCTTGGTTCCTCCTGGTTTGCATTGTATTTCCCCTTTAATGAAAAGAGCCAGGGACACGGGGGATTTATGTAGGCTATAGTAAGTTTGACGTATTATTTGGTTTAATGGTTACAAATTTTGTAAATGAACTTGTATTAGGCTTCCCCAAATGTTCTTCTACTTTATTTATATCTTCACTTGGCTAAGGAATTGACAGCGCGATGACCCCTGTTTTTGATGATTTCCTGCTTTATGCCATTTGGTGAGTTACTGACAATGTTGGTCCGTTGATTATTTGTCTAACCTATAGAAGAAATCGTGTCTGCCTTTATTAATGTTGTGTTGGAGCTGTGTGAGAGGTTTTAAATTTGACATTTCAGCATAGTGTATGATACATGTTGTACAAATATTATAAATGTGTCAGAGTCCAATACGTGGTAGATACAGGAACACGTTATTGAAGATGCATGTTGTACAACACGTTAGTGTATGATACATGTTTCTGTTTTTTTTTTTTTTTCATGTCTAATCGTTTAAGGACTAAATATATGAATACCTATTAATCCTTTTCTAAGATTCGCTTCTGATTTGTGGTCTATCAACCAGGAGATGATTATGTAGATACGGAAGTCTAGATTAAATTACGTTTAGAATATAAGTTTCAATTATATGTTATATCTCCTGCAAGATTTTGATGTCGGGAGGGCATGTATATTTTATTCAAAAACAGATAAATTGGACATTCAAGTTGGTTTATAATTTGTTAAAAAAATACTCGATAATATTTCAAAAATGTTATGTTTTTTTTTTCTTTGCTTCCTGCTTTCACGTTTTTTCTGATGTATCTAAGTCTAAAAGATTTACCAAATGACTTTCTTAACATTGATTTAAGACTTGTTTACTGACTAATTAATATAGTTTATAAATATTTCCAACTTTATATACATATATCTAATTGATTTTGTTTTTTATTGTTTTAAGCCCTCTTTGGACTTTCTATGATTCCTAGAAGTGGTTTTGTTCATGATATTTTCTCTATCACCACTTTTATCACAAGTATAAAAAAATAAGAAAGAAGATCTTGTTGACATGTTACCTATTTAACAGGATCCTGTGAGATGAAATTGTTAAACTCAACTTCACAGCTTGTAGAACCCCTAGAAAGCAGAAAATTTGCAAGATTTAACTTACAGTACACAGAGATGGAAGAGAAGCCCCTGGGAGAAGAACAATGGGTTCCCAGATTTGCAGGCCATCAGAACTTAGAAGAGAGAGAAAGTTCATTTTTGGCACGTGATCAGAAAATAAACTGTGGTTTTGTTAAAGGTCCTGAAGGGTCCCAAAGTACTGGATTTGACTTGACAGAAGATGATGAAAGTTACATTAGCAGGTGCCACATTGCTGTGATTTCATGCATATTTGGAAATTCTGATCGTTTGAGGATCCCGGCCACCAAAACGGTAATTGGTCTACTTTATCTTTTAGTTCAGTTTGTGGGTTGGAGATGCATTCGGAGGTTAAGAATCACTTATGAGTTTTCTAGTAAAATGTTACTCTATTCGAAGTTTCATTCAAGTAAATTGGCAGTACTCTATTCTCTGTGTGGCATCTATAATCTATTATTATTTTTATATAAATCTGTTGTGCATTTTGATTACAAGACTTCCCGAAAGTCTCCGTATGAATTGGATACCATTTTTTGTGTTGAGTTTGACATGGTTTGTAAGCATATGCTTCCGTGTTTTGTTGTTTGGACTATTCCTCCCCAAGTAGTTCTCTGGTCATGCTATCTCACACAATTGGTTGTGCCTTAATTCCCGAACTGATACATTTTTTTGAGGATGGGCTTCTGATGCTAATAGTGTGCTTACGTTGGTATCTCTGTGATAAGTGGTACTGTAGCGGGTGGTTAGGATCGAATTGCAACTTGCAAGGTATGAGACTTGAGTTTCACATTAGAAGTATGGGTTTTGGTTTGAGACTTGCAAGACCTTCAACAACAATGGCTAGCTTTTGTAGTGTGGTTCTCCTAAGGTTCTGGTCAATCAGTATTAGAGTTTTTCACCAGATCTCACTTGCAAATAAGCAGCATGGTGGAGACACTTAGTCAAGGGGCAAATGCGCTACCATCCTACGCGAGTACTGTGGCTGGCTGCTATGTGTAGTGGTGAAATGTCAGTATCCATTTTGCAAGGTATGTGACCTAAGTCCCACATTGGAAGCGTGGAGTTTTAGTGAGTTTTACAAGGCCTTGAGCTTTCGAACTACAACGGATAGCTTTTGTGGTGTGGTTCTCCTGTGGTTCATATCACAGGCCAACAAAGAGATGTTGAATTTTTCAACAGGATATATGAGCAGATGTCTTGGAAATTGATTGGAATGCTATAATTGCTTGCAACCACTGAAAGGCATTCAACATTTATTGAGCAACACTTAACTTACAGTACGAGTGGGAGAAAATATGTTTCCCTGTAAGACTTGGGTATGTGATGTTTGGCTTCATGACTGGAAATAATAGATACTCTAGTGCTCCTCCAATTTTGTGAGTTGTTTAGGAAAAGAGCAAAATATATTTTAGGTATACCCAAGGATAATAGTTTAAGCATTACCAGCTGATATAATCATTTACTTCATTTTCTCAAAATTGCGTTTTTTTATTCGCATTGAATGTTTTGGTTTTGACTGAGTTGTTGGATTGGACCTATTGGAAATTTAGGGACAGCCATCAACTCTTGATGTAATTGCCACGGAGTATGTTTTATTTATTGATCCAAATCATTGTGGTTTCAGGTCACTCGATTGTCGAGGAAGAATGTCTGCTTTGTTATGTTTACTGATGAAATTACAATACGGACACTCTCTTCTGAAGGGCATGTGCCTGATAGAATGGGTTTCATTGGCTTTTGGAAGTTGGTGGTAGTGAAGAATCTACCCTATGATGATATGCGAAGAGTGGGCAAAATACCTAAGTTATTGCCTCATCGACTTTTTCCTTTTGCAAGGTGAGACTGATATGAGTAGGCATAGCTGGTATTCTTTTGAAATGATTTGAATGGTGTTTTAAAATTATGGTGACTGCTATGTGGCATTAAACACCACGAAAGATGTGTTGATGATGTATCACTTTAAGATAAGATGGTAAAATTTTGTTTAGCTGATTCTAACATTTGATTCTTTTATTATGTACACCAAATCGTTGTGTTTGAAAGAATAGTAAAGGAGAAACTAAAGAGTGTGACCATAGGGTAGATGTCAGTGTCCGGTTTTTACTACCAATAAAGGGCCTTATAACTGTACAAAAGGTTACTGCTTGATGAATCTTTGATGGGACTGAATGTTGAAAGAGATTTATGTGGAGTATTGTATCAAATTTTAATTAATGATTTACTGGCTTGAGCATACTTGGGATTAAGGCTTCATTATCCTTGTGAATGCTACTGTGTGTTCCAATGTTTTATAAGTTGGAGGTGTTTCTGCAAAAATTGTAGACTGCCTTAGTCTGTAATATGACTAATGACTTAAATTTTAGTTTTTCTTTTAATTCCCCAACCTTTAAGTCCTTATTGCAATGGGGATTAATAGAAACACAGACTTATTTTGTATGTAGTGTTCTGTACACAGGTGTATCTGAAATCTTTGGAAAGGTTTCTTATTGATTTTCTTTGTTATTTAGTTTTAATTATGTAGTTACTGTTTGTTTCGCGTATAATTTTCTTCTCTTAGATGTTCAGTAACTTGATGGTCTGCATTTCTTTCAATTTTCATTTCAGGTATTCAATTTGGTTGGATAGCAAATTACGGCTGCAGCTTGATCCTTTACTTATCTTGGAGTACTTTTTGTGGCGAAAGGGTTATGAATTTGCAATATCCAATCACTATGATCGGCATTGTGTGTGGGAAGAAGTAGCACAGAACAAGAAATTGAACAAGTATAATCACACAGTTATAGATCAACAATTTTCATTTTACCGGGCCGATGGACTGGAAAGATTTGATGCATCGGATCCAAACAAGCTTCTTCCAAGCAGTATGTTCTGTTACTTATTTATTTTCTGTCAATTCTCCGAAGCTCTTGATTAAATGAACTGAAGTGATTTACAAAATCTTGACAGATGTACCTGAAGGTTCTTTTATTATTAGAGCGCACACTCCAATGTCGAATTTATTTTCTTGTCTTTGGTTCAATGAAGTTGACCGGTTCACTCCTCGTGATCAGCTGAGTTTTGCATATACATTCCAGAAGCTGAGAAGGATGAATCCAGACAAACCTTTTCATCTGAATATGTTCAAGGTGAGGCAATATAAGCTCAGCTACGTGTAGATAGTGGTCGTGATGAAAGTATCATAATGGTTTTTTCTTGTTCTTCTATGTCAGGACTGTGAAAGGAGACACATAGCCAAGTTGTTCCGTCATAGATTGGATGAGAAGAAGATAAATCATTAAAAAACACCAGAATAATGCCAGTTTTTATCACCATTTTTATGATATGACATGATGTACTTAGCCAATCTTTTCTGTATCTGTTGAAGTTGTGATTCCCTGCTGACCATCTGCTGCAGAGTATGTCACATGATGATCATTCAGTGACGTGTGCTTCAGCACAGGTGTTTACCATGAAAGTGAAGTGGTGTTTCTCAAAGTATGATCAACTACAGTGCTGCTGCTGTCACAACATAATTTTGTGGTTAAGTTTTATCATATTTCCTGTATCCGTCCCTTTGTGACATAATTCATTTATGCCCTGGAAGACAACAAGCAAAGCATCAAATGACTCACTCCCTCTCTATCACTTCCAGTATCTCATTTTTCTTTTCTAAATTGGAATTGTTTGTATGTATAAATTTTTGATAGGCCATTAACACTCACCTTAGAAATCTCACCCGTCATTCTTATTGATTTTATTATAATTAAACATTCCATTACTAAGCACGGATGAGTTGTTAAATTAAATGTGTACCACTTTTCTCTACTACTACATGATTCATATACCTCTGTCTCCCTTTGATTTTTGGTTACTGGAAACATTAACTTTTTCTTACGAAAAAGACTATTTCTTCTGCTTAAATTTTGTACTTTCCAGAGAGATATTTTGGACCTTAGTGTTGTTTCAATTGACCTTATTCTTTATATAAAAAAATTAATATTTCGAACTTTGGTGTTTGGGTTATCTTTTCTTAATCTTTGTAATGGCTGATTGATTTTAGGATGAGTCGGTTGAAAACTGTTTCATCAAATCAACTGAAGTTTTGGCAAATTTGTGCAGACAAATATGTATTTACTATCGTAAATTTGAGTTTCTTTAGTTTCCTACGTTTAAATACATATTTTTAGTTTCTATATATTAAAGAATTTGTGTCAAGATATTATAATTTGTGAACTAATGCAATAGATGACAGTACATATTAAAAGGATGGTTATAAAAGTATCACTGCAATAATTTATTTGAAATAAATTATACACCCAACAAATAACTAGTAGTGTCTTCAACAACAACAAAAACATAAATAGCACTGTGAAGAAAAGTTGGCAATCACCTGAAATTCAACCATGTTTTTAAAAAATAAAGCTGAAACGATGGAACATCTAACTGGTAGTTTTATTGGCTTCATAGAAGGAAGCTTCTGAACTAGCTAGCTCTGTTCATTATTGGATAGTAAATTTATTTGTGAAATTCCATGGTTCCTAAGACAGAAAACGCACGGAAGACAACTTGAAACCTTGAGAATCCAGAAAGCTTGCACAATTCCTTGTACTCCTTTTCACTTCTTTCTCTCCCACCACTTGTTATATACATGAGGCTGTCGAGGTTGGAGACAAGCTTTGATACATTTGAATCTGATGCTTCTTCTGGTGCTATAAATTCTATCACAATCACCTTTCCATTCTGTGTCAGTGCATTGTGACAGTTCCTCAAAATGCTTAAGCACCGTTCATCTGACCAATTGTGCAACACAGCCTACATAGAGTCAAAAGAAATAAAATTTAGTTGAATCATCGTTGGATAGACCAACCATTCTCAAACATGAAATTTTAGTGTCAATAGAAAGTGTTTTCTAACCTTTAGAATCATGGCATCACCCTTTGGTACATAATGGTACATATCTCCTCCAACATGCTCTATCCCTTAATTCATGCAATTTTAGACAGTGTCCAAGTCAACTTTTGGTGTAAGTTAAAATTAAAACTAGCGTGCATCATTGAGCAAATGACTTGTGCTAATGGCATATATACCTGGGTAAGATGGCGCTTTTTCAACTACTTGGGGCAAATCAAAATTAATACCCTTAATTGTAGAGTACTTGGAGATTATCATGTGGAGAGTTTGTCCTGTACAACCTCCCACATCGACCAGATTTGACACTCCTTCAAATCCTTCATACTCTTCAAGAATCCTATTCATTTCTATGTTGCAAATATCAGCCATTGATTTGTTGAAAATGTAGCTCAGTTGCGGATCCCTTTCATTGCATTGGTAAAAAGTCATTCCATTAACCTTCTTGCATAGGTCCTCCTCAGAATCAATCATAACATCCTTAAAATTCGGCCTAAAGTCACAGCACCACGACAAGGTGAATAAATTCTTCCTTAAAAGCAATGTATAAACACATTTTTTAGAAGAGAAACACTATCAACACACTTTTTAACACAATCCATGAGATTTTTTGTTGAAAAAATAGAGATTGAAAATATTAGAAAGAAAAACAAAAATAAGATAATGGTTCGATCCACTTAAGGAAATGACATCACTTTTAACTCTAGTCAATAAGTTTGTAGGTTTTTTTATATGTTACTGATCAATTTTTTATTTTTATACAATAAAGGACTAAACTCACTTAAATTCTTAATAATTTTTCCTTAAAATGAAAGTTTCTTCAGCATCGATATACTCCTCTTCGAACAAAAATATTTTAAATACGAGAAGACAAAAAAATAGACAAAAATCAGATAAAAAAAAAATAATATCATCTTTAACATTAAATTTATAGATTTTCTTTCAAAACTTTCTTATTTGTACGTAATGTTAGATTAGATTCACACTAGATTCCTACCGGTTATCACCGACCATTACCTTTCAGATTATAAAGCAAACAAAGCAACTTACCAAAGTTTTAGAGTTGTAGGATGGTGGCAAAGTGTTGTGATGGAATCCAAACTACCCCTAGTTTCATCACTGACAAAGTATTTTCCGACAGAAGAGAGTCCATAAGTTGTCTCAATGCTACCATCATTGGTGTGAGTGGAACAAGTGAGCAGAGAATAGTTAGCAAGAAAACGCAGCATGCGCTGGAGCCTATCTAGGTGTTGGGTTGGCACCTTAGAAGCAATTTCTGGGACTGAGATAGCTGCATTTGCCTTTGCTATGATCTCAAACAAGTTAAGCTCAATAGCAGCATTGAGCATTGAAGGAAACACCTGACTAGTGGAAAGTAACATAGCATTAATCACAGCCTCATCCTCTTCTTCTTTGGGAGAGGTTCTCACAACTACATCACCTGCACAGTAGGAACCCATATTTGCTTCTCCCTTCTCACTACTAACTGTGTTCAACTTGCTTTCTTCTGTGCTTATTCCCTATCCCACTACATGTGGTTTTTATAGCCAAATATGCATTCTGGTTACTCCACAATGTAAAAACTTTATTATGCCCTTACATTAACATGCAAATTAGTTTGGATTTAACTATATTAGGAATAAAGAATATACGTGTTTGATTAAAGTTTTTGTGCATGTATGCTTCCATTTTAGTAAGTATTGTCATGTTTTGAGCAAAGATGGGAGGATTGTTCATGAGAACAATATTTTGTGGTTTCTGACAATAAAGATGTTTATAGTATTTTGTAGTATTATTTCTTGAACTGGGAGAAAATCAAGGGTGTGGGTAACTCCTCTCGTACCATCTTTGGCTTATTGTGGGTTTGTCATTTTCCCTTTTATGATTTTTTTGGTTTTTTCACTTTCTTAATTGTGATTCTGATTAATCTGCATTTTACCTCCTTTTGTTGCCATTTTTGGTTAGTATTCGTTATGGAAAACGTGAAAGACAAGCTTTTTGTGATTTTTGCATTCTATTTCTGTTAGATTATTGTTAGCAATTATTATGTTGAAAGAAAAAAAAATTATACAATTTTATAAATCAAAATGATATATGTACATACAAAATCTTTTTATCTTTATTAGCGTCTAAAATTATATATTTACTAATAAATATTGAAATAAATTTAAAATAATTATAAGAATTTAATAAAAGTTCTAGTTATAATAATATAAAATTATTAATTTAACATTCGTCGAAGTATGGATTACTGTACTAGTAATTATAAAAAAATAAAAAAAGGGGGAAATTACAGTATTCTCACAGTTTGTAAAAGATTTTTGGTATTTAAATAATTTGAAGGGTTATTTAACTGTGATAATTGGATTATCACGGAGGAATCAAATACGTTTTGAGAAATTCTTCCTCCACCCAGTACCTTCTTCCTCCACCCCCATACCAAAACTGCCAAAACTGAAATGTCCCTTATATCCTTCATTTAAATGTTCAAAGACAAAAATAGTCTCTACCCATTCATCTCGCAAATATCTCATTCAGTTATTAAACCTTAAATCTAATTCTTTCAAAGTGTGCCGTCAAGTGACCATGACCACCACGATTTGTTTAAACTCTCCGGTGTGCCACGGACAAATTCTTCCTCCATCCGGTTCAGTCGCAAATCATTGTTAAGATCTCTATCGTCCAGTTCATTTTTTTGTTTCTTCAAAATCTTTAATTAATCTTTCAAAAAAGCATTAGCTAAGCAATTTGTGATATTTATTAGTAATTAGTAAATGATATTCATAATTAGAGTAATTGATTTGGGATTTGGGGGCTGTCTGACGGCGAAAGAGTATTTTTTCCGATTTGTATATATGAGAACCGGATGGGCTCATCCAATTCGTTTTTGTTGAATATGAGAACCGGATGGCCTTCTCATTCGGTTGTCAGTTGTCCAAATATTTTTTTTTAACTAAGTGTGACTTTGTGCAATGTAACTCTGTGCACTGACAGATATGACGAGGACCAGAGGAGTATCTTCACAGCATGAAGGTCGTAGAAGGCCTACAACATCAATGCGTAGAGAAGATCGAGGTGCTTCATCTAGTGTTCCTCCTGTTGCTGCTGATGCTGCTGATATTGGTGGTATAGCTCCTCGTATTGGTGGGGGTGAGGCTGCTGAGGTGGTAGGTTTTCCTGGAGGACCATCAGTTCACAAATTTTCAAACTGGATGAGGTGACCCCATTACCCATTCGGTTTGTAATTTTTTTAACTTTTGAGAACCGGATGGGGTGGCATTCGGTTCACATGATACATACCGGATGACACCCCCTCCACTGCATCCGGTTCTCATTTTACGAACCGAACATCTCGCCGTCCGGTTCTCAAATTTCAAAAAAAGAGAACCAGATGGCCTCATCCGGGTGACTATTCAGAAACATAAAAAAATTCACCAAATGCAAAAATCTTACCTCCGCACCTCCTCGTTGTTTCTTGCCTTTAATAAACACTGCACACTCATCAGAATGTCGTCTCTCCTACCGTTTAATCACCCTTCAAATATTTAAAAATGGTACAGTGGACGAAATATTAGAGAGAAAACGCAGCCGAGCTGTTCGAGAACGGTGGTGCTTGCAAGGGAAGGAATAGACTGTTTTATTAAAGAAGAGGCATTTACGCCATTTCATTAAAGACAACGATGAAATTAAAATATTATATGAAGGTGGAGGAAGAATTTGTCATACGTTTTTTTGTAAAATTTTCTGTTTCAGTAAAACAACAAAGGTAAAATATTCTATCCTCTTGTCACAACTAAAATTATGTTTTATATCCTCCTCTAGTTATGTCACATAGACATTGTGAAGAAAAATATTAATAACGTCTTAATTTGATTAATCTGAAAAAAATAGTTATAGTAGTATAATGACATGTAACTTTGTATTAAATAAGAAAACTAATACTGATATAACAAGTAACTCACTTAAAATTACATTAAAAATGAAAAAAAAGTTAAATATTTTTCTTGATTTAGGTGTAAAAGACTTTATATGTCTATTACAAATGAAATATGCTTTTGTTTTATACAAAAGGTATAAACATGTAATAAATTAATACGTTATCAACATTTTCGAATTGAAGCGGTACAGTTAACTAATATAACTAAAACTGAAATGGAATTATAATTATATGAAATAAATTAATTTTATATTATTGTTTTAAAAATAATAAAAATTATATTTTATCCTTTAATAGAATAAAAGCAATATAATATGATGTGAAACGCAGTAAAGCGAAGTGGATAAGATATGAATGCACGCAGCTGGTGTAGATCCAGTGACGAAACTGCTACAAGACATTAGTCATTTTCTTTATCGAATTATATAGATTTATATTTATAGATAAAGTATGAATTACTTCGTGAGTCTTCCATACGAATTGTAATTTGTATGTAATTTTATACTATTTACTGATTTATTCGTATATATGTATAAAATAAATTTTTATATCACCTTTTGGTAGAAATAATTAGAGAAAAACTTTGGTGTCATAGGAGGAGAATAATTTTAAAGAAAATAATCCGTATATAAAATTGTTCCTTCTAACAAGTAAGGTAGATAGTTGAATAAATAACTTCAATGTTTCTATTTATAGTAATCGTAATGGACTTTGTACTCGTTAACAGTTCAAGGAATTCTTCACAAGGCTTACGCAAATTTTGACTTACACTATATTACTTTTTAAAATTTCAGAACTGTATTTGATAGTTGTATTTAAGCGTGTGCAATCTACGAAAGACCTTTCTGAAAACTAAAGGTGATTCGTGTAATTTATGGATGACGATCTTCATGTGGCTAAAGTAGTTTACACAGGGTGGATAATGTTCCAGAAAGTAAAGAAAGAAAAATGCAAAAAGGTCAATTTGTTAGGGAATAATACCTCCTTTCCTTAAATTTTTGAGACTTTTTTTTAAAATAAAATCTGTGATAGAATTTTAAATTTCAAAATAAATAATAGTTAGAATGGAATCATTTATCTTAATAATATTATTTTAATAAATTTAAGATTAAAATATTAATATTGTTTATAAAAATTTTCTTTTTCTAATTTTTAACTGAAAAATTTATTCTATTATATTTAATAATTTCACATCACTTAAAAGTCAAAAACTAATAGCAGTCAAGATATATTTTTTATCTTTTAACTTTTAAGACATTTTATAAAGATAAAATTATAATAAAATTCTTAATTTCAAAATTAATAATATTTTAAATACAATAATTAATTTTAATGATATCATCTTAACATATTTAACATAAAAACCATTATAAACTTAAATACGTATTTTTAGTATTAATTTATTTAAAAAGTTAAAATAAAAAAAGTAATTTAAATAATTTGGTACGTAACGATATTATATATGAATGAAAGAACTTTTTATTAAAAAATTTAAATGTGAAAAGACTAATGGTTTTATTTGTTTTAGAAGTGGCGTGCTCTAATCCCAAATGTTGTTACGCGTCCTAATTTGATATCCCTACACACCCTAATGATGTCTGGTTTGATGTGAGTGATCACCTCATGTCTCTTTACAAAGGCAAAAGCAACAGCAGCCACAAACTCTGAAAGCAGAACCAAATGAGAAAGTAAGTTTGTCATTCTGCTGGTCTTGTCTCTTCAACCCTCAACCTTGTTTTGACAACTCTAATATTTCCACCATTATTATCCTTATGACAAGTCATAATACCAATAATACACAAACGAATTATGGCCAAAACGCACCCACGTAAGCTAACCAATGCCTATCACTGAAAGCCTTAGATTCTACAAATTCTTATAGGGACATTAATTGATATTGATTTAGTTGATGTCAGTTATATATGTCCATTGTGATATTATGTAGGTTCATTTAAAAGAAGGTGGAAGTCATTTTATAAAAGTAAGAACTAATGAAAGGTTTATGAAATGTTGAAGACTTGTTGCACGTTTGAATTGTGATGTATGGATCAATTTGTAGAGACTTTTTTTTTTCTTTTAAGTCTATTAAATGTAAACATGTAGATAGTAGTTGATTTGAAACACTTGTATAACATCATTTTTTACATTTCAATACGCTTGAGCACAATCCCATTTCTTGAATTTAAACCAAAAACCGAAAACCTACTCATTCAATTGTAGGAACAGAACATTAGATGCATTAGATACAAGTTCATAGTAAGTCGCTAATAGCTTATAATCCCTTGTAGATATGATATCCAATTAACCTTAACAGATCAAACAACATGTCCTTTATATTTCTGCTACTTTACAAACCAGGATGTTCAGTCTTGGTTACTTAGTTAACTGTATAAAATCTTTTAATGTCTCACAAAAAATGAATTGCCCTTTGAGACTGGAGATAGAAATATTAGAGAGAATAAGTAGAAAAATAATAAATTTAATAAGTGTTAATGAAAAAATGTGAAGAAAATATACATAATAAAAATGAGACAAAATTTATAATACTACTATCTTAAGTATTTTTGGTACTATTGTTTATTATTAAAACTAAAGTTTTATTTTAATAAGTTTTTGATAAAGTTGTATTGTATTATCATTGTGATTAGTATGATTCATCATAAAGAGATATAAGAGTGAATTTCAAATATGATATAATGGATATCTAAATAAATTGAAGATATTCTCATTTGATTCATTTATTATTATACTTAATGTGTAACAAGTGTATTATGTACCATATCTAACATTATCCTCTAAAATGAGTGGTTCATGTGTTATTGCAATTAAGATGAAGTCTAAAGGTCACATAGAAAAAGATGATGTACAAGTAGATGAAATCATACCAAGTAGATGAAATGTCACGTGTCAATGAAGTTGAACAAATATATGAATTGTAAAATTTAGAAGCTAATCTTAAAAGAGTGAATCACTAATGTATTGTCATTTTCAGTGAGTTTGGTTCTATAATTCGATAATAAACGAGGAAGGATTTGTGGAAGTCATTTACATTTGGCTGAACTAATTTATGAAGATTGACTAGCTATAATTTGCGAGAGTCCATAAGAATGGGTTTCTCGCATATAGAGAAGATTTGTACAAAAAACTACATCCAAATAAATTAAATTAAAAAAATATCCCTTAATTAAAAGTGGTTTCATTGGTCATACAAAAATTTCAGAATTTATTTTGCATATCATATTTTTTCTTCTCATGGTGTTGTGCATAAAAGAGATTATCATAATTATGTTATAACAATCTATTATAATTATATAATATAATATAATAATAAAAAAATAATATATAATAATATAAATATATTTATATAATAATAAATTAAGAATATAAATAATAATAATAAAATTAAAAATAGTAATATTTGAAATTAATTTATAAAATAATGATAAAAAATTATAAATATAATTAAAAATAATATTCACGGAAATAAATTTATAAAATAATAACAATATAATATAAAAATAATAATAATAATAAATAAACAATAATTATAACAATAAAATTATGAAATAATAATAAAAAATAACAATCAAAATAAATTTATTAAATAATAATATTAAGAATTAATTATAGTTTATTTTAAATTATTTTTAATGGCAAGGGTAAAATTATAATATTATAATTTTATCAATGAATAAAATTTAAATTATTAATTATATCCATCATATCCCTTATAAATTTTTACAAACTTTTTTCTTAAATCTTATCATTTTTTTCTTAATCCAAACAACCTAACTTTTCACATACTTTCAACTTAAATGCATCTTTGAATCTAAACAAAGTATTAAAGATGGGATGAATGAAGAAACAAATGAATGTAAAGAACATAATAAAGATGGAGAAAGTGAAGATGACTATGACATCTCTAGCTTTAAATAGATTTAGTCATATTAAGCTCTTGATTTTGTATTAATATGTTGTAATGAACTTGTATAATTATTAATATTGAATGTAATTGTTATTATATATAATTGGCACCTTTTTATTATTGTTTGCTTCAATATAAAAGGTAAAATATATTTTGTATATATAGATGGGCTTGTAGAAAAATGGCATTGTAAGTCAGTTCTGAAACCGACGTAGATGAAAGCAACGTAGAAAGTCTTAAACATATAATGTTAGTTATGTAACTAAAGTAATATGTAGGTTACTACGTCAGTTGAAAATAGAAACTGACGTCATATATCAAACTAAAATAACTTAATTACAGTTAAGAGGTGGATACTACGTCGGTTGGAGGTAGAATCGACGTATTAGAGGACTTTTTACGTCAGTTATAGCTTACAACCGACGTAAAAAGTAATCTACTATGTCGAAATTTTACGTCGGTTGTAGCCTACAACCGATGTAAAAAGTTTTATTTAAAAAAAAAATAATATTTGATAAATCTCTAATCGATACAAGAAAACATCACAAAAAAATTTAGAATTTTCTAGCAAGTATATATATGTGAAATAAAATGCTACAATCTAAAAAAAGGGTGAAATATAAAAAAAAAAGGTAACAGTGATGGAATTTTAGAATTTCCAAAGGCCTAATCCCCTTCAGATATTGGCTAGGGGGGTCGTTACTTCATTTTGAACAACTTTCATTTTTGAGAGTTCGTTACCTCATTTTGAGCAACTTTCATTTTTTGAGTGTCTCAATTCGAGCTCTCTATCAAAAGTTATGGTCGTTTAAAAGTATTTTCGTCTTAAATTTTTTAAACCCTAAATCTATTATAAATCTATACAATATAAGAACTATACCATCAAATATACACTAAATCAAGTTGTTGATAAAATATTTGGGTCAAAAATAATTTTCTAACTATTTTTAGTGAATTTTACAAAATTGCCAACCTCTTGCAAAGAGAAGTGGCAAGGGGTGTCGAACCAAGCATTCACAGTAGCGGAGAAAGGCTCACACATCAAGTGTATAATATCCTTAAAAACCTGCAATGTAAAAAAGTTAGCAAATTACCTACGTCGAAAATGCTAAAGGAAGTAGATGAAAAAATAACAAAGGAACTAACCAAATGAGCGTGAGTGAGAGTGAAAACACAGAGAACCGAAAATGAAAAAACTCAATCGAGACAACCACATAACTTGTGCACGTCAAACGAACGTGGAAGAAGCCGAAAATGGAGCCAAATGAATCCTAACAAAACTAGTGAACACAAAGATGTAAATGAAAACCAGGGGAAAGAGAAAATGGCAATGGACGAAATGCAAATGAAAACTAGTGAGAAGAAAAAGTGACACCACGAGAAACGAATCCCACCACGCGAAACAAGAGAAGGTAGTAAGGCTCCATGAAGGAGAAGGAAGTGTAAGAGAAAAATATTGCCTAAGAGATAAAATCCTTAATTTTAACTCGAGGGACATACTACGTCGGTTGTATTTGACTAAATTTTACTCATTTTTTCTCAAAATTCACTCGTGCGCCACGGGAGGATATTATGTCGGTTGGAAAGTCTCAATCGATGTAATATGGGCTACATACTATGTCAATTGGGATATTCTAACCGACGTAATATCTTCAACACCATTACAAAGTTTTAAAATTTGAATTTTTATTTTTTTAAGTCTTTTCTATGTCTGTTTTGAGTGACAACTGACATAGAATATTATATATTATGTTGAGTTTAAGATAATCGACATAATATCTTTTTAAATATTTATAAAAATATACCATATTTTTTTTACGTAGGTTTTATATTAACTGATGTATTATATGTATTATCGTGTACTAGAATGTTTTTTTTTACTAGTGATGTGATGACGTGGTTCTGACCCTTCTATTCCTATTTCATCTCGTACCAAAAAGGAAAGGAGAAAAAACATTATATGATAAAATCGTTATCATATGAATAAACAACTTACAACTAATATTTATTTAATTCACTGCACCTACTCGATCCTCAAGTGTTGGATCCACCCCTTCAACAATCCATGTTGGTGGATCCATACCATCACGAGCCTTTGTTGTTAGACACACAACATCACCAAGCCATGTTGTTCGATCCACTCCATCCCTTTTCCCACTAATTACTTCTAATCCATCATCCCTTACTCTTGATATTTCAACCTCACCATCTTCACATATCCTAGTCATTCGGGTTCAGTAATTAATAATAGTCATGTGTAACATTTGGAGCACATGTCACATTTAGTAGTTTGTGATAGTACTATGATTTGACCTTTGACTTTGACTTGTTGGAGGAGGATAAAAATTTAATAAACTTAAATATTTATAATTTACTATCAATTAGATTATTTTATTGTCTTATAAAATAATATGATTATGTTTTGGTATTTAGGTTTTATCCATAAAATTGCATAAAAAATTGTCATATTCACTATTTAGCAACAATTTAGTTAGTCACGATGAACATGAGAGAATCCCTAACCGTCTGTTTCTATCAACAAATTTAATATTGATGCAGGTAGATTTGTAGGGTTGTAATATGTTTGGATTGATATATGTGTAACAAAATGAAAACAATGGACCTTCAATATATTTGTGCTATCTTTGAGAAGAATTAAACTGAAAGTCAGGTTTACATTGCTATAGAGACTAAAAATATCTTTTTTTCATGTGTGAAAAAAAAAACTCAATTCACTAGTTCATTTATATCTTGAAAAATATAAATATTTTTTAATCATGAGAATAAATTTTTAATTTTAAAAATTTATATCTTAAAAAATATTAAATATTTATTATATCTATTACATTACTTACAAACTTTTCACTCAAATTTTATTATCTTTCTTTTAATCTAAACAATCTAATTTTCTATATACTTTCATCTCAAATCAACTTAAATCTACTCCCTTAACATCTCTAAACATTTGTATTGTAAAGGTGATTTCTTGAGCTTAGTTAATCATGATTTTTCTTTTGATTTTATTATTGATATATTTACGGCTCCTTTGCTTCCACAATATGGTATCAATTCCACAACCAAAAGTTCTGGTTCTAAGCAAAATTCTTATTGTTAGTGAAATTGTGATGTTGCATATGCATTGTCTGGATGCAAATGCTGTTAACAATTGCTTGTCTTAATGGTATTGCTTGCCCTAAATGAAATTTTATTGTTAGAAATATGAAATTGTTTGTGGTCTTCATCCATGGGTCTGAATATGAAATGAGAGCTTGTGTAATGCAATGGTCACCATGAGTCTTCATTTTCTAAAAGATATTTTATTATAATGTAAACTTGTATAGTGTGGTCTTTTAGTATGGTAACCAATCAATTATACTAAAGATGCCTTCATTTCCTGATGAAGTTGATTTTCTTTCCACCAATGATGAAGTTGATTTTCTTTCCACCAAAAATTTGTTTATTTCAAAATCTGTCAATCATAAAAAAAATTAAAAAATTTAATATACATTAAAGTGTCATTATTAATAGGAATTCGGACACACATATTTTTTTTATCAGTAATAAGAATTAAATTAATAAAAAGTAAGAGTACTTCAATCCACACACTACACTATCACCTGTACCTCTTATATAAATTATTGTGGCAATTTTAAAAAAAAATAATAATGTACATATAAGTGGTGATATAAATTAACTTCTTCCAAATAGTATAAAAGAAATGTTTTAGCTCACATGTTTTTTATGAAATAAAATTTGAGACTTAGAAATCGAGAAGCACCTGAAACTTTTTGGAGTTATCATATAATAATAACTGACGCTACTTTGCACATGTTATATTAACCTGATTTTCACATTCCATATCCTCCAAATACCTCTCATTCTACTTAAGAAACATTTTGTCACAAGTAGAAATAACACAAACACAAGTTAAGAAAATAGATAAGAAGAAAAATAACGAAGAGATGTCCAGTAATGTAATGATTATGAGTAATAGAAAAAGTTTAAGAATGTTGAAGGCTAATTTACAAAAGATTATGTGTAATTATGAGTAAGGAATATTATTAAATATATAGTAATTGAGAAGAGAGGAAAATGGAGACTTTTGTTAAATTCTTTTCTTCTTTCTATTATCTCTAAGAGTTATTTTCTCTGTTCTATTCAAATCTGTTCGTCTTCTTCCAATAATATATACATAAATTTTATAATATTTCTCCAATTATTGATGGTTAATTTATTATTATTTAATTTTTGATCTCCTCTCCTTACACATTTGCATCCAGTTTTTGTATATTATAGGAATATCTCTTAATCAATTGTTAGATTATTTTAATTTTTAGGAATAAAGTTACAAATTCAACACATAAATAAAAATCTTCTCCGATACACAATTGATTAAGTCATGAGACCATAAGTATACACATTATAAATATTTAACCTTCAAATCAGACCCCCTAAACCTAATGATTAAGAAAAGCTACCTTCGTCTTAATAATATCAAAAGTTCTTATATTTGCAATCACAACAATAATATGTATATAAAAATTTGAAAAAACCAAATGGCATATTTTATCTCCTATATTTCATTTATAGGTTCTTTAGTCTACTGTTTCTAGTCTACTGCTTTTGGCAAGGCTCTCACTATTTGATGTTTAATAAAAAAATCCAATGTTTTGTAATTATTACACTTTCTATTTTTGTCCCTTGCATGTTATGCATCAAAATTAAGCCTTTGCAAAGCCACATTTCTCACATCCACCATTGTTGTGTTTCACCATGTTTGATTGCACTTTTCTTCTTTTTTGACTTTCAGGTTAACATATTCCATTTTCCTATTTTTTAGTTGTTGATAACTAATCATCCCACTTATTCTCTTATCCATATTTGTAGTTATTCTCCTACCCATATATTTGTTTGATGATTTAGTTGTAAAGTTTTGGATTATCATGCACATCAGAAAGAGACGCACAATACTTGATTTTAGTCCGTGAGTGTCAAATAAATCTAATTTCCCCTATTTAATATAGTAAAAATATTAAAAAATGATTTATTTTATATTACATATTATTTATTAAACTTTATAAAAATGATAATTATGAGTTTTATAAATACACTATGAATTGTTCTCACTTAATTTCTTGTATTGCTTCTGTTTTTGTTTCTTTAAAGATGGTAAGATTTTAACATTTTTCTTACTACATTAATATAAATACATTGTTATGTAAATCTTTAAAAAAATATATAGATATATCTAGTCGCACTAAAAACTTATTAAAATTCACTTTCAGAACATAATTATTGTCATATACAATTTGAAAAAATATATATTATCTTAAATGGTTTCTAAGTGCTAGAACTACGATATTTCATATAAAAAAAAAAAAAAAGTAACGTGCATGAATGTATATTTAGTTTAACAATTTAATATATTTTTATTAAGATTATTAATACATGTTTCATATTAAACAGTGATATGAAATTGGTCTATAAAATATTGGTTGAGTTATGTGGATCTAATTACTATGTTCAATTTAAAATTTTAAAATAATGAATTTGTAAGTTTTTTTTATTATTATTTTCATCTCACTTATCTTTATTTAATGGAAGATTTCTTATAATTTTTCTCTTTAAGTGTGAATCTTAATACAATGTAAATTTTTCCTCTATCTTAAAAGTATTTTATCCATTAGTCTTGTATTGTATAACACTTTTAACGATGTTAATTGTTGAGTTTGTAATAGTAACTAACATAAGAAATATCACAACAAAAATTGACAGAAAATATTTTTATTAACACTGAAAGGTTTTATATATGAAAATTGTTGTGTATATAAACGGTACATCATATCGTGTGAGACTATATACGTATATAATCTTCTAATATTAATAAAAGTAATTTTTTTTTTCTATCTTGTTCGTAACCTAGCAAAACTAATTTGTTCGAATTATTCTTCGGAATAGAATAAATTCTAGAATAAAACATAAAACATTTAATTAATTAATCCAAAACCTACTAATGGAACTCATGAGAACAAATGAGAGAAAGATTATGTGCAATTTATATTTACTTTTATACACATTACACAGTGGGAGACAGAATCTCATGCAATAAAAAGCTTGAAACAACCTCCTAATAAACCAACAACTTTTTTCTTAAATAAGAGAAAAATCTTACTGAGAAGCTAGTCTGATTGCCAAAATAACTTGATTTGAGAATTGTTGAGGGAAAAGAACTTCTTGAAGACCTTAACCATCACCACCATACCAGACCTATTCTTGGTTTCAACAAGAGCAGTGCTTGTCTTGGCACATCTGAATTCAACCATCTCCCTTGAAGAAGAGGTAGACAACTCTTCATTGAAAACCTCCCACAACAAGTCCATTGGAACCTCTTCATCATCTACTCTTGCCATGTTCCTTCCACTTTAAGCTCTTGCTGTGACCCTTAGAACCAGTTTTGCTTCAAATCATTCTTTTGGAGAAGCTCAAGTCTTGTGTATCCATGGTCTGGCTAGTGGATTAGGTTAGGTTTAGTGTGAGTTTGGACAATATTATTGTTTTCTGGGGGGGGTTTAGTTCAACTGCTGCACGAAGCTACATTTATTGTCACTACATATTAAGTATTAAGTACCAGATTTATTCCTTTGCCATCAAAGGCTAAACCAATGTACCATTTCTTCATCCACTATGAAATCAATAATTGGCAATTTGCATACTAGAAAAGAAAGTAGGGTAAAGTGAAAAAAATTATACAGGAATTTGGTTATAGTACACTAGTTTGAGATCATACTTGTTGATTATTCAATTCAACGTTTAGCAGGAATAAGAGACTACCAATTCACTGATATGTTTTCTCTTAGCATAAAATAGTAAAACCTTACAAGGGTGAAAACAAAATAATACCTCAAATAGAACATAACACTACGACAAAATTAAGAGGAACAATACTATATAATGTGATGTAATGTTCGAAGAGATTCTCTACACGCAATTTGTGTGGATATATTTGATAAAACCACATTTGTTTCCAATAATACTAAGAAACTGATCACTTGACCTAATATTTTTTATTTTGAGGAACCAGATCAATAGTAACAGATGTATTTTAACAGTTTTCTTTGGGATAATTTTTAATTAATCAAAATTCAACTAATCAAGAATGCTTCTGAACATACAAAAGAGTAATATCTCCTAACTACGAGAAAATATGACGAATATGAAAACCATAGTAAATTGTTAAAAAAAATAAGTACAACTTTTATATTCGCGGTTTGTTTATTGCATCATAATCAAAACATAAAAATATTTTGATTTGAACATATATTTAATATCGTAAATTTGAGTTGTTTTTTTTTTTTTTGTCCCCTAAACTTAAATTCATATCTTTAGTTTCTATAATTAAAAATGTGTTTCAGTATATTATAATTTGTGACCTACTGCAATTTATCACACTAAAAAGGACGGTTATAAAAGTATCACCATAATAATTTAAAATTTTTATTTATTATAATTTATATTAAAAATTAAAATTACGCATTGTAATGGCTTAAAAGACAATACTAGAATAATTTAATTCTTTTAATTTGTTTTAAATATAATAGAATTATAAAACTTTATCATCTTAATTATAAATATTTTACTCTCATTTCTATTTTAAAATTTTAATTTTTAAATATATAAATATTTGAACAAATTTATAATGTTGAATAACTTGTTTTTATTCGAAAACAAATTATACAAGCAACAAATAAATATTAATCACTAAAATAGTAACACTCATTGAAAAACAAAACTAATTTTTAGTAATTTAATCACCAAATTTGACAATATTTTAAATGTTATTAAAATTAATTTTTATTGTGAAAAAATAATTATCAATAATACTTTTATATAAAGATGGCTTTTGTTATTTGTCACATATAAAAAAATAATGATATATTAATAGTATGATGTATACAAGAAAAAATAATAGTAAATTTTCAAACACATAAAATAATAGTAATAAATTAATTTTACTATTATTAATATATATATATATATATATATATATATATATATATATATATAATTACAATTATTTTAATGTCAATTCTTTACAATTAATTATTAATTATTTTTTACTATTAACATATTATTATCATTGTTAGAAATTATGTGTAGTTGTCACATGTTACCTTTATGTAATAATAAATAGATAAATTATATTTTAAATTTTAAAATAAATAAACATCAAATAAAAATATAAAATATTGATTGCCTTTTAAATAATAAAAGCTAAAATATTCTAACAATAAATCCAAACATCATATACATCAAATGCAATCTAATCCTACTTGAGAACATTAAATTAAATAAGTATTTAAAAATAAAGTAACTAAAAAGAAGCAATTGTAAACATGTATTAATGAAAAACATTAAATAAAAATATAACTTACTTTATTTGATTAAACATTTGAAATCATAAATCTCATAAACTTCCATTTTTCTTTCAATATCTTATTTAATTTAGTCTCTTAAGCTTTTAAAGCAAAGTTGGATCTTAGTTTGCTTTTGGATGATATGAGTCCATTTTTTTTATTTATTTTGACTCTAAATAATTTTATCTCTTTTTTCGTTTTACATTTATTTTTAACAAATTGATACATTGTCTATTGTGTGAGTAATTTGGTTTTGTTACTAGTAAAAAATCTAAATGTTTAATCAATGGAGAATTTCTCCATCGTACACCTTATCCACATTATCCAAATTGACGTATAAGATGTTAAAAGAAAATAATTAACATAAAAGTATGTCGTATCTTAGAGATAAAGTGTTATGCATATGATTAAATCAAATAAAAATAATTCAAACATAAAGTAAAAATTTAAGGATAATATGACTTTTAAAGAAGTTAACATATGAAACAACTTATAAAATAAATCAAAAAAAAAATTCTGCAAATTTTAACTTAAATATCCTATCTAAAATTCAAATATTTTAGACTCAAATTTTAAAACTTTAATAAGAAAAATATAACTTCTAAAGTTTCACTTGTATTAATAATATGCGTAAATGAATTAATTAATTAAAAAACATTAATGATCAAATAAGGTATACGATACATAAGAAATGTTTAAATACATAAATAAAAATCAAGTACACATTAAATTAATAAAGTTATATTATCCTTCTTATGTTTCCTCGTTATAGTGAAACCATCTTTGTATATATATTTCAAATTTTAACCTGTAAATGAACTTTATGGCATATATAAATGATTACTCCAGACTTAAAATATTTTATATATTTTGCATAAAACTTAAGAGTCTGGGGAGGAATTTGGATGCAAATATTTTTGGCTACTAACATTAACTTTTTATTTTTATTTTTTGGAAGTTTTGCATTAATATATCGATATTTCTTCTCGACAAATATTGGATTAAAATAATTAGTGATGACTTATTTAATTTTAGAAAATAATATGTTATACAACTATTTGTTCTTGTTTCGAGTTGTTATATTATATTAATAAACTAAGAGATTACTTATTTTGAATTTAATTTTAATAGTATCGTTATGTATAAAATATAACAGTAAAAAATAATAAAAAAGTATTTTTTTTTAAGAAATAAGATAATTTGTAGCAACTAATTTTATCTGTAAACAAAAGCATATTAGAACAAAAATTACTCTATTTCAGTAACAATTTTGATGAGACTATACATAACACAAACCTTCACAAGAGTTTTACTATATACCTTCTGTTTTTATCGTATGTTTCATTTTCTTTATTTGAAAACAGAGAATATTTTTCTTTTCCTTCCTATTCTTGGTGTGTTCTTGGTATTTTGAGTTACGAGTTTCACACTTTATTTTAATTCGGTACTTGAAGAAAAGATTGGGCTAAGTTATTTCTCAGGATGGCTTGTATAACGAAGCTGAACGTCAATTCATATTGCAGTAAAAAAATTTCTTTCATAATTTTAAACATAAATACGAAATTCTTTATAAACTTAGAAATGATTCTAATGAAAAATTTGAAATTGTTTACAAATTTTTCTGTGTGTTATTTAATTTTGTTATTTTAAACACGTTTAAAAATTATGATTCACCGTTGTTAAGAAATATAGAGTGTCATTCTTTATTTTATGAAATCATGAACCAGTGCTTTAAAAAATAATATCAAAATAAAACATAAATTTATTGGTTTTTAACATTTAAAACACATATAAAAAATAAAATTAAATGTTATTATACTTAAGTTAAAATTTCAATGATATTTATCAGTATTTAATAATAAGAAGAAAACTATGTAGAATATATAGAAAATATTAAACATTTCAGGCTATTTTATATTTTAAGAAAAAACTAAAACAATGTATTATTAAATATTTCTAATTAAACCAATTTATGCTTATTTTTTATATATTTTATTGTTACTTTATTTTTTGATTGGTTCTTCTTTTCTTTGAACTTGGTTACTTCATCTGTTCATCGATCAGAATGATCGATCTAAATCAATGCTCAAAATAGGTTAAAAAAATTTAAATTAACTTAACTAAAACTATCATTTTTACTAGGTGAGTTATTAAGTATAAATAATTTTTAAACTAATTTATTTTATAAATATTTGCGTATAAATAATATAATATTTCAAAAATAACATAAAATAATATAAAAACATTAACATGTAAAAAATAATTTTACATTAAATAAGTAAATGATTTCTTTAATATATTTAATTATTAAATTTCTGCATCATAAAATTTTACTAATTTACAATTTAACCTTTTTTATCCTAAATATCAATATCTTGTGTTTAAGTAATGATGTAATGTCATACATCTAAATGACATGGTATTTCATTTTTAAGATATGTGATGTCACATATCTAAATGATATGTTATTTTTTGTGTCAACTCATCCCTTTAATAGTAAAACGTTAATAAAAAAAATTAAAATAGAAAAAAATTATGATAAAATAAGTATATTTAAACTTTTTAAGTATTCATGTTTACTGTTTATTATACACTGTTCAAATGCAACAAATAATATTTGAAACAAAGTTTTAAGGGTTCTATTGGTTGTGTTCTTTCTTCTTGGAGATGTACAGAGGCTATTTACACCCCCGTGTAGTTTCGTCATGGTTTGGGGCCTTCTAATCCTCCTTTTTGAATTAAAAAATTACATTAACAAAGTTTTTCAAGAACCAAAAATAATACAAATAGCATTTTCAAGCAACCAAATTAAATTTTCCTTCCCATTTTACTACTAACCTGCAAAATTTCTGGACAAGTAACTCAGACTACGGAGGTTTTTTCCATTGAAAAATATTCAATATTGAAACAAGGCTAACTTCAATTAAGTGCAACCATATTTTTTTATTAGTCTTTGCCATTGAATCAAAATGTTATGACAATCACATTGCAGCAGCAATTTTCTTCATCACTAACCTTTCCTAGTTCCATCACATAATCAATGTTTCAATCCTTTGAGGTTCACTTTTCAAGATTTGGAATCCAAAAATAAGTTGTATGCTTACATAAATTAAAGGCATTATTAGACAACAATGAACATCCCAAATAAACAAAATAAAATAAAAAATCAGGCAGCATTAAAGAAAAATGTAAATGGCATTTTCGACTAAAAATATGTTATAAGAAACCTTTTCTATTCAAAACTCTTGGCAAAATCCCGAGTGAATAGTAATTGACTCCTCAAGTCAACAATTAATAACCCCACAAACCTGGTGAGAGGAATCACACCCAGAATAGGAATGCTCTTTCACTGTGTTAAGAAAATGAGACTAAAAAGTGAGATCTTTGGGATCCTCAATAATCTGTGAAAGTGTTTGCAAGAACGAAGCCAAATCAGCGCCATAGATCACTCGATGATCGGCTGTAACATTCACCTGCAAATGTACATTTCTTCAATTATAGGAAACAAGTCTGGAAGAACAATTTGTGACTAAAAAACAAGAACTGGATTTATGTTTTTCTAACAATAACAAGTACTCCTATGTATACATATGTCACAACTCTCGTACCTGCATTTGGTTCTTCATGCCAATGCGACCATCCTTGGAAGCCACAACAGTTGGCTGTGATGCTCCAACAGCCATTATTGCTCCCTACACAAATAAATCCAAAGAATGATAATATTTGTGTTGCCCATCATTAATCGAATTGGAACATATAGTTAATCTCTTGCAATATTTGACAATGGTCAAAAAAACACTCACAGTTCCAGGTGGCAGAATAGCATCAAAGCGATCAACACCAAACATTCCCAGATTGGAAAGAGTGAAAGTACCTGTAAAAAAATAATAAAAGCAATCAGTGAGGATAGGCAAATATCCAAATCAGAGTCCTTAATTTGATTGATGTCAGTGTTCAATCATTACAAAGGACATAATTTCTTCACGTAAATATCATAGATCTGTATCCTGCTTCTTCAAGAGTTTCCCATAACAAGAACAATAAAAAGCAAATATAACTTGGGAGGGAGGGGGAGCGGGGTGGCGATTCTATCAACGGCTTACACTCGAGTAAAGTCAGAACTGAGATTTTAAGATTGGTGAGAAAAACAGCGTTTAATATTCCCCACATAATACCAGAAACTGCGCAATTTAGGTATCTGGGATCTATCTTGGTACTAATGAGAGTAAAAATGAGTGAAGTAAAGAAAACAGATTATGATGGATGAGGTAGACATACAAGAAAATAAAACTTAGACCTGGACAAGGATATTTGACAAAACTCATCTAAGTGATTTGGATATGAAAAAAGAATATCAGTGGAGGCTCTAGTGAATATCAGAGTGGATCAAATGAAAGATAGTACAATTAAAATTGGTAGGTAAAAGAACTAAGAAAACAGTAGGAAAAACTATCAAGACCTTGTGCTAAATTGTTTTACTAAAACTTTGATCTTTAAAAGAGTCTGATGGCCTCAACTAATATATCATCCAAAATGGAGGGCCAATTTAGTGAGATTAGTTGTTATTTTTTCTTAAATTGTATGCTTTTTTTTATTCCCTCCAACTTGTTATTATCACAACTCACTGTTGAATAATGATGACTAAAGCATCACTAAACTTGACATTCTCTCTTCATTGAACTTTTTGCATCCTTAGTCTTACACTAACTAAAGCCCCCGTTGTGGCCAGATAATAGAGGATACATCCTCTGCTCCCAAAATTAATTCTAAATCATATCTTTGTAAATCCTCATGCTTAAGGAGTCATTGTTCTTCCTTAGTCTTTCAAGCCCGACTTATTCTTTCAACCTTAAGCACTCATTGCAATTGTAAACCAAAAAGAACACAACTATGGAACATCAGAACCCTCCAGAAACCTGATCTGTACAGATTTTTTGGTATCACATTTCATACATCACTTCAACTTACACTAAAAGAAAATAGATAAACATTCAGATACAATCTTGAGCTTTGTCAGTGAATTACCCATATGAACTAAGATTTTTCTTTGGTATATAGTAATAAACTGCAAGTGCTCCACAAATTATACTTTATGCCTATATGATTACACTCCATGCCTAAAACCAATTGTCCAAATATATAGCTTGTGCAGACGTATAAAGTTTGTGTCATATATTCATTGATTTCACAGTTGCAATCCAGTCAAAGAACAAGACTAAGTAGATAATAATCCATCAACGCATCCCAATCCAATTTTCAGACTGAAATTAACTTTAGACAAGTCTGCCCAGTGCACACAATAATCATGAACTTGAACGCCAATATTTTTCATATTTTGAAACTGAGCTATTCTTTTCTTTTCATTCACAGATATCTCCTATGTATGCAGTGATAGATTCTGAACTCTAATGAAATAATATGAAGTCAACTATCAAAATTTCTAGACCCTACCCACAATTTTTAAGGATTCAATAATAAATTTCAAAATTTGCTAAGATGTAGAACAAAACCAATAAAATACATGTAAGTACCAGTGCTGTATTCATGAGGTTGCAGCTGCTTGGCCCTGGCCTTATCGACCAACTCCTTCCACTTTCTTGACAATGAATAGACATCAATCTACAATATACATTAGATATACCATTTAACAATTAAGAACCATCTCACATTAGAGGAGAGGGAATTAGAAGCTGATCAAATTAGAGTGTAAAAAACCTTATCAGCATTCTGAAGAACTGGTGTAATCAATCCACCATCTGTAGCCACAGCAACAGCAATATTGATGCTGCTATTATATGTAAAGCTATTACCATCTCGACAACATGAGTTGATAACAGGGTGTTTGACCAGTGCAAGTGCAGTAGCCTTGGCAAGCAATGCAGTCATAGTAACTCCCTTTGACTTGATCTGAAAGTTATTAAAATAGAATCAATGAATGGAAAATAATAGCAGTTTGGGTATGAATCCAGAACTCCAAGGTACTCGGTATAAATAATTTGAAAAGGTGAAGGTATCAAACTACCATGAACTGCCAGCAGCATGTTCAAAAGACAAGTAAGAACTTCAAAAACAACACAAAATCATACATGGCTAGTATTTTTACACTTGACCACTTATAGTAATAAATTTCTTTCCAGCTTTTTTTTACTCATTTTTGTGTTATGTGAAGATCCTATAAAAAAAAATTGGAACAATCCTTGCAGTTAACTCTGTCAATTAATAAACCCCTATTCATTACAAGGTCTAAGAATATTATCTTATTAGACATACTATTCAATATGCAAATTGGATAAAGTGCCCTTATATATGAAACACAAAGGTCACAGGAACCCATGTGATATTCATCTAGCATCAATCATAATCACAATCACAACCATATCTAATGACTTAGTGGTAGAACATTCATATTTGGTACCACATACAAACTACAAATTATGTGAATTCCCCCTTTTTCATCCTTTTATGAGTTGAGTGTTAATCTTTAAAGTCACCAAGCTTTCAACAAAATGCAGAACCTGGGAACAGAGTTTGAAAACATTTAGAACATTCCAAACAGTCAAAAAACCAAGCCAAAGGATCTGTAATAATAGTGTGACCTCTTCCCTACACAGTATTGCAACATCAAACTCGCAAAAATACCATAAGAAACATTGAAAAGAAAACCAACATGATCTATCAAAGTGATTTAGTCAACTAGAATAGCAACTGAATGCAACCACATTTAATGCATTGCACATCCAAATTTGATTGCACATTCAAAGCTCACCTTCTTGTACAAGGCATCAAGTGCATCCGTGGTGATGGTGTAACCAACCCTAAAAGTGGGAACTGCCAAACTCTCCACCATGTTTCTACTCACAGCACTCTGCATTGTGGTGAAAGGCACCACAGATCCCAATTCCACCCCTGCAGGTGCTGCACTCTTCCCTGGTGCTGGTGATGCTGCTGCTGCAACATTCCCAGAAGCTGCAAAAGCCTCAACATCCTTAGCAACAATCCTCCCCATCGGTCCAGTTCCCACTATCCTCCCCAACTCCACCTGTTGGAAAACATGTCAAGAGCGCAAACGACCAGAGAGAATCGAAAGAAAAAAAAAAATGCCGACGATGTAAATGTCATAGATGAGTAGCTCTACAATTAGGCAACATGTACTGGACAACATGAAACTAATACCTTATTAGATTAAACTTCTTAATAAATACTTATAAGAGAAAAATATAAAAAGGTAAAATGAATTAAAATTCTCTCCTGCGTTAAAATCAATAAAACATCTCTTATAAACATTTCTTTTGAGTTAAACTTCAACTCATAAGAAAATAAAATCATAAACTAAATAAACATCTCTTATAACTTAAACCTACACATGTACTTCAATATTTATAATAGAAGCTTGTCTACCTTCTCTAAACGTCTCTAAATGGCAAATGTTGAGCAGCATAAGTTAATTTTAACTAACGAACAAGTTTGACTCATTTTGAGCATTATTTTCTTCTTACATAAGTATTCCACTAGAAATTTATGTAACTATCTAACTCATTCACAACCTTCTAACCAAATTCTAACTAACAATAAAATCACCTTCAAATCCTTGGCGAGCTTCTTCGCATAAGGTGACGCAACAATCCTCTTCCCTCCCTCCGAAGCAGGATGACTGGACACCACTACCGGAGCCGGAGCCGCTGCGACGGGCGCCGCAACCCTTTCCGGCTGAGACTCCACGGGCGGTGCTGGTGCTGGTGCAGCTGCAGGTGCGGGCGCGGAAGAGGAAGAGGAAGAGGAGGCTTTGGACTTGGCTTCAGGAATCTCATCCTCGGTCTCAGCGAGGAATGCGATGGGGGATCCGACGGCAGCGACATCACCTTCCTCGACGACGATGGCGGCGAGGTAGCCGTCGTAGAATGTCTCAACGTCCATGTCGGCCTTGTCGGACTCAACGACGACGACGCTGTCGCCCTTGGAGAGCTTGTCGCCCTCGGATTTGGTCCAGGAGACGATTTTGCCCTCCGTCATAGTGGAGCTGAGTGCCGGCATGAAAATCTCCCGGATCTTGGCCCGAACGACGAGAGGAGGCGTGGTTTTGCGGTGGGTAACGGCGGCGCGGCGGAGCGAGGAGGAGGAGGGGATGAAGGTAGTGTGGAGAAGGTGAGCCATGGTTGAATGAATGACAGAATGAGAGTGGCTTTGGATTGGATTTGATTTAAGAGAAACAAAACGAGAAGAATGTGTGTGTTAAGTAGTGAGGGATTTCCTCGAATTCATCGAAACAAGACGGAGGTTCCAAGTTCTAACTCTAACCAAACCAAACCAACCAACCACCGTACCACTCCGCCCGATGTTATATGTTAATGTTATTAGTAATGTCTTTTTAAGTGTTGGTTCATCTTTGTTTGCTGTTTAGTACCAAAGTCGTGATTTATTTCTATGATTATTTTTAAAAATATATTTTTACTTCTCAATTTTTTTTGTTTTAAATATTAAACTAAGGAAATGTACTTAATAAATTATAACTTAAAACATTATACTGGAAATATATAATTATCAACCAGCCACAATTTCAAATTTAAAAATCAATTTTTAATCTTAAATCTAAAATTCTAAAAAAGTCATAAATAACATTAATTAGTTGATAAATCAGTTGTGTTACACAGTAGAATTAGTTAAACATATAAAATTTGTTAAATTATCTATTTAAAATAATAAGAAATAAGACATTGTTATAAAATGTAGTGAAAAAAAAATAAAAATCTATTTGTAAGGGAGAAATGACTTATTTATAAGTGTATATAAATTATTAGGATAAAGTGAGAGAATATGAATAATTGTACCACAGTTAATAAAAAATTATAAACATTAATTAATATAGATTGAGTTATTAATGGGAAGTTCTAACATGATAAATTCTAACATATACTACGAGAATGTTATGTAGGAACGAGATCACAGCATGCTGTACACAATGTAAACACAATGTAAGCCATGCAGTGGAGGAAGAGATTGAGTTGGATGGCAAGAATAAGCATCAAATATTTATAAAAAAGTTATATTGTAATAAAGAAATAAGTATGGTTTTTATTTAATATGAATTTCATATATAATCAAATATTTATAGCAAAAACATATTAATTGAATTATAACAAGAATAATAATTAAAATTACACATTAATAATGTAATATATTTGAAAAACTATTCTTATGAATAATTATTATAATAAATTTAAGACATTTTTTTAAAAAAAATTATGATATATACTTTGAAGATATTAGAATATTTTTTTCTCTTTAAGTCTAATTATGATGTCGGTCTCTATAGTTTTATATGTGAATAATTTTGATCTTTATATTTTTGTAGTCCATAAATTTATAAAATAGATAATATTGATTATCATAAACAATAGATTTGTTACATTATTAAAATCAGAAAATAAATTACTAAAAAAACTATTTTCAAATATGTAAACTAATACTAAACCATTAAAACTATAGAATATGAAGAAAATAAAAGCAAATATAAATAAAGTAATAGAAGAATACGTATGAGGTTTAGTAAAGAAAATTGCGAAAACCAAAAAGGATAAATGAAGAAGGTAACGTAACGATGATGTTCCCGTCCGAGGTGGCATAGGTTGCTTGAGCTGGATAACCCCAACCGGAACAACCCAGAAGCAGAAACCGAAGATGGGTGGTTCCATTTTCACTCACTTCCTTCTTCTTCCCTCCTCTTCTCCTCCCTCTCTTTCCACTCTACTCCCATCCAACTTCAATCAATCTGTTCCCTTCACCCTTTTCTGCAACCAATTCCCTTCCAAAGTCTCTACTTTCTCCCCTTCCCAATCCTCACCTCCTCGTCGTTACTCATGTTCTGTAAAGTAATCCTCTCTCTTATCTCTCTTTAATTTTCTACCATTTCTGTATCTTACTTGCAAGTTTAGAGCTTGAGCATCGTGTGCTAATGGGGTGCCTCATTTGCCCCTTTCTTCAATGCTCCATGTAAATGTTGTTAGTGTTAGTGGTTAATGTTGTTTAAGAGAGTACTGAATTGGGTAAATATGTAATTGGCCAGCACTAAGTTAGCCTTTTGTTGCCTACTGCTACTTAAGAGTACAATTTTACAAATTTCAGCTCACAGTGGAGAGTGCGTTGCTAGCATTTCTCTTTTTGTAATAGAGTGATTTGTGTCGGAGTTCTAGAGGAGACTTGTAGTGTGATGATACATATTCGTATTTAATACTTAATTTTGTTACCCTCTTAAAGGCTCTTGTTTTTTTAGTGGTTCACAGTGGTGTGATGCATGGATGAATATTAACTTAAAGCACTATTTACAGAAAGGTAAATGCCTTCGGAATTCAGCAAAAGGTTTCCATGCCACATGAAGACAATCTTGATGCAACGAAGAGCGGGATTTTGCTGCAGGTTGTTTAACTTTCACGTGTTTTACAGCAAAATTAAGCATTTCATTACATCCCTACACTGAATCTTGTGTTCCAATTTTCATCTTTCATTTTCATAATCTGATTCCCCTTCTCCTTCTTACAGCCCTAGTTGATGTATTGATTACTCTTTTATTTTGCTGACAGAAATCTACTCTAGGTCTTGTATAAATGCTTCATTCTAAATACCATCATCAGTTTAATCTTGAAAGCATTCTCATTATTCATGCCTTTTGTTTACTCCTTAAGTTCGGATACTAACCTTTTCTTCCATCGCGGACGAAGACAGAAGTTTCAAAGGAAAATGCCAACGGAATTCCTTAGCACCCTTTTCAACAAACAATTTACAAGTAATTCCCCATTCTCTGTTTCTAATATTGTTATTCTTAACATGTTTTTCCATATAATGAGTGAATTGGTCTAATGTGTTTTATAGAAAAATGGCAGGTTTTGTAATGGTACAAAGTATAGTCTTAACATGCTGTTGTTTCTCTAGAATGTAGAAACTGACCTATGATGATCTGGTGCTATCGTGCTCAAATTTTGATAGACCTTTGAAGCATTCTATCTATGTAATGATCAACAAATACTCCATTATTATGCCAAGATAAAAAAAAAAAAAAAAAAAAAAAAAAAAAAAAAAAAAAAAAAAGAGGTTTTTTAAAATTTATGGTTGGATAAATTTTTTTTTTAATTAATTTATTAGATTTGTATTTTTTTTAGGTTATTT
>Ga0099825_1000564_pt1 | contig 40674 bp, 8 predicted proteins | sample SiratroredBW_FD_76838 | JGI IMG/M metagenome (GOLD analysis project Ga0099825, IMG submission 76838) | Root nodule microbial communities of legume samples collected from California, USA - Siratro red BW | ecosystem: Host-associated > Plants > Roots > Nodule | place: USA: California | collected...
AAAAAAAAAAAAAAAAAAAAAAAATAAATATATATATATATATATATATATATATATATATATATATATATATATATATATATATATAAATATTAGGATGCCAAGGCCTCACCACTAAACTCTGCCACTGGAAATATGTGATTTATTTGTGTGTTGATTGATAAACTAAGCAATGTGAAGAGCTAATTTTTTTTTTCAATAATTGTTTTTAGATATCGAAGTTTATGCAGCAACAAACATAACTAATAGTCTTTGAAGAAGAGTGCGACAAATGTCACATCGCAACTCTAAAGAAATTAGTTAAAAAGTTTTAAAACGTGTTGGTCATTTTTTTAAACTAATAAGCATTAATATAGCCCTTGGTCCTTATTAGGTCTCGTTTTAGGTACTTTTTAAGATCATGTAATGTATTTTTTTAAGATTAGGTAAGATGATTGGAACAATTAAAATTAAGGTTTAATATCGTTTGCAAATATTCCATGACGTATAATTCTATTTGTATTCGGTCAAACAAATGAAGTTTCCAAGGATAAAAAAAAAAAAACTATGGTATTGAGATTCAAACACAGAATTAAAGTTAAATTGAATGTCTTATAATATAACATATTTTCAATATAAAAAAAATTACAATTTTATAAGAATTAAAAAAACATAATTTGGAGCATAATCACTAGATACAAATTTAAAAACACGAAAATCATAAAATAAAAATGATCATATGCGGAACGAACGAACGAATTGGGAAAAGCGAAGGAACATCGAAAACCCCATAAGTAGTACCTTTCTGAACCCTCACTGCTCTGCATCTTCAATTATTCGGGTAAGCTTCATTATTCTTTAATTCTCACTCCACTTTTTGTAATGCAATCTTTCCCCTCTACGTTTTCCCCTCAATTCTATCTCTCGCGTCTCGTTCCTCCTTCTAGAGATCGAAACCCTAGACTATTTTCCGTCTCTGGGATTTCATAATTCGGAACCCAAACTCCTTCCTTCGATATTAATATTGGAAATGAAAGCGCCAAAAGCTTTTTTGGGTGCAAAAGGTAGAAGTTTCCATGGGGTTTTCAACGTTTTGTGTTCCGTGGTTTTGTTTTTCTTCTTTTACAATCGTGAGGACATTATTCGCAACCCGATTCTCAGGCAATCCTCCCATTTTGCACGTCAAAATGCTAATTTGAGAGATGGGTCTTCTGTGATTCACCGTCGAATGGTTGAAATCGGCGCCAACACTTCAAGTGTAGCCGGTGAGAATGATTTAGGTGTGAGTAATTCTGTATTCTGTTCTGGGTTGGTCCAACATGATGGTTATGCTAGTCCCTGTGAATTCTTAAAGGTTAATCCACAGTGTTCTTCTGATGGGTATCTTGATTACTTGAAATTTTTCTACTGTACATGTCAGCGTTTTAGAGTGTTTGGTTATCTAGGGTTGGGTGTGTGGCTAGCTGCTTTGTTTTATCTCCTGGGGAACACTGCTGCAGACTACTTTTGCCCTTCTCTTGAGAATTTGTCAAGGCTCTTGAAATTGCCTCCAACTGTAGCTGGGGTTGTGTTGCTTCCACTTGGGAATGGAGCACCTGATGTGTTTGCTAGTATAGCTTCCTTTGTGGGTGCTGAAAGTGGTGAGGTTGGTCTTAACAGTGTGTTGGGTGGTGCTCTTTTTGTCACCACTATTGTTGTTGGAACTGTGTCACTATGCGTTGCGGAGAAGGAGGTTGAAATTGATCGAAGATGCTTTATAAGGGATGTGAGTTTCTTTCTCATGACTCTGTTTTCGCTGCTTTTGATTTTGGTTGTTGGTAAGGTGGGTGTTGTGGCGGCTGTTGCTTTTGTATCCATTTATTTTGTGTATGCGTTCATTGTTGCTGCCAATGAGATATTGAGGAAACATGCACAGAAATTGAAGTTAGATGTTGTCACACCATTGCTTCCTGTTCAGGGAAGTGTGTTCTCTCTAGGTGTGGAAGAGGATGTTTCGATCTATAGCTCTTTGCTTGAAGACACTGAAAGCGATCCTCCCCGCCTCCCTCCATCGTTGCCCCAGTGGATGTGGTCTTCAAATGTGGCAATATATTCAAACCAAGCAAGCAAAATCAACTTTTTGGATGATGAAAGGCCTCCCTGGGGATGGACTGATGGGTCTGTGGAGAACACCAGGTTGTCATCATTTTCAGTCTCAAAACTTTTTCTGCTGATGGAGATTCCACTGGCTATTCCTCGGCGTTTCACAATTCCAATGGTCAATGAAGAAGTATGGTCAAAACCTTATGCTGTGATCAGTGCTTCACTGGCTCCGGTTCTCCTTGGCGTTTTGTTTAGCACCCGAGAGAATGTGAGTAATCATGGTGTCATACTTTCTTATTGTGTTGGTGTTGCTCTTGGATGTGCATTTGGTATTCTTGCTTATAAATACACAGTATCCGATCGTCCACCACCTCAATTTTTACTTCCCTGGGTTCTTGGAGGGTTCATCATGAGCATAGTGTGGTTCTACATAATAGCAAACGAGCTTGTGGCTCTATTGGTAGCATTTGGTGTAATTTTGGGAATTAATCCATCCATCTTGGGGTTAACTGTATTAGCATGGGGAAATTCAATGGGAGATTTGATGTCAAATATTGCATTGGCATTGGATGGACAAGATGGGGTTCAGATTGCTTTATCTGGATGCTATGCAGGTCCTATGTTCAACACACTTGTTGGTTTGGGAGTCTCACTGCTTCTTGGGGCCTGGTCTAAGAAGCCCTCTTTGTACGTGGTGCCTAAAGACAGTAGCTTATTTTACACCATGGGATTTCTGATAGCAGGACTGCTATGGGCACTTGTTTTGCTACCTTCCAAGAACATGCATCCTAACAGAACCTTAGGATTGGGTCTCATCACCCTTTATTTGATATTTCTTTCTTTCAGGATATGCACTGCAATGGGATTTATAACAGTTGCTGGTTTAAGTTGATTTTACTGCAATGGATCTAAATCAGCATGTTTTCCACATCTCTTTGGGCTGGTCCTTTGTTGTGACAGCTACAAAAGAAATTACAGAAAGAAAATATTGGTCTTTATAGAGCAAGGTTAAATCACTGCTCCAGCTGAAAATGCCACTGTTGTATATCCACATTACTGGTCAATCAAATTGACAATGCAGTCACTTTACATTTGCTGAAAATTGAACACCTCTACCACTTTAGCCCTTGCTGAGTACAAGATGACTTTCCTTTTAGGGCATTTGGTACTGTTTTTGTATGAATTCATCTTGGTTTCTTACATATACATACATATTATAGGTCCATATCCACGAGCAATATCGATATATAATAATTTCTACGATTTTATTGTATTACAAAATTATATATATCTATCTATCAATCTATATACACACATATTAGTATGACTTTTAAGATAATTATGATAAAAATTAACGGATTTACTATTTACAATTGATGAGAGTATAAAATTGTATTACATTATTAATATTTAATTTATTTTCAGTAATTTTGATTGCCTAGTTACTTTTAATTTTGTATTGTGTTTTGCTTTTCATGTAACTCTTGACAAGCTTGATGATACCTTGAAGTTCTCTTGTGTATGTTTGGATGTCTAGAAATAAAAATAAAGAGGAAAAAAATAAAGTTGTGACTGATAAAATGAACGTGTTAATTATTTTTTTAGACATGGTAAATAGTTTTAAACTAAAATTGAGCCACACGGATGATGATACTCGCGTCTTCTAATTAAATGTATAGGTGAATTTTAATAACTTTTATTTTGAATACAAAATAGAATAAATCATGTTACCAAACATTATACATACCTTTTCCAAAGTGAGGTGAAAATGTTTTATATGTAAGATAAATGGTTTTTACTTCCTTCAACCCCAACTATTAACCATAATTGGATGAAATCACCGAATTGTCTTCCTTCTCTTTCACCACACCTTATTAACATCATCGCTGCAGAAGAAGAGAAGGTAAAAGAGACCGTTGCAGTTAGAAGAAGATAAAAAAAATCTCAATTCTCGAAAGCTTGTTATGGAAAACTCATCTTGACAAATACATTTAAGAAGGTATTATATATGTTCAGAAAAGTTTATTATAAAAATTCTGTTTTGGAAAGCTTGTTCTTATTTCATGCGTTCTGAAAAGTTTATTTTAAAAATTTTTTCCTTTTCCAGAAAACATGTTCTGTAATGTATTTAAAAAAAATTAAAAGCGCGATTTGAGAAAATTTCCAAAAATGTGAAAGTCACTTAAAAGAAAGATAAAACAGCCATTTTAAAAATTATGGGGTGCAGGCCTAAAACAAGGGTGCAGAGAGTAAAATTGTTTTTTACGACTTTCGATAAGCCGTGCCTCGATGGTAGGATTTTACTGTGAAACATCAAAGTTGTCACGGTAGGAAGATTTTAGTTCAAAATTTTCAATAGGAAAATCTTGTATGGTAAGCCGAATTCTAATTAAATTGTGGATTATAATTTAATTGAGGTCATGACTTTAATATTAAATAAAAATGAATTAGCATTGATAAGAGTGTTTCTGGTCATTGGTGAGCAATGATGTAAAGGTGAAAGATATGAAGATTTCAGAATCGGGCTAGGATTCATGCGTGATGTTTCCAAATTGAACAAGCCCAAAATATGGGGAGAGGTAAAGAGTGATTTTTCTCTAGGTTTCAAGGGAGTTAAAAACCTTAGACGAGAAAGAGGTGCAAGATCTGTCCAGACCGACAACACCTTTAGCCTGGTGGCTAAACTGTTCAAGAGAAGGGTGGGTGAGGAAGTGAAGAGAAGTTGACTAGAGGGTCCAAAGAAATCTTTCACAAGCTTTCTTTGACGACCCTTTTTATCATGATGTTTTTTTTATAGAAATCTAATATGTTTGGTGTTGATCGATAAGACTAATAAGGTTCAAGAGTTATTTGTGAATTAAGAACAAACATATTAGACTTTTATATGTGGATTAAGACTAAGCATATTAGATTTTTATAGAGTACAACATCTTAGAAAAAGAGTCATTAAAGAGAAGTTTGTGAAAGAAATACAGTCAACTCAAACTATAAAGTATTAAAATCAAGTGTAGAATTTGTTATTTCTGAAAGAAATTTTGTCTCAATACTGAAATTGGATTATCCATTAATGTTTTCAACAAAATCCTAATCCAAATTTTAATTAAAATTGTGCTTATCATACACCATTTTTTTCCTAAAATTTTTGAATCAAAATCATTATACTATAACACAACTTTAATATTTTACTTAAAACACTAACATAATTTCTTTTGTGTCAAGATAATACGACTTACTTTGTAAATAAAAATGTCTCTCTTTATAATAATAAACAAACAAAATTACGTACAACAGTCCTTCATTACAATTTCTTTGTGTATGTTATGCATGATAATAACTTTACAAATTGTTTGGGAATAATTAGTCAAGCGTGCATATGAATAAAATAAAACAATCAGATTAACTTTATTACAATGAGCCAAAAGACGCTTTCATGTACCTATTCTGAGTTATATTTAGGTTAAAATGAAATATTTGTTTTTGAGTTATATTTAGGTTAAAATGAAATATTTGTTTTTGAGTTATATTTAGGTTAAAATGAAATATTTGTTAATGTGATGATTGAAGTTTGGAGAGAATTTATAATTACAAACAAGTAAAATTAAAATGTTTAATTAATCCGTATAAAATTAGATAAAAATTGAATGAAGTAATTTAGTAAATGCTACAATTTTTTTAAAGTTAAAGAATAATATTTGTAATATTAATATTTATTAAAAAGTAAAAAACATAATATATATATATATATATAAAATAGGAATATCTCTATTATATATAGATAATCATTTAATATAATTGGAAGAAAATAAGATTAAGAGCATAATTTGGGTAAAGTATAATGCAATCTTTATGCTCTTAATTTTTCATCTATTTGAACATAAACTCCAGAGCAATTATTACATCACCTATATTTAGTTCTTAACATGTTCTACAGTGTCTTTTTTTTTCCTACCAACATAGATATGCCTTAAATAAAGTGATTAATAAAGAATTTAGAATCTTTTTGTTCTTCTTAGCTCTTATTCTTTTCTTTGGATTTCTTAATCCTTATATAATCTTTTATGCCCGCCTCAGATCATAAATAAATAAAATTTGTCAATAAAAATTACAAATTATAAAGATTTAATTGATATAAAACTCTATCACTTTTTACTAGACTATTTCATTTATTTTTACTATAATTATTTACACAATGCATGCTTTTATTCATTTTTTTAAGTCTTAGTCTAACCAAATCATTAAACATGCATGGATCTTCAGCATTTTTTTAGTATCATGCAATTATATTTAGGTTAGTAATAAAAGGTTCAGCGAATGACCCTTCCTTTGAGAAATATTATTTCTGTGTGTTTTGTTGTTTGTTGTGTTATCTGAGTTGGGAACTTGTTCACCTTTCATTCTATTTATAGAAAAAAAAGAAAATGAAATAAATTGTATTCATTAAAAAATATATAATAAAGATGGAATTTTGAATTTTACTCATTTATTCTCATAATTCAATAAAAAACTAAAATATGTAGACCCTTAACATCTTTATTTGCTAACGTATTTTTCTTGGAACTTGTTATGTGTTTTCATAAGAGTGCATACATGTGTTGGTCCTTGATAAGTAGGTGCTAGTCCTTTCTGTACAGTCATCTTAAATACCCAAAAAAAATATCTCAAAAGAGAGTTATTGCAACCATATACTCTTTGGGTTGTTTTTATCTTTTTATTATGTTATCACATGCTTTAAAAGCATGTTAATAAAAATTTTTTAGCAGCAACTATATAATTAAATGTTATAATTTTAAATAAAAATATTTTCACAATAAATTATTTTTAATTCTTCTTTTTGAAGGAATTTTTCCTTGTTCATTATTAGTTAGACTTCAGTTTATAGGAAAGCAAAACATTAAAAAGAGATTTCGGACTACTTTAGTAACCCGTTAAGACTATTTTAATGATTTCATTTTAAAAAATTAACTCGAGATACATGTCGGTTTTAACTATAGTATTAATAAGAAATTGAAAAAGAAAATATTGCACATGCTAGTGTGCTTCAAACGTGTATTATATTCTAATATTTCGTAATAATTCCCGATCTTGATATTTTACTTTATTTCTTATTAGACTGTCTTGTTTAAAATAACATGTAAAATAATCTGCGTGATCCGATGTAACATCTTTTAATATCTTCAAACAAAAACCATGGACATTGTTTAATTATAAATCGCTAGGTGGTCCAGTAATGCAGAAGACACTGCATTATACCAGCATAGTATAAAATTAATAAATCAATTATCTTGAAAATTCTGTATTAAGGTGGGACTTTGTAGTGTATTAAAAATTTAAAGGATCCCATTTTTTTTATATGAAACAGTAGTATGGTAAAATCAAAATTTAAATGGTATAATTAAATTAAGATTTGTTTTAAGAAGAGGAACAAAAATCAAGTGATGTGAATAGGTATGTGCTTGTTTTTGCTTTTCAAAAGTTTGATTTTAGTGATATGAATTTGAGCTTCTGGTTTATTTGATCTTATTATTTTGATGAAAGTCTTATTATGAAGTGATCATTCTAAATTTCAAGAATAGGTAAAAAAATATTAAATTAGTAATTTAAATAATAATATCAACCGAAATTCAATAATATTGAAAATGTTAATTTCTTTTAATTAAAAAATATAAATTTATTTTTAAATTTAATTTTTATATTATGTAATTGATATATATATATATAAGTTGACGTTCATTACAAAAGTAAAGTCGGTTTAACTAATTTTAAGAAAGTTTGTGGAGAATGTCCACATTCATTTGCTTCCATCAATGAATCCTGATGGGTTTAGTTTAAGAAAATGCTAATAATATTGATTTGAATCAGGATTTACCTTTTATTTGCATTTATAATCTAAGTTTAAAGTGGCACGTTGAATATAATGTTACTTGCCATGGACTGTGTCAAAAGAAGTACATTGTCAGAATCTTTTAAATTTTGGATTTCATTATCATTGCAAAACTGCAGGAGACAAGTGTATTTAAGGTTTCGAAAAGAAAACGTTTCGGGATAGAGTACAATACTAATTTTTTGTATTTTCTTTAATTTTCAGAAAGTAGGCTCAGAAAAAAAAAAAGTAGAGTGAAAACTATAGAAATTATGTGTAAAAATAAAGTAAAAGGCCTTAAAATGTCATCAGAGAGATTATGTCATGGCAAGCGTCTACTTTATTAATTTTAAGAGTAAGAAAAAAATTTAAATTGAAAATTTTAATATATAATTATCCAAATATATATTATTTTATTTCTATTTAAAAGAATTTATGTCAAATTTAAATTTAAATTTTTGGTATTTAAATTCAATTATTTAATTGAATTTATATTGGATAATATTTTGAATTTTAACAATTTAAAATTAAGTTGTGTGTAGGTTATTTTAAATTATGAAATGTTAAGTTGGTTCAAATATGAATAAGATAGCACCTAGTCGGGTTCATGTAATATTAGATGAGTTAGCTTAGGTCAGAGTCAAGCTAAATTGATCCGAACTCAAGTCAATATAAGTCTGGATTGGACTGAGTTAACTTGAACATCGGATAGGTCAAGCCTAGTTATTCGAGGCCTAGATAAAATCAACCCGAACTAGGTTTAATAGAGTCAACACATACTCAGGTTGAGTCAAGTAAGCCCAAACCCAGGTTAAGTAAAGTTAACACAGGCCTAAGTTGAGTTGAGTCAACCAAAACCTAAGTTGTACTAAGACAACTCGGGCTTAGGTTGAACCGAGTTAGTTCACCTAAGTCAAGAAGAGTTAACCTAGGTCTAGGTCGCGTCAATGCAACTCGGACCAAGGTTGAGTTGAGTCAAGCTGAGCCCAGTTCGAGTCACCCCATGCTCAATTGAATCGGTTCGGTATGGGTCCAAGTCAAGTGGTGTTAGTCGGGGCTTAAGTTGATCCCACGTTAAGTTAAACTAAGTCGGTCGAGATCCAGGTCGAGTCAAGTTGACCTAGCCCTAGAGCCAGTTGAGTTTGATGGGCCCAAGTCAATTGAGTTTGATTGAGATTAGGTTAAGTGATGCCAAGATTGAGTCGAGTTCAACCAAGTCTATCTTAAGTCTGGTCAAGATGGAATCAAAACAGATCAGACCTGGTCGAACCAAGTCAAGTTAGATTTATGTTCAATTAATATACCGAGTCATAATCCTATTAAATTGAGATAAGTTAAATTCATGTTAACTTGATTAAGTCAATTCTCATGATAGATCGATCCCACATATCTAATCAATAAAATATATTTAATTTAAATTAAATTAAATTAAAAAAAATTAACATAGTTAAGTTAAAATGGATCTGGAATATAGATCCAATCTATTTGAAAAAAAAAACGCTAGTTAATTTGGTTAGCTTTTCTTGTGACCAGTTCATTGCATGTCTACTCATGGTTAAAGTTACCTTTGTTAATTGCACGTAATGCATTTTTTTTTGTTATATTTTAGGTGTTGGATCAAGAAAATCCAGAGCTAACTGATGTTCTTATTAGTCGTTAAAGTGATTTTAAAATAAAAGACAATAGGAATGCATTTGACTTTAAAGTGTATATTTGAATTATTTTACTCTGGATGACTTGCTTAATTACATTTATTTTTCATACATTAACTTTGTGGATTAGTAGTTTTATTTAAGTTATGTCATCTTATATGTAAAAATAAAATGTTCGATTTAATATAGGATGAAAAAAATTCTTAACAATGTTTTGTCAACTAAATCTGCTAGTAAAGTATAAGGATTGTATAAATACATTAACAAGTTGTAAAGCCAAATATAAATATATAGTGGGTATTCATTATGGCATTAATAGAGTATAAACCTCATTGTAAAATATGAAATATGGTCATAGGAATCACTAAATTAATCAATTTAAAATAAAAAATTTATTTAAACTACTAATCTCATTTTTAATTTAAAAATACAAGTTTAATAACTCATTCTAAGAATCAAAATTCCTAACTTTGAAAAAGAAAATTGTTAATGATCGAAAACTTATACAATTTTTTTCTAGATGGATTTTCTATTCCAAAAGTTTTCTTATAGAAAATTTCAAACTCAAGCCTTTCATAAGAAAATTTCTTTCTAAAGGAGACATTAAATTCGCAAGAGAAGATGGAAAAAGACCGAAAAAAAAAAATCTTGCGAAAATTCCTTTTTTAATCATTTAAAAACATGAAATAAAACACCATAATAAATAAATAAAAAACTAAACACAAAATGAAATGGAAAAGATTATAAAAAAGTTGCATCTATAATATAGGATAACCCTAGAGTATGGGGATTTTTTTTAAAAAGCCTTAAGTACAATTTTCGCTAAAAACCTTGATAAGTTTATGAAATTAGAAAACTTGCTTATATTAATTCTTTATTAGAAGTTATCATACAGCAAAATCATAAGAGATAACGTTCTTGTCAATTGTTACCAAATTGCTACGCAAATCCAACAATATTATCTTATCTGTGTCTTATCACACAAATAAATATAAATATATAAATAAATAAAAATAGATAGATAGAGAGATGGAACCTCTGTGTAGAATATCTTTGGACTAAAAAACAAAAGAGCATTGTTTTACTGAGAAATCCTAGCAAAACATCTAAATGAGCAACCCTTGAAGACCCATGCGTCCTTCAATTATTGGGTACCTACTTCGCTGGGCCCACCTTCACCCATACATGCCCTTAATTATCCAATTATTATTAATATAAAACAATATATGTTCCAACTCTTCACCTTCCCCTGTTTTTAGTTTAAATACACAGCACAGTAATCTATCTTCATCAACGAAAACAACACCAGAAAACGAACCCATACTCATGCGACACAACAACCTTATTAAACCAACCCTGCTCCAATTGTGAAGGAACACACTCCTCATGGCTTCTCACTCTCTTCTATTGTTCCTCTTTCTTATATTTCTGTCTTTTCATGTTTCTGTCTCTTCCTCATCGGACGCTCCACGAACCTACATAGTCCACGTGGCGCAATCGCAGAAGCCCACGCTTTTCTCCACTCACCACAACTGGTACACTAGCATCATCCGCTCCCTCCCTCCCTCCTCCCACCCAGCCACCCTCCTCTACTCCTACTCCGCCGCGGCCGCCGGCTTCTCCGTCCGTCTCACCCCCTCACAGCTCTCTCACCTCCGCCGCCACCCCGCCGTTCTCTCCGTCGAGCCTGACCAGGTCCGCCACCCCCACACCACCCACACCCCGCGCTTCCTCGGCCTCGCCGACTCCTTCGGCCTCTGGCCCAACTCTGACTACGCCGACGACGTCATCGTCGGCGTCCTCGACACCGGAATATGGCCGGAACTCAGGAGCTTCTCCGATCACGACCTCTCTCCGGTTCCCTCCACGTGGAAAGGATCTTGCGAAGTGTCACGCGAGTTCCCCGCTTCCTCCTGCAACAGAAAAATCATCGGCGCCAAAGCCTTTTACAAAGGCTACGAAGCCTACCTCGAGGGACCAATGGATGAGTCCGTCGAATCGAAGTCTCCGCGAGACACCGAAGGCCACGGCACACACACCTCTTCCACCGCTGCGGGAGCCGTCGTTTCCAACGCAAGTTTGTTTCACTACGCTCAAGGCGAAGCCAGAGGAATGGCCACGAAAGCCAGAATCGCCGCTTACAAGATCTGCTGGCAATACGGCTGCTTCGATTCCGACATCCTTGCCGCAATGGACGAGGCCGTCGCCGATGGAGTTCACGTGATTTCACTCTCCGTCGGCTCGTCAGGTTACGCGCCGGATTATTTCCGTGATTCGATCGCTTTGGGAGCTTTCGGCGCTGCTCGTCACAATGTTCTGGTTTCGTGTTCTGCTGGGAACTCAGGGCCTGGTCCCTACACTGCGGTGAACATTGCACCGTGGATTTTAACCGTTGGAGCTTCCACCATCGATCGAGAGTTTCCTGCTGATGTTATTCTCGGAGATGGAAGGGTTTTTGGTGGGGTGTCTTTGTATTACGGTGAAAGTTTGCCTGATTTTAAGCTTCGATTGGTTTATGCTAAAGATTGTGGGAACAGGTACTGTTACCTGGGATCTCTGGAACCTTCCAAAGTGCAAGGGAAGATTGTTGTTTGCGATAGGGGTGGGAATGCTAGGGTTGAGAAGGGTAGTGCAGTGAAGCTTGCTGGTGGGTTGGGAATGATTATGACTAACACTGCTGAGAATGGGGAAGAGCTTCTTGCTGATGCACATCTTTTAGCAGCTACCATGGTGGGTCAAATTGCAGGGGATCAGATCAAGGAGTATATAAGGTTGAATCCGTACCCAACTGCGACTATTGTGTTCAAAGGAACTGTGATTGGGGGATCTCCTTCTGCTCCTCAAGTTGCTTCATTTTCTAGCCGTGGACCCAACTATCACACTCCGCAGATTCTCAAACCTGATGTCATTGCTCCTGGTGTTAACATTTTGGCAGGGTGGACTGGGAGAGTGGGACCTACGGATTTGGCCATTGATCCTAGGAGGGTTGAGTACAACATTATTTCGGGGACTTCTATGTCTTGTCCTCATGCTAGTGGCATTGCTGCATTGCTTAGGAAAGCATATCCTGAGTGGTCACCTGCGGCTATTAAGTCTGCTTTGATGACAACTGCTTACAATGTGGATAATTCTGGAGGGAATATCAAGGATCTTGGAAGTGGGAAGGAGTCAAATCCGTTTATTCATGGGGCTGGTCATGTTGATCCCAATAGGGCTCTTAACCCTGGGTTGGTTTATGATTCTGATATCAATGACTATTTGGCGTTTTTGTGCTCAATTGGGTATGATGCTAGGCAGATTGCGGTTTTCACTAGAGAGCCTGCTGCTGCAAATGTTTGTGAAGGGAAAGTGGGTAGGACTGGGGAATTGGCTAGTCCGGGTGATTTGAATTACCCTTCTTTCTCTGTGGAGTTGGGTGGGGGAAGCGATTTGGTTAAGTACAAAAGGGTTGTTACTAATGTGGGAAGTGTTGTTGATGCTGTTTACACTGTGAAAGTGAATGCTCCACCTGGTGTTGGTGTTACTGTGTCCCCCAACACACTTGTGTTCAGTGGTGAAAACAAGACACAGGGATTTGAGGTTGCCTTTAGTAGAGTTAAACCTGGTGCTTCTGACAGTTTTGGGTCAATTGAATGGACTGATGGAAGTCACGTTGTGAGGAGTCCAATTGCTGTTAGATGGACTGGTGTGTCCTCATCATCCCTTTGAATGGCTATGGAGAAAGTCATTCCCAGGTTATGGATTTAGTATTGTTCTATTTTTTCTCCTACTAATGATGACTTTGAAGTGGTTGGTGAAGGCATTCCAATAATTTTAGGGGGATGAAGTAAGAACTGGGAATGAGATGTGATTTGTAGCATGGTTAGTTCAGATTTTCTGTAAGCTTGTTATTGCCTTGTTGTAAAAACTACAAAAATACTTTTATAGTATGCAGTCTTATGTAGGTGTAATCGGAAGAACATTGAAGTAGTTGATGAAGGACTTCTAATAAATTATGGGGTCAGAGTATGGTATTTGTCATTGTGATTTGGATTATTGTTGTGCTTCTGCATATTGTTCAGGTTACTTGTCATTATGTAATTAGTTATATGAAAAGTCAATGAGCATGCATGTTCATAATGATAAAAGTAACCATTGCAATTCTTTTTTTTTTTTACATTGCAAACTGGGCATTGTTATTTAGTAACGTAGAACCACATATGCATGTACTGGCTTGTGACAGAAATCTTACAAAAGGTGGGCCTAATAAGTTTACTAGTTATGCTAAAACTTGTTCAAGAGACCGTAAGATATTATCTGTTATCAACTAACCAATGGAAAACGCTGAAAAATAAGTTTAACTATTAATATCCAACTTTATTTGTAGATTATTTTTGGGTGATTATAAAAGTGATTTTATTTCAGTAATCGATTAGAGACATAATTGATTATAATCAAAATCAATTTTTTTAGATAAGTTTGCCAATAAGCAATTTGAAAATATTTTGGATGAGAAAAAGCTCTTATATGATAAAAATGAGTGCGAATGAAGCTGAGAAGGATAAAAAAGAGATGTTGAGGAATAATCATAAATTGCAAATTTCCAGATTTAAGAAAATAGCTTGTTTTAGAGAAGGTTTTTACAAATTTAAACTATTATCCTAAACATCTGGTTATTTTACAGATAATTTAAAAAGTAAAACTAAAAATCTTAGGTTTCAGTTGCCTCAAAAATCTTTTGTAAGGTAAATGTGGACAATCTTTAGCACAAGAAATGGATAAGAATAATATAAAAGACTATATGGGTGCACCCTAAATATTTGAAAAGTTCTTCTAATAAAAAATTATTACAAGATGATAATAAAGATTACTTACTATTATGCACAACTTGTTTCTCACTATTTTGTCTTAATTACTCTGAAAGAATATGAATTTCAGTTATTCTTAATTGTCACATCTCACTATATATAATGAATATTGATAAGGTTAAACATATATAAAGAATAACTTATAAAAATTATATCCGACAAAAATTTCCTTACAAAATATAAAAGATAAATTCTCAATTCCTCATTTTTCACTCCAAAGATCACTAATTGCTTCGTAACACATTAACAACTAAGGTTAGGCATAATCAAACAATAATAAAACTTGGATTAATATGCTTTCAATATAGATGACAATGGGCCAAATTCTTCCTGCACCCGCATGCTTTCATTTTGCACCTGGATGTAGAAGTGAAAATATCGCTTTGGCCTCAATGAAAAAAAATAAAAATAAAGCCTACAAGTACGAATATAGATTTTATTTTATGGTTCAATTTATTTTTTTTCATGACATGCTTTCTTGTTTAGTTATAATAAATATAATAGTTGTTATACTGGCAGTAAATACTTATTTTTATAAAATCCTAATATTTAGGATTAAAAAATTACAAAAGACTTATATTGATTTTTTTTTAAAATATGCAGGCCAGCTCGCAGAATCTCAAATCAACATTTATGAGCAACTCATCGAATTTATTAACTCCCAAGTATGATTATCTATCCTTAACTTTTATATTTAAAGTGTTTGACTTTAGTTATTAGCTCACCTACCATTTATTCCATCAAATGATCTTATAGTAAACAATCAACACTTTGATTTTCAATAAAAGAATTTATGGGAGAAAAATTGTTATAAGGTACATCAATTATCATAAAGGTTAAATAACTATGATTTTTTATTTAATAGTAAATACTTAACCCAACATCTTATTTTTAAAAGAATTTTTTTTTCAAAACACGCAAATCTGAGAAAAACATTTAATGGATGAACTAAAATAATAATATTCGAAATTTAAAGATAAATATTGATAGATATTTAGAAATCAAAATAATAAAATAAATGTTACATGAACTAATTATTTAAATATATCAGATATAAAAAAATATATGATAGAGTTTGAGTTCAATTTCATGTAACTCTAATAATGAAAAGATTTACTGTTCATTATCACGAGAAGCGTCAAATTGAAAAAAGAAACGAAAATGGTAAAAAAATGAGATAAAAAAGAATTATGAACAATCAAACAATGGGATTTCATCTTATAAAGCTATAATGATATATTAATTGCAAAGACACTTTTTAAACGTGTTAAAAAATACAAACTAGAAAAATATTCACTTAGCAATTTTTTCAATGTTCCAGTCACGTCCAATATTTACTTAACAATGATAGTTCATTGGTGATTTTTTAAAATTTATTTTAACTTCATTTGTTTAACCAAAGAAATGATAACATGTTTGACTATGCTCTCCTAGTAAAAATATATACATTTTTATTTTTATACTCGATAAATATAAAATATGTGTCTTATTTTTAATTTTATCTAAGAAAAAAACAAATAGATATATATGTAGTGTGTGATATGTATGCTCAAATATTCATTAAATGACTTTTATAAAATATATAAATTATTGAAGAAAATATGATATAATCAATACTTAATTGATAAAAAACATATTTTGTTTTATTCAATTTCAAGTAATTAGAAAATTGTCGTTATCTAAATTTCAAAATAAAATATTAAATAAACTAAGAATGCTCTATTTAAAAGAGACATGTAAATATTTTGATACTCAATTTAAAAAATTAAATATTATTTATTCTTATGCTTTTGTCTAATAAAAATATTTTAATAAAAAAAATTCTGTTAGAGGTATCAGTTTATATGCCATTGTATACCAAAGTTTTCTTTAAGACTTTTCAATTATAGTCATAATATACTGAAGTCTTCTTTCTACTTATAGAAAGATTATCCAATTTCTACATAATAAAAATCTTCACAAGTTACAGGTATTCTCATTCCAGCTGGAAGAGATTATTGATGGAGGTAGTGTAGTCGTGAAAGAGTAATAAAAACAATACGAAAAAAAAAAAAAAAATGGAAATAAGTTGGACTTGTTATAGCATAACTCAGTCTCACAAATATTATTTGATGGGTGAACTTGATCAAATGGTGATCTCAATCAAACTAGATTTCCACTACCCCTCTTGCTCATAGGATTATACAATATAAGTATATATAATGATATTACCACCAAGCTTTTTTTCACTCCTTTATCAATTGTTATATAAATTCTAAGATATTAGTATATATTAAATATCAAATGTAAATTTAAATCTAATCTTAAATAAAATTATGCAAATTGAATAATATATAAAAAACTATAAATTTATAAATTTATTGTTTTAAGATTTTGAGTTGAAAAACGACTTTGATTCCGTGGTTGAGTTTCTATCATGTTATAAGATTTTTTTTTAATTTTAGAAAATTTAATTAAATTTAAAATTTACTGAATCTAATTACCTCTGTTGACAGCAGACAATTATTAATGACTTATCTATGCAACAACAAACAGATTTAAGATTCATTGAATCTAATTGCCTGTATTAACGGTGGACAGTTATTAAAGACTTATCTCTGCAACAAACACAACAACGTGAGGCCGAAGATCCCATGCAACACAACTGCAGAGGCTCTGAATCCTTTGTTTATTACTAAGTCAGATGTGTCATGCAGAAAGATTATGCCTCATGTGACTCTCAGACCATATTTTAATTCGGTTCTTGATTCAACATTTTCAATGCTCCTGCCATTTTTATTTTCTCTTTCTGTCAGATTCTAAAAAAATAACACAAACATATAAGGAACTCACTTTTTAATTCTGTAAGCAACTCTTACAGAAAGTAAGCTGTACTTTTTGACTAAATTAAGGTAAAAAATTGCTACGAAACTTGATTAAAACCAGACTTCTGTGTTCCTTTTTCTGCCACATACATACATATACTTCTTTTTCTCTTTCTTTTTATTCATTTACATTCTCAGTGCCTTTTGCTGTTGTGGATGGAATTTACTTATATCAGGAAATTAATTTGGATTTTTGAATATGAAATTTATGGTAGCAGACAAAGTAATAATGAAAGGGTCACGAGCTCACAGGAAGTGCTGTTATCCAAACACCAATGCAGATTTCAGTGAGAATCTATTGTAGAAATGGCGTGTGAACATTATTATTTTCTGTATCAACAATTCTTCTCATTCTCTGTTTGGTTCCTTTTCAGTCTATCAACAGTTGATGAATGTTTTCAGCTGTTATATAATAGCAAGAATTCATTAATTACGTCTACAATAGTTATATTTAAATATTTTTCTATTTTGAGCTTGCAGGTGAGAAGCAAAATAGAAGTGATTCACAACAGCTTGCATTCTGTCTACTCCCTGCTGTTTCCCTTTTCCCCCATTATTGTCAACATGGATATTTGAGGAACTTCCTCGCGTTTTGTTTTTGTCATTGAAAGATATCTCTGCGAGAGAAAAATATATTTAAATTACCGCAACCTTCAAACTCGACTCTAAATTAGATGAGATTATTAGAAAACTTTTAATAAAATCTCAAATTAATCTTTTAGACACATGGATATAAGACTTCTAGAAACAAATTAATTTAATTTTATAATTTTAGAAGATATGGATATAAGAAAACTAATATTAATTATGTAATTTTATTAATTAAAATTGAGATTATAAGTAGGATCACGAAGAGTTTACAAAATCATAAATCGTAATTTGAATTGTAGATTTTACTTTTATATATATATATATATATATATATATATATATATATTTTGTTTACCAACAAAAAATAAGGAAAAAAATAAAAGAAAGTATTTAAAAGATATTATAAAAGAGATGTTTATTAAAAGTGTCTTAGTTTTGTTTTATTTTAGTTAAATTTGAAACTTATTCAATTTAATCAAGAACATCAACCCTATAGCAAAAAAGACTTTTAATCCTTAGGTTTATTTTGAATTTTAATTGGGTTGTGGTTTTATTTTAATTGAGATTGAAACTCATATTCAACCAAGAATGTGAATGGTACAGAAAAAACTATTAATTCTTAGTTGAGTTTGGAATCTGTTTTATATTTTAATTACATTAATTTTAATTGAGTAGTGTCACACCCACAATACATGTCAAAATATAATTTTAATTACATTAATTTCTAGTTAAATTTAGGTTGGACTCAATTTTGAAGAAGGTGAAGAGTCCGTGTAGGAGAACAAAAATCACAATCATAGTTTTTCTACAATTTTATATTATCCATTCTACTCATAAGCTAATAAGTATTATAGTATAGAATTCCAAAAGACAAGAAATATAGAGAGAATTCTAAGAGACAAGAGAGATAGAGAGAATTCAGAGATATAAAGAATTTCAAGAGATAAGAGAGAATGTTACACACATATTATTGTCTCATTTTTTCCACCTCCACTATCTTAAATTGAAGACGTTTACTCCTCAATCCAACTCCACGAAGAGTCCCTTCTATTAGTGTTGTTTTCCACGTTCACTTATTCTTGATTGTGTTTTATTTCAAATTTAATTAAAATAAAATCAAATTAATTTAAAAAGGAAAATGAAGAGTCTACGAACGTTCACTCCTCCTTCTTGATTGTGTTTCATATCAAAATTAATTAAAATTAATTTAATTTAATTAAGGCATTTTAACCATCTCTTCCTCTCTCGATCAAATTCTAAAACCTTAGTCACACTCACATACCTAAAGTCATTAGAGCATTAACTAACAAAGTTTTCTTCCACCTTTCACAACAATTCACACTCTATAACTCATACACTTGGCAATATAGATTAAGTAGAATAGAAAAAATAGAATATACTGACTTAAACAATTTTGTATCAAGGTTAAATCATTTCTAAAATAATTTTTTTTTTAATTTCTCTTATTTATGATATTTTCTTGACAAAAATGTTATTATATATACATTAAAAAGTAAAATCATTTACTTTTGTTTAATATAGAAAAATAGAGAGAATATTTTAATTCTCATATTATAATATAATATTTATTTTATAATATGGTGGGAGAATACTGATTTTAGAGCTCTATTTGCTATATTTATATAATGTGCCTAAACGTAACTTGAATTATAGATTTTACTTCTTTCTTTAACATATTGTTTATTAACAAAAAATAAAGTAGAAAAAATAAAATAAATTATTTGATAAATGTTATAAAAGAAATATTCATTAAAAGTACCTTAGTTTTGTTTTATTTTAATTAAATTTAAAACTTGTTCAATTTAATCAAGAACATTAACCTCATAGTAAAAAAACCCCATAGTAAAAAAGACTTTTAATCCTTACTTGGATTTAAAATTACTTTTGAATTTTAATTGCAATAATTTTAATAGTATTATTTTAATTGAGATTGAAACTTATATTCAACCAAAAATGTGAATGGTATAGGAGAAAAAATTATTAATTCTTAGTTGAGTTTGGAATTTGTTTTATATTTTATTTACATTAATTTTAATTGAGTAGTGTCACCCTCACAACACATGTCACAATATAATTTTAATTGCATTAATTTTTAATTAAATTTAGGTTGGACTCAATTCATTTATGGAAGAAGGTGAAGAGTTATTGTAGGAGAAAAAAAATCACAATCACAGTTTTTCTATAATTTTATATTATCCATTCTACTCATAAGCTACCAAGTATTATAGTATAGAATTCCAAAAGACAAGAAAGATAGAGAGAATTCTAAGAGACAAGAGAGATAGAGAGAATTCCAAGAGACCAGAGATATAGAGAATTTTAAGATACAAGAGAGAATTCCAAGAGACAAGAGAGAATGTTACACACATACTATTGTCCCATTTTCCCCACCTCCACTATCTTAAATTTAAGTAGTCATCCCATTTACCTCTCACTTTTAAGCCTGAATAGGTGTCTTTGCTTCCAACGATTATTCCTTTTTGCTACTTGGTCATCAAGGTCAGAAGTACATTTCAAGAAGTTGGTTTTGCCAACATGATATATTGGTAACAAATTTCTTTCTTCTTTTTAATTCTTTGGATTATACTTCATATCACCAAATTAATCTTACCAGTGTCAAATTATCAAATGAAAATAAAGTCATTGTTGATTATTCTGCAAGTGTTTTTCTCAGTCAAAATCATTTATAGATAATGTTATGAATATTTTTAATTTCACTTTTAATCTTCTTTCGGTAGTAAAATTGATATATAATTTATCATATGTGATTACATTCAACTCTAGTGGTTGTCACATTCAAGATAAGAACTCTTTGAAAAGGATTAGTTCAGTTAAGATGCAGGATAGATTTTATATAATAATAGTTTCTTCTTATCAAAACCTTCGAATCAAACTTGTCAAATCTTCACATATCACTACTATTGTTTAATTTTATTCTGAGTAATTTCGAAAATCTTTGACATTTTCGATAATTCTCAGTGATTTCGAAAATCTTTAACACAAGAATTAAGACATGTATCAAACAAATATATTAATATTATCAATAAATTTTATTGTGTGATGTTTGTTATATTGCGAGGGGAAAAAAGCCTACCTCTGCTGAGATTGCCTTAGTACAAGAGATTGTTGGAGAGTGGAGCAGGGAGAAAGGAAGAATGCTCACTCAAAATGAAACTGAATGTTTGGTCTCTGCCATCTTCTCAGGATTAAATAATGTAGACTATTTTGATGGAATCCTGTTTGGGTATAAGCTGAGAGAGGAGCATAACTTTACAGAGATCCAAAATGTCCTTAATGCCATGCAAGAGCTCATCAATGGTATGATTGCAAGTCAAAAAGATATAATGGCCGCAACGACAAAGTTGTTGGAAGGGATACAAACACCGCAAATCCAAGAGGGAGACACGACTGACATGTTCTCAGCCGCCATCGGTAAACCGAAGAGCTATATTACAAAGGCGTTGAAAGTGGCTGACACCGGTGACCTCATCGCCAGGTTCTTAAGCGCCACCGGATTCAATGCTGAGTTCGTGAGGGAGAATAGGGGAAGCGTTTGGAAGAGGTTGGTTGAGTTCAAAAACACAGAATATGTCAAGATATCTGAGGGAAGCAGCAGCAAGTAAGCTTTGAGCTCGACGATAATAATAAAGAAAAATACATCAATTTACTCTCATAAATATTTGTGAAGTATAGAGGATGATTTTTCGAGAAAATTTGAATGTGTTAAAGATTTTGGAGAAAATTCTGTCATTTCTATTCGATCACAATTTTGTTCAAAGAGTGGATCTTATCAATATTTGGATTGAGAACATATGGATACAGTATTTCTAAAAAGAAATTAATATTAGTTATGTTATTTTATTATATTTATGATCAAATTAAATTATCATCAAATTTTATTATTATTATCATTAATTTTGTTCATTAGCTTTTATGACTTTATTAAATTGAAATATTTTTATTTAGTTTCTTTGTTTAACTATATTCGTAATGAAAATATTCAGTTATCTATTTTTATATAAAAAATAGAGAAAATATTTTTTTTATATTTTTTCTTTATTTTTATTTATCTATTTATTTTATAATATGATTTATTTAATAAGTAATTAGAACTACGTATAACGTTATTGATATTTATTTGATAATATAATCAAGTAATTGGAATTACAAATAAGGTTGAATTATTTTGTCGTGTTTATATAAACACAACTCTAGGTTACTACCTTGCAGGTTATGATGTTATGAGACTAAATAAACTAATTTATTTTACATTGTTAAAAACGTGTCAATTTAAAAACTAAGTGTACTAGAGTTTACGTGGTCCTTGAAATAACATTGGTCTATAACAAAAGTAATTTAAACAATTTAAATAAAATATAATATTATAATAAACAATAAAAAAATCATAATGAACATAAATAAAAAAAATACTCTTCTAAAAAGTAATGACACCTTAATCAAAATTGAATACAATATAAGAAAAAGACATATGAATTTAATAATATATAAAATTTGAGATTTTCTAATTTAAATAATTATATTATTTTCATAAAATTATAAAACTTCAATTTTTTTTTACTCAAATCTTATATTTTCTTTTAAATATGTTATTTCAAACTCTATGTTATCTTTGTCAGATTTCCTGTTCAAGCACATTATTAAAATATCTCGAAGTTAGAACCTCTTCTAATTTTTTAGTACTTTTGTTATTTTTCTATTAATTATTTTAGGCAGAGTCGACAAGAGCTTAGTTTTGTTCTTATAGAAGACAATATCCAGTACAGTTATAAAATAAGAAGTTCTTCTAATGAGAACTCAAGTAAAGAGGGATATAAAGAATTTTTTTATTTTTCTTATTATTTTATACAGATCCGACAACAACTTTGTTCTGTTCTTATACAAGACAATCTTAAATACGGTAATAAAAATAAGAATAAGTTGTTATTATTATAAGAACAAAACAAAATACATGGGTGTAAGCAAGTTCTGACCAAATGCATTAAGAATGGTATTAGTAGCTATTATGACCCTAAATATAAACATTTTAAGATTTTTTTATCAAATAAAGTTTAATAAATACTTTTACTAAAGTTATGGGCAAATACGTATTCATTATAAATGTAATTCATTATTTATTTTTATATTCAATATGGTCATTTTCGTTTTTAACTACTTTACGTAACTAGCGATTTTTTAAAATAATTATTCTAGACATATTATAAATAATATAAATGATTCTAGGATATAGTAATTTTTTTTCCTTCTATAAACTTATCTATAATTTTTGTCTCTTATTTTTCTCTCTAGATTTTATATAATCTATAATTTTAGTCTAATTTTTAATTTTGCGTTATTTTGATTTAATAGAACCTTAAATCTAACACATTCATTTAGAGTATAATGAAGAAATAATGTAATCAATTAAAATAAAAAATAAAAAATTACTCCCTTTTGTTGAATAATGCTAAAGGTTTAATTTTTGCAATGTGAAATTCTTTTTAAAAATTATGATCTTAATAAGGAATTTCTTATCGAATTAAATGATGATGCAAATTTAATAATTGAGAAGGAAAAACAAAATCTTACTAAGTATTTGAACTTGACTAATTAATTTTCTTTTATAACATAATCTAATTGGATATATTTTTTAAAATTTATTATTTGATTATTTTTTAATGTATGGCTATCATCTTGATAAAAAAAGGTGTAAGACCAATTTATTTAAGTTAATAACATAATTTTAAAGAAAATGGAGAATTGAGATATCTTTTCAAGAATGTTTATAAATAGATTTAAAATAATTCATTTTTTATTTATTTATAAACGTTCTAACTTCTACTTATTCATCCATCTTTTTGTCATTAAATTTATTTTTTAAGGAGATAATATTGAATAGGTAAACACAAATTGATTAGAATCTTGATTGCTTTCTTTCAAATGGGGAAGTTATATACTTTAATTTTCTTAATCAGTCAATAAGAAGAGGAGTGTAGTAATAATATGAATAAGTATATATGTTATTTGTGTAGGTTGGAATTCTAAAATTTTTAACAACCTACTTTAAAGTTTTTGGACATTTGAATTGTTTTTCTTATAAAACAAACAACCTTTAACTAAGGAGAGTTAATAAATTAAATTTTCTCACTTAATTTGATCCAAATGTTAAAAGTACCTGTTTGCATATTGTGAGATTTTAGTTTGATTAGAATATTTAGTAGTCAAAATTTTCATTAAGTTGATAAATTTAGAGCAGAAAATAGGTTTATTATGATGTTTAGGAATAGTCATATGTATGGGAATAGATTTTTTTGGTTCATTTATATCATCATGTTAGTGATTTTCTAATACTCTATCTATCTTTCTTAAGTATTGTATGCATTTGACATTGTTGCTCAAAAACTACTATATAGTTACTTAAGTGACAATGCTCCTTGTTCAAGTTAAGGCCAAGGTGGAGAGAAAAAGATTTTGTATCAATTTTCTTGCATTTGAAACTCTTATTATTCAAGTGACAAACAATTACTTAATTAATGAAGAGTTATAGTTGTTGGAAAACATTATAAGATTTGGTGACTTATGCAACAAATCATGCTGTTTGCCATGGTATAATTTTCTCTCATAAAATTTTGAATGCTCGAGCAACAAACAAGTGATCGCTAAAATGTAAGAGACGTTACATAAATCCTCACTTCAATAGAGAAGTCTCACTCAAGAAACATTAGTTCACTTAAGTTATTAAAAATAATTTTACAACTCGAACGATGAGTCTTCCTCTTTTTAGTGAAGGTAGGTTGCTCAAGTGAGGTAGTCTCATTCAAACTACATATATCTGATCGTTATGACATGTTATATTAGTGATGCATCTTTTGTATATATTAGAATGTGTATATTTCTATATGCAATGGTTAAATCAAATATATATGAAATGAATATATTTGATGAGATGTGATGAACAAATATACATTATGTTGTATATTGGGTAGATACTTAGAATGATATTCATGTATATATTGTATAGGTATTTGGAATAACGAATTGGAATCATAATATTAACTAAGAAGTAAAAAAGATATATTAATAGATATTATAAATAAATTGATAATCTAAGTCAAATAAATAATAATATCACATAATAAGAAGTTGAAAGGGATTCTTATAGGATTTATAGAATAGGAGTATCAAACTTCTTCATATAAAAAGTTGAGGTTGAATTATCAACATTTTTTTCTATAAAATGATTATTAGTCATTAATGGGACATATATTATCATAAGTGTTTTATAAGATGGTACAAATTATCTTAGATTCAATTGAAAATAGGTAGTCTTAGTTGCAAATAAGGTGGTTATTATGACTAATGTGAGAAGATGTAGTGATTTATATTAATATGTTTGTGTACACTCTTGTATTTTATATTGTATTACTTTTATAACTATATTTGATACCAGATCAGAACAAAATGATATTGCAGATAGTAAAAATGTTATAAGAGAGATAGAAGTATGAATTCTTTATATTTTTTAGATTTTGAGACTTTATATAAGTATTTCTTTTTGCTGACTTCTACTTTTAGGATATAATATAAAGAATATATAAGTAGTTTATATATATATATAGATATTTAATTACTAAAACTTAATTAAGAAAAAGAAAGGAAAAAAAAAAAAAACGTGTTCTCCGTCGGAAGCCACGTCAATCCATGTGACAAGGCCATGCACGCCACCTGCTTGTGTTTATGCAGACTGTTACACGCAACAAAAACCAGTGGCCATGTGGACTGTACTCCATATTCCAAACCCAAAAGGCCAATACCTTTCTCTGCTGCTGTCATCCCCACCCTCCAAAATCAGTAATGCCACCTTCACAAGTAAAGCCCTATTAAGATCATCTTTCTTCAAATCATATTCAAAGATCACAAGCAATTGGTTAAACATGCATAATATCTATATTAATGGCTTTCATTAATAATCCCCCTTCCAACTTTTCATCTTTGTAGCATTTTTAATTCAATATCATTTATCAATAACATAGTCCTAATCACTTAATAAACATGCTCATCTTATATGAATAAAAGCTTAATTTTAAGCAGATACGTAAGTAAAGCTTTGTTTAAAGTAATTAATAATAACGATTGGCTTATATAAGCCTAAAAGAAGATCAATTATAGGATCTTTGAAAATGACTTCTACTAGCCCTTGCACGACCAATGTATTTATAAGTATATTATTATAAATAATCATCAAAGTTTTTATTCCCTAATCTTCAAATACCACAACTTAATTTTTTGATCATTTTTTGTTTATAGCAACATGGCAATTCCTGCTGGCCATTATTGGTTGATACCACACTTAATATTATAATTCCTTAAATTAATGACTTGCGTTACCCTATTTCATTATTAAACTCACAATTGATCATCAACCTCGATCTTCCCCCAAACCCGTACATTAAAATAACTAAAAGTGTCACAACAGAAAATGATAATATAGACAAATGCTGTTTTGAAAGAAAAATATTCATGAGTTGATAACAGAATTTATGCATTTATTTATACACTCTAGAAGTTTGTGTGATTACTATTTTTTTTTTTTTACTCAGATGTTTTCATTTTTCCTTTATAACATATTTGTCTGGGTAGAGCTGAAAAGAAATAAAAGAGAGAAATGAAATAAAAATACTAGATTTTCACAATGTATGTGAGAAAAAAATAGAAAAAGAAGATATTTTTGTGATGCTCACTACAAACTTCTCTGGGAAAAGATCTCTCTTTTTTTCCTTGTTTTTTCAAAATTTTAAAAAGTAATAAATAGTTTTATATTTAAAAAATATATTTTTAATCTTTATATAACTTCATTTATTTTCTTTCACCTTTTATTTAAGACTTTGTGTTTCCAGAGCATGAAAGAAAATGGAGGAGTCGAAAAAAATAAAGAAAAAAAGTAAAGTAAACAATGGAATTGTTTAGATTAAACAAAAAAGAGTAAAAGTAACGAAAAATAAATTTATTTAATTTATCCTCAATAATTTATTTATTATCATATCATAATTAATTATAAGTCATCGTAATAGATTATGTTGTAAGCTATAATCAATTATATACAAATATGAAAATCACAAAACTTTCTTCAGACATCACTTAAAATCAACACAAAAGAAATCAATATAGTAGTTTCTAATCTTCCTTTCTGCACTATTTCCACGAAAGGAAATGAAACATAAATAAGTGAAAAAAAAAATTCATATCTAGCTATTCGAATAAAATATGTATTTTTATCTTTTTTTTTTTTTTCTATTGTCATCTTTTATTTTTAACTGTTTTCTTTATTTCCTTAATCGAACTTGCAACAGCAGCATTTTGATGAATAACTTGCGTTTCCCCAAATATGCGTTGCCATTATTTTAAGTCAACCCTTGTGTCTATCAATGTCACTCACATCACAACGTACTTCAATTTTTATGCTTCCCATTCCCATTTATAACCATCAAACAAACACACCCTTAGGTAAAAACTCTAACTTCACCCTTTTCCGTTTTCTCTCCTTCTCTTCTCCATGCTCGCTCTTACTATGGCCGTCGATCACCAACCCTCCCTGTGGCCGTGGCAGCCCCGCCGCAGGCTCCCCCTGCTCCGCCGCCGGAAGGTGCAGACTGTGCGGCTGGGCGCCAAAAAGCCGCGCCGCCGAATTTTCGGGCTGTTTAAGGTGTTTCGAAAGATGCGGTTAAGGTGGCTGAAGTTGCAATATGTTCGCATGTTGAAGAGGCTTAAGGAACACTACCGAAACCTTGTTAAGGATCTTGTCGAAGCTGGGCCCACCATTGAAACCCTTCAGCAACGTCTTTTCATGGAAAGCACTTTTGCAATTCCCGTTGGCCTTAACTTATCTACTTACCCTTCTCGTCTTGGATCAGATCGCCCTCGAAGCATCTTCATGTAAAGTTCTTCTTTTTATTTATCTTTTTTATTTCCCTTTAATCTTTCTCTCTATTTTCTTTTATCATATATATGTATTTATATTGGAAGAGAAAGTATAAGGAAGCCCAAGTTCCTTGTATTTGTATTATTCTTGGAAAAAAAAAAAATCTCCTTTCTTCTTCTTCTCTTCCTCTTCTTGATTAATTATGGTTTTATTTTTTACAAACTTATGAAAAAGTTAAAACAATTGGGTTCCCTCATCATGATGTGATCATGTTCAAGTTTGTTTCTATGGAAACAATATCCACAGACTTTGAAGAGATTATCTTTGTCAGAGATGAATTCATAGTTCAGATTTTGGAGCTTTATTACTTACAGTTTCTAAGATCTGAGGAAAGCTAATGCTGATTGAAGAATGTTCTTACCGTAAAAAGATCTCAGAAATGAAAAAGAGTTCTTTCATTTGTTACTTCCTCTACACGTATTAACATTTTCATTCCATTTGTAACAGTTATGAAAAATCCCTCACATTTTGGATTTTGTTTCTCTGCAGATTTTGGTAGGACTGTATGAATATTATCTTTGTTATATGATAAGTTATTTAAAATTAAATTTTATTAATTTGAATTGGCTAGATTGATATGCAAACTGTAGACAATCCGGATCCTATGAAGATACAGAAATATCAGAATTGGTGAAAAGGGAAAGAAAATTAAATTGCGTTTCATATGATAAAAATATGAAAGAAAATAAAAATAAAAAATAGAAAAACTTTTTAATTGACAATTGTATCTGCATATATGTAAAGAGATACAACTAAATATTATAGGTAATTATTTTCCCTTTACCTTCTTCTTTCCTTCGCAGCATGGACAATAACAAAAAAGCAGGAAATTTATCTTTTGTTTTCCTCTTAATCACACTTTTAAGAAAAATATTTGTTGACAACCCACTTTTTTTAAGTGGTTGTATAAATCTATAAAGGTATCAAAATATCGTCATACTACTTTTAATTTTGCATAATTTATCATGTTTACCCTTTTTAACTTTTACTTGTTTATATTTAACACTCGTAAATTTTCATTTGTTTAAATATTAAAAGTTGTCATTTCAAAATTCCATCTCAAATATATCGTACATATAATGGGATTTTATGGTATTTTATTTATTTGTATAAACCGCGGGAAATACGTGTGAAATGTTTAAATAAAAGTGAAATGAAAAAACTGTTTGTTTTAAATATTCAATATTTGTCCACAAGTTTGTATATATATGATACGTCACATTTTTATTATATTTTTGCTAATTAAATACAATTTCAAGATAACTTAATTTAAATAGTTAAAAATTATATTAAATATCAAGGTTTTAAAAAACCTTTTGGCTACAACATCAAGATTTTTTTAGTGATCACAATTATAATCATGAGTGACCATATTTATTTGCAATTTCGCATAAACACAACAAAACCTGAGATTTCATTCATAACTCACTTTTATTTATTTTATTTTATTTTTTCCACGGATTAACCTATAATCTAGCATGTGTACTGGTATGCAATGTGGTTAAACACCTTATTTATAACGGATTAGAAGAAGATTGAATTCCATAACCTGGAATATTACATCAGCTATGAACATTTTAAAACATTTTTAGTAGCACCTTAATTATAATTATCTCTTTAATTGCTCTGTGGCATTTATTTTATATATATATATACAAATTACACATTATCTACGTTCTAATTTTGGAAAATTTGATGTGTATGAATATTGCTTCCAGCTCAACATTGTTGCAACAATCAATGTTTCACAAGTCGTGTCGTTAAGGTATATATTATTCTCCAAAAAATAAATGGTGGAATGTGATGTGTGTGTTGTTCAATTTATTCTCTTTGACCATGGAAAATAACATATTCGGGAAGAATCATGGCACTTAATTTAAAAATTGCAATAAAGCCAAATGCTATTTGCTTAGGCCTTGTTTGCCACATTGGACAGAGAAGTAAAACAATAACATATTGAGTCTATTTTTATTAATATTTTTAATTAAAATCGACACATCATTTTGATAATTATTGTCAGATACTAAAAGAAATGTGGGATTCACTTCAACAAAATAAGTATCAACAAAATAAGTATGCTAGACTCAACAAATAATAGAAATCTTATTTGCACAACATTAGTGTGTTAGGAATACATTTTAATTTAATGTTTTACTGTAAATTATTTTTTCTTCAAATATTGATAAAGTTCATTTAATAAGAATTGAAAATCATGGAATTATACTCTAATACATTTCGATCAATAATTTAAAATTTAAAAATATATTAAAAAAGTACGTAACTATTTTTTCACTAAAATATAAGCAGCGAAAATAAAAAATATTAAATAGTTTTCATGTGGCTTATTAAATGTTTTATTATACCCTGTCCGTTGAAAAAGATTGTAAGCGATAAGAAATTTTTTCCTGCGTTTTTTTCCTCTTAGCTAATCTTATTAAAGAAAAATAAAATAAAAAAGTTTATTTTCATTGATAAAATTCGGAAAAAAAATATTTTCTTATTTGCATTGAATGATATTAAGTAGACAATTATTAATAACTTGATATAAATATTATTTGTATAGTGCTTTTTAATCTTCGTACCACATTCTTTAATTGGAGAATTTTTTTTCGCTTGTTCTTCTTATTTTTGAACATGTTGTTTATTTTAATTTCCTCGAATTCAATTAGGATGACGAAATTTGATAGTTCTGCTTAACCAATCAATAACCGATGAAGAAATATTTATCTTATTTTACATTTTTGTAGCTTTCTTTTGTATCTTACAATGATAAATTATTAGGAAACATAATTATTTCATTTATAAAAAAAATACCATAGTTATTTTATAACACCCATATATATGCCATGATTCAAGTGAAAACTAAATATTCCATTAACTCTTTTTTCTATTCATAGTAAATTTCTTGAAAAAAACGAGATTTCAATATAAGAATTTAAATTAAATTAAATGAGATATTCCATATATATCTTCTGAAAAATATGTTTTATTATACATGTTTTGAATTTAAGTTATGAAATTAATTAAGTTAAATTTAATTAAAATTTTAAAAATTATTAAATTTTTTAAATTAATTATATTTTAAAATGAATTTTATTAACTAAATCTGAATAAAAAAATATGGAACGTATTGACGTAAAGTTCAATACAAATTAAAAATTAGTTTGTATGTTACAAACACACCCTACCTCAATAATTAGTTCTCAAACACGCTACCAAAAACTAATTTATTAATTTCAGTAATACAATCCAATGATTTGACTATATTATTAATTATACAATACAATGGTACTACACTGTAAGCAGAGCTTAAAAAATAGGGAAAATAACGAAAAATTATCGTCAGCATATGCGTCACTGCACAATGCCTATTTAATAGTGGACGTAACAAAACCACAGTGTTTAATTACGTTTAGAATTTGTACTTACTTATCATGATTCTTTTTTACATTAGGATATAAAATATCCACTGGTTTAATCACCGATGATGTTAATTTTCGTTTGCATCTATATAAGTTTTCATTGATTAAATATGACTTTCAATAAGGAGTGAAAATTTTGAGTTAAGTCATCTCCGGAAAAATTCAATTGGAAACACGTGAAAAAAGTTTTAAATGTTTTATTTATCGGAAGTCTTATATATATATATATATATATATATACTACAAAATTATTTATAAAAAGTTTATAATAATATAATAGAGTATATTACAAATTATCACAAAAAGGTAAAATTTCAGTGTAAAGTACAACTTAAAAAAAGTTATTTAAAAAATTACACAATCATATTATTTCACTGTTACATAAAATTTAAATCATAAATAATATATATAATCTTATTATTAAACTCTCAGTTTTAGTTAACTTAATTAATAGTGAGAAAACTAGCATTTTTATTTTCATGGCCCATCAAGTTGAAACCTGGAACATCTATTTCACATTTGACACTGCATGGGACGTCACTTTCAATAAATAATTAAATTTCATAAACAATCGTCACTAACTATGATGTGTAACTTAAGTATTTAATAACATGTAATCAGTGAAGCCGCGACTATGGGATTTGATTTTTAAACATAACTATAACATACTTTATTTTACAAAATAATTTTATGGAGTCTCAGTCCAACCCAAAGAAAGTTAAGTCTGCAGCTATATATTGGGCCCAAAAGACTTTGCGGGCGTGAACTTTCAGCTCATATCTACTAATTGGATGGATTTATTAAATTGATGAGGCTTATATGTTCAATTATTTTCCATTAAAAAAATATTTTAAAGACATCTTTAAGTAAAAAACATTACCAAAACTAAAATTAAAAATTACACTTTTAGTGTCGATTAAAGAAATTTATATGAAATTTACGTCAATTCCCTAAATCTTTTACGAGATTGAAAGTGTAATTTTTTTATTAAAAATAGTACTAATGTACTGTTGCCAATAAGACCTTCCATTGATTAATGTTATTAGGAACGTAACAGATTGAATTTAGTAGAAAAAATTACTCTTTCAGAATGTATTGAATCATGGTTTTAATCTTTATTGAAAATTGTATCCACTTACGTATTGGATTTAGAAGAAACCATTATAAAACGTTCCTTTGAAGAAAAAAAAAAAAACTCTTTATTTGGAGATTGAGCTAAGAAATTAGCTTTAGGAAAATTAAATAATCAAAGCAAAAAGACTATATTAGTATTGGAATGAAACTTTTTATTTTTATTTGTGATTTTCTTTTGATGCAAGTGAATAAGGAACTAAGATTCAAAGTGGTAGGGTCGATTATTCTAATCATATCAACCCACTAAAATTTGTTTATATTTGGGAGCATTTTACACATGTGGAAACCATTTTTCTGGTTATCATTCCCTCAAAGTGGCTTATAACTAAGCCACATACTTAAGTCACAAAGCAAATATATCCTATGTACTACAATATCTGTGATATAAGATTTAGATTCACCTAAAATTAATTCATTAATGGTAGTTTCGTTGACCTTTTTTTTTGTTGGGCAAATTTTAGTTATGTGTTTGACATAACATGTTATTTACTAAGAAAATTCTTAATTTTATTATATAAAAGATACCATATTATTACATTAGTTTATTAAATCTTTTTCTACACATTAATTTCATTAAATAACACTACTTTTACTGTTATAAAAATGTTTAATTAATTACCTTGGATCACAATATCCTTTTTTATATGTGTTTCTAACAACCATCATTATAGAGGAATATACCTTGTAATAATATTTTTCAAACAATTAATATAGTTTGTAAAAGAATGTCAGTTAGATATTGTAAAAACAAGGAGAGATTTATACAAGTTCCATAAAAAAGCGGTATCATACAAGATCTGAAAAAAAATATATATAAAAGAGATGAGTGGAATAGAAAGAAATAGAGACCAACTTTTGATTCACTCTTTATATAAAGTATATTTTGATATTTTAGTTCTATCATTAGTTTTCTAGGAATATAAAACCAAAAAGAAATAGAAACATAAGAGATAAAGTATAACAAATTGTTCATAGCATGTAAATTTTAAATATAAATATAAAATAATAAATTAGTTTTATGGTGGGTATATATATTTGCTAGCAATTTCTCTTTTTTATTTTGGAGATTCCGAGGAACAATGAAATACAGCAACAAAGGGCCTAGGCCGGCAGCAAAACTGAGGGAACAATTTACTGAATTTAATGTTTTATGTTTTTTCTGTGATTGACAAAAATTATTTTTTCATTATTTTTTTGAACTATTTTTGCATTATTGATTATACAAAAGGCATCTCAATAGTTACTATTTGTTTAGGTTCTTCCAAAGAGTGTGATGCAAAGAAATGAAGGAAAAAAATGAGTTCAGAACCTCTCAGTGCCATAAGAAAAGATTTATTTCATTTTAAAAAAAATATAATATAACAACAAAATTGGCAAGTTGAAGTGTATATCAACTATATGATAAGTAGAATAAAAATATAACAAATAATCTTTAAAAAATAAAATTTTGTATTTGTGGATGCGAGAGAAGAGATGATTTTAACTTTTCATTTCTTTTAGCATGTATCCAATTTCCAAACTTATTTTATAATTAAAAAGAAAATAAATCCTCCCTATTATATCTGAATCCACTAACTCATACATTTCATTCATATTCTTCAAACATTCTAAAAAATCATTTTCTTGTTTCCTTTACACTTACGCATGGACATCAAATTTCCTTTCACCAAACATTTCAAACCATTTATATTTATATTATTTGCATTCTTGTTAGTAAATAATATAACAATATTTTACTTGGAAAAAATAATTAACCATTTTTCGTGTTAAATTTTTTTAATTTAATTATCAGATATTAAAATAAATTTGTTAATATATATTAAAATTGTAAAAACTTATTTTTATGAATATTAAAGGATAAAACGTTAAAGCTGATGAAATATGACAATTATGTTTTAAATTAAAAATATTATATAAAGAAGTTAAAATAAGTTTATTGTTTATTTTATAAAACTATCACCTATTTAAAAAATTCAAATCATTCAAAGTTTGTATTGTTGTGATTGTTTAATAGGTTTAATTTCCTATAAACAACCCAGAGGATCTCTAAACCTCCACAACTCATTACCTCTGTAAGAATATATTTCTTGAAGAATAAATATTGTTAGGAAAGGAAAACTAACATTTATTTGATTTAGATTAGGAGAGTACTAAAGAAATTTGTAGAATGGTCAAGTACAAATGTAACTTAATCTTTAATAATGTGATATTATTAATGCTTTACTTTAGATTGATCTTAGTCTTGGAGGAAATAGGTGAATAGTTGAATTACGACAACATTAATTGAAACTAATAAATGGTTGAAATGTTGAATGGATACAAATAAAACTCCATATATGATATTTATTTAATGTTGTTATTCAGTTTACAAACTATTTTAATGACATGCTTGATTGTTTAGTTATTTTAGCTGACAAAACTAAGTTATAAATTTCTAATTTATTTTTGTTAACCAAATATTTTGTATGTTAGCTAGTTAACATAATACTTTTGGATATCCACTATTCCCCCTCTTCATTTATATGTGTTCTGGAAATGATAGCTCTTTAGACCAAACAACATTACATTTAGTGGAGATTAATAGGAAGACATTAAAAAGACTACACAAGTAACTTAAGAGTTGACTTTTTTTTAGGTTGTAAGATATAAAATCTTCCCAAATTGAGTGAAAACTTAAATAACCATGAACTAGTTTATCAATGTTATGAAAGTAATTAAAAACTTTTAAAGTCAAAGTTTGTCCGAAAGGGAAAAAAACTTTTTTTTTTATATCATTTATATATCATCACGTGAAACTGATTTTTTATGAAAACTCAAGATTGACGAAGAAAGATCTATAAACATGAATTTCATAAATTAAAAAAAATTGTTTATATAATAAATTATTTTCAATTTTGAAGAACTTATGTTTGTAGAATTATATTAAAGTTATATTTATATTGATAAAATATCATTTTAAGTCATTCTCATTTGATACGGTTTAAATTTTTTTTTCCTTGTGATATGTATGTCCTATATTTTGAGAAAATGTCATACACTATGAGTGATCTGGAACTTAAGAAAGAGAGGGAAAAAAAGAGAGAGAGAAGAAAGGTGGTCTTACGGAGAACAACAGCAAAAAAAAGTTAGAAAATAAAAAAAATAAAATTGTTCATGAATAAATTTCCACAGAAGAGTAAGAAAACCGGAAAGAAATCATTAGGTTTTTCTCATTTATCGATTGTGGAATCTTTTTCTAATTTTTTAAACGTAATATGTAAATAAAATAATAATAATCATCGTAAATAAATAATATCAAATGAAGTAAATAGAAATATTTTCTCCTCACTTCTTTCTATTTTCCTTGAAAACCATCTCCATTTTTACTATATTTCTCATTTCTTTTCTTTTTATTTTTGTTTCCTCCTACAAAACGGAATATACATGTGGTCGGTGACCATAAAGTGGGTAGTGAGAACTCGACTTTTAGCTACTTTTTATTAAGGTTTTTGGTTCCGATTTTTTATTAAGGGTTTTTCAATTTTATATTCATGTATCAGACCGTGTTAAAGTTATTATATGTACTGCAAATAAATAAAAAAAGTAATGAACTTATTTTGTTAAATAGATTAAATTATTTAAAAATATCATACATACGTGTAATGGTGAAATGCTATATAATTTGCATGATTTATTAAAGAGATTGTGTATTCGTGGGGTGGTAAAATATGTTCCCAAACTTCTTAATGTTGTTGGACACAAAACCTCATTACAACACTAAAATAATTGTTTGGCCATACATTTTACTAACACTTAAAAAATCATAGAACACATATCTAAAATCGAATGTGATTTCTGAAACTACATTTATAAGTGCCGATATAAGTAAAATCATTTATATACCATATTGAAATGAGAATATACAATTATTGTTTAGTATGAAGAATTGATTGATTTTGCCATTAACTAACTTATGTTGAAGCCTGATTCACTACTTTTCAATAGAGTTTTCAAGCCATATTTTATTGGTTTTAGTGGAATCTATACCTACCAAAAATGGTCATTTTTATCCCAACACTTAGTGTGAAACAAACTAACTTCCCCATAGTCACAAGACTCTCTTGCTTTGAAATTTCAAACCTAGTTATACCCATCTCAATCACTATACAAAGAATATTCAAGAGACTTCAACGAGTCATGAACAAGCAAATTAATGCAGCTTCTATGTTATCAACCTTCTTTCTTTTCTTGCCAAATACGATTAACTAAATAAATTTATTTTTTATGATTCATTATTCTTTTTTCTAATAATAAACTCATGCATTAACCAGCTTCAATCAACTAAGCAATTGCCATGGAATGCTAATGCTAATCAAAACAGCACTTTGTTTCCAATGCACGTTATGTATAAAAAAGGAACACTAGGCTTTCTTTTTATTAAAGGCTTGGTTGTGTTCGTTTGCATTTCAAAGTAATTAACTATTTGTGCTTCACTAATATGAAGAGAAATGTTCTTCATGAGAAAAGGATTGATATGTACGTGAAAGCCTTTTAAAACTATTTGAATCGAATCAATTCTAGTCATTACTTTACTCAACAGTAGTTGCGTACATCAAATTAACCCTCATTAGTTTCATATTTTTTTTCCCAATGATTTTGTAAAATTATTAGTTTTTAGTAAGGAATAAAGAAGTAGAAGATGAAGAAGAAAAAAGTGAAGCCATAAAAAAATGCTTTTTGGAAAGTATAAGTTAAATGGGTGATATCAACTTATTAAGGGCTAACCTAAGACTTTAATTAGTTTACATAAATGATATATATATATTATCATTATCCTAATAACTAGGTAGGAAAATAGAATTATAATACTGATATCGTGAAGAATGAGTATTAGAAGGAGCATAAATTCTGATATGCTGACCATATATATAATATTACAACTACTATAGTTCCTTAAAAACTATGATTTGGAAAAATTATTCTTTTGATCCTTTGGCTGCTGTTGACTGCTGAAAAGAGGTATCAGAAATGGTGTTCATCCTTATCCACGCAATTTCTTATTCGATGAAGAGTATTAATTATGAAATGAGAATTAGGCCAAGAAGGAGGCAAACACGAAAGTTCATATGGAGAAAAACCTTATTTGGCTGCTCATAAACATCACCTATGTCAATGCAGTCAAATTAAATTAGTTTTTTGAATTGTAACTATTTCTGTAATTATCTGGAAATTCGGAATCACTGATGAAACTCCCAAGTTTAATTATTATTATTAGTTTCGTATAATATTCAGTGTATGTTTTTCTCCCGAATTAATTCTTATTTTTTTTATCCCTTGTCTTGATTTTATAGCCCAAATAGCACAAGAGTCTTGAAAATTTGTATAGAAACATATTTTAAAGTAAATATCTATTATTTTCCAAGCACAAAACAACTATTTTCTTATAATGTATTTGCATGGAGAGATTTTAAAAGAATAATTTAATTTTATGGAGAATTTAAAATGTTTTATGAAAAATAATATGTTGTTTGGATAATTTTGTTAAAAAAATAAAATTTTTAACTTGATTGGATTACTTAAAATTACATAATTTCAAATTTTATAAAAAAAAGTTTAAAAACTTATATTTTCTCTTTAATTTAATTTTAGTTATCGTATAGTCGATTTGATTAAAACTAAGATATTGTAGAGATAATTACTTTTTAGTTGACGTTGGTTAAAATTGTTTTGTTAATCTTAATATGAATTGTTTTGGATTTAAATTTAGTATATTATTGTTACTTCTTGTTTAATATCAGTTAGATTTTTCTCTATTAATGTTTGATAGAGTATTTTTTATCCTATGGGAATTGGAATTTTTTCAATTGAAATTTGTTTTATTATTTTTCTTTTAAATGTTTGCTGTGATTTTTTTTATTATCAACTGTAGCGTTATGTTTTGTGAATAGTTGTTAGGAATTTTTTTACAGGAAACTTCAGGCCAACATTAATTAGGACTGTATTTTTTTATGAATGTAAATTAGAAAAACTTTTTAATTCAAATATAAAAAAGTTGACAAAAACTTTCAACCATATAAAAATAGTCTTGGTCCATGACAGTGAAATAAATTGATACACATAAAAAAAATCTTTATTAACATCAATAAATCTTTTTCAAATGTCAATTGAAAAAGAATCTTAACAATTTTAATAAAAAAATAATATCAACTAAGATAGGCTAAAAAATAATCAATATTATATATTTTTAAATTATTAATATACTGGAGATCTCACATTTTCAATACTTTATAATATGAAAACAAATTTTATTTTTTAAATCGATTTTGTAAGATTAAGTTATGTTTAAATTATATTTTTGATATAATATCAGGTATATTATAATAATTATCAAATTACTCTTAAATAATATAATATAGTCTGACTCTTAAACAGTTATTATTAAAATATGTAAATATTTTTTTATTTGATAATAATTAAAATACTTTATTTAAAAAAAATTAAAATTTACTAAATTTGTATTATCTTATCTAAACAAATTTTTTTAAATTAATTTTAAATAAGATTAAATTAAATTTAATATATTTAAGTATGTTATAAATTATGAAATTTTCTCTCGTAATATAAGATTAGGGATTTATATTATTGAAGTACAGTTTCCGATTTCTACAAATATGTTTTGATGTTTAATCTTAAGTACAGTGAAATGAGATAGTTCGAGACAAAAGTAAAATAACTGTATCGTTTGAATATTTTTATAATAAAATGAAAAATATTCCATTCTACTTCCAAGAAATGAAGTGCATTGAATAAAATACAAAAAAAAATGTGTATATTTTCATTGTATCTTAAAAACAATGTAAATAATAAAAGAAAGCATCGTTGTACTGAATAAAATATTTTTTTTTATTTATTTCAAACTTTAGATATATGTTTGGATTACAGTGTGAGGGACTCAAAATCACAGTGACACTACATACAACAAGAAGCAGTTATGTTTTGCTCTAAATTCAACCTATTAAATTAATTTTGACAACAACCAAACCAAACATGCCACACGTTTCATTCATAATTTTGCAATAACAAATTTAAATTAGTTTTAAGAATAATGTATTAAAAATATATTCTTAAACCATTGTATTAAAACAATAGGAGACTTCCATATTTAAATAATATATTAATAGAAGGTAATGCGTAATCTGCTATATACCATCACTAAGTACAGTAATAAGCACTATAAATAAATAATGTAGGAACAGAGGTTGTGTCTCTGATGTGAGAGACGCTTTCAACAAGTACTAATAATATTTTCATCACCATTCACGATTATAAATTTAATTATAATTTTTCTAATCATCATTTTACTTCTATAACTATCATTACTCTCGTTATTATAAATTGTAATTATCATCATTAAGTTTATAAGTAACCACAAATCTTATTAACCAACAGTATCACCATGGTTATAAATTATACTCTTATTATTGACTATCCAAAATAATGTCCTTAACATTTTGACCATTATATAAATATACTACTTTATAAAACTAATTTAACCCAGTAAAAAATTAAAGTAATTTATTTAAAGGCTAAATTTTTTTAAAAAAAAATTTAAGGTTAAAATTCATTGAACTTTTAATAAAAAAAATAGTTTATGAATTATATTTCTTACATGTTCATGATTTGATTGTTAAATAAAGAGGGCATGCAGAAGAGACCCTCACTTCCAGCTGCTACAAATACTGAGACACCTGAGTATGGTAGGGTGCCATATGCAATTAACTAATATATTATGTAATGGTAAATAATTGATGAGAATAGTACAATCCAATGAAAAAGGATTAAAATTAAATTAATTAATTAAGGCTAAAATAGATTAAAAGTGGATATTTAATTAAGGAAAAATAGGAATAAAAATTGGAACAGAAGTTTGAATTTTGGTCAACCACTGATAGGGTGAATTCAAGATGAGAGTCAAGGTGGATTGATCACTATTTTGCCATTTTGCAGATATGACCCTGAGGGAGAATGAAGCACGGTGGCAACGTGAAATAAAACATAAACCAGCTTTCCGTGTTGTTTCTCCAAAACCGCGTTTTTTACTTTGAAAAGTGGAAACCCAGTATTCCTCACTTCTCAGTCTGACTCACTTCGCAACCTTTTTTTTTTTTTTTTTTTTTTTTTTTTTTTTTTTTTTTTTTCTTTTTTTTTTTTAAATAATATTTTTTTTTTTTTTTTATATTTATTTTTTTTTTTTTATATTATTTTTA
>Ga0099825_1000566_pt1 | contig 40621 bp, 17 predicted proteins | sample SiratroredBW_FD_76838 | JGI IMG/M metagenome (GOLD analysis project Ga0099825, IMG submission 76838) | Root nodule microbial communities of legume samples collected from California, USA - Siratro red BW | ecosystem: Host-associated > Plants > Roots > Nodule | place: USA: California | collected...
ATATATATATATATATATATATATATATATATATATATATATATATATATATATCATTATCAATTTTGGAATAACACTACCAATACTTGATCTCTATCCATATAAAAGAAAATTATTATTTTAAAAAAAGTTTCTAAAGTTGGTTCTTACTTATCCTTTCTCCAAAAAGTATAGTCACAATCTTGCAATAGTTTTCTTCAAAATAATCTCACCAAGTATGCAATTAATCTTTTTTTTATAGCTAAAGAATTTTGAGGATAATTTATTTAAGGTTTCAATAAATTTTATATCCCAAATTTATTATTTTCATCTTTATTTTTAGCACCTAATAATGTTTTTAAATTAAATATCTAATAAATTAAATATTTCGATTTATTTATTTTTTCTAAAAATGCATGTCGTATTATCTAAAATAGAAATTATATATTTAACATACTTGTGTTGGGGTTTCATTGAGTTTCCCTCTCCCCCATCACCCATCCTATCTCATTTTTAGAAAAAATAATTATACAAAAATTATAATCAATTAATTTTATGGTTATCTTTATCTCATATAACCTCCTTGCAAGTTGCTCGACCCTTTTAAATCTGGCACAAGTATGCAAGAAATGGCTAAATAATCTCATTTAAAAGGTTGTCAACTACATTCAAAAGCAAATGGGTTGAAATCAATGACATTCAAGTTGAAAGATAAAGATAAAAATTAAAAATAAACACAAAACTTTCAATCTATCATCAGAATTTAATTTTTTAAAAACTTTTTTTTAAAGTTATACGTTTTAGGCCTAATACACTCATGAGTTTAACAATGTTGGCTTTTTTCACGAGAAAAAATTAATTCAAAAAATAAATTATCTTGTAAAATATTTATATGATTTTTCGTGTGAATAAAATCTTTAACGATATTCGAAGTATTTGAAGCAAATTTGTAGACCAAAATCAAACGTAACCCGAAAGAAATATTTCAACCTATATTATTCCAAATTTTAATAGATAAATTCAAATTTAAAGTTTTCAAAATCTTAATTCATATATTTTAATAATTTTTTTCATTTTAAAACCCTTATCTCTTCAAGTCTATCCCGTAATAGTAAAATTTGAATAATTTCGTAGTATATTTTTTATGAACTTTACTTAAATTAAAAATTATCGGTATAACTCAGAATTTGACAATTAGCTATAAAATGTTGAGATGAATTTCCTTGGAATTTTCAGAAGTATAAGTTAGTAACAAAAAGAATGAAGAGAAGCCGTTTCCTAACACATTTTAGACTTTACATAGCCTACAAGACTTTAATTATTCCCAATAAATAGGGTTGGCAAAAGGTGAGTGTTATCAACAGATTGGACTCATCATGATAAACAATAGCCAAATAATAGAATTTTTTATTCAGTTTCATATTTTTTATATAATAAATAAATATGTTTTATATTGTTTTTCTTCAGAAACATTTTTTCTCTAGTGGAACATGACCATGTAGAAAGTTGTTCTTTAGGATATTAATGTTACATATTAAAGAGTTGGTTCAAAGAACTTGTAAGTCAAAATAATCTTATGCTAGGTGATTCATGCATCCAGTGGTCTTGTTTTACGCAATTGTTTACGACATTTAAGTTTATTGTTTGACTAACAAATAAGTGGCACCATTTTTAATATTGTATATAATTTTCTATTTTTAATTGTCTTTTTATATTTTGCATATAAATCACATTGTATATGTAACATTTTTAATAACTTTACTATGATACTTTTTCCCACCACAATATTTACCTTATATTTCTCTCTTTTCTTCTTAGCATTCATATGATAAAATAATGAGACAAATTTTATTATGTAAATATAATTTGTTCCGTTATATGTATTTTAAAATATTTTCAAAATAAAAGTGATACTTAAAGTTATGTCATTATATTATATTAACTTTTTTTGTCATTTAACATAAAAAAAATTCAATTAATATTAATCAAAGTTATATAAATCAAATAAAACTTCTCCTTTTTACATTAAAATCTTATTAAAATTAGTATAATTTCACTTTCACAGATCTAAACTTAAACTTGTCATATATAAACTTTTCATGATTAAGTCGTATCATGTTTTACAACTTACCTTTATATAATCTATCTTTTTAATAATTTTGGACTAAAATAACACAAATTTAGTTAAAAAATCTTATTATTTGATATAGAACTTAAGAAATACATAAATCCTAAATGTAAATAAAAAAATTACATAAACTCTGAATAAAAATGACTATCATGATTTGACACCGTGGTGTAATATGTTAATCATTTGACAATCTTATGTGGTAGTGAGCTGATAAAGAAAATAATTTTTAATTAAAAGTATTGACTATGTTAAAGAAATTATTTTTATTATTTTTTATTGAGTTTTAGGGTTTTGAATGTGAAAAGATGATTGATAGGCTCATTGAGTGTTATCTTGGATGTTGGAAGGATGATGTTTTAGAGATTCGTTTTAAAGGTGGTACTTTAGAATAGTGGTTGGTCGATAGTTGGTCAGTGGATGCCAGTTCTTCGGTGAAGTGGTTCATAGACAGTTTCCGTTTTAAAGAACAGCATGATATTCTTTTTTATGACTTGATTTTTTTTCGTTTGTGGTAAGGTATTTTGTTATTTATTTTCCGTTTTGTTTCTGTCTAAACTTGTTTCCGCTAACCAATTTCACCTTAAAGATGGAAAAAATTCTAAATATTTCTACTCTTGTAACAATTTTTACATCGCAACTTTTTTCTTAGATTTTCTTCTTTTTACATTTTCTCCGAAATCAAATGCTCAAACACTCTCTTTTTTATAAACTCCTGCCAACTTCAGTGAATATATCTTTAAAATTTTATTTCATTATAAAAAATTACAGAAAGACAATATTATCCTTAATCACATAATGTCTAGCCGTGTCAATATTATCAAAACAAACTGATGTGAAATGATTTTTTTAAATAAAATATCATTAATTTGTTAAATATCTAATTTGAAAAAAAAAAACATGAAGTATTCAAAATAGAAACCCATCTTTAAGGCTTATTGACTTAATATTACTCCATACAATGTTAAAAAATTTGGACATTTTTTAAAAATATCTATGGTCAATTTTATTTAATGATGTATTCCTACTTTGCCAAACCAGTTCCCTTATCTTCATGGAAATTATCCAAACCAGATTGAATCCGAACAGCATTATGCACTACAACTTCAGATGATCAAATAAAAGCCACAAAATGAATAGAATGAGGTAGAAGAGAAAAACAAGAAAATGGGGTATAAATATCGCAGAAGATTTTTAACATGGGATATTATTATGGAAGTGTTGCAATAAAGAGAGAAAAGAGAGGAAAATGAATATAAAAAAAGAAAACTAGGTGGGATGACGAGATGATTGGTAAGCACAGAAAAGGACATCATCGAAGCTTATTTTTGTGACAAAACATTATAATATAAAAAGAATGAACCTAATAAACTCAACCAACAATTTTGGACCACGCTTTCATAGAAAAATCTGGTGCTTAACTGCTACCCGTTCTCTCCTTTCACACTGCTTTCCACTGATACTAATATATATAAACACAAAACGCCATCATTGTCCCAACATATTCCAAGAATCTTCTCTCTCTCTCTCTTTCTATCTTTCTCTTTCTCTGTGTTTAAGCAACAAAATTCCATCAAGTGTTCTCTTCTAAATGTGTGGAGTCTCGTATGTGTGACTGTTACTTGATTTCTATAGCTGCAAGTGCAAGTGCCAGTTGCTGAGTTGAACGGGCCACTTGTGTTGACACCATGTGTGTGCAAGAAGAGGGTGAACAAGTTGGTGAGGATATAGAGAAGAACCTTGATAACAGAAGGGTGTCATGGCCTTTGCATTGCAATCTCTTGCATGCCCACATGGACAACAGGGAAAAAGACTCTTCCTTTAGAACCCCCACTGACCAGATCAGTGTGGCAAATTCATTTCCTGTAAGCATTGACTTCCCTTGTTTGCTCTTTCTTCTGTTCCTTTGTGGGATGTCTCATTTTTTTTTTTTTTTTCTGTAATATACTGTAGTTTTAATTTGTAGCTACTGTTTCAATTCTGCTGCGCAGACATCAATAGTATTATTGTTATTATTCATGAACCTTGTTCACTTTTTTTTCTTTTTTTCCTTTGTGAAGTCATGGATTCTTCTGTAGTTGTCCTTTTCTCAATTAGATTTTGATTTGTGTCTGCCCATATGGCTTTAATCGTTTATTTGGATTCTTCTTGTGTATGTGAAGAGGAAAAAAACCTGCTGGTGAAATATGTTACATGGTCTTGAAATTCTCAGATGTGATTATGAAAGAATGGTAGTTGTTAGAATTTGCTATGGTAGAAATTAGTTAGTCTCCGTGGATAGAGATTAACTTCGGGTAGTAGTTCACATCAATGTGGAAATTGATTGTGCTGTCAATTGTATTTGATTGACAGTTAAAAACTACTGAAATTGACACTGAATACAATTCAAGAATTGCATTTGTGCTTTTGCACTTTTTAAGAATACTCAACTGTTTCTTACCTTTCATGTCTTTATTGAGTTTGCATAGCATCTACTATTTGTTAACTTTCTTTCACTACACAGAGTTCTTATCCTCCCTATTTTCATTTCTCTGCTGTGGTACTTTTTAGCTGGAAAGCATATGTGAGGATACAGAAACTGTGGACAAAAAGCAGAACCTGATGAACTTTGTCCCTACTCTTCGGTCTGGAGAGTGGTGTGATATTGGAGAGCGCCCTTCCATGGAGGATACCCACATATGCATTGGAGACTTGGCAAAAAAATTTGGCAATAACGTACTTTCTGAGGAAGCTGTTTCCTTTTATGGTGTAAGATATCTAACCAATTATGTTTTTCCCTGTTGTCATAAATTTCAGTGTATACCATCCTCAGTCATATTATATTTGTCATAATAAACAGAAAAAAAGAAAAAAATGAACTTGCCTGGTTCAGCCCTAAATAGGCCCCAGCATGAAGGAAGAAAGTAGTGCATGATAGTGATGGACAACTTAAAAGAAAGGTCAAGTATCTTGTTGTGTCCACATCCTCCAGTGAGAAATTGTCTTATAGTTCGATATGTTTTTTCTTCTGCAGAAGTGGTCTCATTTCACAATGTTAACTCAAGCCACAAAAGTTTAATCTCCCAAAAATTTAGCAAGCAAATTAACTTATAAATGGATGTTTATAGAACTAGACAATGAGAATACTCAAAGTCAGGGATTTACCATTAAGTACTTATCTGGTTCACAAGATTCAGTGTTGAGAACGTTTCCTTGTTTGAACTTTCTTGGAGGTGAGATCAAGGACTCTTCATCATTTTCACTCTCTTCCTCCCCTTTAGAAGTTGTAATTATATACCCTTTCTGAAGTCTGACTTAAAACTTGTGAGTAGAGCAAATCATAGGGAAATTCACCTCAAAGCAAAAAATTTTAGTCATGTTGAATATGCACCTATTAATCAGGATTTGACGTGTAGAGAAAATGATATCTGTGCAGGTATTTGACGGACATGGAGGGAAGAGTGCTGCACAATTCGTTCGTGATCATCTACCACGGGTGATTGTTGAGGATGCTGACTTTCCTTTGGAACTTGAGAAGGCTGTGGCAAGGTCATTTTTGGAGACTGATGCTGAGTTTGCAAGATCATGTTCTATTGAGTCTTCCCTGTCTTCTGGCACAACTGCACTCACTGCAATTATATTTGGAAGGTAAGCAAACATTCGTTTCTGCTGTTCTTTGGCTTCACAATATAATTTTCACAGCTCACTGCACACTGAATTTGAAGGCAAACGTAGTGCCTAATGCAAGTTGCATAAATATGGAATGATAACAATATTGAGTAGATATTTGATGAAGCTATTTGTATGTTCTGAACAAAAGTCATTGTATTGTATAGGTCTTTACTTGTAGCCAATGCCGGAGACTGCCGTGCCGTGTTATCCCGCGGCGGACAGGCCGTAGAAATGTCAAAAGATCACAGGCCGTTGTGCATGAAAGAAAGGATGAGAATTGAGTCTGTAGGTGGATACGTAGATGATGGCTACCTGAATGGGCAGTTAGGTGTGACTCGTGCTCTAGGAGACTGGCATCTTGAAGGAATGAAGGAAATGAATGGAAAAGATGGACCATTGAGTGCTGAGCCTGAAGTTAAATTGGTGACATTGACCAAAGAAGATGAGTTTTTGATAATTGGGAGTGATGGAATATGGGATGTTTTTCGCAGCCAGAACGCAGTGGACTTTGCTCGAAGAAGGCTTCAAGAACACAATGACGTGAAGCAGTGTTGCAAAGAGATAATAGGAGAAGCAATAAAGAGAGAAGCAAAGGATAACTTGACGGTGGTGATGGTGTGTTTTCACTTGGAACCACCTCCTCCTGTGGTAGTAGAAAGGCCTAGAGTCAGAAGAAGCATATCTGCTGAGGGACTTCAGAATCTTAAATGCTTGCTAGAAGGATAGAACATTCTTGTCTGCAAGGCAAATGATTTTTTTGAGCTGAGACTATGCACATAAATTCATGCAGAACACTGAAAATGCCCTTCTGCTTCCTGTTGCTCACCCTGGCCCCCTCTGGGGATTGAGTAAGGAACATACCAAGATGCAAATTCGAATAAAATCCATACCATGGTATATTTATTTTTCTCATTGGTAATTGGAAAGTGAGAAACTTGAATCGTGTATATGTTGCAAAATGTAATTTATACGCACATCATACTTTTTCCTTTCTTTGTTTTACGGTGAAGCACCTCAATGATTTATCAATGGAGTATCAGAGTTACTCAAAATGAGAAATACGTATCTAAACTGGAAAAACGTGAAAGAGAAACACCCACGTCTAAATACAGTAACAACTACCATTTTAGTACAAACTTTTCATGAATATGCCTTGCTGAAATGTTACAATAGTTGTAAGCTCTTGCTACTTATATGTTATGCTGCAGAGGAAATGAATGCCAGACTCTGAACTTATTCCAATAATCGTATCATTCTTTACATTTTAAAAGATGACGCCCCTATTGTTTAACTATAGATTCGCCGTTTAGGCTACCTACATTAAAACAAGTTTGAACCCATCCCCGGATTGCAATACCAGCTGGGAAAAGATTAGCTAAGGCCCCATAACTTTGGCTTTAAACCGTGAATGCTTTTATCAGCACATTCATGAACGTTTAAACCATGAACAAAGTAAACTTCAAACACAATCACCCTCTTATTATTTTTATATCAAATGGTTTCTTGTCGACCACTAGAGTCTCCACTTCGTGTATCATATAAGAAGCATCTGTACAATTTCCTTCAATGGATTTATTTCATCAAAATAGATAAACATAAATGATATGCCTGAAAACTTCTGGGCCCTTTGGAAGAGCGACATTCCATATAACTATTGAGTAACGTATATTACCAACAAAAAACAGCAAAATGAAAGGCATTAAAATACTCCTTAAATTGCTTTATTCTAATCATGGAAAATTTTCCAAAATGCTCTTAACGTATCAGAAGTAGAAACTAGATTTACCTCAAGATTTCCATCGTAATCAAATAAACATAAAAAAACATTCGAGGGCCTCGTAACAAAGTGGACTATAAAAGAAAAACACTTTTCGGCATAACAAGACGTGAAGATACATAGAAAGCAATAGTGTCGACATTGAATGACGCAAGGACTTGTGTATCATGTGAGAAAACCGTATTTTATTTGATGAGTTATTTTCCATCAACAGGGTGCTGCAACAGGCAACGTCGTGAACATAAAGTGTTTCTTTGACTAGCTAGAAACTGATCATAATTTTTTTCGAACATGTTTTCACCAACCGTGAGAAAATAATATAAACATCAATTGAACGTTTTTCAGCAAATCTCAATCAGTATTAGTCGCTTAAGACACCTGTCAACCGTATATAAATCGACGGCCAGGAAGATGTTATAAATTTTTCTCTGCATCATCTGGTTTTGTTGTTTGACTAATGTCCATAACTACTGCAGCAACTAAGTTGCAAATAGGATTTTGTTGAACCTATAGCATGAAGGTGTTAGAAATACAAGCACTCGTACAGTTACGATCAATGGAGGAAAGAAAAAAAAAAGGAAAGATTAAGTACTACCACATGATCAATGCTACCATCAATACAGAATTTTGTATACAAAAAGCTGCCCCGTCCGAAATAAGTAGCTTTTTCACAGTGAAGCGAGAATTTAGTAGATTGCTATATCAACGGCATCGGAGCTTGCACCCATATGTGAAAATAGCTGAGCCATATCCTGATAACTCGCAATGCCAAGCACTTGAAATTTTGCTTGCATTACATATAACGGGCACTGCTTAAGGCCCAAACTTCTGAAGAAAACCCCGGAATGAAGATCAAATAGGCAGAATAATTATTTATACAGAATCACATCATTTGTTGATGAAGGTCTGCTGCCTGCTGAGCCAGTTCCACCATCATAGCCTCATCAAAGAACTTATTTATGCTTACATCCTCGCTCATCCCCTGCGAGATTTAATGTAAGAGCAAAATGTATTAAATGCTTTGCACTAGCTAGTTATTCCACAAAAGGATAAAAGCAAATCATGGACTAATGTCTTTAACATAAATGCGTTATGGTATTATCACCAAGAGCTCTAAAGAAAAAAAATTAAAATAGAAGGGCTAAAATTGTATAATCTTTAGTGAGTGCCTAGAACGAGGAAAAGGCTTTACCTTTCTCCGCCTTGTCTTCACCATAAACTCACGAGCAAGATGCTGGATAGGTGCGGGTTCAAGTGGGCGCAAAACAATGTTTTTGTCTAGAGGATCTCCAGGAACAATAGCCCAATGATCAAAGACTGACATGCAAAAGGCTTGACCTTGTGTATGGTATCTCAAGTCTGTCTCAAATCCAAAAGATTCTATCACGGGCAAAAATGCCTGAGATAAATTGGGAATAAAGTCAGCAAACCAAATTCCCGATGTACTGTACTCAAACTACCATCAAGACCGTAGCAGTACAAAGAAAAGGCATCCATTATAACAGTTTATAGGTAAAAGTTAACCACCAACCTTAACGATATAGGCCGGGGTGCCTGGCTGAGGAACATCAGCAGTAACATGTCCACGCCTTCTAGATAATACAGTGTAGATTGCAGATACACAATCTATTGGCGTTTGAATCTGATGCAAAGGCCAAAAGAATAATATTATTAGTGCAAATATAAAATTTATTACCTTCATTGAAAGTACACTATTCTAGACATTTGATTAGTCCATTATTAGCTGGTACGATGGTGATATGATCATCAAGAGATCAAAATGCCAAAAACCACAAATAGTTACAATCAAATTTGGCACGCAACCATCATTGAAGCATGATAAGAGTATATACCTCCACATAATATACAGGTTCCATAAGCCTGGGAGTAGCCATGAGGAAGGCTGAATAGGCCACTCGTCGAGCTGTGGGAATGATCTGGCCAGATCCCCGATGAAGTGGTTCAGGGGCAATCCTTGCGTCAACAATCTTGAACTTAACGTTTCTGATGGGCTCATCACACAGAGGTCCTTCTCGTGCACCCCACTGAAATCTGTCAAATGACATAAAATCTCACAAATCATAATTATTGTGTAATCAATTAAACAAATGAAAATAGTTCAAAGTCAGGTATGGTTACCCCTGAACAATGGAATCCTTCACAGCATTCAGCAGATTCTTGTCAACTTCAGTTGGAAGAGTATCGTCTAACAGAATATTGGGGCCCTGCATTATATTTGCATATGTTACAGAGTTTAACGGACAATGACAGACCGATAAATAGATGCACAGAGAAAATTTACCTGCTTGTCAGGGCCAAATGCCCATATTGACCGTGCAGCAAGAAGATCCCAGTCATATTTTGTTTGGAAAAATTCACCTAGTTTTTTTCTATTCCAGTCAGTGCTAACAACACCATTCTCTATGTCCTCTGCAAGGCCTCTTTCTAACGGCTCAGTAATCTAAAGAACAATCAAGGTCACTATGAGTGGTGATGACACGAGCAATAAAACAGCCTGAGATAAAACGTATTCAATTCAACAACTAAGCCATATACCATAGTTATTTTATTCTTCTTGTTCGGTGTTTCAGCAAAGCATTTCATTGATGAAGATTCCACGACAGTTTCACAAAATGAGACAACAGGATCTGCTACCTAAAACAGCAAATGACCAGTTTCACATTAAAGTCCATGTCTAATAAAAAAGAGAACAAAAAGTTAATGACAGAATAATTGAGTAGGGAAAATTAATAGATCACCTTGACTTCTACTTCAGAATAGAGCTCTCTCAGGTCCTTCATAATTGAATCCAAGTACAGCTCACCAGTCCCTAATATAGTGTGCTCACCAGATTCCTCTACTTTAGTAACTGCAAGAGGATAACTTTTGCTTATTTTTCGCAGGCCCTCCACCATTTTCGGCAATTCACTTGGATTTAATGGTTCGGTAGCAGTTTTTACCACTGACAGTGTATTGAACTGAAGAGGCCGGAATATATACACATCTTCGTCATAATCCACATTACAAAGAGTGGCAGTTTTCATGATTGAAGCATCCACACCTTCAATTAGGACCCAAGAACCAGGAGGAGCCTCAGCTACTGGCATCCTATCTCGAGCTTGATACACCCACAACTTAGTTACTTCTTTAACAGTCATATCCTCCTCATCATCCGGTGAGTATCCTTCTCCTAGAACACGTACAGTCTGTCCTGTCTGTATCTTGCCACTATAAACTCTACCAAAGGCATCAAACACACTGCAATCAGATTTTGGATACAATTTGGTCACATTAACCATTAGTGGGCCATAAGCATCACACTCTGCCATGGCTTTGTAAATGGACGAGTCTTTAGGACCAGTGTATATATGGTCAACTTTCTTAATTGCAGCCTCCCTAGGGGAAGGTATATGTTGAACAAGCATATCAGTGAAACCTGAAGCTGGACCAAAAACTGAGCTACATGCCAACCTTAACAGGGGTCTGACATTTAATCTGTAGGCCGCATTACTTAGTGTGACCCCTAGTTCAGCAAGTGTTGTCTCTACACTCTTTTTATGTTCCCCAATCACTTGGCTGTATATCTTGTAAAGAGGCTCCAGCACAAACTCTACAAAAGATCGCTCCCCTCCAGTAGCAGGGGGTTTCTTTTTGAATGCTCTAGTATCTGGATGAAAATAATAGTCTCCCCACAGTCGAGAAGCAAATTTATTAGCTTCCAAAGGAATTCCATGCAGCTTCCCATACAGCTTAGCAAATGACTGCAACGTAAAAGACCATCCAGCAGTAGCACTAGCAAAACAAACATTTCCAGCAACCGGATCCACAACTTGAACATCACCAGCAATCGAGGAGGCAGCAGATATGTGAGTATTAATAACCTCCAAAGTATGCCTTAGTTTATGATAAGCATCCTTCGGCGGCAACTTAAGTTCAGTTATAAGCCTGTCAACCTAAAGTCAAAACATGAAAAATAAGACCAGAACTTAAACTCTACTTTAACATCAATCAAGAAATAGTTTACCTTATTGATTACAACTACAATCGGCAACCGCTCCTGAATTGCATGACGTATTGCCCTTTCCGTGTTTACCTACGGACCACAACACACTAAAAGCTCAGTGTTTAGCAATTTGCAACTATACCACAATAACTAGCTACAAAGCAATAACATTCCTTTTTGGCTTTTCATATGAATCCCCCCCTTCAACGGCAATCTCATTCATGAAATGGTTAGACACTAAACGAAAATACCCCTTCTAACAGAGTTTCTAATCGTGGTTCACCCCATTACGGGAGGACAAATCACAAGAAGCTAACAACTAAATTTTTTTAGTTTCTCCTACATAGGCAGTCCCTTTCGAAACATCACAATGAAACACTAAACCTAAGCATCTCTCTCGGGAGATTTCAACCTTAGTTCATCACAATGTGTGCCCTATCCGCTAGACCCAACTCCAAAATAGTATCAGTCCAATTCCAATGCCTAAAAGTCTAAGCACAAAATAGTATAATAAGCAATACCATGATTCCTTCAGCAGCATCTACAATCAAGACAGCGCCATCAGCAAGCCTCAAAGCGGCGGTCATTTCATCGGAGAAATTAACATGGCCAGGCGTGTCCATAATGTTACACAGATACGACTTGGAGTTGCTATCCTCCAGCACAAGCGACATGGGAATAGCCTTGATCGAAATCTTCCTCTCCTGCTCATCAATCCGAGTGTCCGTATACCGCGTGTGCTTCTCGCTCTGAGGATCGAACGTGGACATGTGATGCGTCTGCTCCACGAGCATGTCCATGAACACGGTCTTCCCGTGCTGCAAGTGCCCCACCAGCGCCACGTTGCGCACAAGCGTAGGGTTCGACATGAGACCGAGGAGGAACTGAGAGGAGACATAGGTGGAGGAGTCCTTCACTCCAACCTCGAACTTGATGTTCCTCACGGGCTTAATGATGGGTTGCTCCAGGGGCTGCTCGTCCTCGTCCATGACTAGGGTTTCCACGTCGTCGCCGTACACCTCCTCCGCGGTTGGGTAGTACTTCTTGTCTTCCGCCAGCACCACCTGGTTCTCCATGTCCTCCGAGATCGTCGTCATCCATCCGTTGCTCGGATCCTCGCCGTCCGACCGAGCGCCGCCATCGGACTGCCCGTCGGCGTTGTCGTCGGCTTCGGCGTCGGAGTCGCGGTCAGAGTCCTGGTCGGACTCCATTTCCGGGCCGATGTAGTTGCCGAACTCGTCGTACAAGCTATCGTCCATGGCGGAATGTGAAGCGTGGAGAGTGGAAGCGAGAGAATGCGAGGGAAATGCTCACCGTCGTTTCAAACAGACGGAGACGGGGTGTTGGGGTTTTAGGGTAACGTAACTTCTCGATAGGACGGTAGGGGAGATGGGATTTCAAGTGGACTGGGCCAGGCCCAATAGAATTAAGGCAATTGCTTCCTGCACCCCACAATTGCTTTCTGCACCCTATCAGAAATGTGGAAGGAGACAAAAGGGGTTAGAGTGTTGGTGGAGCCACTGTCGTTCGTGGGAGTGGCCGGAGATTGGAGGTGCTGCGGAGGTGATGCAAAGGTGTTTGAAGTTTGTTCGTGCGGGAAAGAGGAATTCAAGGGTGCAGATTTGGTTTTTGGAGTGTTGAGGTAAGTGTTTAAGTTTGATTTGGAAAATGTTGGGGGTAAATGGGTTAGGGGTGGGTTGCGGTGGTTGTGGGTGGATTATTGGGTATTTTTGTTGTGCATTTTGGAATGGGTGGTAATGGATGGTGATAGGTTCGTAGAGGGGGTGATTTCTAGTTCGGGAATTAATTTCCGGAAATCATTTTTCGGAAGAAATTCAGAAAGTATTTTTCAAAATTTAATTTTTTCTTTTAAGTTTTGGTTCATTTTGAAAAAATATTTTCTTAAATATAAATTTGATTTCCGAAAAACTTTTTTCAAAATATATTTATGAAAAAGTTTTTCCGAAAGTTATTTTTGCATTTAAAAAACATTTTCCAAAAATTATTTTTGAATTTCGGAAAATATTTTTCGAAACTGTTTTTTACACCTTAAAATATATTTTGGAAAACGTTTTTCAGAAATTATTTATACACCCAAAAAAAATATTCTGAAAATGTTTTCTGAAAATTAACCGATATTTTAAAGATACGATAGAATGCAGTAAGCAATTGCCTATAAATAAACACCGACGACCCACTATCATTTTTAAGTTGCCATTTTTAATAATATATGCTTTAATTTCAATATGAAAAGGTTTTTATAGGTTGACTTTAATATAAGATCGTTCTAGTTTTAAAAATATATTCTTTCTATTTAATTTTTTTTATTTACAAAAATTATCCAAGATGGATGCAAGAAACATGAAAGCCACCTCCTTTTATTTTTATTAATCTAATTACATATTAGTTTGTTTTCCACCAATAAGATTTCACCATCTCATTTAAAATATTTACTTATATTTCTTTTTTATTCATCGCCCTTGCCAAATCTCTGTTTTGCCCTCTAAAAGTTTGACAGTTTAAAAAACGGCTATTTTAATAACCACATGGAATTCAATTTCAAAAGCAGTAACTATGGTGTTTGATTTTCTTATAAGTGTATAATGGCAAAGGACCACCGACATGAAAATAGGACTAACTTACAAAATAAAATAAAAACATAAAACACAATAAATATATATATATATATATATATATATATATATATATATATAAGTATGTTAATTGTATTTTATAATTAAAAAATTAACAAAACCAATTACAAAAAGTGTAATAAAACAAAGTTTCATATAAAATATTACGTTGTAATATTTAAGAGAAGATAAATATATCAGTTTTATAAATCTTGTCGTCATCGAATAAATTTTCTATAATACCTTCCTATTTAATTGTATTTTTATTATATTTTAAAGATAATTTTTAAGAAAAAAAGAAATTTCTGAAAACAAATATTTTGTTATGTATTTTTTGAGATGTCACAATTTTTCCAAAAAACATATAAAGAAATATTTTATGTTCAAATAAAATAAGTATTGTCTTTTAAAGTTTGATGCATAAGTTTCATAAATAATCTAATGTAATTATGCATTAAATTTACTTATGTCTTTTAATTATACGTTAAATTTACTTATGTCTCTTAAAAGAGTCATTAATGTCCACAAAAATTTATCTTTCACCTGAAAAAGTTTACAATGTGTTTAATTTATTACATCCATATTCTGGTAATATCTTTTAAACACAGTTTTTTTGTTTCAATTACATATATTAGTGTAAGGAGAGTCTTTTTAATCTTTCCTTAGTTATTGTAATACCTACAATACTAGATATATACATATAAATTAATATAATATTATAAATAAAAATGTACATAAAAATTATAATCATAAATTAATTTAAAATACAATGCATTATCTTTATTTAAAGAATGAACAATATAATACATAATGTGTTACTTTCAAGTTGTAAGTTGTATGATGAGTGAAGTTATAATTAAATTGTAATATTTGTGTTGTTTTGCTTTTAAGTAAGAAACTTTGGCATGAAGTATTTGATCCAATACTCAATATTAAAACTAAGTTTATAAGTATTTTTCTAGCATGAGAATTGGTGGGAGAAAATTGTTGTGTGTTAGATTAGTTATCAAGTGAAGTCTATGTAAAGATAGTGAAGCAATTATATAATTGACTACCAATTATTCGTGAACAAAACTTATTTAACTATTTATATATTATCCACATTGTTATTTCACTAATAACATGAAGTCATTTTTTTTATATTTTAAATATTTAAACATGACTATGATTAAAATAAATATTATAAGATAAACATAAACAAATTTAAATTATTAATAATTTCATTTAGTGTTTATAATAGTTTTTAATATAAATATATTCCACTCAGGTATGTTAGAGATTAAAATTTGATTTTACAAGCATATTTATGTTATTTTTCATCCTACTATCTTATTGCCTCCTAATTTTATTTCAAAAGACATGTATCCTAGATTTCAAAAATATTTGTTTGGACAATAGAAAGATAGAAAGTAACATAATTTGATAATCACTTCATTTATCACTAACTACAATCATATATTTTTTAATTTCATGAGTTTCCTATATATTATAAGAGATTTTGCACATATTCAAATGACCTTTCAATTTACAAAGTTTATATATCTAATAAAATTAAAAATATTTATAATATAGGAAAATATATTCTGTAAGTGATATTCATTATTAAAAGAGTTCATAATCTAAAAGAGTTCAACTTCTTAACTGTAACAAGTACACGTTAAAATATGTTTATAAAGAATTTTTGAATTTTAAGTTAACACCGTCTTTTAGTTTTACTATTATTTCATTAAACTTTTAACTAAGTATAAGATACGTCCAATGAAAATCACACAAATTAAACTTGATCATATTATTTTTAGTTTTACTATTATTTCATTAAACTTTTAATTAAGTATAAGATACGTCCAATGAAAATCACACAAATTAAACTTGATCATATTATTTTTATCGTTGAGAACTTTTTTCAACGTAAAACATATCTCATAAATTTTTTGTTTCATCTTATTGTATTATAACTTTATTATTTTTTCATAAAATGTAAAACTAAATATAAAAAAATATTACTACCGTAATAGGTCAAGTCGAAAAAGCCGACAACTTAATAAATTTTTCAAGAAATTATAATCAATCAGTAAAATCAAACAAGTTCTTTAGTCAATGAAAAACTAAAAAAAAAAAAATCAACTTAAAAAGTTAGATTATAACTTTTCTAACCTATTTAATTACAATTTCTCAACATCTTCTGTCTTTGTTAATATGAACACCGTTTTAATTACATTTTTTCAATATCTTTTCCTTTGTCCTCCTGAAAATATGTTAAAATATATCTTTTCATAATTACAAATTACTTTATTTTGTTTGGACTCTTATTTTTCTCAATCATCCATTTCTTTTAAATACTACCTTTTATCCTCATCTCTAAACTAAACTTTTTTTCAAACATGCTTGGCTGTTTATTCTCTTTAGGATAACTTTATTGTATAGAGATAATTAAAGAAATCGACCTTTTTCAAAAGCTTTTATCTCTCTTGCGCGTGCTCCTTTCTGCTTAAAAACTATCCACAAAAGAAATTTTTTGTTTGAAGTTTGGAGTTTTTTTCATCTATCTTTCCAATGTAAAGAAAAGAAAAAAAAAATTCAAAAAATAACTTCAGCTTGCTTCTAATTATAATTATAGATAAGTATTTATACGAAATCAAACATAGACGTTGCAGTGTAAATACGATGGAAAATACCAAAAAGAAATCAAAGCACTTTCAATAATACATTATATAAGCATATTTTTATTCATAAGCTTCCATATGCATTACATCAGAAGTTTTCACGGTGGTGGGGAGGCGCCGGAGGGTGGTGACCGTGTGGCCCAGGAGCAGCACGTGGCGGGGGAGCAGATCCATGATTGGGTGGGCCGGGCTGGTGGTGAGGGCCTGGGCCGGGAGGGCCATGGTGAGGCGGTGGGCCTGGGTCGGGAGGGCCGTGGTGAGGTGGTGGGCCTGGAGGCGGGGGAGGATTGTGCATGTTTTTCTATCTAATGCTGAATTGATGAAGAACACACTGAGCCTGAACGAAACCTTATATATTGTTAGTGACTAAAGTTTAGAACTACAATTTTGGACAAAAGTAAATAACTTATTCCTTATCTCTTAACAATCTACTAGTCAATGTGTGTGTTTTGTTTTTAGTAGTTGAATAACCAACATTCATCGTAAGGCGTGAAGAATTTAAGCTGATGGTACTGAACAATCTGCACTAGTAGGTTTATAGTTATAATAACACTTGTTACAAATTTAAAATATAAAAAATCTAGACCTCTTATCTATCCAACTAACAAAACAATTTATTCAAATAAAATTAAAAAATAATTTATCCAAAATTTTACCTTTGAATAATAATTTCAACACGACTTATTATAACATAGACACAGCGGTAGTTGAAGGAAAAAGAAAAAAAAAATACGTTTAATTTTTCTTTAAATTTAGATATATTAAATTTGAATTCGATGAAAAAAAAAAAACAAAAAACCTAAGTGATTTTTTAAACTTGAGAGAGTTTATCAAAGAGCAAATGGGCCATATACCTTAAGTAGACACATTCTTCCTGGACCTCCGTGAGTTCTTCCTACACCCCCACCTTTCTTAGAATACTTAAAATATATTTTTTTCTGGATTATTTTATTTAAAATATAATTTTTGTATTCAAATATATAATTCGTTTTTTTTTTTTTGGAGTATATAATCTGAAATATGTTTTTTAAAAGAATTTTGGATTCCATAATAAATTTTTGTATTCCATATATATTTCAAAAGATATATATTTTTTATATTTTAAATTATATAATTCTAAATATAGGATTTTTATATTTTAGATTATCTAATCTAAAATATAATTTTTAAATTTTATAATTTAAAATAAAAAAATTAGAAAATATAAAATTTACTTTATTTTTTTATCAAGAATATAATAGTTACTGAGGTGCCGGAAGAAAACATGGAGATGCAGGAAGAATGTGTCTTTAAGTATCCTAAGTGGCCCAAGAGTTGCCTAATTTTCGGGAGATGAAAAAAAAAAAATAGAAAAAAACCTCAAGATTTTTTTTGAATATTTGGCACATATTTCCTTTAATTCAAGTACAAAAATATTTTATTACTTGGAGAATTATTTTCAAAGCATGTGTTGGATAGTAAACAGTTGACACAAAAGCAATCGTGTAGATCAATTTCATTTCAACAATATCATACGGACGGATTTTATGGGTAAAAAAATTTTAAAAAATTGAAACCTTTTTTTGTTAATTATGTTTTTCTGTCCCTTCACAAATTTCCCAAACCCACTACCAAATAATAATTAATTATTTATTAATCTAACAAATTTTAAACACTAGTTTTTTTTATTAATTACGTTGTTCTACATCAGCTTGGCCTTCCACGTACGAATTGAGCCATGAAATAATATGTCAAGAAAGAGCAGCAAGGATTTGAAAAACCAAATAAAAGAAGATGATTTAGGTGACACGTTTGTAGAATGAAAGAAAATGTGACGTTGTACCCAATTCAAATTCAAATTCAAACAGAGTAAGGAACAAATGGTTTTGTCTATTTATCATTTATGGTAGAAAGAAGAAACGGGCAAACATGTTTCGTGGACAAAGTCAATAGTTTACGGTATACAACATTGTCATGAGGCATTGTTTTTTGTTGTTTTTCTCTAATTTACTTAGATTTGATTGAAGTTAACAATTTTTGTTTTGATCACCCTGGCAATTATTATGCTCTATTATCACGCATCTCTTGTTATTGCCACCACATCTACGACCAATTACTCAACAAAACAAAAAACAGAGCACATTTTTACTTGCTGTGAGCTGTTATGGATTTGGCTTTTCGGTTCTCTAATCTGTCTTTTGCAAAAATCATTTACCTCTTTTTCTTTTCCTTTTACTTTCAAACTCAACATCATACTGTTCATTACTTTTACCACTATTGTAATTCTTATCTCTATTAACCTTTGAGAGCCTCTAAAAGGATGTTTAGTTGAATATAATAATATAAGTTATTTTTTTAATATGAAAATTTGTAGCTTGTGCTTATTTTTCTACAATTTTTTCCTTTCCAACTTCATGGTCATTATTTTTCCCATGTACAAACCGTTTTTTTTTTTTTTAATAAAAACATCTTTTCAGCAAAATAATTCTGATTATAATATACTGGATTCTATATTACATAAATCTAAATTTTTCAGCTACCCAAAAGAACATAAGAAAAGATATGAGACTATTCTGCTTATCCAATGTTTTGAATTCAAGTTTTGACGTGCAACTACGTTAAATAGTACCCAAAAAAAGCAAAAGAAACTTTCCATTTCTAAATAATTTTGTTCTACTGGAACAGTATTTTGGTTAAGGTTGTTTTTCTGATTAGTACAAAATCCCATGTATTTTAAAGAAGTCATAAAGAAGATTATCTGGTGGAAGTGGTTGTAGTTTTCTTGAACATGAGTCAAACTTGAGTTTTCACTTAAAAATACATGTATTCTAAAAAAAAAACAGAAATAAAAATTATTTATCATATTCTAAATTAGATTTAGAAAAAAAAAGGTGATAAAAAAGAAAGTGATAATATTAAAAAGAGAAGAAAGAAAACACTCTATGAGTGTTTGAATTGGGAGCCCCCAAAGTAGGGAAATAATTGAAAATGAAGAAAAGCTCCAAGTTGGTATGCTTTCCATTGTGATGAAGCAACAAGCATCCACATCTTACATCTAGCTAGCTAGCAAGCAAGCTACTTGGTTGTGGTGTGTTCTTTCTGTGCCTCTAATCTTCTCTTCTCTTCTCTTCTCATCTCATCTCATCCCTCTCTCTCCAACACCATGGGTTCCTCTTCTAGTAGACTTGCCTCTCGCCCTTCTGCTTCTTCTTCTTCTCACAGGGTCAACCGCTTTAGATTGTCGTCTCTTCTATGTGGCACCTCCACCTCTCGCTCCATTCATCAGGTACCCTTCTCCCTCTACCCCCAAAATCCCTTCTTCCACCCTATTTCCTTAATACCCATTTCCTTTTTTACATTCTCCTACACTTTTCAAATTCAAAAAATTGATTTTTCACATCTGGGATTCATCCTTCTGATCCCCTTCCTTACCCAAAGGGATGAATAAAAGTAATTGGATGTGCCTTTTTTGTTTTAAAATCTGTTGCCCCCTTTTTTTTTGTGTAGTTGCAAAATGCAAATTTAGTTTTTCAAAGGGCCAAGCCAATCGATTGAGCTTGACTCCTGGATAGAATTTTTGTCAAAGTATTGGATTTTTAATTAGGTAAATTGATTGTTTGATATAATCTTTTACACATAAACTTGTTCGCAGTTTATTGGGGGGTGTTGATTGTCATAGTTGTTGGAGCTTTTAGAATCTGATAATTTATCGATTGAATAATACGGTTTGACGTATTTGAGCTTAATCGATGGAACTATCAGCTGATGACGCCTAATTTAATTGGCCGTGGTATCATTCTTTGTCAGAGTTATCGGATTTAGCTTATTGTTATTGTTTTCCCCGGGTGGTTTGAATCATTCAGTCAATGGTGCAAATCTCTAACATCTGGAAAACTTAAAATTTCACAATTTACAATATTTTGAATTCAACTCTTTCTCCATTCACAGGCTAGTAGTGACACTCCTTTACTTTCTATTGATTTGTCTGAATTTTGGAGACGAGTTGGTCAATATTAATTTATGAATGCATTCCAAATATCTCATATATGTTCTTGACTTATTGAATGCTTTCGCGAGGAAAACATATATTGTTTGAAATTCTGTGCACTAGCTATGTTAAATAAATGGTACAATTTGAGGAAGACTGTTTAAATAGTTGAGAGAGGTTGATGCAGGAAGTGATATTCTTATATTGTGTTTTTAGATGGAAGAACATTCATCTGAACTTCAGGTTCATTTAACAAGAAATTTTGATGGTGAAATTCATAAAGTCACTGAGGAATCATCTTTATCATGTACAGAAGCTAGAATTAGCAGCAGTCCCCCTGCTGAAACTTCAACCTCATCTGATATGAGAACCGAGTTCCATGGGAATACTAGTGCTGGAAGTTCTTATAGAAACGTTGCAACACATAATCGGAGGAACTGCTTGTCTGAACATGAGGAGCAAGCCCCTCCTTGTCAGGTAAGGGCTGGTCGTAGTGGTCGTGAATCATATAGTGATAGTAGCAACACAGCTAGTACTTCATTTGTAGCACAGCAGTCTTCAGATCCAGTCTCTGTAAATGTTTCTGCTAACAAGGATGTAGTTAATGACGTTAATTATCCAGTGGTTACTGGTGGTGTCTCTCAAGTCTCTCATGAGACAGTGCATCCAAGAAGTTCAACCCCTCAGGATGTGAATTTCAGTTCTGGGGAAATTTCTGTTGAGAATCACACTAGTGCATTCATATCTATCCAGAATTCTTCCAACCCTGTTGCTCAAGGTTCCAACATAGCAGCAACTTCTCAAGGGCCAGAAGAAGAACCTTGTCGTGAGACAATACCTTCAGGTTTAGGTATTCTTGTATCCAATCGTGGGGAAAGAGGACCAGGAAATGATAGTGTGCTTCAAGTTGATGTGGTTACAATATCTTCCGACATTTTGTCTGGAAGCAATGCTGATGACACTGATCATGATGCCAGAAGGAATGGTAGAAGATTATTTTGGGATGCTTTTTCACGACGTAGTTCTAGAAGGCTTGGGGATTCTCCAACCATTGTCTTCTCTACCGGAGGTGCTGATGATCTTGGATCTCAAGATCGATGGCTAGTTGATTTTGGTGGTGATTTGTCAAATGATGGGGTTGGAGGTGCTTCTGCATATATGGGCAGTAGAATTCACAGATTGAATGAACGAAGAAGGCGGCACTCAAGATCTGAGGTAATTTTGAAAATTTGGAGCATAGAATGCCTCAAATTGCTTATATGACCTACTTGGATTTGTTATCTGGGTTCATGAACCCTTTTGTGTTGCTTAAGCTGTTTGATTACTTTTATAGATCTGGGATAGGCTTCGTGGTGGCTTTGATGAGATTGGTCGATGGAATTCATGTCCACTAGGACTCCATGCAGATGGCATGTGCTCGTGTGAGTCTTCTCCAATGGCTGAGGAATCAAGCACTCGAGCAAGTATTTCAAGAATAGTCATGCTGGCTGAGGCTTTGTTTGAGGTTTTAACCTTCTCTCATATTTACTGTTTGCTGCTAGTTTTAATTCAATTTAGCTTTCCACCCTTTTTTTCTTGCACTATTTTGCTTTACATTAAGCATTTAATTTAAACCCAGTTCTTACCGAGATTCATTTCAGTCAGTGTAGTGTGCTCGTTAGATAAGAGCATCCCAATTGTAGATGAATTTTTTTCATATTTTCGGCCTCTTTTGTAGAGTGTCTTGCCTCCTGATAATTGAGATAAATGTTGTGATTAAGTTAGGCCATTTTTTATATGATATTAGACTTCTTTTACTGTGCCATTTCTTTGTAGGAAACCAACTTTTATGTCTTAATAGGTCAGTGAATGTTTTGGAGTGTTGAGATGTCATCTAGTGTTTTTGATTGCAGGTGTTAGATGAAATCCATCGGCAACCTGGATCACTGTCTCTATCCATGGTCTCACTCCCTGCCCCTGAATCAATTGTTGATTCCTTTCCTCTGAAATCTCACAAAAAGGTTGAAGTGGCTGATGGAGGCAATGATGTTGAACAGTAAGGGTCCTTATCCTAGTTGTGTTAAGCAAATATGTGGCTATGAATAATGTGATTAAACATTATGGTTTGTTAGCTTTCAGTGTGGTAATGATTGGCCTTGAATACTTACATGAAACTTTCTGTTTTTTATTATTTTTATTTCTTAAACATTAATTTGGAATATGTTAGATGTTACATATGTCTGGCGGAGTACGAAGAAGGGGACCAAATACGAGTTCTTCCCTGCCTCCATGAGTATCACATGTCATGTGTGGACAAGTGGCTTAAAGAAATACACGGGTACTGCCATTATAACCAAAACTAGTCTTCTTGTATCATTCTTTTTCATATTTACCTTTTTCCATTTCATAGATAACCACTTACCTAGCTTTCCTCTTATACAGTGTATGTCCTCTGTGTCGTGGCAATGTCTGTGGAGGGTTCACAGAGTCTTCTGCCAACTCAGAAGTGCAATCTCATTGACGTTGTACATAAAATGTAAATATTAAAATTTAGACCAAGCTTCCATTTGGGTCCTCTTAAAGATATATACACTTGGCATCAACATTGTTCAAGCTATTATCAGACACACATATGACCAGGAGACTGTTTTGGTGTCACCGAAAATCTTCAAGGGACTAATTTGACATCACAGATCTTCAAGAAACTGAATTGATACGAACTGTGTCTTATAATAGCTAAAAATAATGGTTTAAAGCACATTCGGCCACTGCCAATGATATATGCATAAAACATTTTTAGAGTCTGGAGTACAAAGTGAGATTTTGTATCCGAATTTTATGATGATTCCGTTGTCTTATTTGTCTAGCACGTATCCATATGACAGCCAATAAAACAATATATAGTTTTTATATTCGAAGATATTTTTTATTAAAAAAAAATCTATATAGCGCATAAATTTTAATATGTTGCATGTTTTGTAAATATCTTACGAGTTTGAATGGGACAGGTTTCACAGTGTGATGAAATAATTTTATCGTAAATTAACAAAGGTGATCTTTGGTTTTGTCACCGAGGATTCATAGTAAAAGATTGACCTTTTAACTTGACAGTATTTGTTTCTGAATTCTTCTGAGGTTTACTGGTTTATTTATCAAACATTTTATCTTTTTATGAACATTAATTGCTCAATATACTACTACTTATATTCAGACTTGATATTTTGATTTGTTAATGCGAAGTTTAAAACTTCTCATTTAAACGTTGTATGTTATTTGTTTACACGTTATTCGTGAATCCGTGATCCGAACACTGTCTACAAATTACAACCATCAACCATGGTTTTGTTACATCCATTTGTGTTTATTGGAAATGCTGTTTTTGTTTTCGAACCTTTCTTTAATCTGGGAAACATCAAATGATAATGGTATGTTTGAGCGAAAAAATTTGAAGGTGAAAATTAACTAACAGAACAAATTATAACTTGTCACCGGAAATGCACGATTATAGATAGTAGAAACATTGATAACCTGGGCGAAAGTAGGTTATCGACAATTGAGACGGTAATTACAAATTCTAGGTTTTTTTTGTCTCAAATACAACAGATACTGTACGGATGAGCTTCGTAGAGAGGAAGCTTGATCCAGACCTTAAACTAAGCGAAACCATGAGAAAATGGATTGATGTTACTGCGGCGAACTGAGTTTTCACGATGAGCAAAAAGATTTGGATGAATGTTTTCGTCTTTGTCAAATGTTGTTGCTGTTGTCCACCGCCTAGAGTTGCTGTGTTTTTCTCTAGCAACGTTGCGCATGTTCTCCATTTCCGCAACATGGTCTTTGAATTCTTTCTTCACTACGTCCAGCACAACATCTCCGTACCGGTCACACCAAGATCTTCAAACGCAACAGTTATTTCAAAATTTCATAAAAACAGATGCTGAATTTTGAACGTATATGAAGAGGGGTTTGGGTTGACTCACTTGGGAAAGTAGTTTTTCAATTCAGCCTTGTCCACTGGAATTCTGGTAGAGATTTCTTCAATCTGATCATTCCTGTTTGTACGAGTAACTTGTCAAATTCCGTATGTAAGATATGATGTAACAAAAAATTAAGAAAATTACATACATATGAGGAAATACTCACGAAAATTTAAGATGTGGGTTTGTGCTGCTGAGTTCTGTCTGGATTCTAGACAACTCCTTCTTTATCTTGTCTCCCAAAACCTATTTATGGTGTACAAAAGATTTTGCATCAACATGTCCAAAATTAACTGAATAAGGAAATGAGATTCATAGATTGAAAAGGAAGGGAGGATTGTAAAACCTTATCTATGAAAAAATCAGATGGGGAACCATCAGAATGCAACTTCTTCTTTATTAACTTGGTGTCTGGTCCCTCCCCAATTCCCTTTGCAAAGGGACCTGGGTAGGCCTCATTATCTGACCTCTCACCAAGTGACAAAGAAGATGTCTCATCTTCTGACTCATTTCTCTTCCACTTCTTGAACCCTTCAAATCCCCATTGCTTTTTAACTGCTTTCCCTGATCTTTGATCTTGCTCAGCACCACCACCACCACCATGTCTCTCTCTTTGTTCCTTATGAAACAAAGTCCTAAATGGTTTCCTCTTCGGCTTCTCCAAACCACTACTCTCCTTAACTGCTTCTGGAGGCTCACTTTCCTCCATAAGAATTGAACCTCCTTCACTCTGTGCTCCCTTTGCTTGAGCATCCCAGAAAGGGTTTTCATTGTTGGCAGACAAATAAGGTGAATCAAATATGCTCTTTTCCTTCCCATTTTTTCCACCTTTGCCAAAGCCAAAAACTGAGGCAGCTCCTTTAATCTGCTTCATAGATGATCCCTGACTAGATCTGCTCTTACTACCCGAATTCTCTTTGTTCACCGAGCATTTCTCATCCTTCAAGTCAATCACCGACCACTCTTCTTCCAAATTCTCTTTTGACTCCTTAGTCTTTGCCACTATCACATCCCTGGCTTCAATCTGAGCCCCTTGAGCCGCCAGCCTCTGAAGCAATGGCCTCTTAGAAGAGTGGTACTCTTCTTCAGAAATGCACTTAGCATAAAGAAGTTCCTGGCCACAAAGAAAAACCCAAGCTTCAGCAAACATTTTTCAAAATTGATTGTGAATTTTAACATAAACTAGTAAAAAACTCATGCTTTAGTGTTTGAATTCAAAAAGCAGAATTAGTAGTGAAAGATCAGAAACAAATTTTATATAACCCAAATAATTACCTAAACTATTTCACTCAAAACCAATTCCAGATCCAGAATCAATTGTTCCACGCGAAATCAAATACATAAATATTTACCTAAAACCACTTGACTGATATCTAAACGTGATACTGAATTATCTATCACTAAGCCAAACTAAAAAAACATTAAAAAAAAAATTGCTTTCATTGAAAAATTACTCTAATTCAAACTGACCTGGAGAAAGAGAAGCTTGTCTCTTAGTATAACAGGGTGTTCTTGTTCTGGAGGAGAAGCAATGAGGGTGTCTAGCAAGTGAGTTCTGAAGGCTGAAACCTCGGATTCAGCCACGATGCCTTCTTTGTGGAGACCCATCAAGTTCAGCACCTGGTGGAAAGAGTCTTGCTGCCATTTAAGGTTGTCCGATTGCAGCTTCGACAGTTTGTGTTCCGCCGCAGGTAACGGTCGTTTCTTGAAGCTGAAAGGAAGAATGGTCTTGCACAGCGAGGTGATGGAGTCTTGGAGGGTTGAGTAGTAGGTGGGCGTGTAATAGGAGTGCACCATTATGGATTGTTGAAGTTAGATCAAAGTTTGTGAACAGAGAAAATGTGACTTTTGTGGAAAAGAGTGATGATGTTTTTGTTTTGTAGAAGATGAAGAAGCTGTCTGAAATTATGTGTTGGTCAGATTTTGAATTTGGAAGCAATACTATAAACAGTCACTTGATGCTACAATTACAAACTAGCCGTTGTGAATGTGGAAGAAGCACCTATGCATGTGACCAGTCCCCTAGTTGTTTTTCATTAATTATTTTCCTTTTCATAATGGAATGAAAATAAATTATTTATTACATTATTTTACAGACAAAAAATCTCTGTTTTTTTTAATTGGATGATTAGCACAGAATCAACTTTTTTATTATTACTACCTTTTCCTTTGTTGATATATTTTTTATTCAAAGACAAATACAACTTTTGTTGACTACTTCATGAAACGAAAATATATATGTGCATTTTTTATGTATGCATTAAACATAATATAATTATCAACGAATATTAGACATTATTTGTGTATGGTATCTTTAATAAAACTTTTGTTTTACTCCTTAAATTAATAAATATATTGATTTGGTCATTATACTAACTCTGCTATTTTTGTATTACATTAAAAACAGCAATTTCTGTCTTACTTGGCGCAAATTCATTTAAAAAGTAACAAAGTTATTACAATGATTGAATTAATATATTTATTAAATATTAAAATAATAAAATAATTTTGAAAGAACTAGTTTTAATAAAAAATTAAATTTATAAACACCAAAAACTTATTTAGCTCTAGTATAATTCATCATTACATTATAACTAATGATGTGGAAAGGGAGGGACCTTACAACTAAAAGAGACAGAAAGAGGATACAAAGGTTACACTTCAGCCATTATACTAATCATAATTGACTAAGGATTGTGTATGATTTCTTTTTTTTTGCAGTTTTCTAATTTGAGCGAAATTGTTGTTGGTGGATGTAATTTTCTTGAAAAAAATTCACATACTTTCATCTACCCTTATTTTCTTTCATCCCTTTTGATCTCTGAAAAGGTTGTAGTTTCACAGAGAGAAATCTATGTAATAAAGTTCTTCTCTCAGAGAGATATCAACTGGTAAAGAAGGACTGAGGACAAGTAAAAAAAGTTACACAGCTTAAAAAAATCCACATAGAAACAATCAAACCCATCATTTCCCAACCATTTCAAGCATCTGGAGCAGATAAACAAACAAAAAACACATATCTCAATACATATTAGCATAAATTTGATCCAATCAACTTCCTCCACAGTCTAATCTTATCATCTTGATTCCACAACAAGGATAAAAAAATGTACAACAAGTTCTTTAGCTAGCAGTGACATATTTTTTCCTTTCTTTTCTTTCTGGGAATTGCTTAGACTAATAAAAAAACTCCCAAACAGAAAGAATAAACCCCCACTTAATGCTTCATCTTAATTTGCTGGACAAAGTACTGAAAAAGGGTTTTGCTTTGTGCCGTGTTTTTTGCTCTGAATTGTGCTGCGAACTTCTCATCCAATCTCCGCTTGGCTTCAAGAACTGCTCCTCCCAGATCTACATCTGGGTCTTCCTGATTTACCATGTTTCTTTCCTGATTTCATTCACACATCACATCCCCATTAGGTATACACAAAGGGAGAAAAAAAAATGTGAAATTAAGAAATAAAGAATTATACGAACCAATAGAGAGGAAGAAGAAGCAGGGGATTGAAGATTCCTGGCAGTATATAAACAGAGAGAAGAGCGAGTGATGAGATCGCGAGAGGAAGTGTTGTTGTGCAATCGTCTTCTTCGAGCACATTCAACTCCTGGAAGCATACCAGACATTTTCGATTCGGTACAACAATGGTGTCAAACAACTTGTCTCTTGTCTCTGGGCACATGGAAAACCAAATATTGATTAATAATTTTGGTAAGAGGAGGAACATGGAACCAAAGTTTCGATAGTTTCGAGGAAACTACCCACCATTTTCCACCAAGTTTCCTTACCTTCTTTCTATTCCTTCTGTGCACCTATCAGTCAAAATAAAAATAAATAATAACTAATGCAATATTAATTATTTAATAGATAAGCTCAAAGGTACTGTGTAGCAAGGTGTCCAATTTTTATTCCAATTTATTAATTTGGAATAAATTTTACAAGATCTTAAAAGGTGATTCCTGTCAAGAAGCATGTTTTTATAATATATAATTATAATTATTTGTATATAGAGTTACTTATTATTTATTATATACTAATGAGGAGGTTACTATTTATTTTGATAGTGATTATTTGGTGGTTTTGTGAGGATCTTTATATTTTTTCAAAAAATATTTGATAATGGAACATTATTATTATATATAAAATATGCATAAAATTATATCATTATACCTATAAATAACTTATTAATTTGATGTATTATATAATAATTTAAAGTTAGGATTAAGTGGTATTGAGGTCACTTTGTTAAACTATAAATTGCATAAAGTTAATAATAATATTGGAGACTGAGTGTTACTTCTTGGAGATCAAATTGCATACATTTGTCTTTCCAAGAGTCTACTAGTAAATGGAAAATATATTTTTTAAGTACAATATTTTACATTAATACATATTCTATTATTAATTTTATGTTATAATTACTTTTTATAATAAAGCATTCCCAATTGAAAATTATAATAAAATATGTATACATTTAATTTGTTACCTACTTCATTGTTTAAAATCATAAGCTGGGATTCTTTAACTAAATCACAATCAACTTATCAATATGTTGCCTATTCTTTAACAACAATATTTTACAAGTAATATAGTACTAGAGGTTAACCTATATTATATTTATAATAAATATTAACATTTATCTCGTTTTCAAATTCATTTTTAGAGTTATGTTCAGAATTTTATAAGACTTTTGTCAGGAGTAAAAATTATATGAAAATAAATAATTAAATTTTTACTGTTTTAATAATCCCAAAAACAATATCTATATAAATTTCTAAACAACAAAATTGACATCACTAATAGAAACCGAATTTAAGATTTTAATTTAAAAAAACTCTATATTCAATATATAATTGAAAATATTATATTAAACAAAATCAATCACACTTCAAGAACATTGAAATCAAAATTTTAACAAATCATAAAAATAAAAAATGAAACAACCAATAAGTTAAGAATCAAACTAAAAAATAATTTACAAAATTAAAAAGCCATAAAGAAACCAATAAAGTGTAAAATTAATTTGCATCATTGGAAAGTAAACATGTTAAAAAGAAAAACCAATAAATTGAAATACAAGTGGTGGTGAATTGAATTGTATAATTTAAAACCTCTAAAATTTATAGAGAAATCAATAATTATAAATGAAAAATTCAAAAAGTGTATTAAAAAAATGAAATCTTAATAGTAAGTGGCTCTTCAAACTCGTGTTTATAATGCATAATACTGCATAAGTCTTACTTATGCAAAAAAAAAAAAAAAAATCAATAATTTTTTTGTTTGACTTTACTTGCTAACTCTTTTAGATCTGTAGAAATTTGCTCAGTGAAATATAATTTGTTGAAGGGACTGGTCATTAGGCTAGTTATTGCTCTTTAAAGTATTTTTGTTGGGTAAAATTGAATTCCCTTAATGAATGAACAATTAACTGTGTTAATTGCAATCTAGAGTTGTTCATTGGGCAAACAAATCATCATGGAGCCAAATACAATTTTTTTTGTAATTGTTGATAATCCCTTGTAAGGACTGTGAGATTTGTTGAGAAAATTCTTCATGTCTTATTTTTTTACTCAAATTTGTGTCTTCATTCATCTATATCAAGAAAATTATCCAATATAAGTAAAAAACATGCATAATTATTTATGATTATTTTTTGTTGTTGCTTGTTTACCAAAACTAGTCTAAGCCTAAACAACTAAGCTCTCTAAAAATGGTAAAATATCCAAGTAAACATATTTAAAAGTGTGTTTAGCAAATAATATTTTTCTATCCTAATCAAACATATTTGCACCCATTACATAACACCACCATCAAAATATAAGTTAATTATCAACCCACACTACCTTTGTACTTTAACTAAATCAAAATTTATTTAAACTTTCCTTTTTTGGATAATTTAAATTTCTTTTAAATAAAAGTTAACTTCAAGTACACCTAAATTAATTATTTTCAATAAAAAAATCATATGATAAAAAATAAAACAAACAAATCTTTAACTTAAATATTTAATAAGTGAATTTATACCTTTATGTCACAAATAATATTTTGTACTTTAACTAAATCAATATTTAGTTCAACTTTTTTTTTTAATATTTTTATTTTTTAAAAAAGTTAACTTCAATTACATTTAAACTAAATTAAAAAAAATTCAATAAAAGTTTATATCATCAAAATTAAAAAAAAAACAAAACAAAACTTCAAACTCAAATATTTAAAAAAAAATAAAACTACGAAGTTGTCATTATAAATACAACTTATATTTCAATTTGAAAAAATTAATAAAATTCCAAAGTCAGGTTTCTAAACAAACTTCTATATAAATTAAAAGAAAAAATATTACCTGAAGTCGTGTTATAAAACATAAATTCTTCGTAAGAATAAAAATATATATTTTTAAACACGACTTGTCTATTTATTTTTTTAAAGACTTACTTATACGAATAAATAAAAAAATATTTTGATATTTTGATCTCGAACCCAAAGGAAACTTCAATTTTCTTCATTAAAAAAATTGCTCAAATTTTGTTAAACTGAAATATATAATACATTTCAATAAATTAAATCTTATTTAGTAAAACTCAAATTAAGTATATATATTAGTATGCATTCTTATATGGTTATGGTAACTCTTTGAAATAGTAAGAATAAGTATAATTAAATTAATTGTTTGACATGCAATAGGTAATGAAAAAAAAGGAGATAAATACAAAAATGCATTGGTATAGAAAATGATTAAAACATATCCTATTTCCTATCTTCATTTTAACTTTTATTATTTTTCAATCCAAAATGGGAAATGAATATAAAAGAAGTATCTTCTAAACACTAAATTCGCCCAGTAACTTTATAAGAGTAAATTAACTTGCTCACTAATATTTTACCACCCCTAACTTAAACTAGTTTCGTGCTACATCACTCAACTCTTTTACCTAGTTTTGTTGTGACCAAATACAAGTACAAGATTTAGGTTAATATAAAATAATTGCTTTTGTCCAAAATTTCTATATTGAAAGACAAAAAGTATATACTTTCGGGCCGAATAATTAGGTTCGGTCTTAAATCAAGGGCCATTTCTTTCTGTACCCTTGTAATTTTCATACACACCCCTGTAAATTTTAAAATGTATTAAATGGTAGAAGAAAGGATTATTAAAATATAAATAATCCTTCTTAATCGAGTTTGATCCTTCTTTTGTAAGTTTATTTCTCAAAACATGATATTGCATGCATGTTGAAATTAAGACAGAGACTTAAAGGAGACTTTCCAATTCGTTTTTCATTCAAAGATGGGAATTGAAAATGTTATTTATATCACCGTTTAGAAGTAGTTTCATGATGCATTTAGATTAATGGTTTTTAAGGTTTTATGTCAGGATATTTTAAGAGTACTTAATAACTTCTATAATCTTGGGAACTTTTTTTGTCAATTGTTTTTACATATTTTTCATTGTTTTTTTTAATTAGTTACCAAATACTAACGAACCATATAATAAAGATGATTTTGAATAACAAAAGGAAGATATATAATCAATAATTTCTAATGAATAAAGTCTAAGGATAAATCATGGTGAGTCTTTAGTTCTTAGCAATATATATATATATATATATATATATATATATACATATATATATATATTTTTTCCCATTCAAAAGGCGGTTAGAGATTATATATTTCTTTTAAACGTCACTATTTTAATCTGTTGAGAGTAGAAAGCATATAATTCAAAGGACAAAACTTATTGAGTCAATATCTCAAAATCCATCAGATTTTTTTTGATAAATTATCTTGAATGTCCCAGTTTAAGATCTAGTTGAACAAAAACTTAATTGATAAATTTTTAGTATTACGAATATACTCAATAATAATATTCATTTTCATATATTTATATATTTTTAAACAAATATTTTCACCACTTATAAAAAATAAATTAGTAAATAATAAATTTTTGGATTTCTTGTATTGAATATTTTTCAGAATTAAATTTCATATATTGCACTAAAATAAATAAGATGAATAATACATAAATAAATAAATATTCATAAATCTTATGTCTCAGTTAGATTCCAAATAATGTCATAACATCTAAATGTAAGTTTTTTTATGATTTATTTTTACTGAATGTTTCAGGTGTTTTTACTCTATAAGAACCTAGCACAAACAAGTTTTTATATGAATCAATAATTTATATATTTTTTTTTTCAAAACTACACTTTCAACGAGTCCAAAATTTAGCATTTGATGTATCCATGGAAAAATCAACTTGATGTTTTGATTGATCTACATGACAAGAATAATGAGAATAATTAATACTTTTTAAAGAATATGAAAGCTTTTTAATTCAATGTTTCCTCTTACTTCAATGTTTGGAATGATTAATCATAAAAAAATAATTGAATGATTCTCCTAAGTTTCCTTCTTGGTCGTTAAAATTATCGTGTTTTACCTTTTGATAACTAGAAGCCAATGTTTGTGAAGTTATATATGTGTACGATAGGAGTGCTTCTGATTTTAAAATCATATTATTTTATTTGATTACTTAAATGATGAACTTATTAGCTTGCGGTTGCAAATGTCATTAGAATGTAACAAACATTGATATAAATACAGTTCTTCGTTAAAAACAATGTTTGATGAATACAATATCCTTACAAAAAGCTTTTACAATGTCTCAAATTAGATGAATTTTGTCTATAGTTCAGATAAATTAAAAGAAAAATATTGCATATTCAACCATGAGTACAAAGTCTTATCATTTACTAAAAACACGAGATTTAATATCAAGTTATGTGATAAATTTACACTAATTTTTTTAATATATATATTACTTGTTCTCATGTTATAACAGTAAACACTATTGATTATTTAAAATACAATAATTACTAAACGAACATATGAAAAGAATAAAAATTGAATGACTAATTTTAAATTAAAAAGAAATTAGGATCAAAAGATGATAAAAAAATAGGGCAACCCAAAAATTTTGCAACTCTCTACTGTCAAAAATTAAATACATGGACGAGGAGATGTATGAAAAGAGAGAGAAGACAATATTACAAAAAATAATTGAATAGCGAATTTTATTTGATATTGATGAAATAAGAAACTACGTGTTATCGAAATCTGGAATAGAAGTATAATTGAAAATATTTACTCAAAAAATAATTATGTGGATTTTTTTATATATTTTTACTCAATTTCTAAAATGTTTTCAATTTGAATGAACTGAGGACTAAATAAAATGTTTTTTCTAAACTTATTAGAAAGTATTAAAAATTAAAAATATCAACAAAAAATAATTCAACTCTGATAAAAAAAATAACTACTTTTATACTTATATCTGATGGATGATGTTGATTTTTCAAGTAAACGTGAATGTAAAATTTATACATTATACGAATAGATTAATGGAAGATGAAGTTGATAAAATAAGAACGGTAGGGGAAAATAATTAATAAAATTTAAGAACAAATTGAGTAAAATTAATGATGAAAATGTAAACATAAAACAAAAATTATAAAATACAAACAATTCAAGAATTGAAATTTAAATATAACATGCAATGAAAAAGGTAAAAGATGAAACTAGGAAGAAAAAAAAAAGGAATAAAAATTTGTATATGGAATATAAGAAATTATTTCTTTTTTACATTTGCATGTTTAGCTTTTATAGAGTATTAGTATGTAATAGTTTATCTTCCCCAAAATTTTCCAATCAAATCTTATACATAGATATAATTTGACGATTACTTTATGCTTGGTTGAAGGTCATTCATTGTTAAAAAGCTAACCTATTTTGTCATTCCTACGTAAAATTCTCCTATAAAATATTTTTTATTTAAATAAATTTTACCATAAATAATATAATAATATTTTGTTCTTCAAATCCAAAAACTCTTGGATAACACTCCATTAGAATTACTCTCATAGTAGAGAGACACCAACCTTTTGAATAAGAAAAAGGTGGTTCTGACAAAAAAGGAATCTAAAAGGAAAATGAGTATAAAAGAGTATAAAGGTGAAAAGAAAAAGGCTTTTCCACTATAGACAAGTGTTAGATAGACGTTAGGCTTATGCAAGTGCAATAATCTCTTACTACTGAGAGTCAAGAATACGATGTTCCCAAATACGAATTGACGCAAATACCCTCCTAAAAAAAACGCGTGACTGCATTTCTCTTCCCAAGATAACACTTCTTTCCCGTGACCACCCACTGCAACCTCCCTGTCCTTTCTCGTCATTTTCTCTCTACCCTCTCTCACCTATTTAGTTACCTTCTCTATTCTCCCTTCGTTCCGTTGCAGAAGCTTAATCGCTCACTCGCTCGCGTTCATGGCGGAAGAAGAATCCACACCTGGATCACCTCACTCTTTCAAGAACAGGCTCAGATTCTCCCTCTGTTTCTCCTGTTGCTTCCCTCACCACCGCGTCAGGCCCAAACTCGTTCGAAGCGCGTCGCTCAACAGCAAGCCGCGCTCCTCCGATTTCCCCTTCTCGCATCTCAAGGAAAAGTGCTGCAACTTCCTCAACCGCATCGGCGGCCGCCACCGCCGCCGCCATTCCGCTGACTTCCGATACGACGCACTCAGCTACGCGCTCAACTTCGAAGACGACGCCTCCGACGAGAGGTCCGTCGACGATCTCAAGAGTTTCTCCGCCAGATTGCCGGCTTCTCCGCCACCGAAGACCTCGCCGTAACGTGAATCCGCAGATCTGAAAATGCGAAGCGAAACGGCGGTTGCGGCGTCGTTTTGGAATAGTTTTTGTCTTGTTGTTTAATTCGCTTTTTTGTAGATAGCGTCATTGTGAGATCCACCAAGGGAATGCAAAGAAGAGGTATATGAAAAAGCGAAAAAGAAAATAAAAAGGTTAAAAGTGCAAAAGTGATGATGATGGCGTGTTTTTCTCGCTTCCACCTTCACAGATTTGTTTGTTAGTTGGATATTTTGTGTGCATTGAAATTTGAGAGAATAGTGTGTTAACTCTTGAAGGAAGAGAGATGTGGTGGATTTGATAACAGAATCTCTGACGGATGACGACACTATTCTCTTTTGTCTTCTTCTTGTTGCAAAAACGGTTTTCGGAGACTGGCAGACTCGGATTTACCACATTTCTTTCCCTTCATTTTTTCTCAAAAATGCTTGTCCCACCATTTCACCATTTTTCTAAGTTATTAAAAAAGTTTTAAAAAGTTCATAACCTTTTTTTAGGAAAATGTAACTCTTTTGACACAATCTATTATCAGGATAGTATTTTAATAGTATTTTGCTAATGGTGATTGGCGAATGATGCTACTGAATAAAGGATATAGCCATACTGAATAAAGGATATAGCCATTTTTTAAGGAAAATGTTCAACACTAACTCTTTGACTTATTTCAAATAATCGAATCTGAAAAAAATTTGTATAGTACACTATTTATCATTTTAATGTAGTAAATATTTTTTTTCACTAAAATGTCGTGTTTTTTTCTAAATTAGTTACAATCAATTCTAAACACTGATAAACTAGTTACTCTTCATAGGCGTAAACTATATACAGATATAAGTGGTGGTAGAAACTTGGTTTGTTTTATATTAATTTATGAAAAAAGTTAATTTTATTTTTGATTTTATAACATCAATTTGACTATAAAAATGCATTATAAATTATACATTCTACTGTGTATTTTTAAATTTAAAATATATATTTTTATTAAAGTAATATATTTTTAAAATGTATTTTTTATTTTATATTATAGAATGTACATTCTGAAATAAAATTTTATATTCTAAAATATATCATCTATAATGCGAAACAGAAACAAAAACAAAAAGTGTATTTTAGACTATACAATCTAAAAAAAAAAAAATATTATAAATGTGTATTACAGAACACAAAATGCATATTTCAGATATTCATTGGGTCCACAAGAGACTCATTTTGCAACTTTTGCTGGGTGTTTTTTTTCGCACCCCTGTAACTTCCATTTGCACTCCCACAGAGGTGAGTAAAATACCAAATTATCCTTAAATCTGTTGTTTGTCAATCGTACGTTCTCTTTATCTCTTGCTGAATCCCTTCACCCCTCTTACTCTTTTCCCATATTTCATTTTTCTAAGTTGTGTAATACTACAAAATTTCTTTCCTATAGATTTTTAGATTGTGTAATTTGAGACTGATTTTTGAATTATATCATTGAAAAATGCTTCTTTAAAAGTTTGATTTCCAAATTGTATAATTTAAATAAACTCCAACCAAAAAATTTTATGTTACTCAAAATAAAAGAAAAATAATAATTCAAACAATTACTCAACTTTAGATTCAATGATCTTCACTCCTCCTGCTCTTACTAGGTTTAATATTTATCTTTCTTCATCTCATAACTTATTAAAAAAAAAATTTAGACAATAACATTTTGTCTATCATTTTTCATTCTCTTACATTTCATTACCTCGTGAAAACAAAAACAAAAAATATATGATAAAATTGCATGCATGCCCAATTCCTGTAAACACAAAACCACACAAAACAAATTTAAGGTCAAATCACTTGTTAAATTATAACGTATCAGTATAAAACTAATAATTGTATAAAACTAATAATTGTATAAAACTAATAATTATAACTATGTTTAGTCTCACATTTGAAATACATTTTTAAAATTAACAATTACAATTTTAAATCTCCAACAAAAAAAAAAAATCCCAACGTGCTTGCAGTTTTCAGCTATAAGTGTTTTAAGTCATGGGTTATGAAGATATTTAACAAAGTGTATTATAAATATATACACAGACAAAAGTCATTTTAAGACTATATAAAAATGGAAAATTATTACCAATTTGGAGACAATTTCACCTTTTTATTCTTTTTCATAGAATAGCATCAAATTAACATTCACTGTTACACTTGAGATTTAGTGCTGTCTATATCATGAAGCTGTTCATGTTCCTATTGAATAAAGTAAAATTAGGATGATTGTTAATAGAAAAAAATTATATTTTCACTTTTACTGATGAATTAAAGTGATTGCACATCTTGCCCTAGTATATTGTAGAGATAATTTTCACAACAGAAATTGATGTTGCACTCACTCTCACCATGAAAACTTAACTAAATTAGCTTTTAACCTAACTAAATTGAGGTTTAACTAAAATGAGGTTGCACTTCAATTCACACACATCACATTTTATGCATTGTGATTCCCCCACAAAAACTAGGAAGATACTTTTTCTGAGTCTCTACTCCTTCATTTTGGTATAAACAAGTAGGATGAGTTGTGACTCAATTGAATTGCATTTGTAGTGTACAACTTTGAAATTTATTTAAACCCTTTTGTGGTCACAATTGAGTTTCAACATATGATTGCTTTGGAGATAAGTCATTACCCATAAAAGTAATAGAAAAAGATAGACATGGATTGCTTCTCTCAATTTATTTCTTGACTCCATTAACTAAGTTTTGAATCCATGGATGAAACAAAATGCATGATGGATAGTTTTTTTTTTTTTTTTTTAAGAGATTGCAGAACTTTCTAGTGAACAAAATTATCTTTGAGTGGGAAAAAACCAGTTACCATATTTTACTCAATTCATTTTTTAGATTTATTTTATTTGTATAATTTTCATTAGGAATTAAATAATATTTTTCTCTAGACACTTTATTAATATTTTCATTCCTTTTCTATTCTGCTACTGGCGTTTTAAATTTTATAATATTGATTTGATTATAATTTGTTTGAAAATAACGATTACTTATTTAATTTTATCAATTAAAATATTTATGGATTAAACACTGTTGTAAAAGTTAGAACAAACCAATGCAAGTATGTCAAAGATTACTTTTACAACAATGATTATTGTCTCAGCATGATTTAATATGATATAATAGATTTTTTGAACATAATTAATAAAGTGTTTTCTTAACAAATTATGAATATGATAAATGAATGTTATAATTCCAAATACACTAAGTAACAAAACGAAACTAATAATTAATATTTGTAATATTTTTAAACAAAAGTGTTTAACTTATATATCTCTCACAAACTTGTTATATTCTTCTAATATATTAATAACGTAGTTAATATATAATTACGAAAAACATATTTTTAATATTAATATTGATACATAATTGTTTCATACATGGAGGAAGATACTTACATTCCCAAAGACAAAAGTAAGAGTTCAAACCCTTCCTTTTACATAAAAATACTTAACCCTTGAACATTTATAAAACTATGTTACCAATTTACTTTTGTCATATTAATTTCTAAAAAATACACTAGTATATAATACTTCTACACGCGTAATCTTTTTGATAAAAAGAATAAATGTACATTAAGTAAGGAAATATATAACATCTGACTTAGAAAAATCCCAAGTGCATGGTAAGTATCAAGAAATAAAAATCTTAAACTATTTCAATAGATATAAGCATTTATTTTGTAATTATAGCAATTAAAAAAATAAACAAATTCTGTGCACGAAATATTATATCTCATCCGGTTTTATGTAGTTTGGTATAGTAATAAGATACGATGACATTATTCTGTAATTAAGTTTTTTTTTTTTCATATTTACAAAGTACCAACTATTTTTGTCTATATAAAAGTTTTTGTCCAATACTTTCATTTTGTTTTTAAATCATTCCAAACCTCAATGATAAATCTTCGTGTTCCATATCTACATAGCATGTTAAAAATTAGGAGATTAAAAGTTTTAAATATGAAAGTAATAAATCTTTACACAAAATATGTACAAATATAATTCTTAAATATAAATTTAACAAATAAATTATATATATATTAATTAGTAAGTCTTATAGTAATATATAGTCTAGAAATTAAAGTTAAGGATTGTTTAAATATATGTTTTTTCTCTTAACTTTAAAGTATTTTTTAAAGATAAAAATGTGATAAATTTTTAAGTTTTAAAGCAAAGCAAACATTAATTTAGATATAATGATTAACTTTAACGATATTATATTAATAAATTTGAGATTGAAATATTAGTCACACGTTAGTTTACAAATCAAGGTAAAAGACAATTTAAATATATATTTTTTTCTTAATTATCTTATATGTCTTTTAAGAATAAAACTATTAATTTTAAATATGAACATTTATTTCGTTAAATCTAATGATGTTATTTGAATGAATTCTAAGTTAGAACATTGATATCATCTCTAAAAAGATAATTCCAAATATGAACCCTTTTTTCTATAAATCTTTATTTTCATATTTAAAAATTTTATATTACTTAAGAGTTGATATTAATAACAAATTAAATATATTTTCACCTCTTAATCATTTGACTTTTAAAAACAAAACTCAAAACTTCAAAATAAATAATATACATTTTTTTTCATTTATCCTATATAATAATATTTAAAAAATAAATAAAAAATAACATATCTTATCACTTATAACCTTCTCTCGTTATAACAAAAATAGTCTACTATGTAGGTGCATGCATGAGATAGGTTTGAGAGAAGAAAGAAAACAGAAACAAATAAAAATCACAATAAACTATAGAATGCAACTAAACATATAAAACTAAACATATAAAAATGTAAGAAAATAAAGTAGAACTCTTAATATAAAATAGATTAGAAGCATAATGGGATCTTAAAGAAGGTGCGTGAATGGAATGGAAGCTAATCCTTAATGCCACCTAAAAATCCATGACGTTTGGGTGGAGCCCTTCCTCCACTTTCTTTCAACCTAAACAGTGTTTGTCAGTTGTGCCTCTTTTTCATTAATCAAACATCCTTTTTTTTTTTTTTTTTTTTTTTTTTTTTTGTCTTTTGGGGTAACTTTTTTTTTTTTTTTTTTTTTTATTTTATGAAAATTTATTAAAATGTTTTTATTTTTATTATTTTTTGAAATGG
>Ga0099825_1000568_pt1 | contig 40568 bp, 14 predicted proteins | sample SiratroredBW_FD_76838 | JGI IMG/M metagenome (GOLD analysis project Ga0099825, IMG submission 76838) | Root nodule microbial communities of legume samples collected from California, USA - Siratro red BW | ecosystem: Host-associated > Plants > Roots > Nodule | place: USA: California | collected...
TAAATTATAATAATTAATAATAATATAAATGTAATTATATTTTAATAAAAATAATATAATTATTTAAATTAAAATAATTGTATAATAATAATTTATTATTATAAATAATAATATTATTTTAAATTTAATTTAAAAATTATTTTAAAAATATTTAATGTTATAAATTTTATTTTAAAAATTTAATTAGTTTAGTCTAATAAATTGATTATATTTTATTATAAATTATATTTGAATTTGAAAGAAATTACATAATTTAATATTTTTATATAATTTTTAAAAAGTTATCAATTGTATTAAATGAATAAATTGTATTTTATTTTAATTATTTTTAATCATAAGGATATATTTGTAATTTTATAATTTTATATATTAAAAAATATTCAAATCTTTATTACATCTATCACATCAATCACAAACTTTCACAAAATTTTCATTCAAATCCTATCATTTTTTTCTTAATCTAAAAAATCAAACTTTTCACACACTTTTATTTTAAATCATCTGAAAATCATTTTCTCAAATATATCCCGAAACCAAACAAACTCTAAATATTATAGTTAGAAATTGCGATGGAGGCAATGAATAAAACTATTTTATATTATCAATACATAGTCAATTTTATGTCGTTCTAATATCTACAAAACTGTAGAGTTTTGATACAGATTTATTTTATATGTTAAAATTTTGTCATTCTAATCTCAATTACTTAGATAACGTTAAATTATGTAACCACGTAAACAAAGGAATTTGTACCTTAGGACCTAAAATTAAAAGGACAAAAACAGAAAAAAAAAATTAAGAAAGTGAAAAAGAAAACAGTTATATTATATAAATAATGATTACTTAAACCAAGTGCAATTCGCATTAAAAAAATGTCTTAATATATGTGCTTCTGGAGCTTTAACTGTTCCAAAAGAACTTGTATGTTCTTCTAGATTATTATATCCACTAAAATAAAAATATTGTCTCAAAAATAATGTAGTCTGAGAGTTAAATATTTTAAAACAGGTTCATAGATTTCAATGAAAGATTTTCTTCAGTCTTTTAACAAGGTTAAGATTATTACTATAATCAGCTCCTTAACTTTTATTCAAAGTGATACAATGATGGTAAGAATTTTCAGGACATTTCCCTCATTTTCTAAGCTAAAAAAGGAACTCACAGAGCATTTTTAACCTAAGATACATGACAGTACATGTCTTATAGATAAAAATAAATAGGCATCTAACTTTAGAATTTTTCTACTGAGAAAGTGGGATACTAGTAAAGTGATTCTATAAAAAGAAGAGAATAAAATCATGAGAAACATAACATTGGCAGGTGCTTAGATTTAAATGATGAAACTCTCTCTAAAATAAGGTTAACCAGACAACATATCCCCTCTATGTGTGTATATGCTATTTAAAACCCAAAAGTTTCATGAAAGGGGCCAATAGAAATATATATTAAGGTTTCCAAGCATGGAATAGTGATGTGTTAAGCAATGATTTTGTCTAAAGAGCTTAAAGGGCATGCATGATCAGCTTTCCATGTTCAAAATGTGAGCACAAGTAAATCTTAAAGTGTGCAAAAGAACAAAGAGATTGAAAATGTTGTGAACCATCTCATATATATTATCATGTACTATAAAACAAGTTCATAAACCATGATTTGGGAACGTGAGAATGTTTTTCTGACAATTTTTGTTTTTTATTTTTCTTAAAACTTGTGGTTCTTGTATTGCATCATTTGCATGCTAGCATCATGGCTTGGCCAACCTGTCTATTAATACTGTAATGCGTCATCATGTACATCATGATGATGTTGCTCCAACCATGCACATGATTTAAACAAGATGGTCTTTAAATTGATAGTGTTACGTGGTGAAATAATTATGATTAATCATATGCTTTATTCATGCTGCACCTGTGCATAGATGTAGAACTGCTACCTCTTTGCAGAAAGGTGTTCAGAAAGGTTGGAGATAGCAAAAGGTTTGGTTTGGAATACGTAAGAACAGATGAAATAAAGTAATAAAGAAGTCATAAAGTAGATTGAACCTCTGCATAAAAAGATTCACTACTGGAAATCAGATTTGAAAAAATTAAAATTTATTCTACTTTATAATAAGGTTAACTAGGTATAAAAGTGAATAATAGGGAGATATATATTGTTGGTTCCAATCCTCTGTTAATAAATTTAAAAATTAACATATTAACCAATAATATTTTTCGATAAAAAATACTTTTCTTTACAGAATTCTATACACAGAAAACAATTTTATATTACAATAAAAATTAATTTTAGTGATATAAATATTTATTCCAAAAAGTTATAAACATGTCATTACGAACATTTTGTGACAATAATAAAATAATTATTAGTACTTTTATCACTATTATATATATGACAATATTTTGAAATGTCACTCAAATTAAGTTATATTATGACAAAAATAATTATCACTATTAAACAATAACAGTAAATTGTCACAAACATATAAGATTACAGTGATAAAATAGTTGTCGCTGTTATGTGACAATATTTTAAAATGTCACTAAAATTGATTTTTGTAATGGCAAAAATAATTATCAATACTAATTCTGTGCAAAGATAATTTCAATGTTATGATAATTGTTAGTTATTTTTTATAATGAATATCTTATATTATTATTGAAAATTATGTTGATGCTAAATTGTTACGTATATATTACTTCCACGTCATAGTATATAGATAAATTATTTTAAAATGTTAAAATAAATAAACATCACATATAAATATTAAAATATAAAGTGTTTATTACATTTTAAATGACAGAAAACACAATAAATATCTAACAGTAAATCCAAATATTATACAAGAGATCTAAATATAGTAATAAATAGTAATATTTTCAAATATTTTGATAAATAAATACAAGAAACAATTAGAATTTTAGAAATATAAAGATATAATTGTAAACATATTAATTATAAATTTTAAAATAGCAAAAGAACATACTCTAATTGATATTTTTTTATCGGCAACAAACATACTCTAATTGATGGAATACTTTAAGAGTTAGATCCTCCAAAAATGATAAAACTCCTAATAAAATAGCCATTTAAAGTTTCATTTGTCTTCCATATCTTATTTCATTTGATCTTATTAAGTTTTTTATAGCTTGAATCTCAATTTTAATTAATGTTGAGATTGTAATTTATTTTAAAGTTGAGTACCAGTTTTTTCTTACTTCTGGATAATGGTAGTCAAGTTAAATATTTCTAATTTAAAATAAGCATGAGTTTTTAAGAAATAATTTAGCTAAATTCAATAGAAATTTAATTATACTTACGAAAGTTATTTATGATGATAATGAAGAAAGTCATAATGAAAATATTGATTTAAGAAATAATAGAAGAAAACAATACCAATATTACTAAGGAAGACTATAACCATAATAATTGTGTATTGTTATATATATATATATATATATAATTTTATTCTATGATCTAGATTTTAAATGAAGAGAGAGATTCCTTTAATTTTTATAAGTTAAATTTAAATGATGAAAAATAATATAAATATAAACAAATATATTTCTCACTATTAATTGTTTTTTCACAAAATGAAAATAATATTAAATTATAAAAGAAAGAACATAAATATAAAACAATACAAATTTGTTATTATTTATCACTAATATAAATAATATATATTCACACAAATATTTTAACATTGTAATAATTGATAGTTTTTCACTAATAATAAATAAACATTAATTTATAAATATTTATTAAATTTTATATTAATTATATTCTTAGCATAAGAAAAATAATTTTAGCTATGTAATATTTTTAGTAATTATGAAATATATATATATATATATATATATATTTAATTTTTAATTATAATTATTTTCACATTTTTTAATTTTTTTGTTATTATAAATAATATTTGTGACAAATAAAAAATTAATCACAATTAATATATTAATAGTGAAAAAAATTATATTTATAGCTAACTTTTGTCACAAAATCTCATATTACTTGTAGTGATATTAAAACAAATAATGTAGTACCAACACACAATTCTCACAACTTGTAGTTAATAAAAGTTATTTATGAAATATAAAGAGGACTTAAATGTCACTATATACATTTCATTCTATAAATTAGTCTATAGATAAGATAACTTTAGTTTATTGAAAAAAAATTCTTATATTTATCTCCTAAAAGTTTATGACAAACTTGTAATGCTTAGTCAAGTACGTGCTGATTATGATTTAGATTTAAATTTTATCATTGAAAATATTTTCGCTGTGTTTAATTTGAGAGTTTGAGTATCAGATGAAGGTTCAAAATAATTAAAAATGTTTTCGCTGTGTTTAATTTGAGAGTTTGAGTATCAGATGAAGGTTCAAAATAATAAGAGAGATATTTTATTTAAAATTATTTATATTCAGAAATTCTTTTATATTATATATTTTTAGCTTAGATTAGCTAGTTTAGTTAGTTTGATCCAGTTAGTAACTTTATTGAGTTTATAAATAAACTTTTAGAGTCTGTTTGTATCTATATGGACTGTAGACAAAGAATTGAAAGCGCGGAAAACACATATTTTAATAAATAAAATAATAATTTATTACAAAAATCGAGAAAGAAAGGAGCAAAATTTCTTTCTTCGCTACGAGGGAAGATTTATGAAAAAAGTCTACAGTACTTAATAAAATAATAATAAATTTAATTAAATTAATAAATTAAAAATATTTATATTATTTTTAAATTAAAAAACTATAAATAAGAACTATAATAAAAAAATCTATAAAATTAATTTATTATAATTAATTATTATACATATATAATTTATAATCGATTACGTTAAATATATAAGTTATATAAAACGTAATCGATTATACGTTATATATAATATAATCATAAATATTATATAATATTATTAATATTAATATAAATATATTTATAATTTAATAAAATAAAAATAAATATTTAAATTAATTATAGGATAATAATTATTTTATTATTATAAAATAATAATAATAATTTTTAAATTAAATATTATAATTAATTTAAAAAATTTAATTTTATATTTTAAAGAAATAATCAAACTTTGCTCTCAATTTCACTCTTTGAAATCTACTCCCCAAATCCAAACAAAAGCAATTTATGACGTTGATTTATTTATTTATTTTTAATTCAGAGAGCATGTATTTGAGTTGCAAGATTTATCAGAAGATTTTCCTACTTCCATTTCATTCAAGAATACTTACTTTTGAACCTCGGAGAAAAATCAGAAAATGTGTAGAAATGAAGATAAAATGAGGTCCATTGGCAAGGGCCACGCGGTTAGTAAATAGGTTTTCTCTTCCTACACCTCCACAATTTCCTGCCGCACCCTCACAACTTTTAAAATGACTCTTTTACCCTTTCTTTAAAGTAACTTTTAAATTGCTTGTTGTAGAAATATTTTCGGAATACGTTTTTTAGAATTCGTGAAATACATAGTGCTTTCTGAAATATGCTAAATTTTAAATATAAAATTTTCAGAAAGCATGAAATGTATTTTTGAACAGAGTTTTTTAAAATATAATTTTTAAAACAAACTTTTCATAATATGTATAATATTATTTAGAATGAGAAATTTTTTTCAAAAACACATATATTTTGAAAATAATTTTCCAGAATCAACTTTATTTTTGCTCTTCTTCTTCCTCTGCACCATTCTCCTTCTGTAATAATGATAGTATAGGATAGTAGCAACGATAGTAGTGATGACAATAGTGGTGGAGAAAGATACGGACGAAGGGTAACTCAATCATTTCACCCAATTATGGGCCTGTGACTAGAAATTTTTTAACATCATTCTTCCTTCTTTTTACATTTTTATTGCATTCTTCACGACAACAAAGAAAGGAATTTTTTAGCACGATTCACCCTTCTTCACATTTTCTCGGTACCCTTCACGACGGCAAAAAAAGAAATGTATTTTTTTTTCATTATTTTACATGTTTCCGAATTCCACAATCGAAAAAGTAAATTATATTTTGAATAACTTTCGAATTGTAAAATCTAGAAATTTAGCTTTTAATTTGTTTTTTTAATTATACAATCCAAAAGTTTAAATAAATTTTAAATGACTTTCAAATTTTATAATTTAAAAATCTAATTTTTTATCATAAAGGTATTTTTGTCTTTTTCTAAAATTACTTTTCGAATTAAAAAGAATACGGTGGTGCAGGCATGTAGGTGCAGCAAGAAGCTCTCTTTGCAGATTCGAGTGAGGCCTATGTTTACATGGCCTACATATAAAAAGGATAGACTGTGTATGTTCATGGTCCATCAAGAAAATATAACATATAGGTAAAACGAGAACCATATAAATATTGTAAAAAAAAAGCAAAAAATGGAATATTCTTATTAGCGAATAAGAAAACCATATATTATATTAATTAACCAATTTATTAGCGATAATTATTTCTATATTTAAATGATAATTTATTAGCCATTAATATGATAAAATGATTAACTCTTGTAATAATTATTTTCAAATTACATTTAAAGTATTTCTATTAATTGGTTGACAGTATATTAAGTGTGCATACAAAATAAAATATTTTTATACGGCATTTAAAGGGAATGAAACATGTTTAAGAGGTGTTTAAGAGGTGTTTGATTGAATTTTAGGACCTGTTTAGTTAATTTAAAAGCCGTTTATTACAAAAACTCTTTTGGTTGGTTAGTAATCAGGGTTAGCTTGCTAAGTTTCTGTTTTTTAAATCAGTGGGAAAAATTTATATATTGTTTTTAATGTTTATATAAATTTCTTTGCTTCCAGTTTTACTCATAACGAACTTCACTGTTTAGAGTTAATAAAATACAGGATTATCATTTGCATGAACTTTTTATGTTTACGCCTTAAAGCACTTAGCTGTTTGATTCAGTTCAATATAAAACTAATTGCTTAGATTTTTTCTATTAAACTGCTTTAATTTTTTATTAACTAATTGAAAAGGTTTAAGCACGATTATATAACAAAAGATGATTCAAACATAAATGTCTAGAATTTATATTTATCAATTTTTTTTACCATTTGAAAGAAAAACCTTTCCATGTCTTTCCACAATAACAGGCACCAGTTAAAACCCAAATATTTGTTCTCACTTAATACTGAACTAACAAACAAAGTCTATCAGTACATTAAATCCAATGAAAAAAAAAAAAAATGAACTAAATGAATTTACACCATCATCACCTTCCCACAGTTATAAAAAAGTTGTAGAAGGGAAGCTGCCACAAGGCTCACATCTGCAACTAGTAACACACTCTATCATGTGACCTTGCTATCCTCTTGATTAGTCCACCACCACTTTTCAAGCAATCATCAATGCTTGAAGGTAGCAAGGGGCCTTGTGATTTTCCATAAGAGTTCCAGCACACAGCTTTTTGCAACAAACCTTTATATTTAGGTGAGGGACTCAGTTGAATGTCAGTTAAATCAACATCTGTGCATGGTATGGAAGTGCTGCAAGCTAGATGGACAGGCTGTACCCCAAAAGTTCCACTTATTTCATCAAACTTAACCCCAGAAATCACCACAGTGCTTGTGTGGTTCTTGCAGTTTTGCTTGTCACAATAGTACTGGTCTATCATTACTGGAAACATAACATCATAGACTTGAATTCTGGAAAAGGACACATTTTTAACCATACCAAAGCCTCCCTATTGATTACAAGAAAAAAACTCAATGATGCCAATAACAAAACCTTGTTATAATCAGGTTTTACTAGTGGAATTAAGTAACTAATACCTGCCATGTTTTGATCCTTGCTCCATATAGAGTGTTTTTCATAGAGATATGCTCAACAATGATGTCAGACACACATGCTGCACTCTTGTCCTTCCCTAATCCTCCCAAACTGTATAAAGAAAATTAAATGTATAAAGAATTATCAGTGTGGTTTTGCTAACAAAATCACTAGGAAGATGCCAACTTGGACTAGTGAGGCTGTGCATATCTTTTTCTTACCTTATACCATGTCCAGGGCCACAATTAATGTGGTGGACATGAATATTAGAGCAACCGGTTTGGATGGATACACAGTCATCTCCTTATAATATAAAAAAAAAGAGCAACTATGAGTATTATAATCTTCTGATGGAAAATATAAAATTTAATATCGGTACTATATAGACTGAACTCATTCAGTTGGGTACCTACTATATCTGCACACTGTAACAAAAGTTAAAGCTGTAAAAATAATTTTATATGCTGCACGTTTCAAAAGTTAGTTGTGGTGACAGTTTACCGTTTTAACTTGAAAAGGGTGTTTCAGCCAATCATTCTTTGTCAAAGTAGTCAAGTGGCCATTGCGCCATACTGGCCATGATTTAACAATTTACAAGATTCTACTTTGCCAGCTTATAGAAATGGAATGCACAGTCATTTAAAATATATCAAGTAATCCCTTACCTGTTGCAATGATAGAACGTTGAATTTCCACGTCCTTTGTGTTCTGTAAGTGAATGCCATCAGTGTTTGGGCTACTCTCTGGGGAGGATATTGTGATGTTGTCAACTTGAATCCCCTTTGAGTTGTCAAATTTTAGATGGCAAAGAGGACTGTTTATGATTCTGATATCACGAACTGTGACAGAATTGCTGGAGTAAAATCTTATAGCCTGCATATAGTAAATGCCAAACAAGGCTTATGAGAAAATGAAACTAAACAAAATTACAGGCAAAATTGTACTGTATGTTAGACTCTTAGGGGAGATCTTACTGTTGGTTTCATGCTTGGAATATTTTTGGAGTAGCTCTTCTTCTGCCAGAATTGATCATGAGTACAAAGTGAGCTATTTGTGTTTGAAATTTCAATGAACTTGTCACATATACTTTGTTTCTTTTTCTGGCAATTTTTACCTGTATGTCATAAAATTCTGAGGAGCTCCACCAGTTATAGCCTTGTCCATCAACAGTGCCAGAACCTTTGATGGTGAAATTCTGCACCCACTTGAAATTTATCCACTGAAACAAACTGGATGTTGGCCAAGAAGATGGTTGAGGAGGTGCCAATAGAGTTCCATCTATCTGTTACAGTCAAACATACAACTTTCAAATGCCTCATAAAATATTGTGTTATGCTGTCCCAAATTATAAGTTTTGTTCTACATGCCTCTTGCAAAACATTATTTTGATACTGAAACCTTTTTTAGTAAACCAAGTTTTTCTCATAAAATCATATAAGATCAAGTGTATAAAATGAATTTAATTTATATGAAGTTGAGTTTATTTTATTTATAGAAATGTTTATCCAAATAAAACTTAACTTGGGAGCAACAAGAAAAAGAAAAGTGAAACCTGAAGAGTAAGGTGAGGCATGCAAGGGCCTTGTAAAGTAACAGGTTTGATGAGGAACTTGAGTTGTGCTGGAATTTTAACTGTAGCACCAGCAACTTTACATGCACCTTTCCATGCAGCTACAAGTGCCTGGTTCATAAACATCATCAACAATGTTATAATTCTAGCAGTTAAAACTCACTTTGTCTCTAAATTCTTAGCATGCTTCTTCCTTTATTTATTTACCTCTGAATCATCAGAAACTCCATTACCCTTGGCACCAAAAGACAAAACGTCAAACATGCTCCCTTGAGGACCATAATAAGGAGGAGGGGTTGGTGCTGGACATGGAGAATGTGACCCTCCACCATGGCCATTGCCATTGTGACTATCTCTATGATTGTTACGTTTGTGAAGATTTTTCTTGGTGTTAGTCTTCCTTGCTTCAACAGAAACTGTAGAGAAGGTGACAAAGACAATCACCAACAAGGAGAGAAAAAAGAGTAAGGAAAAACTTCTGTTCCTATTCATTCCTTCACGACCCTTTTGTTTCACTGATAGAAATTCAACACTAGCAACGAGTTGTAGGATCTTGAGGTGGTAATGTGCTTCGTAAAGGGAAGTGATCATATATAGTAGTTATAGAGGGTTTATATAGTGGAATATGATGGAAAATAGTGTGTTTGATTCTAATATTTTAGTGAAGCTTTTGAAAAAATTGTTCAATCACTAATGCTTAAGATAAGGTGAATTAATCGAAAGAGACGTGGAAACCCTTGTCATATAATATGAAGATTCCCATAAGTATGACACGAGCAGTGTACTTTAGAAAAAGTCATATGAATTTGTTTATATTTTTTATGCTTTCTTTCATCATACTTTTTTCAACGAAGTGCTGAACAGAATTTCATGGTTGTCCCTCTGCACTGAATATTCTTGCTGCCTGTGAAAAATGCAGACCACACAGCAAACTATTAGAATTTTTCATGTCTACCAAGACTTTTCCTACGAAATTATGATTTCTATAATGTTTTTAGTTTTGTAAATTTCACGAAATGTTCCTAAAAAATCCTCATTAAATATGAACAATGATAGAATTCTATTAGTAATAAGCTCTACTTTAAGCATGCCCAAGACAACTGTGCCATCTTTAAGTAGGTCAAGAAATTTAGCTTATCCTTCCAATTAGTTCTCCTCTTTTCCTGGCACTATTCATCCCTCCAATTCAATAATATTAATAATTCAGCACAAAAAATACGTGTGTGAGAGAAAATTATTTTCATTAATTTAAAAAAGAACACTTTAACTTTAATGATAAAAATACTCTACTAAAGTTTTTTATACATTTTCTATTAAAAGTGTCAATTATAACACTTCTAGTATTAAAAAGATATTTGTTTTGGGAGTAATATTTTTAAGAAAATCTCATATAAATAACCTTAATTGTATCATAATGTTAAGAGTTATTAAATATATGAATAGATTGATTACTTTATAACATTTTACAATTATCTAAACTGTATATGGAAATATATGTTATGATATAGGCAAAAGTTTTATATTAGATATTATCTACTAATTTAATGTCATTAAGAATCTCCTTAGATACATTTTAATAACTTTTATGGAGGGTTTTTGATAAATTTAAATTACAGTAAGGAAAAGTGAGAATTTAGAGTTTGATTTAAAATTATAATATTCAATCTCACTTTATCGTATGGAAGTATTTATATCCAATTTTGGATGATGGACAGTCAACATTAAAAGTTACAAAGTAATTATATATTTGAATATTTTTACTAAAATATTAGTTTAGTTATAATTAGTTGTTTATCAAGAATATTAATTACCTTTTTAACTTACCAAAAGAAATATATACTCAATATTTATCGTTGACGATGTTGAACTAGTATTAAATAATCTTAAATTTAATATATAAATATTCTAGTATAACATTACTTTAAAATATCCATGTATTCACCTACCCATTATCTACTTTTTTAAATTTTACAATAATATTTTATGCCTTTTTTATCTTAGAATGTAGCAAATTATGACTTTTGAAATACAAATATTTATGATTTAACATTTTCCTGACTCATTACAAAGAAACATAAGACTCTTTTTAATTTTAAGTGATATATTTCAAAACATCTATATCTAATGTTTGGATCATTAAATTTCATAACTGCTAAAATATTTCGTATCTTCTTTTAATCATATATTCCAAAAAAATATTAAAAAATAAATATTATATATACATATATACATATATATATATATAACTTATTTTTTATTTAAATAAAAGTAATATTTTATTCAACACCTCTTCTGGGTATAATGGCTGACAATATTTAGCAGCCAAAGAAGGTAATTGAGGATAAAATAGATAACAAAACAATATTAACTGATATGGATAAAATCCAAAAGCTTAGTTAGTAAGGAATTTTCGGCAAACACCCCCCACTCCACCCCACGGCCCTTCTATTTACAAATTTTCATATGTAAATATAAAAATAATTTTTTATGTTAACAAGCAAGTATGAATGCTTTGTAATTAATTATAACTAAATAAATAAGCTATAAATCAGAATTATATTAAAGAAGATATAATTATATAATATTTTATACAAATATATAATTATTCATTAAAATATCTTCGTATCAAGTTCTCTTAATAATTTAAAATTAACACTATAACAAAAAAATTATTTAGAAACTAACTTTTAATACGTATGTCATTTATAATAATTGCATTTACAGTACAAGATAAAAAGTTCTTTAAAAACTAATTTTTAGTTATTAAATAAAATGGTTGTGATCAAAATAATTATCAAATTAAGTTTTAGTTGCTAAATAATTACAAAATAAAAGTAATAATTGAATTGACCAATTATCTCAAGATAATTTATATCTAACATTAGCTACCAAGATTTTAGTCACTTATACTATTAAATTCTAAATTGGTATATAAGTTAGAGACTAATTTTATTAAGAATTAAAATTTAAACTTAATTCATTCCTACAAAACCGGCTAGAAAAATGAGGTTTGCACCCATTTATAAATTATTGAAAGGTCTCATCTCTGTTCAACTAGAGCGTGGGACTATATTGTTTAAGTGTGGTTCGATAGCGGCCCGATAGCGGGTGGTCCTCAAGAACCGTGCTAGGATAGGCTCTGATACCATATTATGCAAAATAAAGAGATGAACAAAGATATGAGAATGAAAATATTCTCTCTGTTTTTGTGAATTTCTTCAAAAATAGATAACTGAATATATACAAGTATTGTATCCATTCTAAGTATAGCTAAATAAAGAAAAAAAAATTATTACAATATGATAATGTCATGAAAACAAATAAATAGAATTGATTCTATCACAAAATCATATAATTAGTTTCCTTATAGAAGTCTTCTATCCCTATTCTCTCTGAAAAATTAATTTAGAATCTAATGTTATAAGTGACTAAAACATAATGTTAGATATCAATTATCTTAACTTAATTGGTTATTAAATCTCATTATTACTTTTATTTTGTAGTTCTTTAACAACTAAAACCTAATTTAGTGATTATCTTGATAATAATTAGTAACCATCTTATTTGATAACTAAAAAATAATTTCTAAATAACTTTTATTTTGTATAAATTCAATTATCATAAATGACATACGTGCTAAAAATCCTTCCTAGTCTATGAGTCTATGAGTGTGCAAGTAAAACATCTGTTACTCATTAGGTAGGATCAGTTGTCTTACAATGCATGGAATAGTCAAACAAACTCTCCCTGTATTCTATAGTACTACTAGCGAAGTAGAAAGTTAATGTGCATAAACTGATCAATATTTTTATAATTAGCACATTTCTGTTGTTAATCATTAGTACCATGTTGGAACATCGTAATACAGTATTATAGTCTCCAATTGTTTGAAGGGGCGGCAAATAAATAATCTTTTCATTCTTTATCAAAATAAAAAAATAATAACATTTTAGCTTTGTTGTTCTTACATGGGCTCCTTTTTTCTTAAGATATATCGCACTATTTCACCATAATTATAAGGTTGATGAGGATCATGCAATCATTTGGTTGTATTGGCAATAAATTAAAGAAAGCTTAACCAATTATATAGCAGCAATGGATCTACAGATAAACTAAATTAAACCCTTATCTTCTCCGAAATACCGGCTTTATTGTGAGCAAGAGAATGCTTGTTATTCCATTCCTTGTGTAACAATGTATCACAGAAGAAGCCTATTCCCAGTATTTTATGTTGCAGACAAGTAAGACTGGACCATTAAAGCACTCACTCTTAATTAAAACCATCATTTTATCATCAATAACATGGAAAAGCAAGGTACATAATCGTCATGATACTATAATTGTGAAAGAGAAGTTGCACGCTAGTTTAACTGCTTCAAGGGTCTGATCTTACCTGGAACTAGACTGTCTCTAAAACAGATACCTGAAAAAACTACTTCATATATATCCAATTTGATTAATACACTATTAGAAGACAAATATAATAATGGTCATAAGTTTATAAAATCAATTATATATGGTGATTGTAACAACTTGATAATCTATGAAAATGTTATAATATAATTTTTGTTAGATATTTAACTATAAGTTTAAGTCTCACATTAAAATTTAGTAACTATTTGGTGTTTCTTCCTTAACTATCTTAATAATTTTCAAATCAGATATTGTTAAGTGTATTTTTGTAATCTATGGAGCTGCCAATCCTCTAAAGCCATTCATTTATTCCCCAAATTGGTATAACCAAAGGTCATGATTTGTGCAGTAACAGATGGTATGGAGTAGCATATCTCTGGTACTAAAATTATTGAATATTTATGACTGAACTGAAAGTGTGCTGAGGGTTGCTTGCTGGATAGGGAAATTGCAGATGCTGTGAAGAAAGAAAGAAAGAGCCTCCCAAGTTCCAACCCAATAGTATAGTTCAGTTAATCTTGTGGTAGCTTTATGGTATTGTATATAGAATGAGAAGTGGTTTACACGTATATTTAGTGTATAAAATAGCAGTTTGTAGGTGAATTAAATTGTAGAGTGAGCCTAAAATGGAGACATAATTGGTTGTATTGGCTGCAAAGAATGTCGATACTAGTTGTTTTTGTCTTGTTCTAGCACGCGGGTGGGGCCACTCTTCTTCTGCTGCAGTTCTTTAATCATGTTATGTTGTTTATATAATTAAGGAATACTCTCCTTTTGCATAGCATACACTTTATCCACTTAAGAACACCAAATAATTGCCTCTTCTAGCACCCATAGAGGTGTTACATTTTCCACATCATATATGTTTGATTCATTTCTGGAACTCACAATCTATTTCCTAATGTCACATTTTTCAGACTAATAATAGCCATGTCAGTTCCAAGGAAACTTCTTATTAACTCAATCATATTATTATAAAATGTGTCTATTATCTAATTAACAAGAGTATGTAAACATGGAGACTCTAACAGAAGGATATGTTAGCTGGTTTTAGGAAAAAGAGTAGAAGGGAAGCAAAGAAAAAAAAATAGAAGATGATTTTTTGAGATTTTTCTCTTTTACAGTGTTTTTCATTTAGTTTAGGTTGAGATTGATAGGCTATGGTACCATCTTAATAGATTTTGATACTATTTTTAAAAAGTAGACTTTAAATTTAATTTAATCTTGTAAATTAATGTTTAAGATGAGATTTACAATTATTTATAAACTATTGAACATTTTTATTTCAAGTGAATATGAGATTTACAAGAAAAAATAATAGAATATAGCTTTGTAGAAAATAAAAAGAGGGAGAAAAAAATCATGTGTGTGTCTGTTGGCCCTAAACAAAGCCAAAAGCTTATTATTTTGCTTGCCCTCAAGAATTCTTCCTGGTTAATAATAGGTGAAAATTGTAAGTGTACCGTTGTGGTCAGATAATAATATTGAATTTATATGAATTATCTGTTTACTTTGTAATTATCACAATTTAATATGAAAATAATTGAAATTAGAATTTGATTGTCTCGAAAGACAAAACTAAGAGTTATTGGAACAAATATTAGTAGAACTTTTTAGCAGATCTTTTATAAAGATTTGTAAGAAAAAAATTTATCAGCAAGATTTTTAAGAAATGATTTTCCTACGTTTCTTCATATGGGATTGTGATTTGTAAGTAATTCCTCTATGAATAATTAGTTATCATAAGATTTTAAAAATTCGGAAAAAATTACAATCTTCTAAAAAATATCCATAAAAATATTCATATGAAAAAAATGTAAAAAAAGAATCATGCAAAACAAATTTTCATAAAAAAAGTTCTTGCAAAAAGTCCAATCACTTTTTTTTTGTGAATTTAAATTTTACAAATAATATAAGGTAATTTCATAAAAGAAATTTTCCAGATTTTTTTTTTCTAAATTGAGTTCGTAAGTATTTATCTACTGATATTTTGCCAAAAGATGCATAGAACATTTAAAAAAAATAAAAATTATAAAATTTTCATTTTCTTATTATTTTAAATTTAAAAACATAATTTATAAATTATTTATTTAATTTATTAATATTAATACTTAAAAAATAAATGGAAAAAAATAATGTCTTAGTCATTAGTTATAGTGATTATATAATTAGTAAACTAAGTAAATAATTGATGAAACTATAAAATAAATTAAAAATACTCTAAATAAACTATTTTTATCGTCAGATGCTGACTTTTTGTAAGATGAGATAAAATTTAACTTTATTATAGGTGCAACAAACTTAAAAATTATAGGTGGCGACTAATTAACATTAACAAATTGAAATTTTAGTACAATTGATGTTGATTGCAGTGTACTCATTTCCCATTGAGTTCACTGAGTACATCAACTTTAGTATAACATGTTCATCTTATTGATTGAACTTAAATACTTTTTAATATTGAGTTTAAAAGCTCAATTTTTTTTATCATTTCCTATACCTATTTGCTTAACAAAGCTTGCACATAAAACATAATCGTGAACTATTTCATTTTAATTTATTGATTAGAGAATTCTTTTTACTTTAATATGGCTAGATTTATATGCTCTTTGCATAGACAATATTGTTGTGTTGGCTAGAGTGCATGAACATAATACAAAAATAAGTGTTAAGAATCACTACACGGGGACACAACATCATATATGACAAAAGTATAAGATACAACACACATCAAACTAATATATTAACGAGTATTAAATTTTATATAAACATAATATTGAGATGTTAAGATTTAAACAACTAGCATTTGTCGGACATGTTCAAATATATAAAAAAAAAATGTACTTAAAATATTTGATATTGAAATTCAATTTAAAATGTAGGAGAGGTATAATGAACAGTATTTTATGACTTGCATGTATATGAATATGGACATGGACAAGGTTTACTTTATTGTATGTCATAAATTAGACAAGCCCAATGTCTAGAAGAGGTGTTCATTAAACACAATAGAAGTAATTTAGTATGTTTAAAAAATATTTTGTTAAATCCTTTATTTTGACCATTGCGAATATTATCATCTCTCATTTAATTCTATCCATTTTCCTTATTTATTTGTTGTAGGAGTTATTTTTACACTAACTCTCAAATAGAATAATGTATATTGGAAAAACTTATATTGAAATCTTAAATGCATCCAATAAAGGAGAAAATTGTAATGGTTAATACTATTCATCGAAACATAAAAGTAAATCAAAATTTAATTTAAGTTACCTTTAAATCTTTAAAATCTTCTTCAAAATGCATCAAGTAAATCATGATCATCGTCAAAATCTAAAATACAAATTTTATTCATTAAAAAAAAAAAAAAAGTTAAATAAAAGTAATATAATATCTAAAGAAAAAACTATCAAATATCATCATCTTTCATATGGTGATTGTATTTGTTATCATCGTTTCGTTATTTGTTGAGATGATGAATGTGTCCGGGAAGAAGATGCAACATATCTGAAGTGTTGCATTAATTATTATTTCACGTTAAGCTACTACTTATTTTTACTCTTATCCAACTATTTTCTCATTTTTAGTTTTTCTTTTTCTCTAGAATTCTTGTTTATTTTCTACTTTTTTTGTGTTTTTCTTTTTAATATTTCATTTAATGCTTGAATTTGACTTATTAAAGCATCAATGTCCTTAAAATTTGATTATTAACTCGAGGATGTAGCCAACATCCTAGTTACAGATCCAAGACGAAATATTACTTTTTCAATGGAATCAATCCATTTTTTTTTTTTCAAATTTATCATATAAATGACAGTAATTAATGAAAGAAAAAAAATTGAAAACTTAATTAAAAGTCAAGTAAAGTGTGTATATCCGTCTCTGTATGTTTTTAAGTGAGTCTGTGTATATGTGTGTTGAGTATAAATTTGTGATAATTAATATAAATTATCTGTATTTGATTTAGGTGATTTGATGATTATTAAGAAAAGATTTAGAAGAAAAAAATAAGAGAGAAGAATGGTGGATTTGTGAGGATTGCTTGGTAAATTGCTAATTTATTTTTATATCCAACATTTATTTTTTAAAACAATTTTATCTATTGAGTTCTTATTTATTTATTTTAATTATTATTGAAAATTAAAAAATAATATTTTTAAATCATTAATTTTTAAAAATAATTTATTTTTATTTTATCAACTAATATTTTTTAACCAAAAAATTTTTATATTTTAAAAAATATCAACCTGGTTCATTCAATTAAATCAATTATATTTCGACTCAAATTCAGTATATTTCCCATTTAACCAAACTATTTTTATTCACTTTTTTAAAAAAAATAATTTCAAATCAATCCTTCCTTCTCTAAACCACAACCAAACAAAATGCAAAGGAAAGGTAGATATAAAAACTCAAAAGTAAAACCTACTTCTCAACTTCTCTTATTGTCATAACCGTCTTATTAATAGACTTTTAGATATAAATTAAATGATAAAAAATAATGAGTAATTGAATAAATAATTTGATATATTTTTGAAAAAATTATTTAAGTTATGTTTTTATTTTGATATAATAAATATATTTCTAATAAAACTAAAAATATATTTTGTAATATATTTAAAAAGAATATATAATCTACTTTTGCTAAATTGTGAAGATTGATGTATGTATCTATACCTAACAAAAGTGAAGATATGCAATGGAATGAGAGAAGATGAAAGTCTTACCCAAAAGTCCAAACAGCTAAAACTCACCCATTTTTGCTAAATATCACCCTTCGCAATCTAATTTTGTAGATGATTTGTTTTGCTACGGAATCCTATCCAATTACCTCTTTTCATTTATATTCGCATCTTCTATTTTCTCAAATAAAAAATAATATGAAAGTAAAATCAACAAATAAAAAAATATTATTTTTAAAATACGTACCAATTTCAATGAAATAAAATAAAAGGGGAAATGAACATCTTATTGTAATCCTCTGGTAATCATCTACAAAAGTCACAAAAACCGTTCGTGTTTAGATAACAAAAAAAGTATAATATAATTTTTTATTCTAATTGTAAAAACATTTTTTATGTTAATATTAAAATGACAAATTTATAAAATATATTTTAGTTTCTATAAATTTTTTTAGTCATTTTTAATTATATTTTTATTTTATAAAAATAAATTTAAATAATTACATTAGTTCGTGATTGAATGCTCCACGTGAAACTTATTTGCATAAAAGCTAACACTGTTGTGTCGTTTTGACTGTTTAGGAGCAAAAGATACGAATAATCAAATATTTTGTTATTTTTCTACCTGAGTTTCATGACATTATCTTTCTTTATTATTGGTCTAGTTTAATGTTTATTAATTATTTTATTTCTTAAAATATTTTTTTTTGTTAAACCTAAGAATCGAAAGTTAGATTATACTATAAAATAAAAAATGGAAAACATATGTTTAAGAGATGAACTGTGACTAATAATATAATATAACTAAAATATATTAATATCTAATTTTCCTATTGAGTAAGTAATAAATTACTATTCTATAAGTCCATAATAATACATTAGAACAAAAAAATAAGTAAGCTTATAATAAAATAAAATAAACTAACCTAAAATTCCAAATAAAAACTTCCCCGCATATATATAAATCACCGAACATGTATTACGTTTGACAAAGTGCAAAAATATAAGACTAAGATTAATACAAAATACTAATTCTAAATAAAACAATAGTAACCAATAAACTAAAATGCTTTTTTTTTTTTATCAATTTTCCTTTAAGTAGATATTACTTTCACTATCTTTGTACTTATGCTTTATGAATTAGTATAAATACTGGAAAATTTGCACAACAAATATAGGAAAATTTGAGTGTCAACTATCAAACAATGAGAGATAGTACCCAATGATTTATAAACACCAAATAAGAACTTAAATTATTAGTTAGATATTTATAAAGTGAATAATGAAAAAAAAGTGAAAAGTTAAATGGTTTGAATTAAGAAAAAACAGATAGAAAATACAAAATATGAGTGTATTGGTTGAGTCATCTTAGTTCTTAGCGAAGATTTATAACCTAATCATATTTAATTCATGAAAAAAATTATTTTTCTAAGAAAATTAGAATATATAGTTTCAGGACGTGTCACTCTTACATTCATTATTAGCTCCGTTTCTTTGACATTTTACCAATCTTAACCAAAAGTATGAGAGCGTATTGTATACGAATAACCAAATATTAACAAAACTTTAATGCAATGTTCTAACGTGAATACGGAACTGGAATCAATCATCCAATTTTTTTCTATTTCTTCCAAGAGAAATGTCTAAAATTGTTTGTGTGAAAAGGAAAGTTGACAACTACAAATATGGAAACAAGTAACAACACTGTTACAGATTGCACTTAGGACAAAACACACGTACTTAGCCTCAACTATTGACTTCAATGATGCTCGCAACACGGTTTCTTCCCTTTTCAATTCGTTTCTTGTTCACACTTTCTGTATTGCACTCATTTTCTTGCCTTTCAACCCCATTTCCTGCAACAACAGAAACAATCTGTTGCTTCTTCTGATAACGACAATGTCCCTCGCACCGTTTCTGCTTGTCTTCCTTTGTTGTCGTGCTCTTCCTGCTCTAGCTGATCCAAGAGCCACAGAGCTCGCAGTGATGTGCACCAACACAACAACACCAATGCTTCAACGACAAGCTTTCTTAACAAACTTCTATGATGCTATAGAAGCCTTAACCGATTTGATTACAAGCCAAAGATACGCACTTGTGGTTAAAGGGACTACTCAAAATGAAACTGTCTATGCTTTTGGTGAGTGCATGAAAGATCTAACCAAACCAGATTGTGATGTCTGCTTTGCACAGTGCAAGACACGTGTCCATAGGTGCTCTCCGTTTCAGCGAGGCACCAAAGGGGGCATGTTTTTCTTTGATGGGTGCTATCTTAGGTATGATGGATACAACTTCTTCAATGAGAGTAAGTCCTTGGGACGGACTATTTGTGGAACTGAAAATTTTAGAGGGAATTGGAGTGTGTTCAAGGCCAATACTGTGGAATTGGTGAGAAATTTGAGCATTGAAGCACCAAAGAATGAAGGGTTCTCTGTGGGGTATGTGAGAAGAAGTAATGTGACTGTTTATGGGTTGGCTCAATGCTGGAAGTTTGTGAATGGTAGTTCCTGTCAGAACTGTTTGGCTGAAGCTATCACTAGGATTGGTTCATGTGCCCCAAAAGAAGAAGTGAGGGCATTGAATGCTGGGTGTTACTTGAGGTATGCTACACACAATTTCTATAATAGTTCAAACAACAATCCCCCTCAAGAACATCGAGGTGAGTTGGTGCCACTGTTGGAAGATTTCAGTTTTCTTTGTTTTAGTAGATTTCTCTTTTTGAGATTATTGATATCACAGTGGAGGCAATCCTGTTTAAGTAGGATAAGACAACTATGGACAGAAAAATTACTATTAAACTGGAACAACTTCATAGTAGTTAATCTTGCACTCAATAATTCTTTGTTTTAGGAGATGATTTGGGGATTTAAGGAAATTTCAAAGTGCACATTTTTCCTTTTCTTCTGTTTTAATATTCCAATTCTTAACTATACAAAGCAAAGATCTTCATGACTTGTTCTGTATTATTAGAAACCATAAAGTCATGCGTTGATGTGTGCTAGGACACAAAAATTTTGCTATAATTGTGGCTGCGTCATCTGCTTCCTTGGCTTTCCTGCTGATTGTTGCAACTGTGATTTTCCTTGCGTGGACAAATTTACTAAAGCGGAGGAGAGGTATTTATGTGTAATATTTTGGAATATAAAAGATTCTTTATTAGATTTTTTTTAATGGTTAAACTCAAGTTACTGAAATTTTGTGTTGTTTTTTACTCAGAAAGAAGACAAGTTGGTGTACTTTTGAACACAGTGATCAAGTCCAAACTAAATATGCCGTATGAAATTCTTGAAAAGGCCACAGATTACTTCAGTGATTCCAATAAGCTAGGAGAAGGTGGCTCAGGGTCAGTTTATAAGGTAACATTATCCTCATCTTTTTCTTGCACCAAAAAATGCTCCTTAAGGATGGGCTAACTGTGTGCTATGATATCAATATAGGGAATTCTGCCAGATGGAACTACCGTGGCTGTTAAAAGACTTACTTTTAACACATCACAATGGGCAGATCATTTTTTCAATGAGGTCAATTTGATCAGTGGCATTCGTCACAAAAATCTAGTGAAGCTTTTAGGGTGCAGCATTACAGGACCAGAAAGCCTTCTTGTTTATGAATTTGTGCCCAATCACAGCCTCTATTATCACCTATCTGGTTGCAATTTAATAATGTTTATCTATCTTAACACAATTTCTTTTAATTTAAGTTAATAACTGATGTGTCCTTTACCTGCTCCAGGTGGAAGGAATTGTCAACAGTTGACATGGGAAGTCAGGCACAAAATCATATTGGGAACCGCAGAGGGTTTGGCCTATCTTCATGAAGAACCACAGAGAATCATTCATAGAGATATAAAATTAGCCAACATTCTCGTTGATGAGAACTTCACACCCAAGATTGCTGATTTTGGACTTGCCAGATTATTTCCAGAAGACAAGTCTCACCTTAGCACAGCCATTTGTGGCACACTGTAAGTTCACCACCCCTCTAATATAATGCATTGGAACAATTAAGAAGATTAAGCATAGGGGAAGAAAGTATCTTGCTTTATAAACAAAGGAATTATCAAAAATGCAGAGTTGATGTAGTACTCTTAAATTTTGAATGCAATGAGTTATAAAAATAGTAGTTAACCGAAGCCAAATGGAGCCACAAAAATTAGCTAATGATGCCTTTCTATAATTGTTAAGCACTTCAGTATATTGCAAGAAGCTTCTAAATGAACCCTTTTGTCCAATTTTAGCTCCTATACATTTTCATCACCTAGTTCATTATCATATACTCTTTCCACACTATTCTTTTACAGATTCTTTTATACTCACTTGTAGGGGTTATATGGCTCCAGAATATGTAGTTCTAGGGAGGCTAACTGAGAAAGCAGATGTCTACAGTTTTGGAGTTCTGATTATGGAAATTATATCTGGCAAAAGGAGCAAATCCTTTGTTCAAGATTCATATTCTATCCTACACAAGGTAAATCTTATTATTATCATTTTCATACTTCTAATAGTTTCATATTTTTGTAATTCATGTAGTTGACAACACTCAGTAAAGGTTTTGCTGTTGTTATTGCATACTTATATAAGGAAAATCATACTTTAACGAGTGTTGTCATCTCTCAGACTTTTCTTTTGTCCTTTTGTTCAAGGTTTGGAGCCTTTATGGATCAAAGAAGCTATGTGATATTGTTGATACAACCCTAGAGGGAAATTATCCGGCAGAGGAAGCATGCAAACTCCTTAAGATAGGGTTGCTCTGTGCACAAGCATCTGCAGAGCTTAGACCAGCAATGTCAGTAGTTGTGAAAATGATTAACAACAATCATGAAATTACTCAGCCAACACAACCACCATTTCTTAATGGTAGTAGTGCAGAATCTAGCAAATCTATTTTACCAGAAGACAGTTTTCAGCCTAGATCCTATGACCCAAAGTTTGATTCAGCATAAACGTGTTACAGTATAAATTTGAAAACTAAATATAACACAGTTTTTGTGTTACGAGCATTCCTTGTACATATGAAATGGGAAGGTGCTTCATATGCATTTTCATAAACTGGTTTGGCTAAAAACATATGAATATATCACTCAATCTTGTTATTTATAACCTGTTATTAAACTAGATTCTTAAACATGATTTTTGGGTATGCTAATGAAGATCCATATCAATTATGGACTATAGCTTTTGCAAGTTTTTTTTTTTTTTTAAAAAAATTTTAATCAGGTAATAAGGGGTTAGTTCAATTTTGTAATTGTGAAACAAGAGTTAAAATCCAATATAGACAAGACAACTACTTTTTTTTTAAATGGTTAAAAAAACTATCTAATAATAAAGACATTTAAATATTGAAAGAAGTTTTAGTTTTTCCACTTCCAGGGTTAATTAAACCCTACCCCACCAATTAACATACACTAAACCCATAAGTTATTAACAAAGTTCAACATGATTAATAAATAGTTATACATCTCAAACGTGTTAATAGGATTCAGCTTTATCCTCTCCATATGTTTAGAAGAAATTAATCTTTAATAAATACTTTGACTAAACAAAAGAAAAACATTTCCTTGCTGTATTCGGTGACTTTTGAACATACCTGATGTTAATCAATATAATAAGACTTGGTTCAATTAACAAGGAAATGAACTTCATCTTAGGTGGTGTTGAAAACTTTTAAAATCTGTAAAATTTCGCATTTTATTGTTTTTCTTCAAATTATAGTTTTCTCTAATTTTAAATGCAATTATTTAAATATAACTATAAGTACGCTCAAGTTAAATTGAATTGAATTTAATTATTTTAAAATGAATAAATTCAAATCAACGTGAATAAAAAAATAATTAATTTAAACTTATTTTATATTGTTGATAGGAGAATTTCACGTTAGTTAGAAAGTTAAAAAGTTCGTTGGACTCCGCATGCATATAACTATTATTAGTTTTTGTGTTTACATTCGTAAATATACATCAAATAAATTTCTATACTGTTTTCATAAATATATTGGATTTTTTTTCATCTGATTTCATGTCTGTTTTTATGGAAATTGAAATATGACAAGTAATTATGTTTTACATTCATCAATATGTATTAAATTAACTTTCAAGTAAACCTATTGCCATGCAAAGAATATGATAATAAACTTAATTTAAGAAAATAAAAAATGAAATACAAAGCAAAACTCAAATTATAAAGAATTATGAAGATAATCACCACAAGGTCAAATTTCACTTACCACTACATCAATAAAGAAGGGTAAAATGTTTGTTTGTGAAAATAACATATAAGAAGTATATAATAATTGTACACTTAACTGCTAACTACGAAGATTTCATATTAATGTGTTTTGTCTGACAATTGTGTAAAAAAATAATAGTTTATTTGATTGATAATTATCATTATTGTCCCATCTCAATCATAGCTATTAAAGAAGCAAAGATAAATACATGTGAACACTTCAACTCGTTTTTACTTCAACTACTGTGACAGTATGCTTAATCACTTTTTTTAGGTTAGACATGAGTCAAGTGATCAACGTTATGCTAAATCCAAAGTTGACCAAATTAACTTTGTTGAAAGATAATATTCTTTTACCAAAGTCATTAATTTATTTCCAAAACATATCTAATATAATATTATTTTACTATTTTTATTTATATTCTATCTAGAATATCCAACTTCGACAAAGAATGAGATCCTATAGAACTTAAAGAAAAGGTAAATGGAGTTTACATATTTTCACTTTTTATTATGTTAAAAAAAACACTCCGTTATGATAAACTACCGTTCAAACACTATAAGAAAAAGGTTATTTAGAGATCAATTTTTAGCTATCAAATAAAATTGTTACTAATTGTGACCAAAATAGTCATCAAATTAGATTTTGATTGCTAAATAACTATAAAATATAAGTAATGGTTGAATTTAGTGACCAATTAAATCAAATAATTAGTATCTAACATTAGATAGCTAGGTTTTAGTGACCTATATCATTATATTATAAGTTGATATCTAATTAAGTTAGATAGGTCACTAAAACCTTAGTAGCTAATATTAGAAACCAATTATTTGACTTATTTAGTCACTAAATTCAATCATTATTTCTATTTTATAATTATTTAGCAACCAAAATTTAATTTGGTGACTATTCTTGTCACAATTAGCAACCATTTCATTTAATAACTAAATATTAGTTACTAAATAGCTTTTTTCTTGTATGAAAAATTCAACATCTTCATCCACAACACATCTGAAGAAACATATTAATTGTTTGAAAAAAATATGTCATTAAATAACTTTATTATTCGTGTTTTTTATTTGTAATGTAATGATAATTAACTCTTTTTATCTTATTGTTGTGTAATGTGTTTTGCTTTTAAAGTTATTGTCTTTACTTCAAAATTATTTTTTGCAATTATATTTTAATTTTTTTCTAAAAAAATAATGAATTAATCCCACAATAAAGAATAAAGTATATGAAAAAATCATGGCTGTGTATGCTTTTTTTTATTTTTATTAAGAAGTTTATTAGTTTTCAGTGGTATGGTTATGAAAAAGTAGAGAGAGAAAAATGAAGGTGCAGCATTAGTAATTTTTTTACTATCTATTAATAATACAAAGTATTTATTAATTTTGTCAATAGTTAATATTTAAAAATAAATAATACTACATGGTTATGCTACGTGTAGTGGTGTTTTGAGTCATTGCAGTTTAGGGGTGAAGTTGACTTCTTTCAAGAGATTTCTACATGGTAGTTCAACGTGAGGTATGAAGCTTTTCATTTTTGGGTGCCCTAGTTTGTTTATTATTTATTTTTTTATCAGCAATGAGCTTATTTATTTAATATAGTATTGTTTGTATTTTGTTTGGTGGACATTATTTTGTGGAGGATTCGAGGGAATTGATTTGAGATCATTTTGAATGGTGTTTATTTGATTTAGGTGATTTCTGAAAATTTATAAGGAAAGTTTGAAAAGAAAAAAAAAATAGAGTATGAGATGAAAAGAAAACAATGAATTTATAAGATTGTTTGGTAAAACATTAATTTATGTATATTTTTTAATTTCTTTATAATTATTATTATAACAAATAATATTTTAAGATATAACTCATTTTTATTTTCTCAACTCATTTTTTAACAAAAAAAATTATTTATATTTTAAAAACCACACTTAAAGGAAATTTTGAAATTACTCAAAAACATCTTATCAAATCAATAAACTTTTTACTCAAGTCTATTATCCTTATGTTAAACCAAACCATATATTACTTTTCATTTTCTTTTCTCAAACCATATTACACATCAACATTCACTTTTTGCTTGAATCTTGAAATATTGTCTACTGGAAGTTATGCAGGTTGTTGATTGCTTTAGTAGGGTTTCGGGGGTTTACATTGAGGATTTTGTTTTTTTCCCTCCTATTGCTTCCCTGGAGGTGTTAGCTCATGTTTGATCAGTTTGATCTTTTAAAGCTTTAAAATATTTAGTTTAGTTATTTTCATGACAAAGCTAACAAAAAATGCATGTATCGATGTATGCTATTTCTTATTTTCAATATTTTCTTCTTTCTATCAAAATCCAAAGAACCATTGGAATTTGAACATTGGGGTTGGAGTAACTTTAGAAGATGTCTTCCTTCCCATTGCTTCTATCCCTAAATTGAAGAAATTAGATCTATAGTTGACTTCATTTGTCCTTTTAATGACCCATAATTTGAGTGCGTCTGGGTGCAAAAGCATGGAACCGTCAAGGAAGGGAAGTTTCTTCCTCCTCACTATTAATCTCAAAACCGTACACGATAAGTTTCGTTTTTTTTTTTTAATTAAGTTATAATTCATACCACTTCTCACGATACGCTCTTTTTCCGAGTCTACTATAATAATTTATGATGCTTTTCTATATTTTTTTTTCTCAAGATTTGGTACAAATGACATTGTTTCATGTAATATCACATAGGACACATAGGATTTGAAACGACATTTGTGTTACATCAACATTTGTTTTTAAACTAAATAAATAGTTTAAGAAAACTTAGAATGGTGTTTTTTAAATTAAGAAACTAAATAAACATAAAAAATGAGTTAAAGAGAAAAAAAAATAGATTTTAGCTTTAATTATTCTACAAACTACAAATACAGGGCAACTGAAAGGGCAGGATGGTAAGTTCACAGTATATTGACGACCTAAAAAATTACAACGACTAGTACTTCACCTTGCAAGACAGGAGATTCGTTTTAAAATTTCAATATATCATTATATCAAATTGATTTACTGACAATAAAATAATTAAAATTAAAAATAATAATAAATATATAATAAATATGAATATGAATCTATGTTGTTACTCCAATTATTACATTTGCAAATTGAATGTTCACTGTATAGTCAGCCACCTATTATATGTAACGTAAATAGGAATAAAATTCAATTTTTATAACATTGAGTCTCAAGTATAATATTATTTTGATAATTATTAATTTGGAAGAGCATTTATCTCTTTAAAAAAAACATTATCTAAATCCAAAGCTGTTAAGGTTTCACCATCAGATATTGGAAAGAAAAACTTGTATTTAACATACTATATCAAGCATTTGAAGTGATCGCTATTTATATCTTTGAAAATGAAATTAAGGTAAAAAAAATATTAATGTTGATTACTAAGCTAGCCAAATTTCTCTCTTGAACCTCACGGTTTAGAAACTTTAACATGTATTCCTTTCTAAAATTCATCAACCTGCATATATTTTAATAAGTATTGAGAAAGTTAGTTTGGAGAAATAAATATATAACAAAAGAAAAATATACTACAATTAGAATAATAGTTATACCTTATATGTTTTTTTTATGTTAAAGATTTTGAAATATTTCTTTACACAAGATATATTTTAGTTATGTTTGTTACAATTAATTTATCATATGTGAAAACTAGAAGCTAAAAGATAAAATCTAACTTTTGAGAGGAATTAATCTTGACTCTTATTTATTATCATTACAAAACATAAAGATATTAGAAGTTGTTTTCTTTAAAATTTGAAAGACAATCTTTAATCAGAATGCATCAAATTTATTATTTGGATAAATATCTTTTGAGTAATTTTTTTTCTGTGATAGTTGTTCATTAAATAACACTCTTGACTAGATAATTAACTTGCAACTTTGTTTCATTACAAAGACCATTTGTTTTATCAACAAGTATAATTGGTAGACACACTTTCAACTTAATTTAATGATTTTGTATCCTTAAATAACCATCCACCTTGAATTTTCTGGTCTTCATTGGTAAGGTATATCAGAGCTCATACATGTTTTTCTTTTTTAACATCTATTAAAATTCATCTGAAGCTTCAACTATGGGACAAAGATTGTCCCATCATAAAACAAATGTCAAAGACATTATATTTAACAAAATTTTAGGATACACATATCGAATCAATAACCATAAAAAATAATTCAGTATTTTTGACTAAAAGATCTTGTGGTATATGAATAATACCCTCACTATTTTATTTAAATATATTTTTTCATCTCAAATTTTTAGAATCCAGTCAACAAATTTTTTTATATATGTGACACTTTGATTTTGATTATATGTGAAAGTTTTAAAACTTTACAATTTTGTCATAGATTAGAATAATTTATTATTAACTTTACCAAACCATATCTACATCCTTCTTTTACAAATATTTCTAAAATTACCTTCTAAAATAATAACTTTACCAGCAAATATCCTTTTACTATTTTCTTTATTTTCAGATTTAGAAATATTTTCTAAAATTCTTTGAAAGATAATCTATTCATCATTAATGATTTAGTTTCAATGGGAAGTCTAATAAGAAGACTTTTAAAATAGGTTAGAGAATAATTTCTCATTTATTAATACTAATATGCAAAACATAGAGTATATTATCTTTCCTCCCAAGAAAGAAGCTATCTCTTTTGAAGCTACATTAACCATTCCTTTAAATCTAGTTAGTATGAATGTTCTCTTGCTGTATAAAGGCAGCTCACATGATGTCTTTATACAGGTAACACGCAAATAGTTTTAAAAAGTTAGAATAATGTTTTTTTTAAGTCAAGAAACTAATAAATTAAGCATAAAAAATGAGTTAAAGAGAAAAAAAAAAATATTTTAGCTTTAATTATTCTACAAACTACAAATGCAGGCAACTGAAACATTAAAAATGCAGGGCAGGATGGTAAATTCACCGACGACCTCAGAAATGTAGAACGATTCAAAGGTAGATGTTACGTCGCAGCTACATTACATGACGCTCTTTTTCTTGCATACACTACTCAGTATCGCTGTCATGCTACGTTTTTCAACCGATCCAATTTTCTCTCTCTGCATACCAAAACACTTCAAATTATCAAACTTGCATTACTCAGTTTTTGTCTGAACCGTCATTGACTTGCCTTCCCCTTAAATCTTCCAATTCTCTCGCACCAACAACTTCAATTCACTTCCCATTTTCCAGTGCTGCTTCTTCTTCTTCTTCTATGCAGACCAAATCATAGGTGAGTTACAATATCCTCTAAAATTCTCTCCCCACCTTTCCTAATGTTATGTGTAACGACACTTGCTTTCAGGTATTGTAAAACAAACTAAGCGACATCCACAACAAGAGTTATTTTTGGTTCACTCTTCTTTTTTTTCTTGGTTTTCTTCAGACTGTTTCGTTGATCACTGGTTTGGTTCGTGTGGGATGACATGAGTGGTGGTTGGCACGTGTGGGGTCCGTTCTCGGTTGATAATAAATGGGGTAGGTTTTGTTGTGGGGGAAAGGTTTTCATTCCAATACCCACTCTTATTTTTCTTTAGTATTAATCTGTTTGAATGGAAAGTGTATAGGAAAAATGATCTATTATTTCATCATACAACTTTAATTTAGTTATTATTTTTAAAATAATAATTTTTTTTACATTTAAGATATTAAAAAACGATTGTTAATAAATTATTATTGTTAATCCAAAGTGGGGTCTTGGGTCGAGTGCCTTCTATTCTGCACCTCATTTTTCAAACAGTTTGTCCGATACTCAATATTCATCATCATCATTCATACGTCATGTAAGTGTGAGCAAGTTTTGAACTGTAGTTTTTTTTACATCTGTGTAATAAACAAGAAAAAAGAACCAAAATCTACCTTTCTAATAATGATTGCCAAAGCAGCAGTACTTTCTTTCATTCATTGAGACTTCGAGTATGGCACAAAAAAGGGCAGTACCGGCTTGAGATTCTGCCCTCTTCTGTTCACACCTTAGAGGTTACTTTACTTTGCGAATGTTTTTCTTCCAAAGCCCCTCTTGGTCTTCAACTTGCCTTTTTTTTCAGGAACAGATAAGTTTTGGAATTCAACTTCACATCATTGGACATTGAATTTGTGATATAGTTGTTGAAACACGTTGTGACCATTTCAACTTAAGTATAACAAGAAGTGGCACCTATTAGATAAACTCTTGCTTGTTTCTGATTCACTAACTGAAATCGTAGAATTAGAACATGGCATGACTTTCTTTATCAGACATAGCCACACAAATATTCTAAACCCTCCCTTTTTTTTTCCACAGTTTCTAGTGAATAGCCCACCAGAGAAATTTATTTTGATTGGATCGTCCTAAAGATGAAGAGAGTAGTCTCTCTCATCTTTTTATGCAACCTTTCCCTTCTCATAAAGTTACTACTGCTTTCAAAGACTGTTATAGCAGAACCAAGGGCCAAGACAGTCCTAGTAACATGTGGCCGTGAACCAGAGCACAATACTACTATCTTTGTTCCAAATTTTGTGGCAACTATGGAGAAGATCAGTGATGAGATGCGCAAAACTGGCTTTGGCACTGCAGTTGTAGGGACAGGACCTGATACTAACTATGGCCTGGCACAGTGTTATGGAGATCTTTCATTGCTTGACTGTGTATTGTGCTATGCTGAGGCACGCACGGTTCTTCCCCAGTGCTTCCCTTATAATTCTGGTCGCATTTTCCTTGATGGTTGCTTCATGAGGGCTGAGAATTATAGTTTCTTTAATGAGTATACAGGACCAGGAGACAAAGCTGTGTGTGGGAACATGACCAGGAAGAATTCAAGTTTTCAAGCAGCAGCAAAGCAAGCAGTTTCAAAAGCAGTTCAAGATGCAGCCAACAACAAAGGATATGCTAGAGGGAATGTTGCTGTGGCAGGAGCAACTAACCAATCTGTTTATGTTCTGGCTGATTGTTGGAGGACTTTGGACAAAAGGTCTTGCAAAGCATGTCTTGAGAATGCTTTTGATTCCTTATTGGGATGCTTGCCCTGGTCAGAAGGGCGAGCGCTCAACACCGGCTGCTTCATGAGGTACTCAGACACAGATTTTCTTAACAAGGAGCAGGAAACTGGGAGTTCAAGAGGTAAATAAATTGTAGTTTTCTTCACAATTCATAATTGACCATCTATCTGTGCTAGGATGAAGGATGAAAAAATTTTAGAGAGCAATGGTGAATCTTGAATATAGTTCATTTTGATGACCTTGTGCAGGTAATGTGGTAGTAATAGTGGTTGCAGTTGTTAGTTTGGTGATTGTTTCAGTGGTTGGAGTGACTATTGGAGTTTATATATGGAAACGAAGATACATTCAGAAAAAACGAAGAGGTAATTGTCTTATTTGATAACTATATTTATTAGCTAGAGAATGAGAAACCTAAAATAGTTTATTATCATTTCCAGGTTCAAATGATGCAGAAAAGCTAGCAAAATCACTTCAGAACAAAAGCTTGAACTTCAAGTACTCTACATTGGACAAGGCTACTGGATCTTTTCATGAAAATAACAAGTTAGGGCAAGGAGGATTTGGTACAGTTTATAAAGTACGTCTCTTCTCTAAAGACAAATATCTCCATCATTGTACAAATCAAAGCACTCTTACAATTTGCTATTGCAGGGAGTTCTAGCTGATGGAAGAGAGATTGCTATCAAGAGGTTATATTTCAACAACAGACATAGAGCAGCAGATTTCTACAACGAAGTCAACATAATTAGTAGTGTGGAACACAAGAATCTGGTCAGACTGTTAGGATGCAGTTGTTCAGGACCTGAAAGTCTGCTTGTTTATGAATTCCTGCCCAATAAAAGTCTTGATCGCTTCATTTTTGGTAATTACTGTACTCGTGCAGTAGGCTTGACTACTCTTTTCACTTGTTCACCTCATTTTGATCACAAAGTGATTATAAATTTATCATAACTTGAACTAGCTTTAATATTTGTCAATTTACATATGTCAGATAAAAACAAGGGCAAAGAATTGAACTGGGAAAAGAGATTTGAAATTATCGTCGGAACAGCTGAAGGATTAGTTTATCTGCATGAGAACTCTAAAACAAAGATAATTCACAGAGATATAAAAGCCAGCAACATCCTGTTGGATGCAAAGTTTCGTGCTAAAATTGCAGATTTTGGTTTGGCCAGGACCTTTCAAGAGGACAAGAGCCACATAAGTACAGCCATTGCAGGAACTTTGTAAGTATCTTTGCATAAATCATTGCATAGTTTGAACAAATAATAGTACGAGGCTAAGTGTCAGGTGCTATTGCAGGAAACTGAAACATATTATATCTGAGATAACCATTTACTCTTGGTCTTGCAGGGGGTATATGGCTCCTGAGTACTTAGCTCACGGTCAGTTAACAGAAAAGGCAGACGTATATAGTTTTGGAGTGTTGCTGCTAGAGATGGTCACTGGTAGACAGAACAACAGGAGCAAAGTATCCGAGTATTCAGACAGCTTAGTTATAGTGGTCAGTAGCAGATTCTTTGGTTGTTTTCTTCTGACTGTTGCTCCACTGTACATTGATTGTGGTTAAGAAAACAAATTACTGACGAAACAATTCTGGTCTTCCTTTTATCCAATATATTCTGGCAAGATCAGGCATGGAAGCATTTTCAGGCAGGGACTGCTGAACAATTATTTGACCCAAATCTAGAGTTACAGGAAGACCACAACAGCGAGGTTAAGCATGAGATTTTAAGAGTGGTTCACATAGCACTTCTGTGCACCCAAGAGGCCCCTTCTTTACGACCAATCATGTCGAAGACATTACAGATGCTGACAAAGAAGGACGAGAATCTTATTGCTCCCTCTAATCCACCCTTCCTAGATGAGAATACCATGGAACTTCATGACACAAGTGGTGACCCATTTTATCCTCTATATGCAACTGATTCAATCGCTACCATGTCCCGTAGCTCATTTTATCCCAGGTGACCACGAGAACGCAGAGAAAATCCCCCTACACAGTGCATGTCTGCTGCACAGCCTGTGATTGGCAAATAACTTGGTATGCCTCATACCTATGACACTTAAGGTCGTTAACAAAGCATCTAATGCTTTGCTATTTAAAATGCATACCTCAGACAAGAGGAGTTTTTAAGCCAAATGTCAAATACGGTTACGGGAAGCAAATAATGCATACTGTACAGTTCCATATTAACATTATTATACAATTATAGATTAATTTGATTCCGTAGCAGCTCATAAATACTACTACTTTTGGATACAACTATTATTTATTTCATTTGCGAAAGAATAGTTTTCAATGGGAAAAGAATAAAGCAAAGGTTCTAAGCTTTCAATATTTTGATATTTAATGAGTCCAATTCCAGTGAAGATCATATGAAAAAATATGAAAATGTGATCATATGAGAATGTCCTTCGAACATTTAACTCTGCAATTAAAATTATTAAAATGCTAGGCGATAGCTCAGCTACTGTTAATTCAATAGTAATGTATATGGATTAACAGCGTAATTTATGTTTTTACAACCTGAATACGGAGTCATCCCCAAGTGGCGGTAAATCTATTTATAGAAAAAGGTAAAAAAAAAAATTCATAAATCCCATCTAACGCTTAGCTACCAAACACCCCATGAGGCCTCCACCAATCTCGTAATGTCTGGCAGCAGAAAATCCTACTTCCAAGGCAAGTTTCTCCAATTCCTTCCCTGCATCACAGGAAGATTCTTAAATTAGGCAATCAATCTAATCAAAGTTCTACCATCAATGAACATAATTTATTTGTCCCATTTGTTTGCTAATCATTTTCAATTATTATACACCATTACGAACTGCATGATTATCAACTAGGAATGACAATTGTACCTCAACCTAATGAACAACTAAGTTTCAAAACGCCTTTTTGAAAGCTTATTTGGCAAGAACAGGTCAAGAATTAAGGTCATTGCAAAATCCATTTAGATTAGAACTAATAAACCAACCTATTTAAGCAGATACAAATAATATAATAACACTAGTATTATTATTTTATTCAATTATAACATTATGAAAATATATATTTACAGACTTAAGCTCATGTTATACACAAAGCCTTAGGCCATTAGTCTATTTAGAAGTTCGTTATTAACCTTTGAAAAGGCCCTGCTATAAGAAAAGGGTTTTGAATAGGCTTTCAAGAAGTCAGATTGTTAGAAAAAGTTAGGCCTTAAAAAATACTATATCAGGTAAGTAAGTCACGCTCGAGTCTCATATTTTAGAAAATATGCCAGGCCTATTTTTAAGGAAAAGCATAGCCAGACCTGTCTCATTTCTACCCCTTAACAGCTGCTTAGACTGGATTGAATCTAAGGCTTTTAGGAAATTCGCTCAATCCATTAAGTATGATGGTCCCAAACTATATAAAATTTGCAGAAACAAAGGCAAGTCATACCATTAAAAACCCAAGTCACAACCATACTCACGTCATTCTATAGCACAGAATAAATCCTTTACAAATTAAGTTTCTCACTATATCTCAAATACGGAGAAGAAACAGGTGAGACAACACAATGTAAAAATCCTATAAAAAGTCTGATCTGATAAAAAAATTCACTTGAAAACAAACCTGTTAAAAATTCTCTTACTGAACTTTTAAGGTATCTGTATTCCTCTGAAAGCCCATAACCAGAGGCAACAGGAACAACAACATTGTCAATCATCCATTCCTGGCACAAGTAAATAGGTCGGAGTTACATTCAGTGCATCCACGAAATCAAAATGACAACAGCATATTAATAAAAAAACTGTACGAATAAGATATGGTAATGTTCGTTTACACAAGCAGTACCAAAGATCATTTCATCAGTCCTGTCAAACTGATGAACTCACTCAAAAGCATTGCTAAAAAGAATAAATGCATTTTTTCTTTCACATATCTTGATTTTTAGTCTCAAGCCAAACCTTTTAATTTACTGAGAAGATCAGAAGGGTAACTATACTTGTTAAAAAAAAAGCATTGATTTGCCAAATTATTAGATTTTACGTAAAGCAACCACCAGTGAGACTGAGATATACCGTAATTGCAGAAGTTAGTAACTCATTGCTTTTATTAAAGTCTAGTATAGACACTGTAGATCCTGGAAAGCAAAACAAACCATAAAATGTATCAAATTTCATATAAACATCAATTATCACCTTAATGGATAGAGATACAAAACCCACCAGCTTTTAGGACACGGAAAATTTCCTGCATGGCCTTATGTTTATCAACCACATTTCGAAGACCATATCCCATAGTGATAGCATCAAACCAACCATCCATAAATGGCAAGTCAAGAGCATCACCTTCAACCCACCTACGATGCATCAAACGATTACTACCTTCCCACAGCATCAACATACTAAGATACAAACACAAACATGATAAGAACTCTACTATCGACACTGCTAATATTTTTATACTAGACCAAAAGTTTTTTTGAAGGTTTAAAAGTAGAAAAAAGAGTTTAAAATTATATTAAAAAAATTCCCAGATTATAATTAATGTCTGGTTACTGCAAAATTTACCCATGCTCACTCAATATTTGTGAAGCACTTCTTTGAAAGCAATTGCTGCCGGGACGAAGCAATCGATAACTGATCCTTGGAGAAATCAAGACCAATCACCTGCACCACAAAACATTCGATGTACCGTAATTTCACTGTAAAATTCAAATGCTATAACAATAAGAAGAAGAATTAACTAAAATACACTTCTACTTACAATGTAAATGTTGTTTACTGTCCCTCAATCATATATTGTCATTCATAGCAAGTTCATTCATGTCTTGCTTAAAGCTTAAAAAGTTAGAATAAGAATAATTTCGGATTAATTAAAAAAATATTTAGGCATAATAATAATAATACATGAATTTCATTTATGTCAATGTCCAGTTAGCAATGAGAAATCATGCTAGACATAGACAATTTTAATATAGATATTTTAAAAGCCAATAAATTTATCATACGTGATAATATACAATTAGATGAAAGTAAATAATTAGATGAAACTGTAAAATTCCTCTTCTCTCATTTAAACTACATTCATAATAAATTTAAAGCTGAATTATGACTCTTTTAGTCTCCCCATATTGTAAAGATGTGATTTTAGTTCCTCTATCAATGGAAATTTGTTAAAAGTTAAGTTTACTAACGTGTCTAAGAAACAAAAATCGCATAACCAAATTGCGCACACAATGGGAACTTGAGAGACCAAACTTGTTAACTTAGAAGTGTGCGTATATATGTGTATTGAAATAAGAAAAAAAAATCTTCTGCAAGTATATGCAGTCTTTCATATATATATATATATATATATATATAAATTTTCCAAATTTTTATTTTAATTTAGTTTATGATTTTATAAAGAAATCGATTTCATATTTTTTTTTTTTCATGTTTTTCCTCTCTCTCTCTTAGGATTCCAACGAGGCCTTGCTATTTATAGGAAAGCAATTGAAATATGCGAAAGTAAAATCAAAGACCTTGCCATCACAGCCTACTTTGTCGGACAAGAGAAATGACAAATCCCCACTTCCGCAGCACACATCCAACACACGATCTCCCGATTTCGCTCTGTGTCCAAATTCACAACCCAATTAAGAAAGAAAATCCAACGGTTACAATAATTTGAAGAAAATGCGATGGCAAAACGCGAAGAGAGAGGAATACCCAGTCCACGAAACCGCCATTCGCTTCCAGACCCGGTGTTGCCCAAGGCTCAGCAAGTCATTCAGCTGTCCAAAGAAACAGAGAGAGAAACGGCGTAAGTTATCAAAGAGCTAACAGAAGAAGAAAGGAGGAAAGTAAGAGTGGAGCACGTTATCATAGACAGGAGCAATGCGGTTAAACAGCGCCCGGCGCTCGTTGGTGCACCGAATCGACGTTGGTCGGAAAATGGAAGAGGAAGAAGGAACAAACGTGGCCATGTTAGTTCAGAATTCGAAATATTTGATCTACGAACACTTGTGGTGACGTGTTGCGTTAACACCGCAATAGCATACCACGTTTCTTGGGCCGACCCATGGCCCAAAACTTGCATTTCACAATGTCTATTGTTTTTGGTTTTCTAAGAGTAACTATAATTCACGGTCACTTCAGTTAATTGTATTGTTTTAGATTTGGAGGGTAACAATGCCAACTCACTTTTAAAGTTATTATTGGAGGTGCAGGAAGAGAAGTATGGGGTGGAGGAAGTATTTGTCTGTACATAATATATTTTCTTAGTGTTGTCGTTTCATTCCTTTAAGAAAGATATATATTCTTCAAATGTGAGGGAGACGATTGCGCATAACCTTTCCATTATTAAAATATAAGGATATTTTGGATATTTTATTCAGATGATAAGTGCAGGCTACAATTTTATATGGTGCAGGAAGCAACCGCCGAACTTTGCAGATATTTATTCGGCCCAAAGCTGGGACGGACCAAGAACTTTTAACATGAAAAAGAAAGTTTTTCAAAAGTTTATCTAATTAAACCTTTGGATTGAGTTTAAGATAAAAATGTAGAAAAGCAATCCAATCCAATATATTTTTAGTAAATTAGGTAATAGATCGGTTCTAATCTTATTCGATTTATAAACATTTATAATATTTTATCTCTTTCAGTCTAGTACTTATTTTATGGTTAGTTATGAATAAATAATCATATGCAGTTATGAGTTGCTTATCCAAGTTGTGTGGATATAGGTATACGAATTTAAGTTTGAGATCTTAATATTTTATATTATAATAAAATAATTTCTAAACATATATTTACTTTTTATAAAATTTAATAAAATATTATTACTAATTTTTTAAGTTAATATAGTTAAATTTACGCTAAATTCAATCAATATTTTGGAAGAGAAATCTTACTTAAGACTTTATTTCTTTTATGATACAAGAGGATAAGATCACAAGCAAATATACCAAAAAAAAACACTACATAAATCATTGTGAATTATATCTCGTCATTTTTTTTTACTTTATAATTCTTCAAGTTTGTTCTCGGATGAAAAAAATTACGATTTTTAAAATACAATATCCGAAAAATAAATTTATTTTCTATTAATTTTTTATATTTTAAAATTGTTTATTTAAAACCAAATTGTTGAATCAGATAACATCATTGACTTTCTATAGTAGATAGACAGAGAAAAGATAGATATATTGTTGAAATTAAAAACATGTAAAATATTTAATAACTAATTTCACTTTATATTTGTTCTATTTTATTCATTTATTAAAAAAAATGTTACCAATGCAAATAAGAAAATAAGTACGTTAAACTACCATGCAACAATTTCACTATACAATATGAAGTTTTAGTAAAATAGTGACGCGGTATGTGCGTCATTACTAATTTTATACCATTGCTTTTGTACATATTAATTCTTAATCCACGTATATCGAGACAAATATAATAATTTTTTAAGGGACCAAATTGAAATATTGTTACATGCATAGAAAAGGAGATTATAAGTTTAACCAAAGAAACAGTATACCATAGCCATACTTATTGTCTTATAAATTTTCAACAGACCTCCTACATAACCAGATATCCAGTTTGTGTTCTCGATGACTAATTATAGCCATTTGTAAAAGAAGAAAAGAAAAACTACACCCACAGATAGAAAGTTTTTGAAACAGAATTAGAGTTTCAAAAACCTTTATATATATTAAATCGTACACTCAAATTTTATTTATATTTTGTATATATACGGATACAATTTTAAATCAATTATTTAGGTCTATCATTTCAAATCAATTATTTACATTTATCATAATAAGGGGTGATTCAAAGCCTAAATAGGTAAAATGAATTATTTACATTTATCATAATAAGGGGTGATTCAAAGCCTAAATAAGTAAAACAACAGACCTCAAGGTGTCAAAAATTTTAAAAAAATTTAATATTTATATATTATTATAAAATAAAAAGAATTAATTTTGAAATTATACTAAAAATATTTTAATTAAAAATTTAAAATATCTTGTGATTTTAAATTTATATCGATGTTATAAATATTATTTAATGACCTTAAATTTATATTGATATTATAAATATTATTCAATGAATAATATTTTTGAAAGTTTCTTATAATAAATAATATTTTAAAAATAAAATTCAACAGATTGACATCATTCATCTATCTCTTTGTTCTTCCATAATATTATTTCAATTTATTTCCAATTTCAACTTCATCATTCTATATTATGCACTTATGCATGTGTTTTTATTTAGAGACTTGAAGCGGTAGATTGATTGAGGAATACTTTGTGTTCATTTTGCTCTTTTTGAGTGCATCAGTATTAGATAAAAATAATATGAGATTGATGAATTGATCTCAATTTTTTTTTTAATTTTTATTATTATTCAATTAATATTAGAATAATTTGTACAAATTTAAGGAAGAGAATTTAGAATTTATAACTATATCTGAAGTTTATTGTCTTGACAATCAAGCATGACTATTTGGTATGATATATTATTTGCAGTTAACTTGGTTTGTAAGACTTTACAATCAAAATATATGTGTATTAATATGATTATTGAACAATTGAAAGGTCTTTTTTCATTTTTTGAAACATAAGAGAAAATAGATTTGAAAATGCATTTATTTATACCTAAGAAATTGCTTCTGAAATGGATGTAGAGCCTAAAAAAATAATTTGATGAAAATATTGAGAATGAAATTATGAAATCACCTCAATAATCATTTAGAATTAATTATTTTTTATATATTATAGATAAAGAAAATATCACACTCCAAAATAGATTTGAACAATTTCAAATATGTGAAGATATTTTTGGTTTTTTATTTAGTATTAAAAAGGTTGTGTACTTTCAAAAGAAAAATGCTTAAACCTTGAAA
>Ga0099825_1000577_pt1 | contig 40354 bp, 14 predicted proteins | sample SiratroredBW_FD_76838 | JGI IMG/M metagenome (GOLD analysis project Ga0099825, IMG submission 76838) | Root nodule microbial communities of legume samples collected from California, USA - Siratro red BW | ecosystem: Host-associated > Plants > Roots > Nodule | place: USA: California | collected...
ATAATATATATTCTCTAAGAGTGGGGGTGTTTTAAATTTTTTCATATTTTGTTTTTTGCAATTACACATATTTATATATATATATATATATATATATATATATATATATATATATATAGACACACACGCAAAGTTTTCAGATTTATAAATATAAATACATAGCAGTGGAACGTAATGATACACACTGATTTTCAAATCTAAAACCTTCAACTATCAAATAATATTGAATAGATAGCATATTGGATAAGAGAAATATAAAGGAACTCACAAACTATTTTAATTAGATAATAGATATTATAAATAACATTATCTTTAGACAGCCTATGATGGGAATTGAGGGTCAGTGGCAGTTGAGTGAGAATGCTGAATAGTAACTTTCATGTTGACAACTTAGGACAGAAAGTTAGAACACACATTATTAAATCTGTGTAATTGGGAATCGTTTGTTCCATTGTCTAATATTGTGATTTAATCTAACAATACAATTCTCCAATCCACCAACTTACCATAAGCATATCCTATACGGTTCTTGTCTCCTAAACCAATTGTCACAGCCAAGCCGATTATCATTAGAATCCAGTTTATCTCCGGTATATATGTCTGACCAGGGATCCACCTTCTGGAATGTACTGCCTTAACCCGAGGGAAACATTCAAATGCATGGCATTGTTGCACTACAGAGAATGTTGAAGCAACGACAGCCTGACTTGCAACTATTACTGCCAAAGCAGACACCACAAATACTGGCCAAAAGAGAACATCTACAAAAATGAAAAAAAAAAAATCTGAAATAAATGACGGAGACTTGAAAACATGCACAGCAAAAGTCTCATAAAAATAAAATGGCAGGACATTATTACCAACTCAACTATTTTGGTTTATTTACTATTAGTGTAAGCTCCTTGCATATATGATCCCAAACGCATATAATACTCCTCTAAACGCATATAATACACAGCACACCACAATAAAAAGTTACAAAAATCAAATACAGGGATAGTCTGGTTGCTTTTATGGGGAAAAATGTTAATAGAGTACAAAACCAAAACGAAGAAACAATAACCACTAACCCATTGGCTAGGTTTGGCTCAAAACTTATCAATTAGAGTTAAGCTAAACCCATTGGCAGTGACTTTTATACATTGAAAAACGGGCAGGCACCGGATCTACTAATTTGTCCACCAACGACTGTCATACATGAAAAATAGTACAGTAACAAGTTCAACCTTTTTTGTTCAAAATATAGGAAATTTCCCTCGTTTTTATCCAATTTCACGAGGAACTTACATCCTAAATAATAAGTGACATAGACTGTTGCAGATTCTGGCACCTTTTTCCCAAGATAAATAACATTCTAGTTAGAGGTTGAGTTTCACTAAGAAAAAGATAGTGTCACCTACAGTTAATCTGTAGATCACTACAACAATATATAACTTCAAGCGAGACATGATAGATATTACTTTTTTTCAACTCGGAAAATCATAGTACAGTTATAGAAATTAATAGAAATAGAATATGTAAACGAAACCAACTCAAGTTTCTAGAACATTATTAGAATGGGTTTAGAGTACCTAGGATTACTTATTTTTTACTTTTTCCTTTCTCATCATTGTATCACAAATCTGTTGTATATAAATATGACCACGTAAGGGAGACCTTTTCAAACTCAAAATATGTTGTTCTCTTTTTCTTTGTTTTCTCAAGTAACATAAGAAAACTTAGGCTTCATTAACAACAAGCTACGAAAAAAAAAACACATAGTAAAACATCCACCACATATAGAATTCTCTAAGGGTAAAATTGTTATTAGAGATCTCACGTCGACTTGAGATATGAATAAATTGTAATATATAATGAGTGCAAATTTCACCTTACAAACTAGTTTTGTAAGATAGAGTTACATCCAAATCTACTTTCTAAGATGGTATCAAACCCCATAATAGTAAGGTTTATTAGGCTTATCATGTCACCTGCCACAAATATTTAATCACACACTCGAGATGTCCGGCAAGATATAATATAGAATATAAGTGGGTGCATATCTTATCCTGCAACCCGATTTTGTAGAATTAAGTTAGACCTAAATCTACTTTCTAAGAGTTATCTTTCAACTATTCCATACAAATTGGCCAATATCCAGGTCAAATTGTCAGTGCTGGTATCAGTTCATAATGGACAACTAACTAATGACACGGAATAAAAAGATAATACTTCAAATTTCACATACTACTGAGGTAGAAATTATAACATATTCGATTATTCAAAGAACCCCAATTTATCGCCAGTTCAACGTACTGCTGTTTAGAAAGTTCAGAGACATTTGAAACAATGTAAGTGGCCAAGTCACACTTAGCAGGTTTACACTATTCACTGCATATTTTTCCATTGTCTGAGGTAAATAACCTCAATCCACGTTCTTCTAGAATTCCACGAGATGGCCTATCAGGGATATTTTATTCTTGGTATTTACATTAACTGACCTGGAATGGAAGCATAAAAGCTTATAGGCACTGCAGATAAATTCTTGGAAAGGAAGGCCGCCTGCCCCATGTATTGAAGAACTAGACATGGGTAAATGATACAACAAAATGCAACCTGCACAGTAACAAGGATACAATAACAGTTACTACAATCATTTTCAAAACAAAATCTATCAAAAATGTTGTCATTCTGTTTTAAATAATCACTATTAAGGCCTCAATTTATTATGTCAAGGACCACAGATGAAGGTAAAATTATGTGAATTACATTACCCAACAAACAGATAAATCAACTCAAATTTTGATTTCACATATTCCACTTTAGCCAAACTTCTCCTTAACAAATCAAGAATCACTTTCTAGATGACATTGAGCTACACCTACAGTTCAACAAAACCTGTACTCCTTCACATGTTATGCATGTCCATCATTTTAAACAAAGGTTTGTCTTTCATGATACTAATACATACGTGCAATACAAGTTAGTTTGTATTATTCCTTCTTTGTAGAAGCTTTCTATCTGATATTTGGTTCTTTCTCAGCAAAATATCATCAGCTGTGTAATAGAATAGGCACATATATCAAGTTAAAGGCTACAAAGTATATTACAACTTAGTACACATACTATTACTGACCAAAGGAAATCATAGCCACCCTTGCAAAAACATTTAGTAAAGTAACACTAATCATTCTTAGGTATCTCTTTGAAGGGTCAATTATGAACAAAACATTGCAAGATAACCATGATGAATTCGAAAGCCAACATAATACTTATTGGCCACACATACCCTTACAGGTGTTTGTCTGTAGTAACCAAGGTCTGCAAACATAGCTTCAGTTCCTGTAGACGACAAGAAAAACAAAATGAATATGGCAAGAATAAGGCTTAAGCAGAACTTTAGTTTTAAAAGATGCAGACCTGTAACGCATAGAAATACTCCTCCAAGGTTAGTCCAACCATCTTTTCCAGTAAGCCTAAAGAACTTGTACACATAATATGGAGAAAGAGCCTGATATACTCTTGGGTTCCACTTGATTATATTGTAAATGCCAATCGTGAAAATAGTCAGTAGCCATAGGATGATTACGGGAGGAAACACGAATGCAACCTTGTAGGAGCCACGATGTTGCATGACAAAGAGTCCAATCAGTAGAACACAAGAAATACAAGACATCACACCTGTGAAATGATAAATACATAAGTTTAGGTAGAAAATTTGCATAATACTTTTTAAGGAAGGAATATAGGACCAGTGTCATATAACAAGCATGTCAATTGAAATTAGCATCTTTTCCTCTTACTTTTATCTGTAATCTTTGCTTCAATTTTCAGGCCTTCAACGGATGAAAGAACTACAAAAGAATTCTTATCAGCAGAGGTACAAATAGAGCTAATACAACAATAAAACATCAATGAGCTAAGGTTTCCCACCAGACACTAACATATTTGTGAGAGAGTAAAAATCGTGTCCTTACCAGAAATGGCAGGCATGAGTGCACCAACACAAATTGCCATGCAAGCACCTAGTAAAACAAAAATAAGCAAAGCTATCTTTGTATTCTTGTGTTTCTCAATGAATCTTTTCAAAGGCGAGGATGGTATAGTTCCATTTGAGGAGCCAGGTTTGCGATATGTAGAAAGCTCCTCATCAGAAGCTTGATGATTAGGAAGCAAACAAAATTTTGCACTTCTGCAAAGCTGTGAATACAAAGCAACAACTCCACCTGTTAAAGTTGAATGTATTAGTATTACCACAATAATTATAGTAATGAGCTAAAAAGAACCAAGTTTGACAGAAAAATTAAAAGCAATAGCCCTTACCTTCGCCATTATCATCTGCACTTAACATAATAAGTGCATACTTCAACAGAGAAATAATTGAAAGAGTCCAAAAGATCAAAGAAAATGCGCCAAATATTGCATCCTCGTTCTGGACATGTTTCAGTCTTGCGGAAAATATACTTTGATAGACATACAGAGGGGACAAGCTCAAGTCACCAAACAAAAATCCTAAACTTTGGTATGCAAAAAACAAAAGTTGTCTGTATTGAAATTTCCGCTCTACCTGTTAACAAAGAAAAAAAACATGTCATACACATATACAAGGTCTTTAAGTTCAATAGAACAAACTTTAGGTTAAAATTGAAAGCGGTGAACAAAATAGATATATAGATGTTCAATGCTTCTCTTTCCTATTTCCTCTTCTTCTGCACTAGCATGCAACTCGTGTAATTTGACCATTTTCCATTGGATAATAAAAGACAAAAGAGGTGCAAAAGAACACTAGTATTGAACAAAGAGCATCTACTTATAGCGGTTTATGTTCAGGAACAGTTTCATTTTCAATTTCTAAGCTTCGACCAACATAGCAAACATTCACCACACTCTCCATACAACAACTTGCATTTCTTTATCGATTTCTGATGCTGCAAAATAGATTAAATGATGCACGTGATTGCCACAACGCCTTGTAAATTCCCAAACTACACAACAAAACTCTGTCTAATTTCCAGGCTAGTGATCCACAATTACACTGACGATCGAGTTTGAAACAACCGATCTCACTTTCACTCGCATTCTCTTTTTGCAGTTAAAAATTCGACAAAAACGTTGCTTAAATAATTGCTATATCACGCATTCCTACGTTAGGATTCAATCGATACTAAGGAAATCAAATCTGAAAAGACGGAAAGAAGTGCAGAAAGTTCCAGAAGCATTACAAAGTATATTTATAGTTTATAAAGATACTTCTATGGTTAACTTAGGGTTTGAACTGAGAGGAAAAAGAGGGAAAAACGTACCACGGTAGATGCAACTCGTTCTCTAATCGCATCTGAACTCATAGCAAAGGCAGAAGAAAACAGAGCAAGAGTTTTTTTGGTTTTGTGAGAGAGCGTTGTCTTGTCGTTGAAAATCCACTCCAACTGTGTATTGGGTAAGGACCGCGAAATTGCCTCCCATGTAGACCGTGTTTCATTATTTTATTATTTCCACGGTAAACTCAATTTTTCCCATTGCAAAATCTCGTGGTAATGGTAAAAGTGTCTGGTAAAATCTCAAATCAATCAATTTCTACACTTTCTCTCTTCTTTTTCTCTCTTCTCTTTTTAAGAAATTTTAATTAGATGCTAAAATGTTTACATGAACCAACAAAACATCAAAGGTGACTAAATATTCATATTTTCTCTATTTTTTTAATTCATCCTTTAATGTTATATTGAGCTGTTTTCTAATCTCTTAATTTTTTTTCTTTTATAAAAAGCCATAGGAAATTTTAATAATTATGATTGAAAACAAGTTTTAATAACTCTTAATTTTTTCATACAAATTATATGTTATTATTTTATAGGTTAATTTACATATTGGTTTAAAAAAGACAAATATCTGATATTACTTCAAATATCTTTTACAAATAAATTCTTCAAAATTAATATATGTGTATTTTTAATTTGATATTATCTCTTATTTTTACTAAAAATTCTTTTGTTTATGTTTCAATTTTATATTTATTTTTCAATCTCATATTATCCTAAATAATATATATATATATATATATATATAAATAATGTGGCATAATTAATATATATTGTTTATTAATGCGGTATAAACTTCCACTTAATTCAAAATCATAAATGATTATGCAAGTTAACATTAGAGAGCAGAAAGAAGTGTATATACACCTTATCTTTTTAGTTAAAAATCATATCCTTTATTTTATTTTTTATTAAAGTAATATTTATCTCTTTTATTTTTATTTGGTGAAATGATACTCATCTCATTTATTATATTTTAAAATACTATATTCACTTAAACTTAAATAAAAATTATAAAAATTAAAAATAATGTTTTAAAATATAAAATTTAAAGAATTTTTAATAAATAAATAATTTAATTCTAGAAACTTTAATCTTATTTTTTTCTTTTCTAAAATTTTTATTAAATAACGTTCACATTTTAAGGACGAACCGTATAACGGAGAACCTATATTTAATTCCCATGTGTGAAAAAACTTGTTTTGTTAGCAACAAAAATAAAACCATATCTGTGTCACTGTTGAGATGAGATGAGAAAAATAATTAAATAAACAATTGAGAATTGGAAACGTCCCAAGAATTGTTATACGGTAATTGGTCTGCGAAACCAAACTTTGAATTCGATAATTAATTATGTGAAAGAAAAATATAAACACCTTATATGTTTCTTATAAAAACGATTCCTATAATTAATTAAATATATTTAATTTTATTCTTTTAAATATTTATTTCACTCTAAGATAATTGAATAAAATTTTGATATGAATTTATTATTTTAAAATTAAATTAGTCACAATTATTATCATAAGAATTATTATTAGAATAAAATAAATATTAATACTACGTTTTTTTATATATATTTAGCTCTATGAGGTGATATTTGCTCTTATGTTTTCTTCAGTTGTAATGAACAATAATATTTAAATAGTACTTCCATAGAAAATATTTATATATTAACTATTTTAAATATATATATATATATATATATATATATATATATATATATATATATTTGAACCCTCATAAATAGTGTTACTTAAAAAACATGTTTAATTTAAAAAAGACTATATGATAAAAAAAATTGTCACAACATTCATCTTTAAGTTCCAAAATTAAAAGAATGACTTATCTAATTAACTTATTATATAATTAAGCCATTTGATCAGGGTGTTATAACAATGTATCTTTAAATTTCAAAATTAAAAAAAGGATGTATCTCATTAACTTATTATCTATCTTACATATTACGGACAATTCTCATTTTGATTGTCTGCACTTTATTAGTCAAAAAATACAACAGGACAAGAGCTGACTCACATAACACTTGTAGAGAACTTTGTTTAGCTCATCTAATACAATTGTAGGCTTAGCCTACCTGTAGAAAAATTAAAAAAAAAAAAAAGGAATTATGCAGTCGTACTTTAATCGGTTTCACTGATCATTCAAAAATAATATCCACAGGACAAATTATGACTAAACTAGTAAGCAAAGATCAAATGAGTTGAAAATGAAAAATTAAAATATTTATGTACATTAAACTTAATTTATTACAACTAAAAAATATTTAAAATTAAAGTGTTTTTGATGATATACAATAACATGTGCAGCGAATATGTGCTGTTGTGGTCCTATATAAACATTATGATGTGTGAAGGCAATTTTAAGTTCACTTTGACAACTAAATAAGCTTTTTTTGGGTGTTAATATATCATGATTCTAATGAATACTCTTGTTAGGATCCAATTTGTAAGAAGAAAGGCAAGAAAATGAATACAAAATGATCGTACATGAAAAATGTTCATGCTTAACATCATTTAATTAGTTCTGATAAGCAGGATAAATGACGACGTCGACCTTAAGCCGTGGAGGCAGAACTCCCACGTCGTATCCCTCCAACACACAAAGAAAAAGGTTACACAAATGACACAAAACAAAACAAAGAAACCATGAAAAGGGATTTTCTTTCCCTAGGTTGTTCCAATTAGCTTCGTCACCAACATTCGAACAAGTTGATATCAGCACGAAGCCTGAAATAAACTTCCCCTTCAAATGCATCCGTAGAGAGAGTGGCCACACCCCTGGTCATGAAGAAATCACCAGTCCCTCCGATCACCGAAATGTCCCTGGTTTTGTTCATCAAAGGGTCTGCACCTGCGAAGTTGATGCTACCCTTATGCTGCGTGGAGTTGAACACAAAGGAGAAGCCAAGCCAAGCCGTGAAAATCTCCTTCTTATCGTAAACGTAAAACCCTTGGGCACGTCCTACGGGTGGTGAGTGCAGATTGTTGTCCAAGGTGATAGGGTCATCGAACACAACCACGTCACCAAAATGGTTCTGCCCTGCTAGTATGGTCCTATTGCCCCATGCGGGTGTTCCCACAATGGCTGAAGTTGCATTCTTCGAGTTATGACCATTGTAAATTATGTCGTGGAAATAGAACACCAACTTCTTGCACGGCTCACGAACCCTTTTTTTTCTCCAATGGTTCGGAGAACCCGAAGATCCCACCGTCATCATTAGGAAGAAGAAGAAGAGAGCCAAAATGAACCTCGTGAGTTCCATTGTTGTTGATGCCTAAATTATGCAACTATTGGGTCACCAACTTGAAATTTATAAGCACCTCTAGAGTTAGAATTTAAACCACAAAGCAAAGTTACATTTAATTAAATATATCCGTGCGAAGACTTTCAAGTTTAACAGGGACAACCTGGGTAATTGAAGCAATGTTGTAGAAGGTTAGCAACTTATTATTATAATGCCTTCTATGTTTAGGTGAACCTTTTAACTGAATAACACTGCTTTCTGTTTTGGTGTGAGATTAATTCTCTGAAGAATAATCTTAGATGGCCTTCTTTTTGTCTATGTCTAGCATAGTTAGGCTTGGCTTTGAAGGAATTGCTATTGTGAGGCAAGAAGAAAATAACATTAAAAAAGTGCTTAATTTTTGGTTGCTTTGTGTCTACGACATGCGAAATCATTGGATCACAAGACGTTAAAGGGGTACAGAGGGACTGAACCTGACAAAGTACTAAAGGTGTTTCTGGTGCAACAAGAACTGAACTTGTTGCTGGTTGGTGCTGCGTCGAGCCACCCAGTAAACTCAGATTAATCTTTTTTTAGTTTTAATAAATGAAATGGTTTATGCTATTCTCTTATAGATTATCAAATGTTTAAGGATTTGGCTTTTTCTTTTGTACTTACAATTTAATAGATGTTACCTACAATGTTATATCTTCTTATAGGAAAGAAGATCGACTGAGTGATTTTTTTAAAGTCGAATATATATATAAAAGGGAACTCACAATTTTTTTTCAGCGCTTAAATTAATAAAAAGAAATTGAGAATTGACTAAGTACTCACTTTAATTATATATTTATTGATTTTTCTACTTAAATAAATATTCTAAAAAATATTTAAAATAAATAAAAAATATAGATTACTGAATATTTAATCATTCAATAATTAATCAATTATATATATATATATATATATATATATATATATATATATATTTGAGTTATAAGTGATGCACGTGATTTAAGTTGATTTTATGTTATTTTTAGCATATCTTCGTAAAGTTTTGATAATATACTTATTTTTTCTATACCATCCATTATACAATACTATAGCACGCTGATTATAGTCTTAACACATTAAAAATGTTATGTTATCAAACTCGGAAATAGTTTAAGCAATGCGATAGGGTGATAATGGTTAGAGACCTTACATTTAAATTATCATTAAATTATTATTTTATTATAAAATTTTATTTATATTTGTGATTATTTTAATATAATATTTTATTATGAAAAATAATTGTCAAATGGATGCAAATATAAGTGAGTGTGAAAAGGATATTTTCTTATTTTGATATTGATTTTTGGGGAACAGTGGTAGGAGACATTAGTGTTCGAAAATAAAGCTTCTCTTACATCCAACAGAAAAAGTTGGAGTGTGGATATAACTATGAAGTGTGACATTATGTAAAAATAAGCAGTTAAGCAACTTATAAAGTATTGTGTAAGTTTAATTTATTAATATACCAACTAATATTTAATGCTCTAAAATTTCCAATTAGAGAAAAGAGGTTACGTGGATGTTACGACTATTCTAAGTCTGAGTCTGAGTGGTTACTCCTACTATATATATATATATATATACAAGTGGACAGTGATCTGTGTTAAATCATTACATGTGGAGTTGTTGTGCCATATTAGGTAATTATTAAAAGATAAAAGTTAAATACTTCTCTGGTCTCTCATAAGCGTTCGGGTTTTGGACATGGATGGTCTTTGATGTTTTATTTACTTATTTATTATAGTTCTTAATAGCATTTTTATTTTTATTTTAGTTTCTATTAATATATATTAAGCAATGTTGTTGATAAGTAGAACGGGTATCTATGTTATATTTTATATCATACTTAACTTTTTTATATTAATATTTTATTTACTTATTTACTATAGTTCTTAATAAAATATTTTTTTTATTTTATTTCTATGAATATATATTAAGTAATGTCATATTTATACTGGCTAAGTAAAATTAGTACCTATATTATTTTTTCTATCATACTTAGTTTTTTTTCTCATTCAATTTTTATTTATATTTAGTTTGATTATTTTTAAACTCTAAATCCTAAAATTTCACATTGTTTTTACCATAGTTTGAGTAAAAATCTGTTGTCCATCACGATTCTAAAGTTTGGGGTTTCAAGGTGTCGATTGACCACAAATTCTGTTACTTGTAATAGTAATTGCTGTAACTGGAAAAAGCTACTAACTAAAGTCCAAATTCTGTTTTTGAATGTTTAAGTACTATAGATATGTTTAGATTTCCATTCCAAAGCATGAAACAACCATTCAGTCCAATGACACCACATTCCTGGTCCATGGATTGGCTTGGATGTGCTTTTCTATATGGTTCTGCAACCATTTGCAACAAAATTATATCTACCTTCACAAATAATATGGGCACTTTTAGTGTGATGCAAGCAAAACTATATATAGGACATTCTCTCTGGTATCATATTTTCTTCCATTTTTATTTCTTGTCATTCCTCCTGATATAACTAAATGTATACATTCTTTTAAATGCATTTAAAATCCACCTTACTCCTAATCCAAACCTTATTTTCGAAGTCTGGTTCTAAAGTTTAATGTTAGACTTAATTACTTCTCTTAATTCCTTGAATCAAATATTAATCAAAATAAGAAAAGAAAACAAGCAACTTCTTAGTGAAATAGCACTTAATGAAAATAAATACTACTTACAATTACAAGAGAAAAAACAGCAGATGCAAAAAATTAGGTCATATATTTAAAAGTCATTACAAAATCTTGAACATGAATTTTAGTTTTTTTTCCTGTTTCAGGAGAAGTTGAACTTCACGCTGGAAAAGTGAAATAATGATACCAAATATAGCATGACTTTCCTGCAAAACTATTTGTTGTATTGGTAGCACATTCGTTTCAACTCAATTTATGAAAGTGTGTCCCCACATCATTGGTTTTTATTCCACGAAGAATTTCTATCCCACATGTGTCAATATAAATCGTTGACTAATAAATTCGAGTAATCAAATTATTTAGGTTCAATTATTTGATGGTCTAGGATTTTCCGAGTCGATCAAATCCAAACTTGTACATCGATACAATAAAATCTCTGCGAAGAGTAACTTAGACATAATATCAATCTAAAACATTTGATCAAGATCAACATAAAAGGGACCCTTTAGTTTATTTAGCAGGGAGTTGTAGCATCACCAACACTCGTAGAACTTGATATCAACATGAAGTCGAAAATAAACTTCGCCTTCAAACGCATCGGTCATAATGGTGGCAATTCCTCTGTGCATGAAGAAATCGCCAGTGCCACCAGTCACTGAGATATCTCTGGTCTTCTGCATGATGGGGTCAGCACCAGCAAACGTTATGGTTCCCTGATGCTGAGTGCTATTAAGAACAAACGTGAATCCTAGCCACGAAGTGTAGGTGTTCTTGGTGTCATAGATGTAAAAGCCTTGAGCCCTTCCCACGGGCTTTGAGTGAAGGTTGTTGTCCAACGTTATGGGGTCATCGAAAACCGCTATGTTTCCAAAGTGGAACTTGCTCGCAAGTTTGGTTAAGTTAGCGCCTTCTGGGGCTGCCACTATTGCAGACGTTGCATTGCCTGCATTGTTTCCGTTGTAAATGATGTCGTGGAAGAAGAGGACCAAGTTTTTGCATGGTGTGTGTTGCTTCCTCTTCACGGCTGAACATGAAGCAAGAAGCATCAAGAAAATGATGAGGGAAACTTTGGCACCCATTATATAACAAGAAAAGTAAAAGAAGAGGGAGAGAAACACGCAAGAGTGTTCTTCAGCCAGGAATACTTTTGGTGACTTTGTGTGAGGTTCTTACATAGTTCTAGTGTCCTTTTATAAGGACTTCGTGATTTGAAAATTTCTTGAAAACAATTGGGAGGAAGTAGGAAGAAGTTTAATAAATGCAAAAGAGAAAACGGATATTAGTTTGTAGTTTTGTACACAGAGTATGTACATTTCCAAAGAATTATGCATCGGTAACTACAAGTAAGACTTTTTTGGCCATGTTAATGAACTTTAATTAAAAAATAAATAAGTATACTTAAACAAACAATTTTAATTAAAAAGCACATGTTAAAACTACTCAATGTTAATTAACCTAAGTCTAACAAATGAAATAGCATAACAATTTAACCAGTCTTACTGTTCCTTAACTTTTTGCCATTGCCCGCATATTAATTCTGATAATTGTGAGACTGGTCTTTTATTTTAAGAATAATAATTAAATGTAGAATATCTCCAATAGTGACTTTAAGATTTAAACTCTTATACTATTGTAAGTAGAGTTTGCTTAAAATTACAAATTGATTAAGCTGCACACATCTATCCACTGTTTGGTTGCATATATTAATACTAGAAAAATTATTTTATTTAGGTATTTATTCTAGATTAATAAAATAATATTTCAAGCGCAAATAAAAAAAATCAGCACCCTTATTTTCCTTTTTATCTGGTTCTGTTTTCATTGAGTGTATTTAAACAAGCTCACCCTCATAATATATCAGCCACAAATTTATTCAATTCAATATACTATAATATTATACAATAACAATGCTCAAAAGAAATACAGAATAAAACAAGTAAACTTACTCCACCTCTTTATTCCTCAATGCCCATTTACATTCATCTGGAACTTCCGATGCTGATGGCTGAAAAGGACTACAGAAAGTTGTATCTGTTAAGTCCATTGCATTATTAACAACTTATATGCCGTGTTTAGGGAGTTTGTTTTTAAGTGTTTTAAGATTTGAAGTTGAAGTATTCAATATTTATATTGGTATTTGATTTTAGAAAGTATTTTTTGAAAAAGTTAATATTCTAATAAATGTTTGTTAATAAAACATTCTTTTCATATGAGGAGATAGAAATCTTCTTGAAAAGGTAATGAAGTTTCAACCACGGATTTTAATTTTTCAAAATATGTTAAGCACTCTATTTTTAGTGGAGAAATATGGCAAAGACTCTTACGAGAGGAGAAATATAAACAAAAATAATACTCCATATATTATTATCATTATATTTTCTGTTTATTCTCTCTATCCGTCATATTATTCAATTTTTTTCACCGTTCTCTCTCCTGGTTATCAATATTGTTGAATCTATTCTAAGAATGAACAAAAATATTTTATATATCAAATATCACCAATTATGACTGTACTCATTAAATATTTATCCGACTTCATACATTTTACCAACTTTTTTTGTAAACGATATTAGCAATATATTTTTTGAACTTAAAATTTCATACAAATTTTGTAAATCCAAGCCACTAAGACAACTTGAACGCGTTATATATATTGGTAATGATTATACTATATCTTCCTACGATTTTTTATTACCTTAAAAATAGTATATTTACCATGTTAAAATTTAAAAAATATATTAATTATATAAAAAGTCGAAAAATTAAAAGAAATAAAATATATTCATTAGTTCTTTTTTATTTCCATGTTGGGAAGTGTTAGGTGGTGTTAGGTAAATCTTGAATTTAGTGGCGAAAGTGAAATCCTTAGGACAAGGGTTGGTGAATTGTACTGGGTGATCCCTGTTCAGCGTTGCAAATTCCACATGTGCACGGCACCACCACCACCACGTAACACTGCTCATTGGGACCCGTTTTTAAATCATTTTTTTCTTCATTTGGCTTCATCTACCTCCCATTATATGCTAACGCAATCTGCACAATGGGATAAGTAGGTGCCAACTTGTTACTTCTATTATTACACTTAATTAATAATGTCCCTAGAAATAATTGGCTTTGTTTTGGGATCTGTTAGGTTAATTTATTTTTAAATTCAATGATTTTCATGAGACTTTTGTAAATGTATATTTATTTTTAATGGTAGCATTAAATAAGCACTAAATGTTGTGATTGTGGTCCTCTTAGTCACAGATTTTATTAAAAAGGAACGGCGTTAATGAAAAATTAAACACGCTCTAAGCCGTTTGTTTCAAATTAATGCAATTAAACTGAAATAAAATCTTCATATTGCTTATATTAATGAGTCCAAATACTATAAAATCGTGGATTACATAAAATATTTTTCTTTATCAACTTAATAACTTATCTTTTAACAAGCTATTTTTTTCTTATTTTTAATTTTACTCTTTAACATCAATTATTAATTGATGATAAAAAGGAATTTTGAACAAACTTGTTAAAATTCAAGAATACACACACATGTCTTTCAATGACTAGATTATTTGCATAAATCGGAATAATAAAAGCCTTCTATTTTTAGGGCAATCTGGGTCAGTCGGTGAAGAATAAATAAAAGTAAAATACAAATAAATTTAGACTTTAGTTTCTATATACAAATACATGTAGACTTTAGTTTTTATATGCAAATACAGTAAGAAATATTATACTAGCAATTATAATAAGATAACTGTTATAAAGATGAACAAACTCTTGTAATGAAAAAAGATTAAAGAAATTAAGCTTCCAATTTTCGTATGTAGAAGTTACTTTTTTCTTAGGACCCTTCTAGTAAAAAAAATAAAATTAAAGGCTCTTCATTGACAGTTAACGTTGAAGAGAATTGGAAGAAGGAGAAAGGAATATCTTAATGAGTTAGTTTTTTTTTTTTAATATTAAGGATAACAAAATTAATTACGAAATAATTTTATTCTATCAAATTAAGAGCATAGATCAATTGGGTTTTAAAAGCTCACACTCCCCTAATTTAAACCGTAAGGAGTCATCCAGTGAAACTTAAACAAAATGTGAAAAAGTGTGTTTTTACCAAAAATTTCAAAACATTATATATATGTATGAGTTTTTTTAATGTATTATTTTCACGAAGTCGTTGTTCAAAGAACATTTTTCTTTTTTCAATAAATTAAATGAAGTGGTTGACCTAAATGGTTGACATTCTTGAAATAATATCAGTGGCCTTGGTGACCAATAAAAAGTGATTTATAGGTATTAACAATAAATTAATGGTTGAATTAATTAACGATAGTCTTAATCTAATGATGTAAACTGACAATTTCATTCGGAATGTGTGGTTGGAATAGAAAAGAAGACTAAGATCTTTCGTAGCAGTTATTATTATTATTATTAAGATGTAACAAATAACCTCTGTTATCATTATATAGCGTTATAAACTATAGACTATAAATTGTTATTACAGAAGAAAATATTTAGTGTACATTAAAGTTTCAACTCATTTTTTTTTTTTTATAAATATAGTTGATATAATAAAGTATCTATTAACTTTGTCAATTATTAATATATATTGAAAAACTTCACTGACTAATCTTAATAAAGTTTCTCTTTTTTAACCACAATTTTTCCAACCATGAAAATCAAGAGCCCAATCTAATCTTATTTATGTGTATTTGAAAGTAACTCCAAATTAAGTAGAGCTTCTTCTTCACCTTCATTGTTTGACACGATATTTAAGAATGACAAAGGGCGAAGGGGATTCGTGGTAACTTTCTCTGAGCTTTTCTATTTTTTTTAATTGATTTTAGGGTTTAAAATATAAAATTAATTTTTTACACGGAGATTTATTGTATAAAGTTGAATAGCATGCTAAAATCTATCTTATTGTACATGTATGAATAACATAATAATGGACTTTATTAGGAAATCTAAGAGGTATTATAAATAAAGTAAATATGTTTATATTTTAATTTTTTTAAACAAATAGGTGAGTTATAAATTTTAAAGTAGGTGTAAATCACTTTCAAAAACTTAACTTTACAATTTTTCTTTATCATACTAAGTAACTGTTTTAATATTTTATATCGCGTCTGGATTTATTTTTTTCATATTTAACATTGCAATTTTATGAGGATTTGTGAAAATTAAACATCTAGATTTTTTTTTCTAATTTTCAGTAATTATTTTATATGTTATGTTTTCGCTGTATTAAACATTACTAGAAAAGTATGACTTAAATTTACACTATTATTATTAAGAACAAATCAATTTTTAATATTTTGATTCGTGATTAAAAAAATCAAACAGTTAAACTGTTAAAACTATCACATACTATTCCAAATGATATCGAATTTATTATTCTGGTAAATTTTATTTTTCATCATACTATTTCTTTATTTTTAGAATAAAGAAAGAAAAGGTACAAGCATAACCGGACAGGGCACTAGGTTTCTCACTAAGGTCAACAGAACAAGGCCCAATTTTGAAAAGCCTCAGGACTTTTTTTTTTCTTTACATTGAAAATGTGTATAAACAGAACACATATACTAAAACAAATAAAATACGTCTTTCTTGTCTATATATTGGATGCAGACTAATTTGTTTTGTGGTATTGTAATTACCTCAATAAGCGCTTACAATATAAAGATTAATTACACTGTTTAACCACACATAGTGCTTAACCACTGAGTCTGATACAAAAAAAGAAACACAATGAAAATATGCAATAAACGCTTCATTGGGCCCAACATTCACAATGTATGGTAACTCTGAAGTTTTGTTTTTAGTATTGTTTGATTAAGAAATGTTACCACCTAATCATCCAGTGACAATATGTGGATCAATTAGTATTTGACACGAAACATCCTAAAATGTGTTGTCTCAAAACTTTGATGTTAAAAGTGACAACATAGATGATAAAGATTTTAGGCCGTGACAATGATAGTATAGACAACAAAAATGTGACACAGTAATGGAGAAGCAATACTCCTTGCTTCTATCGTTTACAGCGACTGATATCAACAGCAAAGTGAGTGACTATTGAGGGGAGATAGAGAAAACATGTGAAACATCTCCCTTTTTTGGATTCCCTTCAATAATTGATAGTGTTTGTTCGTCCAGATCGATAAGGGCAGTACAAAGGGTGTGAAGTAATGGACCTGAGAATAGGGGAAAGAAAAAGTGATCATGCAGAGTAAACGGACTTTGAATGGATTCAGATATAAGATGTCTTCCATTTACCTGTCATGTAGATAGGGTAGTTTTTGTCATCCGTATCTCCTAGAAGTGACAGGAAATCCCCTTTCGACTTTTTTGTCAAAACAGATGCTCTTTTCTGCCTGCTGATTGAATTCTCATCATGTACCTTTGAATGAAATCCAAATGATGTTTTAGTCAGAAATACACATGTTTCACTCATGGATTTGTTTACGATATCTTGACATGCAATTTCCTCAGTAGTTCAATTCTTTTATTGGTGAAGTGAATTGAGACACTTCCAAGCAGCAAAACATGCCCATGTGATTTGTTATGCAGAGGTCTGGATCAAAGAAATGCAAAACTGGATTTTGAATCACTTGCCTGATTAATAGGATGGTGGAGGTACATGTTTGCATGGAAGAAAGGTATTTCCCCCACCTCATGAACTGAAATTCGCTTCCTAGATGCAGTTTCAACATTAACAATCCTGCGGGTCTTTGTTTCTATCAGGTTATAAGAATGCCCCACAGAAACTTCTGACGATTGGATCCTCTGATGAAATAACGACACAAGAAGAAAACCTTAAACTTATGAACTCACTAATATGGGAAGGAAAAGGATGAAAATTCTAACACTCAGTGCATCATCTATGCTTGCAGCTTCAAGAAGGTTTCGAGAAATGAAGTTACGCCCAATACCACCAGCCACAATTTCATCTTCAGCAGGGGGTACAGAATTCAGAGTAAATGCCTGCGAATAGTAAAGCCAGTTTTTCACTTGCATATCATTTTTTTTCTTAGACATTGCCTGGCATAAGACCATGCTTGAATTGATAGAACTAGATGAGATCAAATGAAATGAAATTCAATCAAATTAAGCGTTCATTTAATATGTTGTGAAGGAATAGAGCAAATTCTCCATTCCATTTTATTCCTCCTAAACTTGGAGAGAGAATGAAGGTAAACAATAGAATGAAATAGAACAGGTTTTACTTGTTCCTATTACTATGTTCCACCTAATTTTGCTAGTTCCAACATGATACTATTTTATTTCATTCTCCTTCGTATCATTCCCTACCATCAATCCATTAGACAGAATGTCTGAGAATTATAGTTTTAATAACATGGTAAATCCTTAAATTCATTATATTACATATTTTAAATTGAGAAGTTTAAATAAAGAACATAATTTATTAGAAACAGTGAATAAGAATTCTCTTCATTGAACTCATGCATAGATAGTTGGTGAATTAGGAAATTTTACCAGTCCATGGCTATTGAACCCAAATGCACAGCTTGGTAGCTCCCCAGCATAAGTATAACCAACAAAGAAGTGTCCATCCGGCAAGATTCCTTTGATTAAGTACCTGCACTTGTAATTCCACGCAAAAAAAAAAACACTCACAAAGCCGTTTTAATTATTCGAATTCTGAAGCCAGGACAAGACATAAATGAATCTCTAAGCTTACGTGTGCCCGACAAGAGCAACATTTGCATCCTCATTGTGCGCAGCAATAGCCATAGATTCACCGACAACAGCAACATCGGAGCAATCATCCGAGGTATCCACGCTGGCACTTTTTGCCTCTTCTTTTGGAATAAACGCCAGAATCTCCTTCCTGAAGTTGATAAGTAAAATCTGCTCATACACACACAATACACAAAATATTAATGTTACAAGCTCATAGTTATGTTGCAGCATTTAATTATTTATGTATAATATATGGTTTTGCAATTACATCAAGAAGTGGCACACAGCTTCCTGCTGCAGTCCCCAAGAGTTCGTCCCAATGGCTTGGGAATTTGGTTTTGTTGGAATGAAAAAGTGCTTTGAGAAGTGATTCTGAATGAGGGGTGTGGGCAAGAGCAAAGGGTCGGAGATGGTTCTGTAGAATGAGATCTCTGGCCACTCTACTCCTTATGAGTTCGGAGAATCTTTGGCCAATTAAGAGACCCATTTCGAAAGCATCTTTGCATGGTCCAACTTCCAATATCTCAAGCCTCTCCCTATCCACACTGCAGCTTCCCATTTCGCTGTGGCTGCTATGTTAGGATCAGAAAAATATTCACTTTATTATGTCCAACCCTTATCCTTATTATTGCTTGAAAAATATTAAAAGACAAAAAATAATTAAGAAGGAGTAATCAGTAGTAGTAAATTAATTATGTCTTCCTTCACAAACATAAATCAAGTTAAAAGATGATAATTTAACTTTGTGGTTGATTTCGCCCCCCAACTTGACGAAGACGTACTTTTTAAAAAACAATTATATTAAATATTTGAACTTTTTATTGTATAATTTTTTTATGAATTTAATATTTTTAAAAATTAAAATATACTCTTGTTAGTTTATTTTATAAATTTAATTTCTGTAATGCTAGTAAAAATTAATATTCAATAAAATTTAGATTGTATATATAGTTTAACTATTTAAATTAATTTTATAAAATACAAAATACATTTTTCTCTCTTTTAATTTTTGCTGAGCAATCCACCAACTAATCTAGAAAAAGATAAACCAAATTTTTCAATCCATTGTTGATCCAGCGTCAAATATTAAAGTCACATGCGTTTAAAGATAAAAAATTGTGATATAATTTTATATTAACTTTCTCTTTCTTTTCTTTCCATTTCAACACAAATATCATTTATCTATAAATCAAACAAACTTATTTATTCTATTCATTTTTTTATTTATTTTGTCCATCCTTTCCAATACATCTTTTAGGATATTGAAAACGGAATCTTTTTTTACCTTATGTAGACCAAATTAAAATATCATTGTATTGTGTGTATTATTAGATGACAGTACAAATATTTTAATACTAAATAATACTTTTTATATGATAAAATTAAAAATAAATATAAATTGGATGTTGAAAATTATCAAGAATATTTTACTCAATATTATAATATTTATATTTATAAAAGTTTAAATTAAATGAAAAATCAATATTTTTTGAAAAAAATTAAAAATAAATTTAACATATTTTATTCTTCATTTGTTATAAAACTTTATGTCTTCAAAAATTCTAAATCATTTTCATTTTTTCGTTATAAAAATAGGTAGAGGTCATCTAGTAAAAATCTTAATATCTGTAACTTTCTTACTCTCCTACAAGCGAATATTTTTCCTTTTCTCTTTTTTGAGTATTTGCCAGATTTTTTTTTTTACTTCACGTGTTTGATCAATTAAGATTAGAAAAAATTTATTAGATCAAACTAGTGATGATATTATGATTTTCAAATATGTCAAAGTTGTTTGAAATTTTTAGTTTTGTCTGAAATCCATGTGATTCTATACAAATTTTGAAAGTTAACCTTTTTTATACAACAAGTTACCATCCAGGAAAAGAAGTTAACTTAAACTTTTGATATATTTGTCGTTAGAATTTTTTAATTTTCTTTCAGTTGAATTAGGTTTGTTATAGCTACTAATATTATTTTAGATAAATATGGGAATAAAATCGAAACTTTTGAAATATATAATTAGACAGTGTATTATGTGCTTAAAAGCTAAGCCAACAGGTTTGAATAAGGAAAATTGTTTTTGAACTTGTTATTATTTGTCATCACTACATATTTTACTTAAGTATCAATCAAATCATTAGACATAGACAATCAAACAGTGACATTTATTATTGAAAAAAAAAATCATTACTCAAGTGACAATGTTTTGTTCAAATTAAGATTCATAGCTTAAGTTAATTATCTATTATCAAAATTTTTCCTTAAGATCTCTCATCGCTCATGTGAATATAATTAGTAGTTTTGAATGTTTTGTTACAATAGAACTTGAAGAATGAGTAATGTCACTTAAACAATAGTTTAAGCGCATAAGTAATAAAAATTGGTGTTAATTCTCTTTTCACTATAACTTGGTCACTCACATGTTCATTTGAACACTCAAGCAAGGAAGGAATTGAATCAATTATCTTTCTATCATAGACATATCATTCAAGTGTTGAGATAACATTCAAGTGATATATTTTATGGCTCAAACATTAATTCACTACTTTAATTATATGATTTAATATAGAAAAAAGAAAAAACATATAGTTAGGATAATAGTTTAATTGAGTTGTGGTTTGTGATTTTAGTAAAAAAAAGAGAATATTTTAGTTTCACCAATGTAAAAATTACATAGTAAAAATTTAAAGAAAGTTCTTACTCTTTTTTAATATATTTTGTGGTAAGAACTATCTTAACTCATGGAGTTAAAGTCTGTAAATCAAAAAAGGTTTGAAATGAGTGAAATCTTCGTATTTAATACTATATACTTAATATAAGTATTATAGATATGGATGACATCAAATGATAATAAATTATATCAAATGACTTTGATATATAAAAAAAAAGTAATTATGTGATAAGTGTTATTTATGATTTATAATGTAGAATATCATCATAATCATCAATGTAATTATTTTGTGTGATGTTTTATGACAACTTATGATAAATGGTGTTAGTGGATGAACACCTTTTACTCAAACTTAAAATATTTAATCTCATCTTTTTAAAATATAACTGTAAATAAATTTATTATTTTAATTAAAATATACCTAATTAAGTTTATTTAGTATTAACTATAATTATTGATTAATTTTAGATTTTTACTACAGTAGATAGTCTAAATTTGTTACAGCTGATGGTCTTTTTAAGAGTCTGCTGCATTAATTTATTATTATTAATTTGGATGGATATCCAATTTTGAAGTGAGGAGCTATAGGATAAGAAGTCTAATCAATAGTGCTCAAGGTATTTAATTGCTTTGAAGTAGCATTGTCTGCCTATAATGATCGAGCTGAAATACGGTCCACAAAGTTGGTTATTTTCTTAATTTTCTCTTTGTGGAGGAAGACTCGAACAAAAGAACCTTAGCTACCTGACATATCTAACAATTGAAAATCCATGTTGATGCACTGAGTGCCACTTAATTTTTCCTTCAAATTAACTATTATTGGTTGAACATGGATCGTTTGTGTTGATCAAAGCATCTTGATTGACATGCAAGAAGACTCCATGTCCTAAAACTAAATCCAAAGTTACACTTGGATACCATATCAAGGTGTATTTTACATCAATCTGTTTCGCACTACCAAAGAAAAGAAAACAGTGATAATCTTATTATTGTCACATCAATTAGACAAGCTTCTAGCATGTAGAAATACATTACATCCATCTGCATTTTCCCTCTTCCTTAGCCTTTTTTTTGTGCGTATTCTCTTCGTAGCTCTTATATATTAAGGATCACAAAAGCAATTAGAACCCTTGCTTTGACCAGCTACTATGTTAGGAGGGGTCCCTTCATAGCTCTTATATTTTAAGGATCACAAAAGCAATTAGAACCCTTGCTTTGACTAGCTACTATTTTATGAGGGGAAGACAGATTCGAAGGCAAGGTCACATGAAATTTATTTATTTCAATATCTTACATAAATTTGTACTGGGGAAGGCTTTTAATGATTATTGCAAACTATTGGCTTCACTAAGTCTCTTAACATTTCCAAAGGGGTTGGAAACACCTAGGTCCCACAGAATAAAGGAACATTAAACTTTAGGGCAAATCAAATATATTTGCATTTTAACAAAAGGCAATTTCCATTGTCAAGTCTCAAGTACCATATGTAAAATTTATACTTGCACATTAATTAATCAGTTAATCACTGGCCCTTTAAGTGATTGGCACATGGAAAATTGATATATTTTATGAGTAAATTGCTCTTAATGACAAACAACTTTAGCCATTGTGTAGGTTAAAGATGGGGCAATCATCAATATAAACAAGACACTAAAAAGGGCTGTTAGATTCTATAGAAATGGGTAAGAAAGCTGCAATATAGACTTTGTATATCTAATTCCAACATTAACTGCAATAGCATCCTTCCATGTTAGGGATATAAACTTTGTATATCCAATGCCAACATTAACTGGAATACCATCCTTCCATGTTAGGGATTGCCATTCACCGAATAATGATACACTTGCTGCATACTAATCTTAACAAAACCCTTAAATTTAGGATATCAACATCATAAGACGATTCCTCCATGAGAAAAAGCAAAGCAATACAAAATTAGATGTGATATAATACTAGCATGGTAAACCTATTAAAATTATTTTAGTATATTTGTTAAAGAAAATATATTCAGAGAAAAATATTTCAAGTTACATTATTTAAAAACAATTATTTGCAAATATCACATCAAATTCATGAAAACATAAAGATTACCTCTTTCAGCTAAAGATTATGAAGTTCTTCTAAACCCAATAATATTTTTCGAAACTCTTAACAAACGGAATATTTTCCATCATTACATAAACACTTTAATAAAAAAAATTCATAACGTGGACAATTGTATTACAAATTAGTTTTACCACCTTCTCCAAGTAATGGGTTGCAGATTGTGTTAATATACTTCTTCAGTTTTCCACACACTCAATAACATACATAGAACTAAACTTCCTCAACAACAATCATTAATATTAATAACAATGGCAAATCATATCGATAAAAGTACTTAATAAAAATTCAACACAGGCTCCTTGATTCTAACAGTCCCCAAGTTTGTAATTACAAGAAATAACCAAGATATATCCCTTCATATATTATTTGGTGGCCTTGCTTGATAATCCCAAAAAACTATTTGCTACCGTGATGAAATTAAAATATTGATCAGAAAAATATAAATTACACAACTCAAATTTTACCTTTCAAGGTCATACTCAGAATACATCCTTACTATAAATTTATTTTATTCCATTTTTCATTGTGGACAAGAAGCTTGCCCCTTATGATGGTATTATCAAATGTTTCTGTGAAGTTTTGATCCAAAACTCAATGGTATGAACTCAGTAAAAATACATTTATGATTACAAGACACCTTATTTTCTGAATCTACATATAATACAAACACAAAGTACAATCCCTCACATACCAAAAATCACGAGAAACAAATATACAGGGATATGTTTGTAATTGAACAACTTTGTGGCAGACTTCGCGTCTAGGAACTTGTTGCTGAAAAAGAGCACCTCCCAAGACGAGGTAGACTCTGTACTTCTATATAGTATGGGCTTGAGTTAACATGTCACTCATGTGTGGCCTCACTTACTACTTGGAACTTGAAGAACTCCAGTTGAAAAAAGCAGTTTAACCTGATTCCAAAACCCTTGTCGCAATGCACTCAACAAGAAAAAGAAGACTGTCAAACTGCAAACCTTAATCTATCCCTAATTGGAAATCTGATACCAATGAACCTCTTACAGTCCCTTTTCAGCAACTCAACAAACATAAAGCACATTATAAGCAAAAATTGCCAAACATCCCGCATGTCAAACTTGTAAAAAATAGAAAAGCAATCAAGTTAAGAAAAAAGTACACATGTTCAATATATGTTCAAGATAGTACAGATACAGTGTATAATACTGGGGTCTTACATAGAAAGGAAAAGGGAGCTCCCTTCAGTCCAAGTACAGGAAACTTAAGAATCAATTTGTCTCCCGCATCATTCACTCATTTGATGAGCATCTTTCAGAATCACTCAGCATTTGGATGAATGAGTCGGCAGCTAATTGAATCTTATTGCCACCTATGAGTGGACTGAAGAAAGCTCTCTTACCAACATTTGTTAAGGCTCAGTCTTTTGCGTCCCTCTACAGTTTAGCTTAGTTATAAAGCAAGGATACAGATCTGCATGACCCTGAACATAAAGTAGAAGAAACTCGTATCAAACATAAGCACACAAGATAAGTTACTGTTATGCTGGGTATGAGAACGAAAGATAAAGCAAGAAAACCATCTTACAAAGAATCATGTTATACCCCAGAACGATGGCTTGACCATCCAACATCTCGCAGACTGGCCACAAGAACCATGACACCCTAACCTTAGGGAGCAACTCACAGAATCTAAGAAGAAGTGAAGGGCTTTTTATAAGCTAGGAGAGGGGAGGGTTCTGAATTTAGCTCCTGACAGTTTGTAAAATAAAATATATATGAATCAAGTAAACAAGAAAATAATTCATTCATTTCATTATTTTATTTGTGTAAATCATGAAATTAGATGTAAATTGTAAATTAAGTAATGGAGGGAAATATTAAGAGCTACAGGAAAAAAAAAAAGTTAAATCCATTCTTTATTTTATTGGAAAATTATGCATACTCTACTTTAATATAACAGCAGGAATAATAATGGTTCCTGTCTTGAAAAGAAAAAACACAAACAACCACTTGAATCTGTAGTGAGTATGGAATAACTTTAAAAATGGAGAAGAAGAGTTTTCTTTATAAGAATGGTGAAATTTTACATTAATTTTATGAGAATATATTTCAAAAGGAATTATTAAAATATGTAGGTTGTGCTTGAATACTAGGATTTTTCTTTAGAAGTTGTCACCTTCAAATAAAATTTCAATGATAATTAAAATAAAAAAATGAAGTTATTAGGAACTATTATGATATTAATATAAAAATAATATATAAAAATTGTGTATAAGTGTGACAAGTTTTATTTGATATTTTGCACTGAAGTTAGTTTTAGTTTTTTTTTTCAATTTATTAATTTACATAAAATAAAAATTTGTGATTTAAAAGTAAAAGTTGTGTAAAAACTGATGAAAATTTATTACTATTTATTAGATAAATAGTAATTAGTATACTAAATGGTATCATGAGTTTTTCTAAAAAATAATGTGTAAAATTTGTTAGTAATGTGTTTTGTTTATTTAACTCATATTTAATATTATATTTGAATAATTGATTTGTTTATAATAAAATAGTAAGTGATGTGAGTTAATAAGTAAATATAATAATATAATTTGGTGGATGTTTATTAATATGAATTAAAATTATTGTACTTAATTACACTTACACCACATTTCCATCTTAACAAAAAAAATTACCTAATTTATTGAATATCTGATCGTTTTTCATCAGTATACAATGCACTATCATGCATATGTTATAGCCACACTACATTGGGAGGGGTCTTAAATCCAAGTAAATATAACAAAATCGAAAACAATACTAATGATAATATATACCTATACAATTCTAAATATTTCTACCCAACATAACCTACAAAGATAATAACTAAGAAGACAGAAAAAGATGCACAATATCTCCCAGTTTCTTCACTAATGTAACCCAAATCTATCTTTACATTTATGTTTTTCAATTAATCTATGGATCCTACTGGTTGTATTTACAAATTTCATTAACCACAGTTAGAAAAAATAACTACTTTTTAAAACAATTCAAATCATTATTATCATATTTAACTAAAGAAACACATAATCTTTACAGATTTAATAACAATATTTTACTTAATATCTTGAAACCAACCAAATGGATTGTATTATTACAACCATTTTATTAATATTAACTCATTTTATTTTCTATTTTATTCAAAACAATTTAAATAAATCAGACATTAACAATTAATCTATATTTTTATGAAATTAATCTAGTTTTTTTCCATATTATCACACACTAATTACTTCTTATAAATTAATATAAACATTTTTTTTAAATTAGTCAAATAATCTATAAAATTATTTGTTAAATTATTTATTTTTTATACACAAATTTTTGTATTTTTAAACAATAAATTTTTATTTTATACAAATTAAATAAATATAAACATAATTAAATTAAAGTCATTATATTCCTGATAATTTCTATTAGAAAAAATATATCAACTGATTAAATTGAATACTCAATACATATGACATCTTTAATTTATTTCTTACAATAAAAGTTGTTTTTGGTCCCAGTGAATTTTCTTTTATTAATTTCATTAAAGTAAAAATGATGACTTCAAAGAAAGTGATTTGTTTGTATAATTTTTTTTCAAATATCTACCCATTCTCATAAGTTAAGTGCAAAATTGCACGTTCCTATCAAGAAAATCTCGGTACAATGAAAGATTCTTACAAGAGTATAGAGTATATTTTCATATGAAGGGAGGATGAGTGACATCTTTGCAGTATGATGCTTGGGATAAAATATTCAAATATGCTTATTGTAATATTCTTAAGAATTTATATGTGATTAATATTAATATAAATTATTTATGAAAGTAACAACTTCAACTAAGAATTACTAATTTGCTGATGACATATATCATGTTTTCTCTTAATTTTGGTAACTGGACGGTTTAAGTGAAGAAATATTAAATCTCAAAATGAACTCTTCTTATCATACAAATATGATGTCTAATTCAAAATTATTGTCATTACATCATTCAATATGTTGAGTGAATGATATCTTGACATGACTATGACAGCTGACTGTATATATATTTTATAAAAATACCTCAATAATAAAATAATTGAAAAAATCATAATTTATAAAGGAGGATAAATTATACATTCAGACTTGAGAATTATTCAAATACATAATATATTAAATGGTTTGACAATTGATAATTATTTAGAAAATAAAGTTTTTTTGCTTTATTAATGTACACATAGATGCTAAATTAAACCATTAAACTCCTGATGTTTGAGTTTTTTGAACACTTGTATTGCTATTGGATTATGTGTAGTAGTAGAAAGAGAAGAGTAGGTTAGAGCAGACATAGTGTGGTGTAATAACATCACATCAAGGATGAGTGGCTACAGAAAAGGGTCTTGTCAAAGGAGAAAAAGCTGTGTAGCAAATGTGGAAGAGATATGGGTGTCTCTTGCATGCATCTCACTCCCATTTCCCTCTTCATTACCCTTTCATTTCAATTTGTCCCATCATACCTTTTTCACATTACCTCCTCACCTGTCCATCCATCACCTATTCTACTACCCACCTTCAATTCAATTACTCACTCTATTTCCTTCTTTAACCTTTTTTTTTGGAACTTGTTTCTGTCACCCCTTCCAATACAAATCCATCTCAATTTATCTTTAAATACAGTTGCGTCATTCTTTTATCATCACCTCTGTTACCACCTTACTTGATTAAAAGTAATATTTGTTGTGGAGTATTTATACCTAATAACCATATAAATTGTTAACCTTACTTGGAAACCAGTTAATGATATCTAATAGTGAAGATAATGTTATCCAATAACCTTATCAACTTATACATATTTTGTCAGTGATTAAAAATGAAAGATATTCTTTTAAAATATAAATTCTTAACCTTTATTATCTTAACCTAAAATAAACACTCTCCTACAAGTTTTAAAATTGATTAGATTTGTATATAAAAGTAAAGAAAAAAAGGTTAAACATAAGACAGCAGAGATCACGTGATCAGGTGTAGAAAGTATGGTGAGAAAGGAAGTGAGTATATTATTAGAAAGAGAAAGGAAGAGAAATGTGGAGGAAGTACAGAGACTAGATAGGTACTGAGCTAGGAGGTCACTTCATGGGACAACGCCATATGATATAATGTGTTCAGTCACATTGCTCCATTCAAACTTCAAATTTAAATTAAAAAAATCAATCCACCAAAATTTGAAAAATTGAAACTTTTTGGAACGTTGAATTTTATTTTAAATGCATTCACTGTAATGTTATTTTTCAAAACTTGTACTTTTTAAAAATTAAAATAATAATATTTAAGAATTGGAAAATACAGTTTATTGTTATCATTAAAATTCCTTTTTAAAGTATAATGATAATTATCAAAATATAATAACATAAAAAAATAACTTACAAAAAATTATTAACAATAGTGAGTTTTTTTATTTATTAACAACATCCTCCTAATTTTAATCAAGTTAAGTTTTCATTTTTCTTTTATGAATGATTTTTTTTTTTTTCCTTTAATATGCACAAGCCGTACATTTTAATTATTTTAATTCGTTAAAAAGTATATGGATGCTTGTAGTTGTAATTTTAACAATCAATACTTGAATCAATGATATTACTTGTTTGTTCAAGCAATACTAAGAGAGAAAAGTTCAACAGATTATCTATTTGGAGAGTTACTCAAACAACATTAATTAGCTTAACTAATATGGATACTCACTTAAATAATAGTTTCACATCTTAAGTGATTGAGCTTTTCTGTATTTAATAAAAACAAGTTGATAAACATCTTAAGTGATGAGTTTTTCTATTTTCAATAAAAACAAGTTGATAAACTGAGGCACACCTGCTTATTATTATGACATGATATATTAATTATGTGTGTTTATATAAATACCTAACACTCAAGTTATTATCATTTTAAATAAGAGTGAAAAAATGGTCTAGTCTTCCTTCTTTTAGCAAGTAGGGTGAATTCATATATTAAATCATGTAAATATTTTCTATTAGTAAATTTATTAATGCAAGATTGAAGGCTTATTAAATTACAAATGAATGTAAGTTTGAAGACTTCTTAAATTATAATTTGTGTGTATGAGTTATATTTGATCATTGTGATTGGTTGCTTGATGATTTAATTTTGATTAATTATAATTTTCAAGATTTCAATATCTACTTTCTTTTTATTTTCTCCTACAATTCAATATTTATTACAAGTCGGAGTGTAAATAGTTGTCTATGTCTTTTGGGTGATTGATGTACAAACTATTTAAAAATTATCTTATTCATAACTTGAGATGCATTGTTATTTTGGGATTAAAGTTATGTATAATGAGATATTGGATTACTTATAATGAGGGATGAGATATGTAAATTAATCTCTCTATAAGTTTATAAAAGAGGTTTAGCAGAGTTATATTTCATATTATTTAAGTTTTCAAATTATACAATATGAATTGCATTTATGAGATAAGAAAAAAAAAAGAAATACCAAGGATTGTATTTTATTATCAATTAATTAATTATTGTGATTAAGTTAGCATTTTAAATTTTACAATAATTTATTAAGAAAAAAAAATCGCAATACAATATAAAATTTTTAAGGCTTTCAAGTCTACACTACTTGTAAAATTTTTAAGGCTTCCAAGTCTACACTACTTGTGAAACTTTTATACAACCAAACCTTTTTTATAACTCTAGACAAAATCTCAGCACAACACTTTCTAGAATTTTATTACAAGAGCTTATTAACCACTTTGGTTAAAAAAAAAAAAAAAACAGGATCATCTAAAAAGTAAGAAGCTAAGTTTTACTATTCTGATAATTTTATTCGGTTACAATAACTTTTAACCAACTAAAGTAAAGCCACGTGGCGTTTGAAAGAATTCTAACCAGGTAAAATGATAAATTAAAATTAGACGACGTATTTTATTTAGTGACATTTGTTTTACTACAACGAGCGTTTGTAATTTTCATTTTGTAAACTGATACAGTAGGAGCGTCAAAATCCTCTTGCACAACGTAGCCGAAAATTTGACAAGTAAAAAACCGTACAATGGCTGATTATAAATGTTTGCAGTTTGAGGATTTGTTTTTTCCTATTAAAAAGTCGTTTTTTGAATTAAATATTAAAATTACAAGTAGCTTAGTTGAATTTGATTTTTGATTTAATATAAAATTTAAATCGAATCAATATTTGTAATTTGGTTTGATCTAATTCTATAGTTTTTTATATAAAATTGTTAAAATAATTTATAATAAAAAAAGCTTGTTAAACTAATTTTCGTGTAGTAATTATCATAATCGTATTTTTAAGTTTTTATTGTATTCATAAATAAATTAGATAATTTCACAATTAAAAATGATAATATAAATTTGTTATAATGTTTTGTAAACATGACATAAATATATTACAAATGCAATACAGTAAAATAACTCCTAAAATGTTACACCTATATGTGTTTACCGATTACTAATTAATTAAAAAATATATATTTTATACAAGCTATTTAGATTAATTTTGTTTAATTTTTTCAAAAACATACCCGTTAAATAAAAACTACATTTAAAAATAAATGAAAAATTAAATTTGATTATGTTCAATTTTTCGAATTAATTTTCCATTTTTAAATTATTTTAGTTTTAAACACTTCTAGTACTACTAACCCGTGATGATGACATGATTCACATTGTAAATAAATTGAGAGATAAACTAAATAGTGACAAATTAAGGTTATATTTTTTTATTTAACTATTTAAAAAATATCCTTCTTAATTTGAACTCAAATATGAAAAAACCTAAACTTATAATTTTGGACTTTTAACATTTCTTTTCCTGTGGTTAAAAGGGGCAGAAAAAGGAAATGGTAAGGAATTGACACTCAACTTAGCAATGGATTAATTTTCTAATTAAATAAATAATTTGTTATTAATGATAAAAACATCCATTATTCTAACTATATTTTATTTATAGATTTTTCTTAAATTTAAGAACACCCATATAATGCAGAATAAAGTTTTTGCATCATTGCAAGAAGTTATCAAAATGGGCTTCAGAGCTTGATAGATTAAGGAGTGAACTAGAGCCAGTTACTTCCTGCACTATTCAAAGTTGTAAGCTGCACTGTATAAGTTTTTAAAATACTAAAAATATTTTTAATATTTATATTTTAAAATTAAAATATAAAAAAATTATATTAATAAAATATTTACTACTTTATCTGATTATTTTAGTTAAATGAATATTAAATTATAATTAAATAATTATTTGAATATTTATTTAGTCTGTATAGATATGCAATTTTTATGTATTGATTATTAATAAATATTACTATTTTAACATCTTTTAATTCTTACATTATTATTTTATATTTTTTAGTTTTTATATTCTAGATTTATAGAAATAAATAATTTGATAATATTTTTAAAAATAAAAAAATGTTATTTAATAATAAGAAAGTAATGAAACCATGAAAAACTAAAAATTAGTAATGTACATATCAAAGATACTTTTGGTATTTTAAAAAACTATACAGTATAGATTAGAATTTGTATAGTGTAGGAAGTAACTGCCTGAACTAAATGGATTTGTCTAAATTCTGTATAGGCCCAATATTTATGGATCTTCTGTGTCTGAATTTTGACAGAAATCCCTCCTCTTACTTTTTACAACCTCTTTTTCTTTTTATTGAAATTTAATCCAAAAATATTATTTTATTCTTCAATTTTCTTCTTTTCTGAATTCGATTCATGCAAATTCCTCTGGAAAGATAAAGCGGTCACACACCACAATCAGTTGAAATCTTCCATGAAAGAATAACATAAATTGAAAATGTATTTATGCATCCACATGCTATCCAATATACATCCCCAATAATAGTTAATATTAGTGAATTGAATTAGACCATACCACCAAGAAGCACACGTTTATTGTTCTTATACCACAAAAACTCAAATTATACTACTAATTACATATTAAGAAAAAAAAATAATCAGCTTAAGTAGTTAGCTTCAATTGATAAGCAATGCAAACTTTTTGTATGTAATTGTTTGTTTTCACTTTTTCAAAGCCTTTTTTTTTTTTTTTTTTTTTAATTTATTCAAATAATATACTTTTATACCAGCATTTGTTGACAGGTGATAACTACCTGAATCAAGTGTTACATTTGAATGACTATTACTCAATACAGGGTCAGTATATTTTGACCTCTTTTTAGTATTTGAAGATTTATTATTTATGATGTGAAAATGTTAAAAATATTATAATTTTTATGCTTCATTTGATTTTACCATTTCATTCATTTATACATATTTTATTATATTTTTCAGTTTTTATAATATTCAGGTTTCTCAATAATTTATTTTAATTTTGTTATAGTTTTTTAATTTTTTTTATTATTAGGCCTACGACCTATCCATTAACTTGGTAGCTAAATAAGCTGAAAAGAAACGCCATTAATTGAATCGGTTTAGTTTAATTGATTCGTATTCAACATATACACACCTTTATCATGAATAACACTTTTGATATGAACAATATTTTTTATAGATCACAATTACTTGAGACAGTGTTTGAAATCAATAAGATCATTATAGACAATAAAAAAAATTTCTTGCGAATATTTAAGACAGCTAAATACGCAAATTTAAACCTGAGATCAAAGGGTAAACTCTTCACAAAGTTTATATACTCTATGGTTACTCAAATTGTGTGTATAGGATTTTGTAAGAAAAATAAGAAGCAAAAGTACGCTTAATTCAATTGTGTGTATTGGAACATACTACTTAAATACTTTTCTTACATATTTTTCGTTCTTAACTTAAAAACTGTATTGCATATGAATTTTAATTTATGCGAATATTGTCCTTAATTTATAGTAATGTTGTCATTATTAATTTATGAAAATATTGTTATTATTTGTATTAAAAAGTTAAATTCTATATTAAAAAATCTATTTTGTATTAGAAAATATCGATTTTGTATTACATGCTTAAAAAAAATTAAAAAACTCACAATTTGTATTCGATAACGCACAACTGTATTTTCCGCAATATATATTTTGTATCCTATAATACACAATCCCAAATATATATTTTTGAAGGTTAAAATTTAAAATTAAATTTTTATTAGGGTGCAGCATAAATATATGGGGGGTGCAAAATGCAATACCCCCTCTATGGCATGACGGGCCTGAATTGGGTATTTTGGTTTCCTAGTGGTATTATTGATGATTTCAATTTTCTAGATATGCCTCCCATTGAGGGGGAGAAATTGAGCAATCAACGCATGGTTTCTGGCATTGTAGCAAGAAAGATTCTCTTAGAGGACAAGCCCAATTAGCCCCTTAAGTCATAAGATGGAATCAGAATGCCCCTAGTCAAGTGCGACTTTTTGAGCCTTTCTTCCCTCTGGAGTCAGTAGTTGGGACCCAAACCTGAGCATGCTTCTTCTTTCTGGAAAGTAACCATCATTGGACTCGGTGCTTCCTATATTTACATACACAACAATCTCTATATTAAACAAATGAAATCGACAAGACCTAACACAGATCGCCACATTTCCATTCCTCCAAACTTGTCTTCATTGTTCTTTCTTTGGTTGAAGTGTTGATGGGATACAATATGAACTGGGATTTCATCTGGGTGCTGCTTTTCACGTTGTGTTGCTGCTCCTTGGTGCACAGCTTGGACAACACTCCTGCAAGTGAATCATTGAATTCCTTTGTTCAAGATTTTGCTTTCAGGTCACTGCTCAAGCACAGGCCTCAAACCGGTGCTCTGTATGATGCTCTTCTTCCAAGGAACCTGTCTGGTATGGATATTTCAGTGGTACGTCTTAGAAGCAGAAGGCTCTGGAACAAAGGTGCCAACTTTAGCTACTTTCGGATCCCACCAAGAACTGTGTCCATTCCCCATGTCAAGAGGTTGGCTATTGTGTACCAAAACTTGGGCAACTGGTCAACTCTCTACTACAATTTGCCAGGTTACTCACTCATCTCTTCTGTTGTTGGCTTCCTGGTTTTCGATGCCTCAAATGTAACGGACATAAGGGAAAGAAACCTCACTCTCAACACAATGGGACAACCTATCTATATTCAATTTCCTAACTTTACATATATGAGTAGGGGTCACATAAACCCAAGGGTGAGATGTGTAGCTTTCAATGCCAATGGTACATTTCAACTTACTGAGATGAGTTCCCCTGGAGTGTGTTACTCAAGAGACCAGGGTCACTTTTCGGTTGTGCTTCCATTGGAGAAGAAGAGGGGCAGATGGTATCTGTGGGTGATTGGCTTTGTGGTTGGATTTTTTGGTTTTATTATCGTTGGCTATGCGGGATTTTCTTCTATGAGACTTCTCAAGGCCAAGAGGATTCAAGCCATGGAAAAACAAGCCAATGAAGATCAGGTTCTTGAAAGTAGATGGGTTGGCAATAGCAAAATGCCCTCAGCAGCAGTGACAAGAACTCAGCCAGTTCTTGAGAGCGGCGTTCTTTAGTTCACTGCATCTTCCCCTTGTAATCTTTTCCCCAATTACCCTTGTCAGTTAGCTAATACTCTTTTGTCAGTGAATGTATAACAATCAAGGTTCGTTCATTCTGTGAAATGAACGAAGTATGATTCTGACTACAAATGAAGGAATACTTTTACAGATACATCAAGAAATAGTCTTTTAATTCTCTTGTACCGTTAATTTTTTTCTGACCGGGGTTTCTCAATGGCATGAAGCAATTTGCATTTGTTAATTAGTCTCGTACAACTGTAAAGTGTAGCATTAAATATAATAAACTGAAGCAAACAAAGAAAGTTGTGTAAACTCCAAAAGAAACCATATCACAAAAGCATTACCGAGTCCTACCTTCACAAGGTTGCCCAAAGAAAAACAATATAAAGCACGTAAACAATATAAAGACCAAAAGGTAAAAATAAAAACTTGGTCATCAAGGCCCGACAAGAAGCATAAAACCTTACAGGTGCACAAACATGTAAAGTTACAAAGCGAGAAAAAGAGAAAATCCATCAGCACATACACCAAAATCACCTAAAACGAAAGGCACAGGAAACCATGATACATTGAAGCTTTATTTGTCGTTCCTAACACATTGGCTTCATAGATAAACCTTCAACACAATTCTCATCATATTTTGTCAAGAAATTCATGAATTTGTTCAAACAAATTACAAGAATCAGGCTCCTATACCCCGAGCATCTCTTTCTATAGACTAAAGTCGCAATTTCAACCAACCATCAATATCACATGCATAAATGGTTTGGTGATTAGGTACCTTAACCAAGGTTTGGATCCGATATTCGTCTTAAATGTGAAATCGCAACAAAGAGTACTTTTGTTCCAAAATGTACCATTCATGTGAGAGATTGTAGGAGCGTAATAGAAGTCTAGATACCCCTGGTTACAGAAAAAACAGAATATATCACTTGCACAAGAAATTATGAATGCATGGAGATATCAGCCATTAAATTTCTTAATACTTCAACACTCTAAAAGACTTCTTGCTTTCCAGGAGTCAACACAATTCTCTTCATATTTTGTTAAGAAACTCTTGAATACGCTTCACATAAAATACAAAATGCAAGAATCAATCTCTTCTTCTACAGTGTTACTTTTGAGAATCAAACAAGCAGCATCACATGCACATGCATAAAGTAAATCATGAACATTTTACTAGATTAATTACTTTAACCTTCTTCACTTTAGAGGAATCAAATCCAAAATGCAATTATAACTCTAATTTCAAGCAAATATACACTTGACAAGAACATCAACAACTAGTACTCTACTGAAGCAAAAGCCAGTGGAAGCCAAATGACATGCCTTCGTTTTATTAAAGAGCCAAAGCAGTTCTAGCAAGAAAACAATGATTGTTCTGCCTACCAAAGATCCTCAAAGAAACAAACAATTACAACTCAAACGCTGCACCGTAGGACCAACAGCCAAACAACCAAAACTCATGATCAATTGAAAGCACCAACTCCAGTCCCACTTTGACGTGCAAGCCTTGTCCACTCGGTATGGAAAGCCCCAGGGCGATCAACCCTCTCATAGCTATGCGCCCCAAACAAGTCCCTCTGAGCCTGAACAAGGTTCGCCGGCAGCCTGGCCCTCCGGTAAGTATCAAAGTAAGCAAGACTAGCACACATTCCCGGAGTACTAATCCCAGCTGAAACCGCCAACCCCACAACCCGCCTCCATGCAGCCTGCCTCTGCACCATTTCCCTTGCAAACTCCGGGTCCACTATCAAACTAGCCAGATTAGGGTTCCTCTGATAAGCCTTCTTGATCCTGTCCAAGAACACTGCCCTTATGATGCATCCTCCCTTCCAAATCCTAGCCAATTCCCCCAAATTCAAGTTCCACCCTTTCTCATTACTCTTGGCCCTCAACAAATTCATCCCCTGAGCATAGCTACAAATCTTCGAAGCATACAAAGCCTGCCTTACATCATCAATCAACCTCTTCTTATCCACCCCATTCGCACCAATTCTCCCCAATTCATCACTCAACCCCGCCTCCTTCAACACCGTCGCAGCACTCTCCCTTTCCTCCTTTAACCCGCTCAAATACCTGCAATCCAACGACGCCGCAATCGTCGGGGCTGCTATCGACAGCTCCGCCGCCTGCTGCACCGTCCATTTCCCCGTCCCCTTCATCCCTGTCTTGTCCAAAATCTTATCCACCAAAAACCCTTCACCATCCTCATCCTTTACCTTAAAAATATCCGCAGTGATTTCAATCAAGAAACTCTCAAGCTCCCCTCTGTTCCACTCATCGAAGATATCCGCAAGCTCGGAATTCGACAGGCCCCCGACGTGCTTCAACACGTCGTAAGCCTCCGAGATGAGTTGCATGTCTCCGTATTCGATTCCGTTGTGCACCATCTTCACGAAGTTCCCAGAACCTCCCTCGCCGATGTACGTGACGCAGGGGCCGTCCTCGACCTGCGCGGCGACTTTGTGGAGGATGTCGTGGATGTTCTCGTAGGCGGTTTTGGAACCGCCGGGCATGAGGGAGGGGCCGTTGCGAGCGCCCTCTTCCCCGCCGGAGACGCCCATGCCAAGGTAGAGGAGGCCTTTTTCGGCGACTTGGCTGATGCGGCGTTCGGTGTTCTCGTACCACTCGTTGCCGCCGTCAATGATGCAGTCACCGGGCTCGAGGTATTCGGAGAGTGCGGTGATGGTTTGGTCGACGGGGGCGCCGGCCTTGACGAGGATGATGACGGATCTGGGGCGCTGGAGGGAGAGGACAAAGTCACGAGGATTGTATTGGCCCGTGAGCGGGAGGGAGCCCTCATTGCGGGCCCGATCTACGGTCTGGTCGACTTTGACGGCCGTACGGTTGTAGACGGAGATGGGGAAGCCCTTCTCGGCGATGTTTAGGGCTAGGTTCTGGCCCATCACGGCCAGGCCCGCCAGGCCTATGCGCGACAGAGCTGCTGACTCCATTCGAAAGCAAGGGTTGGTGAGAGTGTGATTTTGGTGTGGAAAGTACGAGGGAGTTTGGAGTATGCAACTATGTCTGAGAAAGTGTCTTGGTAGTTATAAATCTAGTGGTGTTGCTGTTGTTAGTTGTTAATTATTATTATTAGTATCATTATTATTATTATTATTATTATCTAATTAGTAAATAGATGGTGTTTTGTTTAGCAAGAGGAGTAATGAGGGCTTTTTGGTGGGCTTTATTTGGGTTGGTGAGATTGGCGGACCCGTCGAGGGAGTGAAAGGACAGTGACTTAACCACCAACGAGGAGGTGCCGTAGACGACGTTGCGTCCAAGACGTGCCCATTGGGAATTTCCTCCTCAATCAAACGACAACGTTTTTTGCACCAAATCAGTCAACCCTGATATATTTCATATCTTATCGTTGGCCCTTTTTGGTGGCTACCTTTTTCTTAAACTACTATTATGTTGACGTGCGTGAGTTCATATTTACGTAACTGCTGAGATGATTTACAATTGTAAAATAAAAAGTTTAAGGACTTTAAATATATCAAGCACTTCTTTTATGCTAAACTTTTAGAAGATTTTAAAAAAATATAAATTAAAGTTTACTTATAAGAAATTAAAACATTATACGAAAGAATTTCTTATAAAATATTGTCTGAACATATCTTAAATAAATTGTTATGTATTCAATTTATTAATATAATAATTCATTACTATTATCCATTAAGAAAATAAATACATTTTATTCCTATTCTCATTTGATTGTCTCTAGTGAAATACTCAATGAAATAAAACTTTTTGAACTATGGATTTTATTAAGGAATGACTAGGAAATAGAGATGCATACAAACGATACTTTAATATTTAAGTTGGTCTAAAAATAAATAATAATGTCTTAAAATTAGTAATGATACTTTAATATTTATATTAGTAACTCTATGAATTTGTAACTTTTAATAAGATTTATAATTAATTTAGTTAATACTAACTAATTTATAATTGTTATATGAGTATTTCCGACATAATAGGTACAAAAACCTTTTAATTTGAAAAATTTATATAATTTTTTTTAAATAGGTAGACGATTTAGTTTGTTCATTTTTTATGATGTTAAATGAAGTTTTTTCTGAACTCGAATTTGGTGAATTATGATGTTATTATGTAAATTATTTGTTTGGGTTTTTATCTTTTTGTATAGTTAACAACTATTTTAATTTTATTTTAAAATTCAAATCAATGAGCTGATGAGATAATCAACTCAACTATTTAAATCCTAATGTATTTGAAGGCAAGAGTTTGAGTCCCTGTGACAAAAGGGTTATTTTTAGTCATACTTTTAGGATTATGAATAATGATATAGTAATTATCTTTAAAATTTTTCATTATGATTAATATTAAAATATAGTCAAGTTGTTAGGTTTTAATTTTATAGGTTATTTCGTCTTTATAAAAGTAGAATATTTAAAAAAAACTGTCCACCTTCTTCAACAAAATTTTCCTTAAGTTTCAATATTCAGATACCACTTGGTGTAAAACTCAAATTTAAAAAGTTTAGCGTTTGCAAGTTGAGATATGACGCAACCAGTTACTCAAGTGTGCAATAAATAAGTTTTTGGAAAGTAGTACTTTTAAGAAGTCATTTTTGGTATTCCCTATGCTCTCACCACTTTTCCTCGACAACAGTCGATTTTTTGAGACTTCACAAATATCTAGATTTTAGAAAAAAATTTGAACAACTAAAGAAAAAAGAGACTAAAATATTCAATGATATACCTCATCAATCACCATTAGTACTTAAGATTTATTAAAACAAAATTTATATTTTCCTTTAATGGTAGAAAACTCGTTGAAGAGTTAAATTCTTCATGTAAATCAGTATATATAATAAAATTTAGAAGATTCATTTATCCATTTTTTATTTTATTTAATGTCAAATAGGGACGTTCACAAATTAATTCAATCCAATGCACACAAATACAAATAAATCAATCCAAAACTTTGAAAACTGAATAAATAGAAAGCTAAACAAACCAAAAAAAAAAAAAAAAAATTCAATTTTTTTTATTTTATTTTTTTTTTTTTTTTTTTTATATTTTTTTAAATAAATGTATTTTTTTTGATTAAAATTGTGTTTTTTTTTTTTTTCATATTGTTGTAAAATGTCTATTAAAC
>Ga0099825_1000578_pt1 | contig 40350 bp, 20 predicted proteins | sample SiratroredBW_FD_76838 | JGI IMG/M metagenome (GOLD analysis project Ga0099825, IMG submission 76838) | Root nodule microbial communities of legume samples collected from California, USA - Siratro red BW | ecosystem: Host-associated > Plants > Roots > Nodule | place: USA: California | collected...
AAAGGGGATATGATGGTATAGATTATATGCCGAAGACGAGTAAGAGGAGCCAACCTAACATGGACATCCCAACACAAGCACCCTCTCAGCCTATTCTCTTAAACTCTACTCTCTCCTTACCCCAGTGTCTTAAAAAATTACATTCAACATAAACATAAAAAAAATATATGTGGTCATTCGGGTTTGTGTCATTCGGGTTGAATCAATTTTTATAATATTTATTTTTAAATTTAATTTTTTATATTAAATATTTACTCTTTTTTATCATCTTTTAAATTAAAATATAATACTAAAAAATTATGTTACTGAATATATGATAAATATATTAATAAACTAATAAAATTATAGAGTTAAATATTTAATATCATCAAAAGTTATAAAAATATATTATTATAATTTAATGCTAATAAATACGAAACAAAAATTTAATATCAATTTAAAAAATATAAATATAAGAACAAGTTAATATAATAAATTTGACCAAATCACTAAAGGAAACATAAAAACAAATTATGTCCATTGTCAAATCAATTATCACATGTTCATATATTTGTAGCATGTAGAAAATAAAAATCATCAATCAAATTTTAATTGCAAGATTTTCTTTTTTTTTTTCAAAAAAAAAACATATATATATATCTTATCAATAAATTTTCTTACCAGATAAATAAGATTAGTTTAAAGTGAAATAATTAATCATACTCAATATCATTAATTAAAAACATATAAAACATAATAATTAATAAAATTAAAAATAGATAAAAGTAATTAAATAATAAAAACTTGAACTAAAGTATGAAAATATTAGATGAAGTGAAGTCCAGAAGCTCGTAAATTAAATGTGTGAAATGGACCAAACACCTCTATAAATAGATTTAGGATGAAATATATTATTATTATTATTATTATTAATATAACTTGTTATTATTATTATTAATGATAATGATATAACTTATTAATATTATTAATCATAATGATAAACATATTGAAGTTGCATTGCATTTCAGTTTGTTTAAATGAGTTTTGAAAATTCAAATTACAAATCGAGTCGAACCACTTGATTTTTAGAAAAAGTTCAAAACAATTAAAAAGTTTTTGAATTTGGGTTATGGATCATTTAAATTGATTTTATTTTCTTTATCAATTTGGTTTAGAACATCTCTATTTTTAGATTTATTTACAGACAGAAACAAGTTATAGTTGATGTCCTACTAAGTTAGTGAGATATCTAAATTGTTGTTGTCATTTGTCTCCGAGGCATCAACGTATAATTTAAGTACATATTTTTTAAGAACTTGACAATTATTTTGTCTTATTTATAGTCTTATTTATTAAGAACTTGACATTGATCTTGCTAGATATAAGTTTAGAAGTTCTCTAGAGATTATGTACTTAAGTATTCCACATGAAGCATTGATAAAATGTAATGAAGTTTACTAGGTCTCTAAGTACAATGATTGGCCAAATATCAATCCCTTTTTGTAAGAATGATATGTATATTTTTGATGCAACCCTGAAAATATATATAACAAAACAATATAGAGAATATATTTTATCATATGTCCAAATTTCTAGTATTGGATACAAGTAATTTTTTATGAAAAATAATTTTATTCAATATCAGTATTCAGTATATATACTCATATTGATATTACTAATTAAGCTAAATATAACTCTGTATGGGGTAGTGTTTTAATGTAAGTAATTATGATATTTTATTGAATAATTTATTTGGAGAGGGTTGATTGTATTTTTGGTAAATACATATAATTTTAGAGTGGTAGATAATGGTTGAAGTTTTGGGATGTAATCTCCCGAAAACTTCTAAATAATATATAACATGATTTAATAAAACAATAATATAATTTTAGAAGGGTCTGATAAAGATAGTATACCAGCTGCTATAGAGTTTTGCTGTTGTATCCTATTCTTCGGATATTAAACAAAGAAAGAAATATACTTTGCTTACAGATTTAAAGTTATACATTACATCATATCAAACAAAAGAAAAACACTATCAAATGTTTTGAAACAATGATATGAAAACCTAATCCTAGTGGGGAAAAACGAAGGGAGATAATTACACAAGGCAAAAATACAAGAGAAAGAGAGAGATAAAGGAAGACAAAGCATTTAGAGTAAGTTTATTTAAAAGGTTTCTTCTTTCAGGATGTGAATGCATGTTGCTTTTTCTATGATCCAATCATTAATTTATTTTTCTCTTGGGTATAGACGAAGTTCTAACTTTTAAATATAGTATTGAAAACATCAAATTAAGTCTTTAATTAATAGGTAGAAAAAAATTATTCATTTTTAAAGTTTCAGTATAACTTTTTTAGTCTTCTTTTAATGTTAGTGTAATCTATGCTATATTAAAATAAATAAAATATTTTATGTCTATTTAGAGCGAGTTTGATTTATGTTATTACTCTCTCCTAACCTAATGTTCGATGTTAAATCGTGTAACTTCCCAACTCTAATATATCTATTCAACTATTATGTGATAACTTAGACACAAAAATTAATTTAGTTTGAATACTACTCTAATACAATTTTAGAAAATATGATTTGTAGTCAATATTCACGATTCTCCACTTTAAGTTTGAATACAAGAATTCTCATCATCATCAATCTTGATCTTCGAATAAAAAAATTAATCATCATCAATCTTGATCTTCGAATAAAAAAATTAATTAACTTTAATTAATGTTTGAGCTTAGATCTTGACAAAGATTTCCTAAACACATTTACAAGATTATTTTTAGAAGTTTTTATAATCCTAACTCAACATGAAGCCTAATATTAATGTGTATAGTTCTCTCATGAGAGATCTGATGATCAACATCCTCTTTAACTGTACAGTCTCATTTACCCTTCATATAAGTGCAACTTAATCTTCTTGGGTAATAGAAAAATTTATCACTAATTGTAAATTGACTTTTCAACAAATTGCATTCTGAAATAATATTGTAAACACATATTCATAAGTGCTCTTTCTTGTATCTACATTTCTTGCATAATCTACATATATTAATCCCTCAATACTTTCTTTGTCTTTGTCTTTGTCATAAGTAGATAGTTTATAAATGAGATGAGGAAATACCAATAAATATACAAAATGACAACTTCTATTAGAATGATATTGTTAGAACTTGAGAAGTTTATTACTTTTTGATGGAGTTTTTGTTATCATTTATTGTTTTTATAATTAAAATAAATTTCTTCCTATAATGAATGAGAAGATAGTTTAGTATTTTTGTTTACTAACACACCACCTCTTGAGTAAATATGAACACTCTTTTTTAAGTCTACAAAAGCTACTCTTGAGTTCATTTGTATATGTTTCTTTGTTGTGATTGTAAAACGTTCTCTTATGAAAGATGCAAAACCTTTTCTTCTCCATTTTTGTCTCATTAATATTCCACCAAAATTTACTACACATTTACTCATAATCTTCTCTATTATTAATATTTTAACATGATATTAATACCTTAAATGTTTTTAGGGATTGTGAGAGAAAAAAAGGAAAATCCAAAAGTCAAGGCTAGTGAGAACCTTCATTTGTTGGTTGTAAATATGATGACTTATTTGAGAGATCAAATGTTGTTGTTGGATGTAGGGGAAGATGATTGTACTTAAAACACATTACTTGGAGAATTCAATAGTTGACTCAAAAGTTGTAAACATGAAATGAAAAAGCAAGGAAAAACATTTTTCATCAAGCTAGCGATTTTACATGATGATATTTTCATCAAGATTGTTACTTTGAAAACTGTCAAGGAATCTTGGATTAGTTGAAGGAGGGGTTTTAAGGGAGTGATAAATAGAACATGACGCAAATTCTAAATCTAAAAGCGGGTTTGAAGTTATCAGAATAAAGGATAGTGAATTTGCCAAAGAGATCACTAACCAAATTTTAAAGGTAGTCACTTATATAAGGTTTATTTTCGAAGAACATAATGATAAATGTATGGTAGAGAAGATCTTAGTCTATCTTTTTTATTCTGAGAGGTTTGAATAAAGAAACTTCTCTCTAGAAAGAAAGTAAAGATTTCCCATGGTAGCAATGATAAAACTGGTGAGTGGTCTACAATATACTAAGCATAGATGATCTCCTAGTATGAAAGAGAATAATGAAATTATCCTAATAGCACATAAGGTATTAGGATAATGATAATTGCATGGTAGAGAAGATCTTAGTCTATCTTTTTTATTCTGAGAGGTTTGAATAAAGAAACTTCTTTCTAAAAGAAATTAAAGATTTGTCCATGGTAGCAATGATAAAATTGGTGAGTGGTCTACAAGATATTAAGCATAGATGATCTCCTAGTATGGAAAAGAGTAATGAAATTATCCTAATACCGTAAAGTCTAACAATGAAAAAAAAAATGGTGATCAAAAGGAGAAGTTTGAGAATATTGAAAAATATGTTGGCCGAAGTTCAAGAGAGGGGTGAATTGAACTATTAATCATTTTTTACAAATCAAGAGAGAAATAATGAGTGTTTTTATGAAACAATGATCACCAAACAAAGACTGCACAAAATAGTCAATTAAATTGCCAAAATAGCAAGCTAAAAATGGATTAAGAGAGTGCATCCAGTAAAAACAATTAACTAAAATGTTAAAACAGTTGATTGATTTTTTCTGACAAAGTTAAATCAGAAAAATAACAAGCTAAACAGTAAAATAGTTGACTAAAATTTGCTTTCCAGCACTTAGAAAATTTCAGTAGCTCTAGTAGAAGAACAGTTACCTAAAAACTGATTTTAACCAATTAAAATCTTTAATCAGTAGCAGTTTTCAACCAAAACATGTAAACTATGTTGGATACCCTTTTCACAATACAACTTTAATCAGAGATAGAAAAATAATGCACTGATTAAGAATCGAATTCAAAAAAATAGCTAATTAAAACTAGAAAATAATTTATTAAAATTTTACAACAATTGGGTCAAATCAAATTTTGAACTAGATTTTGCAATACAATAATGTTTTTCCAGTTTTTGGCAGAAAATTGACCTTGTATCCTTTTTCAAAGAACAATTTTAAACAAAAAAGAAATGTAAAGCATATACAAAACTTTCAAACCAGAAATGTTAAAAGATAATTTTATAAAACAATTTGCTAAATTCTTGACAGCAAAGACTTGAAACTAGATTATACAGCAGTGCTTTGAAAACAACAAACGATTCAACACTTCTTGAATAAAAACAAAGTGATTTGCTTGTTAAAACAAAGTTATTAACCAAGAAACATATCAAAGACCAATTACTAAAAGTTTTTGAAAAACCAGTTGATTAAAATCTCAATTTAATTGATTGTTTATGCTGCCAGAGTTATGTTTTAGTTGTTATCCAAAAAAATAATCGACTATTTTTTATTTTTAACAAGCTATTTAGACTAGTAGAACAAAATTAGTGATTAAATGGCTCACAAATGTAAATTCAACAAGGGAGAATGGATCGCACAAGGATTTTTATACTGGTTCACTCTTCCTCAAGAGCTACATCTAATCATTTGCACAAATGTGCAAAGATTTCACTAAAACAACAAGTTACAAGCAAATACACCACCAATATTCAATATTGAACCCTACAAGATTGATTCTACACTTATGCAGAACCCTACCACATAAAATGTAGCACTCTACTGCCTATCGCAGTGCAAACTTCAACATACAAACAAAATTACAAAGAATTTCACCACAAACTATACTCAAACACCCTATTCAAGTATAATTCTATCAAAGAACATATTATTTTGAATTACAACACTCAATATCTCAACACAACAGCCAAAACCCTATCTCAATATAGAAAGAATCACTTATCTATAAAGAGAATAGCTATTGAATACTCCCCCAATCACATGCAATCAAAATACCACTCAAGAAGGAGAATCAAGGGTGATCTTGATCCAATCTTGATCAACCTCTCCAATCTTGAATGTAGTCTCCAAAAAACTCTCAAGTGATGCTTAGAAAATGATTTTCAAACTTTGCAGAATGATTTTCTTTTTTTTTTTTTTCCAAAAATGCGCTGCGCTCAGGTTTATATAGAGAAACCTGTACTGTCAAAGAAAAAATAATCGATTGTTTTTGAAAAACAATCATTTGTTTTTCCTTCAGCACAAAAATAGCTAACTGTTTTTTCGAAACAGGTGATTGTTTTTGTTCTGCAGCACTTTTTCTCATAAAATGGTTTTCGAAAATGTTTTTTCACTTAAGCAAATGGGAGTTCTTTGCATGGAAATGATGGAATGAAGTGAAACAAACTTAAGACACTCTATTCTACCCCAATCAAGGCACGAAAGCAATCTTCCATCAAATCTTCCAATGCTTTAAGGATTTTCTTCATCAAATCTCCAAGTCAAGGACATCTTCACCAACTCCTATAGAGGATCATAACAACAAAGGTAAAAGTTGGATGAAGTTTTCACCATGCTTATACACCAAAAAAAAAACATAATAAAATTATCAACAAATGTAAAAGTTGGATGAAGTTTTCACCATGCTTATACACTAACAAAAAACATAAAAATTATTTATTGGTTAAACTAAATGCTAGAATGTAGAGTCTATAACCAACTTGAATCCATAAAGAAAGTTTGTCAATACAAAAAAAAAATCAATAAGGATATACTAATCAAATCTGTAACATGGTGGTAGAATCACTTTCAAAATGAAACTCTAAATTACTAAAATCAATTTTTAATATCATTTATTATATTTTAAATTAAAATAAATTGTTTTTATAAAAAATAAAAAGGCATATGATTTAGTCTTTGTGTTTTTCAACACACCATTTATTAAATAAATTTGAGCATTTTCTATAAGTCTACAAGAATAAGGCAGGTTGATTTGTATAGGTGTCTTTGTGTTGTGATTCTAAAAGATTCTCCTTTAGTAACATACAAAAATAGTTTTTCTTCTCCATTTTTATCACACTACGTAACCTAAATTTATTCCACATTTATTCTAATAATTTCTTTTATTTTTAACGCTAATAAATATCCCAAGTTTCTCATCGAGGATATTATCTTAGGCAGCTTCTGAGTGGGATAGGCCTTCTAAGGACATATCCTCCAAGGTCTATTGGTGGAGAGAAAATGAGTGTTATCTGGAACTGTTAGATTGGGGTTGGAGAATCATTTGTAAGGGACCATGTCAGATTTTGGAAATAGAAGTTGGAGTTAAGTGAACTTTTCTCTGACTTAGTTCCATTACCTTTTCTTCTTCTTTGCCTAATAATTTATTGTTTTCCACAAACACCTATGTTACAGATTGTATCTCTCCCCAATTATACAATAGATTTAAATCTTATCATCTTTTCTTTTCTGATTGTTGATCATGGATCACCGATATTGAAGACTCGTTGCTGTAATCCCTCTATATCCACCTAATTAACCCACATCTTATTAATCCCCAAACCCACATCTTTCGTCTGAGACAATGCAAGCATATTTAATAAACTTATTATAACTATTGTATATTTTTATTATATATCTGTTTTTATTTAGTAATATTCCATATGATATGATTAATTATATTGGATAGGTATTGATTGTATTAGAGATCTTGAATGGATCTTTAAGGGAAAGTTTAGGAAAGCACTGTTGTATATATTTTTAATCTTCTGAGAAATAAAAGAGTGATGTATTTTGTCATTATATTAGAGTCATACTCATATATACCCAACATATTGAATCATGGCTGAAGAACCCAATGATGACACCTGTCAACGGAAAACTATCTCACCTTACGACATATCCACTTTTGACAATCCTGGTCTCTTGATTACGCATGTACAATTGAAGGGCGAAAACTATGATGAATGGGCTCGTTCGTTAAGAACGACTTTGAGAGCGATGAAGAAATTTGGCTTTATTGATGGGTCAATCAAGAAGTCGATGGATGACTCAACGGATCTTGAAGATTGGTGGATCATTAATTCCTTATTGGTGTCCTGGATTCGAAACACCATTGAATCGTCTCTTTGCTCAACGATCTCACATGTCGAGATCGCACAGGGCTTATGGAATGATATTCGCGACCGGTTTTCATTGGTCAATGGACCAAGAATGCAGCAAATCAAATCAAATCTTGCTGAGTGCAGATAAAAAGTAATGAGCATTGTCAATTACTACGGAAAGCTTAAACAATTGTGGGATGCATTGGCAAATTATGATCAGCTGCCAACTTATAAATGCGGAGGATGCACATGTGATCTTGGATCGATTCTTGACAAGAAATGAGAAGAGGAAAGGGTACATACCTTTCTTATGGGGTTAGATGACACAGTATATGACACTGTTTGTTCTAATATTTTGGCACACGATCTGTTGCCGAATCTAAACAAAGTTAACTTGATTCTAATTCAAGAAGGAGTAGAGACGATGTCATGTGGGAAAGAAGACAGAGGAGAGGTAATGGCTTTTGCAGTTCGTGGCAGAGTGGATGGGAAAGAAAAAACAATGATTTGCTCCCATTGCAAACGTAGTGGGCATGACGCAAATCTTGCTTTGCACTCGTTAGATACCCCAAGCGGTGGGGTAATAGACCGCGCAGTGACAGAAAGAATGGAGGTCGTGGTAGGGGATCGCAATCCTCGTTACAGTGAACAAAAAAAGGGGCAGACCGAGGCTGTGGTGTTGTGCGAGTCAATGCAGCATAGGCCATACCTGGAAGCTTAACCATAGGAAGTACATTGGATGAGAATGACGTTGAATCTCTTGAACTGAGCCATGATCAACTCCAGGCGCTGATGAAATTGCTAAAGGACCAAAATAATCATCTAACTGAGAAGATGACCGATGAGAACAATATTGTGGCTACCAAGGCATTGGGAAAACAACAGTGTTATTTTTTACTTCGCAAGTTGGACATTCGAGATCTTCACACTCTAACTTGAGGGGGATATTGTGATTATTGTATATTTTTATTATATATCTATTTTTATTTAGTAATATTTTATGAGATATGATTTGTTATATTGCGTAAGTATTGATTGTATTAGGGGATCTTGAACGGATCTTTAAGAAAAAGTTTAGGGAAACACTATTGTATATAATATATTTTAATCATCTTAGAAATAAAAGAGTGGGATATTTTGTCAAAACTCAATAAAGTTTTTAAAAAATATGGTAAACAATCATTTTTAATAGAAAAATAAATTAAGAAAACAAATTTGAATGTCTTCAACCACCAACTAGAGTTAATTGGCATTGAGTTTTGACTCTCATTTGTTAATGATTTTCGTTAGCAAGAATTAAAAGTGCAACATCAATTGCATACTGAAATTGAAGAAATCCACGTTTTTATATGATTAGTTGGATTTAAGTTTAGAAAACAAAATGTTATAAAACAAATTAAGTTTAATGATTGCCGCACTTAATATATCTTAAGAGGAACACTTTAATATCTTCTTTAAAATAACTTTTTATTGAGTAGACTTTTCTCACAAAGTAATACAGTCAGAATTTTTATTTGTTATAGTTTATACTTTATTGAGTTGACATAAAGTTATTTTTGAATTTATTATATATATACATATACATATACATATACACACATATATATATATATATATATATATATATATATATAATATGTTATAAATGATTAATTAATCTAGTAAACTCATTTTACTGATAATTTTTCTTTTTTTTTTTCATCTAAACGATTCAAACCCAAATCTTATTTAAGACATTCAAACCTCTTAGAACAAAAACTTGATACGATTTGGGTATAAATGTATCGTAATAATAAAATGTATAAATGTGTCCTTTTTTTAATTAGAAAATTTGAACTTTATCTTATTCATGTTCATGTGAAAAAATTTGTGTCATCATAACATTCATACAAAGTATTACCTTATTTCGCTAAGAGAATCACGTTCAATATTCATTATGCGTGTTAAAACTTGTTGGATCAATAACAATTGAAATAATAAGAAAAATAATTCTCTAATCCAATGGGATTGAAAAATATAAAGCAAAGGGATCATCATATTTAAAAAAATTCAATTTCAATTTCGTTCATACAAATGAGATAGTAGTGCATTGATATTAATTTTAATAAAAATATTGTTGTCCTTTTTTTCCTTAGTGGATGATTACGAGATGGATAAGAAACTGACATATGACATAAAGTTACTTTAATGTGATAGATGACTTGGTTTAACTAATATTTGTATTAACATAAAACACTTTCTTTCTAGTTTTCCTTATCAAATAATGAAAGGGAAATGACAATGAGGATAGACTCTTCCTTTTGATGTTAGTGCAATTTTTTATTTGAAAGACTGAAACACTTTTTCATTACTTACAGGCTAAACAACCAAATTCAACACACATTACATATAAAAAAGAAGAAAGAGAGGGAAAAAAAATCCATCTGCGAATATTCAATAGGTCAAGCAATCCGTGTGTTCTGCATCTGGGTTTGGTTCACTAGTAATTCTTTCAAGTTTTCGTATATATTGGAATGGTTTTCCAGTATTTGTTATATAATTTTTTTCATGCAAAATTAATTTGATAATTTTTAAAAAATGGCATACTAAAGCATTGAAAGAACAAAGTATTTGAAAAAAAATTGAGATAACTTAAGAGATTAGTGTTGGTAAACTTAAATTTAATGAAATTTTCATTATAGTTGAAATATTTAAATTATTAATAAATTAATTTGAATCACTATATTTCAAGAAGTTGCTAAAAAATCATGACATTTATAATAAATTTTGAAATGTTTTGATTAAATAAAAATATGGAAAAAAAAAACATATATAGAAGAGATAGTTCTAAGAAAATATAGTTAAAAAAATAACAAAATTAGAAAGACTAATGTATAATATAAATATAAAACAAAAGACTATTATTCAACTATAATATGCAAAAACAATTATATTTTTTTAAACAAACACGTAATCATATATATTCCTTGAACGTGTAGAAGCAGTTATATTATGTTAACATGCAACTAGTCATGGCCTATTTATGGAAAGGATGTTAGTTGAAGGAGAGCATATATTATTATTTAAAAAATTAAAATAACAACTAAACAATGGGGATACATGGGTTAGCATAGAATTTCATATTTTTATCAAGAGAAAGTTTGTAAAGTTTTATCAACAATTTTTTGTATAATTAAAAACATAAGAATGTCTCAAGACATCTCATATGAATTATTTAATAAAACTAAAGATAGGTCGTCTTATTTCTTATGATTTGAGAAATTATTTTTTCTGAAACTTTAATTGAAGTAGATCGTCTCGATAACGAAAAATCGATCCCAGCCACAAAGATTTCAATAAATTGTTATGGAAGAAATAATTCCGACACAAGGAATTTGAAGAGGAAGTTGAAAAAAAAAAAAAAAAAAAGCATTTTGAGGAGCAACTACATGGAGATTACAAAAAGACAAGAAACGTATTATATATGGAGAACAGTTAGAGTGAAAATTAGTGCTGAGCAAGAATTAGTTTATTTAAAAAAATTATTAGCTCGTGCATTGTAACTCTGTAAATAGGATTTGATATACACGTTAGAAGATACACATTTGTAACATTTTCTCTTTTATTTTAAAAAATTATTAACTCGTACATTGTAACTCTGTAAATAGGATTTGATATACACGTACACATTTGTAACATTGATATTCTCTCAGACATGTCCCGAAGCATAATGACAAGGAACTTTAATTTTTGTAATTGTGTCTCTACAAAAATAACCCGTAATAAAGTTTGAAGAATATAAGAAATTAACATGAGTACAATTTTTAGACTCATTCTTCCTGTACACTTTATGAAATGTTCAAAAATAATTTTTGTAAAAAGATTGAAATAGGTTTCATGAAAATGAAAGAAAATGGTTGAGGGGTCATTTTGTATTTCGGATTGAAACCTCGTTTTTGAATTCGAAAGTTATTGTTAGTTCCTGATTTGATCAATAAAAAAAAAGAAAAAAAAAAGCAAAAAAAGCAAAGCAGTAATATATTTCGGATTGGGCCAATCCGAAAGTCAAAAATAAAAAAGAATGTATCATTATGGATTAGACCAATTTAAAAGTCACGAGATGGGATGGAAGCAATCTAGATTGGATCTATCCGAAAATCATAAGAATAACATTCTGGATTGAGCCAGTCCATAAGCTAGAGGTGTAGTGGAGGGACTCTGGATTACGCTAATTTAGAAGTCAAAAAAAAATTATCATTCCAGATTGGGTCAGTCCTGATGTTAAGGAGTGTCGGTGGAAGGTAGTCTCTTAAAATTTTTTCTTAAGAACATTTTCATACAAATTTATTTTATAAACTAAAATAACTTTTACATACGAGCTTTCAAAAATTTATTCGATCATGATCTTATCAAAATGTGGAAAGTTATGAGACAAAATGTGGAAAGTTATGAGACAAAATGCTACTAAAGGAAAAGCTTTCTTTGCAGAGGTATAAGTTCTTTGGAAATTACTTTTTATGACTAACATCAGGTATTGAATAAAAGTCTATTGACATAAGATTCTTTCACCTTCAAATCAATATAAACACATTGATAATAATCTAAATTTAGATAAAAGATGATATTTCCTGTGGTTAAAACATGTAATTGTCTTTGAATTATGTGAATAGGAATGAGTAACATAAAATCCTTTCGTATCTTATTTCATGAGTTGTGATAGAGTTGATTTATATGATATTTTTAAATTATCTTTTATGACAAAATTAATTTTTCTTAAATGTAAAATATGTTTAATTATAAATTTTAGGCAATTTTTATTCTAAATTCTCATTATTCTGAATAAAAAAATATTGGGTTGAGAGAAGAAGGAATTGCGCCCAGCATAGTAAACCTATTTCCGACACAAATCAGACTCGAGAGTAATTAAATCCCTACATAGAAAACTTGGGCCTAACACAGGTTTAGCTTTGTTCTTACGGGACCTTGAGGCTAATAACAATACTTTCCAAATATCAACTCCAACAGCTCATTCATCGGTCTCCAGTCTCCAGTGTTTGGTCAGTTCTTTGTTACCAGAGGTGTAGTGTAGATTGGATTGGATAAAACATACATTTTTCTCCTTTGTTCTTTCTTATTTACAGTGGTATTTTTGTAATCATGAATATTTACTTTTTTATCAGAGGGAAGGTGTAAAGTACACTCAACATACCCTTTCCACCTTTTGTCAGAGGGAAGGTGTAGAAAACACAAAAAGTTGCTTTCTGTTAGAGGCGCTACTATCAGAGGGGTGATACTGATTCCAAGTTTTGTAATAATGATAATGGTCCACCTCTTGTAGAATTGGGTGACTAACAATTGAAGGGTCCTCTGTACAGCACAGTACACATGCCCCCAAGCTTGAGTGGTCGATAAGCTACGAAAGCTTTTTGGATGATATCTGGCCGACATAATCTCGAGTCCTCTGTACCATCATAGTTGGGCTTCCCTCATTACTGCCCATCGCATCAACTTTCTTGCATTAATACGGAATTTTGAAGGCATGGTACTCGACTCTTGGACCAATCTTGAGATTGGGTTTTCAGAAAGTAATGGTCGATCTTGTGTTCGACTTTCAAACCAATCATGAGATTGGATTTTGCAATGTCAAGACTAATGTATTATTCGACCTTTGTACCAATCATGAGATTGAGTTTTTATCAAATGAACACCGACGTATCATTCAACCTTTGTACCAATCATGAGATTGGGTTTTTATCAAGCGAAGACCGACGAATTATTCGGCCTTTGTATACCAATCATGAGATTGATTTTGTCAAGTGAAGGCCAACGTGTTATTCGACCTTTGTACCAATCATGAGATTGGGGTTTTATGAAGTGAAGATCGGCGTATCATTCGACATTTGTACCAATAATGAGATTGAGCTTTTATAAAGTGAATACCGACATATTATTCGACCTTTGTACCAATCAGGAGATTGGGTTTTTATCAAGTGAAGACCGACGTATTATTCAGCCTTTGTACCAATCATGAGATTAGATTTTGTCAAGTGAAGACCGACGTATTATTTGTAGTTTGTACCAATCATGAGATTGGGTTTTGTCAAGTGAAGACCGACGTATTATTCAGCCTCTGTACCAATCATGGGATTGGATTTTTATCAAGTGAAGATTGATGTATTATTCGACCTTTGTACCAATCATGATATTGGGTTTTGCTGAGTGCCTTTGTACCAATCATGAGATTGGGTTTTGCTAGTGAAGACAGACATGATATTCGGCCTTGGTACCAATCATGAGATTGGGTTTTGCTGAGTGAGGACCGAGGTTGTACTAGACGTTTGTACCAATCATAAGATTGGGTTTTTAAGAGTGAAGATCGACACGGTGTTCAACCTTCTTGAACTCGACCTCAGGAGAGCTCAGCTTGAGGTAAACTTGGTCATGGAGATAATAAGGCATGAGCTCCATAGTTTTGACAGGTCACACAGATGTGTGTGATGCACATCGATCCCATCGGTCCCATGTGAAGACCAAACTAGGAAGATATTGTAGAAACTTTTGAAGAATAAATTTATTATTTTGAACATAATAGTGATAAGCTTCTAAACATCAACTATTGAAACAAGATAAAGCATATTTCACTTAAATGAGGTAAGGCATTGAAATATTTTCGTTAAAAGAATTGAATAAAATTCAATTAAAATAATATGCAAGAACAAAATCTATAATTCTTATCCTTAAGTTTCATGCAACAAGCTATCTGTAACATCAACAGCTAAATTTCCTATAAAAATAGAAAGATCAGAAACATTATATGGGGGCTTGTCTAATATGCTAAATGATGTTCAATTCAAGCGAAAAGGTTACTCTGTGTTAGGCATCAATATCCCAGCATAATTTTGCAAAACTTTCTCAATTGTGCCATGCGAATAGAATTCCACAAATCCATAACCCTCTAATAGACCAGTTTGCTTATTTCGAATAACCTTAATGGAGGAAATCTTGTGTGTTTTTTGGATTTATCTCTTTTTTTTTTCATGTATAGTAAAAGTAGGGAACATACAGGAACGTATGAGTCTCTAACGCTACGCTTGGCATCAGTGGTGGATAAAATGGTGTAGACAAGAATGAAGGTGCCAACAATCTTAGCACTGAGTCCATCACTTATGGTGTAACTAGGGGCAATGAAGTTGGCACCACCATTGTGTTGCCTGAAGAAGGCTTTTCCATCGAAACCTTTGACCACACCAGCACCAACGATAACACTCAGAACCACCGAAGGCCCAAGCAACTGTTGGTAGGCGATGTAGGGTTACGGTGACGGCAACATAATGTTGAGGTGACATCATGTGGTGTTGCATTACCATGGCAGTTGCAGGGTACATCAAAAGTCATTGCGACGGGATGGGCATAGGCTGCAGCGGCGATGGCGGTGGCGTCTGCTAGTTCTGTGGCTTACGAAACAGAGTCGTTCAGTGTTGGTTGCATTTTTTTTCAACTACCGTTACGACAAGCGCCTCTCTCAGTTGTTCCTTCTTCATTTTTTCACGCTAAACCCTAAACCATGACATTTTTTTGTTTGTCGACAAGTGCCAACTAGCCTCACCATTAGGACTTATCTAGTTTAATTTCTTTCAAGTTTAATTCTTTTTAAGTTTTATTTTATTTTAGTGAACTTCTTTTCTTGTGTTAAAGAAGTTTTCATTAGAAGAAAATTTGTGAAGTGGGTGTCTAAAAAAGGTTTTGGCTATGAAAGACTTAATACTTAAGTGTGTCCATTGTGGCCTACCTTTCTTTCCTAGAAACTTACCTAGTGTACTTAGCATTATTTTTTTTCTTATGAAAAGTCTTTTAATATAAGCTTAAGATTTCTAGAAATACTTCTCACCACAGGGCAAGTGATTCACCAAAAAGTCTGACACAAGAGCTTATGTCACTTAAACTATAGAGAAAATAAGAGGAAATTTTGAAAGAAAAAAATGAAAGAGAATCCCAACTTACTATTATTGACGAAGACCTTAGACTCTTAAGGAAAAAAGAAGAAAAAAAAAAAAACAAAAAGACTAAAAAGTATAAGTAATTCTTCGAGGTGTTCAAGGTCAAAGGAGACCCAGTTTGAAGAGGGTATCCTTAGAATTAATGAATTTTATCAACCCCCTTCCACCCTAAGGGCATAGGAAAGAAATTTAGTCTAGAGAGGTTAGGGTTGACCTTCCTCACTTTTATGGTAAAGACGATGTGAAAGTCTACCTTGATCGGGAAATGAAGGTATAACAATTATTTGCATGTCACCAAGATAGTGAGGAACGAAAAGTACTCTTAGTTACTTTGAGTTTCCAAGGATATGTGATGTATTGGTTGACCTTCCTTGAGCGAGATAGAAGGCTCCATAATGAACCTCCAACCCAGTATTGGAATGACTCAAGGAGTGCTATGAGGTGTCAACATGTCTCATCTTACTAAAATAGGGAGTTATGGATAAGCTCCAATGACCCCATTAGAAAAATATGAGTGTAGAAGAGTATAGACAAAAGATGGAGTTGTACATTATGAGAGTTACGATTAGGGAGGAAGATAGAACCGCTATATATAGGTTCTTGAGTGAATTGAGCCTTGAGATAAGAGATACAATTGAGTTTCTACTTTACAAAGATTTTAATGATTTGGTATAACTTTGTATTAAGGTAGAACTACAAAATTTAAGAAAATCTACTTTCGAAAGAAAATGCTCACTCTAATTCTTGTCCAAAGAAAGATTACCCATAGAAAGATATCCAAATGATGGATTCACCTTTTAATGCTTTGTGGAGGTCTTATTGAACTAGAAGAGCACACATCTTCAATCATCAATATCTAAAGTTGTTCAAACTAGTGGATTTCTCAACCTCAAACATTGAAGAAGTCATGATAATTGAATTTCTCATTCACCACACTAGTTTATTAGGAAATAACTCTCAATTCACTGCATAGAGATTCTATCAGACAAACAAAAACGATAACAAAGAAATTCGCAAGTGTTAGAAAATAGGTAAATAATTAAGAAAAGTAATGTGATTTAATTAAAGTATTAATGAACTTCAACCTATGTACATAGGAGAATTCACTACACAGATATTACAACTTCACACAATTTCTCTTTTGGTAAACAATCACCCATAATACAAATTTAATGTTACAACTCCCAATTAGATTCTACTAAAGATATAAGGTCTTATACATATAGTAAATACTACTATAATTAACACACCTGAAATGTGCTTAAGATTGACGAAGATGGCATGTGAAAGTACTTATCATTTCACAACAGAACAACCAATAGATAATTTTATTATATAGTCCGTATCTTAGTAAACACTATAAGACTAAAGAGTCTATTAAGACAGTCGAGCAATGTCAAACAATTTAAGAACCTCAAAAACAAGATTTTATCTAACAATCTTTTACAAATTTCATTGTCTTTAATAGCTTTATTTATTTAATTAGTTATTTTATAGAAATTGAATAAATAGTTATTTATATAATTTATTATAATTTTATATTACAAAAAAAAATCTAAAATAAACTAGTAGCTTAAGGTATCAATAATACTTTTAAAAATATGTGGTCTAAAGAAATAAGCCACATTTCTCAATCTGTTGCTTAGAATTGTTTAAACGAAATCATAATGGCCTAAATAATATTAAAAAATTCCAAGAACAATTAAAACGTGTTGTCTAAAATTATGAATGACCTAAATATTAAAATTGTTTAAACGAAATCATAATGGCCTAAATAATATTAAAATTAAGAAAGAGAACAATTAAAGCGTGTTGTCTAAAATTATAAATTGTCTAAATATTGGTTGAAAAATGTGATTTGTTGTAAAATGATTTTGAAAAAGCATGTAATCATAGAAAAAAAAAAAAAGTTTAAGCAATGTAACGACAACATAATCTACTGGTGAAAAATTATCATTAAACCATTGACTAAAATTAAAACCACGGTTATTTGAATTTGGACCACACATTTTAGTTATTGTTTAAAGAAAAAATGGTGTATTAATTTTTATATTACAATAATTTTATATATAGAACAAATACTACTATAATTTTATATTATAATAACAAAGTTCAAAATAAACTAGTAGCTTAATGAATTAATAATACTTTTTTAAAATATTATAAATGTGGTATGGAAAAATAAGCCACGTTTTAGAAATGTTGCCTAAAATATGTCAATCTGTTGCTTAAAATTGTTAAATGATATCATAATGACCTAAATAATATTAAAAAATTGTTGCCGGGAAAAAGAGAACAATTAAATTGTTTTTTGTAAAATTATGAATTGCCTAAATATTGGTCGAAAAATGTGATTTATTGTAAAATGATTTTGAAAAGCATGTGATATTAGAAACAAAAAATCATTTTAAACAATGTAACGACAACATAATCTACTATTAAAAATTATCATCAAACCATTGACTAAAATTAAAACCACCGTTATTTAAATTTGGACATCAAACCATTGACTAAAATTAAAACCACGGTTATTTAAATTTGGACATTAAACCATTGACTAAAATTAAAATCACGATTATTTAATCAAAGCACATTAGAATGGAAAAAAAAAACTAAATTTGGACCACACATTTTAGTTATTGTTTAAAGAAAAAATGGAGTAGTATTAAGTACTTTTATATACCATACATAATTTTCGTTTTCAATTTGATCAAAGTGAACCAAAAACTAATTATCTAATCTATTATTCATAACATAAAGCTAAGAGTAAGCAAGGAAGGTAGATCGAGTATTATAAAGTGGTTTTTGGTGTTGCAGAATACACTTCATGATTTTAATTTGGGACTTACCCAAGTCTTGTGTATTTATTAGTTGTGAACTGGTACTACTGGATTGGCTCTGAAAATATATCTCGGAATTGGTTTACCTAGGCCTCACGTTTTTTTGCTCATGCTATCGAAAGTTGAAGCATTGTAGGCCAGGCTTGGTTGGTTTTGCTTTGTGCGTTGGAAGGGCCCATTCAAAATTGGGTGAAGATATTTTCACAATACTATTTATATCTCACATCCATTTAACATTAAATTATATTACTATTTTATTAATTTATAATATTTTATTAATAAAAATAGTATTAAATAAAAGTTATAGAAAGATAGTAGTGTCAAACTACTATTTTCTTTAAAAATTTGGTTGGAAGGGCTTAAAAAAATATAAAAAGTGTGTTCCTATTTTTGTTCTTGTGGTTGCGACTAGGACAAACTAGAATAGTATTATCTATGGGATATTTATGTAAAGTCCAGTTATAGATGTTTCTAAGAGCTTCTCTGTTTTATGTGTGTTCATGACTCTCTATTTTCTATTTTGTAAAGAAGCAAATTTTGGGTCACACTTTGGTACACTTGATATCTATTACGGGGGCACCATGACTTTCGACTCTGGGAAAGTGATACATTAATAGTTGAAAATGTGGTTCCAATCTGTAAATTTAATACGAGTGATTCCGAAATTAACATCTTTTAAATAATTACATATTTAAGGAGTAAATATGACTTATTTATAAAAAAGTTATATATATAAAATAAATTTATTAACATACATAAAAAGTAATAAGGTTAATTCGGTGAAAGTTCGTGGTGAAGCCAACTTTTATTAGAAAAAAAAATATTATCTTTGTTGAATTTTATATATGAAACGTTGAAGGGTCAAAAAGAAAAGACGTAACAACTTTCGAAAAACTTTAAGTAATAATAAAAAGCATGTCGATCTTAAATTAAATTGTATGCATATTGGCCATTCAGGCAAAGTTAGTGGTCAGGCGAATAAGGCTGTAATGTCCCAAAAGGCTGTAATGATTATCATTTACACTAAATCTTAAATAATAAACTATGATTGTTGAATGAGTCCATCAATAAGATATTTAATTTAAATATAATTAATACAATAAGAACAAACAATATTATCTAAATATATTTAATATATTTTATTTTTAAAGTCAATCATGACTATATTGTTTTTATAACTTTTACTATTCTTAAATTATAAATTATAATTTTAATTATCATATAATATTATTAATTAAAATCATTTAATTTTAATATTTAAATTTAGCGAATTAAATATCACAATTTAAATTAAACAAAAATTACGTCAACAAATAAATTCAATGAAAACATTCATAATTAAAATCCCTAAAAAAACCACAATTTTAATTTAATAGCAAAATGAAGATATAGAATAATATCTTAAAGACGCATTAATATAATTGAATAAAAACACCTACAACAAAATACACATAACAACTGATTCACACGACACAAACGATCACCAAAACCTCCACAAACATGCGAAAACACCATTGCCAAAGAAGAAAACAGAGAGGGGAGAAATTGTTTTGCGAGAAAGAAGTTGTACAATGACCTAATAGTACCAGTTTTATGTAGAACCTCAAACCCTCCGATTTAATAATGTTCACTTTAAAATGTTACCACACTTTTTTTTCATATGTGAAGCCTAAAATGTGATTAGTCATCTTTGCCCTAGTGATTGTATACTTTGTTTACTTTGATATAAATTAGGAATCACAATAATTCTTACAATTTTTAATAATAAATAGTGAAACTCATTCTTAATTTTCCGCTTAGTTTTATTCTGGTGAACGATTATTATAAATTTTGTATTATTAGTGATTTTTTCTTACTCGTGTTATTAAAAACTATTAAACAAGTTATAATATTAAAAACTATTAGACAACTCCTGTCTAATATACATCATAATTCCTAACTGCAAAAGGGTTTTCCAAAGCATGAGAACTCATCTAGAAGGAGTGTACATCTCTAGAAGGAGGTCTATTCCTTTTTTACCACTTGCCTATGATACTCCATATCCATTAAGAAGGCATATAAACCGAATAGACTCTCAATATTTAGTCCACTTACTAATTATAAAGTATGAAAAAAATATACCTTTAACATTTTAAATTCGATCCTAAAACATTTCAAACATTCTTTAAATCATTAATGAAACAATGAAAATTATTTTCTCATAATTCCTGAAACATCACCAAACATTGTTAAAATTGTTCTTAAACCAATGTGAATCATTTTCCCTAACCACATAAACATTGAAAACATCATATACTTATTCATCCAAAGAGAAACAAGCAACAAACCAATGAACTTAATATTTCCCCGCCAGAAAATCAGCTAGAATCATGATAGTCGTGCTCAAATCTGCTAAATACTGGTTATTGATTCTGACTTGGTTTAAATCATAAGCCTTCGTGTCACAATCTTTAACATCTTTCGTGACAACTGCGCCATTGATATTCATGTCGCTGTAATTTCCTGAACTGTATGATTCTTTAGCCTGAGTGAGAGCAAGCAACACATCGGTATAATCCATAGTGCATGAACTATAACGTTGGTTGGCTTGTGCGTTGCTGCTGTTCCTTATTATCTCGCTAATTAGGGTTATGGTATCAAAAGCACTGACATGAGCCGTGTTAATGAGATACGAGGAAAGGCTACCAATATCTACACCTTGATTTGCCCCTGGTACTGAGAGTATAATTGTGTGGCAACTGCTAGGGTTGTTGTGTTTCGAGCAAATGTCGCCTACTTGCACTGTTCTAGCTGAACACAAGGAAAACAAAAAACATAAAAATGTTACATGCAAGAGTGGGTGTTTAGCAAAAGAATGAACCATCTTGCTTCTTTATCTCCTTCAATTTAGGGTGCTGGAATTTGGAATTAGGCATGAACAGGTATACCTATTTATAAATTGTGAGCACGTTGGATATGGTTTTGGTAATTCGTAAATATTATAAGCAGTCATAGATATTTTTAATATAAAAGTATAATATATTCAAAATAAAATATCGGATGTTTAATTTCGGAATTATAATATTGGTGAAAGAGGGTAACACAAATCGTTAAGATTTACTAAAATTTGAAAGGAAACTAGGATATCGTTAGTTATCAGTAGTATATTAGAATTTAGTTTGAACCATGCACAATTTTACGCTCAAATTCTGGATAAAAAACACTTTCACTCTCACATTAGAACTCTAGTTAAAGAGGATATACTAACAATTTAATGAAAACCAGTATATTATTATTACCTTGCATAATTTTAGTCAAATATCTGTAAAAAAAAATTGCAATTCCAATGTCACGTTAAAACTCCGTGTGAAGTTTTTTTCTAGAAAAATGAAGATTTCCCTACCTTTAAGAGTCAATGATTACGTTAAACTTTATTTTTAATGAGTTTAATTATTAATAAAATAATTTATAAATATAATAATTAAAATAATTTAACCATATCTGTATTTCCCATATTAACTTATCATATTAAGAGTGCAAACGTTTAAGGAATAATAATATAATGGTATTAGATTAATAATAAAATTGCTCACAACGAATGCTTTGTACATATGTGAATATAATAATACAAAATTAAAGGATTATATATCGAATGATACTGGTCCTAAATAAAGAAATAAATGCTTTTTACATATATAATATAATAATCGTATTTAGAGTTTAAATATTTTTTAATTTATAATTATCATATATAAATTGAAGAAAAATATTATATGAATATTTATTAATTTTTATACAATTTATTAATAAAAACTAACGTATTTTACTTAAATTATGTTTTGAAATGTTTTTCAAATAATAAATACAATAATTGGAATGTTTAAAAATATACAACAATTATAATGTAATATTTTGTACATATAACTTTTTTATAAGTAAAATTAAAAATTAATAATAATGGAAAAAAACTCAATATATTTATTGAGAAATGACAACAACTTTATATATAGATGAAACCGACTATTTTACGGACTTTAATGTTTTATATAATATATTTATTGACGTATAATTTCATTGTTACTATATTTATCGAATTCAGTTCCAAATTAAGCATAGAAATATTCTTGACAGCGCAAAATCTTTTAAAGCCAAATATATTCTCTTATCGATTTAGTTTTCTGGATATAAACACTTTTTCTATTCTCTCCATATTTTTTAAATATTTTGCACATACGTAATTACGAGGGAAGTGAGAAAAAAAAAAAGATGATTACCTTTCACGGTGTAGATTCCCAGCCATGGTTGCTGTATTTATAAAAGAGTAAAGTTATGTTGATATCAATAATTTTTAACCTCATTTAACACTGGGGTACTTTTGTCCAATCAGCATACGTGGTAAGGACAGTTGTGTCAAATGAAAAAAACGTAATGAAGAAGGATAATTTTGTCTTCTTCTTTCATGTTGAAACTAGTTTTGTTTAGGGAATATGAAACGATGCTGCGAACCTTTGAAATCAAATCTCAGGGGAAAAGAAAAGAGCTGTGAGAGCTTGTGCATTCGATTGCGAATCGAGAGCTACGATTGCCTGTTTGACGACGAGAGATTGAGGTTGTGCTTTTGCGACGACGTCTCAGTAGTTCTGTGAATCATTTTTGTAAGTAGGTATTGTGTTTTTGTGCGTTGAGGTTTGCCGTTGTGCAAAGTTTTGATTTTTAGGGCTTAGATCAGCATTGTTGAAAGCGAAAACGTTTTATTGGTGAAAACAACTTCTGGAATCGTTTTTATAATTAGTTATTGTGTTTTTGTGCATTGAGGTTTGTCATTGTTCCGTTGTGCAAAGTTTTGATTTTGAGGATTTAAGTTGGCATTGTTGAAAGGTAAAACGTTTTATTGGTGAAAAGAACTCAATATTGTTACACGAATAGTCATTTTTTAGTATTGGAATGTCGATTGATAGGGTTTGAAAATTTAGGAAACACACTTTTCTGGGGAAAAAAACTCAAAAGTTGGATGAGGTGTATTTGATTAGTGGGTTGTGGAATGATAGGGTTTGGAAACACATGAACACAAAAACATATGTGACTTGTGTCATCAAAACTTGAACTAAGGTGTCCCCTCATTACAGAAGGGGTAACCTCTAGTGTTTTGTAAGGTGACAATGACTTAATTATTTTACAAAACAACTTTGGTAACCCCTTGTGTAATGAGGGGACACCTTGGTTCAAGTTTTGACGACTAACCTATAGTGTTTTGTAGTAGTGGATTGTGGATTGATAGCACAAATAGTTTGATGTTATTTGGTTTTATGAAATTGTTTTCGTTTTTGTAGGATCATAATGACATCTTCTGATGTTCTTATTCGCGATAGATCCGGATTGGACAATAAGGTTTGATTTGTAGTTTGCATAATGGATTTTGAATATGATATATTTTGTCATGTCTATATTGAGTGGTTTAATTATATGTAGGATTGTTTGTGAGTCCGCCATTGTTGTAGGACTAAGTATCTGATGAAGGTCAATAACATGTTAACCGATGACTTGAAGGTGTGCATAAAAGCAACCCCTTTTGCTTGGCTCCTGATGATTGGTAAGGATCTGAAAATCAACAGGAGGTAATTAGGGAGTTGTCTTGTAGATTTGTTGAGAAGAATTGTGGTTTTCAAATTAGGTCCAAAGTAACTTCCTTTACATTAATTGATGTTTGTATAGCTATAGGGTTGAGATTAGCGGGAGAGAAGGTTGATCTGCAAAAGGAATCAAGTGAATCCCAACTGAGGAGTTTATTTGGTTCCAATCGTGTAATTGTAACAATGATTTATGAGGATTTAGTTAAACGTGTAAATGATTGCATAGTTGTTGATTTTTGTAAGTTGTACATTCAGTTAGGTTTGTCTGAATTTTTATTGCCCAACACAAAAGGAACTGTGTTTAGTGGGTTGTTTAGTCTTGTGGATAATCAGTTTGGTGAATTATGTAAATATAACTGGGGTGATATTGTGTACGAATATCTAGTGAGAAGTTTATGTAAAGCCGCTTCATCCATTTAGAATGTGACATTTTCTTCAGATGTGTATATTGTTGGTTGTACATACCTGCTGCAAGTAATTTGTATAGTATGTTCAAAAGTGAAGTATTTATTTGTTAATAATGGTTAGGTTTGTTAGTACTCTCACAAGACTAAAGATTTGATGAAGCCAAGCAAGACAAACCAAACAAGCAATTGGATGAGTTTTAGGCTTAGGTCTAGTGTGAGTGAGTGTGAGCTTGATTGGCAAAGAACCTATGCATAGTCCAGGAGAAGTCTAACAACACAATGGTCTAAAAGTGATTAAAAATCTAAACAAAAAGAGTTAGTTAAGTTTTGGTTCAAACTGGTTTGAAATACACTACACTGGGCAAAAGTAAAGCGATTCCAGTATACATGAAATCGAGTTATTCGTGCTTGGCATAATTGAAATAACTGTTTTTGAAAACAGAATTGGCGCTTTTCTTTTATAAAAAAACATCAAGGTTTCTAACATGCACCACTCACTGAAAAACGAAAATTGAGAATCAATATAGTAGAAACTATGAAAAACACTTTTGGGCAATTAAGAGTTTCTTGATAAAAATCAATTGAGGCTTTTTGTTGAAGAATAACTCTTGACCAACACTGTGCAATTGGAGTTCTTCATCACTGTGCAAAGGTCCCTTCTGTGCCCAAGAAGTCCTTTCTTAACCATTCTTGATCCCTTTCTGTATCAAGATATGTATTGATTGATTATAAATTTGTAAAACATTTGAAAGATTGTATTGTTTTAGGCTATAAGTCTCAGCCTTGTGTGTGATTGCTGAATTGAGTGGGGACTACGGGGAGTAGGAGTTCAATTCAGTGGGTATTTGATTCTTACAGGGAGTAAGAATTGTGTAATTGTTTGTGTTTGAACAATTAATTGAAATTAGTAAATGTGCTTTTCTTGAGGGGCAAAGGAGACTGGACATAGCCCTTGAGGAACGGTGAACCAGTATAATTGACTGTGTTTTGCTGTTCTTGACCTTTCTCTTTCAATTCTAATTTGTTCTTGAGCTGCACATTGAAACTAATTGGTAATTGAATTGATTCTTGATAATCTGAAGCATAATTGGTTTAATTGATATACTGTAAATTGGTTTTAATTCCTTATAGATTTAAAATTGGATTTAAATTTGCTTTAATCAGATTCTGCATCTTATCTGGAACAAGAAAGTGCATTTTGCTTTCTGGTATTTTTGACATTGTATAAACTGTGTATTAATTTGAATACTTTTTGCTGAATTAGAATTTGTTTTCAAACTTATCAGTACAATTGTTGGTTCGCATTAACTTTTGTTTAATTTGTATATTTGAAAATTGTTGTTGTAATTGAATCTTCAAATCTGATTTAATATCAATTTTCTGCATAATCTAATAATTTGGATTTGTTGCTGGATTGTAGGATTCTACCATAATATCTTGGCTGAATTTCTCTCATAGTTAATTTTGTGTTTCATATTGTTTTGATAAAAATTGCATATATCTTGTTTTAGCTATTTTAGAAATCTTGATTGCATTAAAGTGTGATTGTAATTCATTTTGTTTGTCCTTGGCTTAGCATCTAATATAAATCAATTCATTCAAACTTGAAGCCAGTTTATTTTTTGATGAACCTTATATTCTTGACCACTGAGTTTCACCAAAGATTTTCAAATTGCGAAAACTATTTTCAGAGGTTTAAACTGCAAAAAAATTTCAAAGTTCAATTCACCCCCTCTTGAACTCAACTCAATACGTTTTCAATGTTGTTGATGTTTTGTTATGAATTGGGTCATAGATATGGGTGTGTGTAAAAATTTGTTATTCCCAAAAAAATGGGGGCAATGAGGATAAATCTCCTCGTATCCTTTATTGGAAGGATGTCAAAATAGGGGATAACCAAGTTCAATCGGCTTTAATTTCCAGTTTGGTAAGTGTTTAAAGTGTAAAATTTTTTGTTTAATCATGTTCACATTATTTATTAGTGTTGATTTTTACCATCACCAGGTGGTTGTTGAATTATCAGTGTCATATGAAGAGCTTCAATATGACATTGTCAAAAAAGCTTTAGAAGATGGTATTGGTAAATCAAAGCAAAATAAAAAACACCACTATAATGTATATAAAGATCATCTAGAAATTAAACAACTAGATGATATTATCCTAGAGCAAGAGGAACTAATTATCAAGCTTTTAGAAGGAGGTCATTGAGTTGAGGAAATTGGTGGAGGACAAACAAACATCTCAACCCTCTCCCCCAACAACAACCCCAGCAACATCCCCAACAACATCCCCAATAGCAACCCCAGTAGGATCCCAACAGCAACCCTAGCAGCAACTCATCATCATCCCCAACAACAACCCCAGCAGCAACCCCAACAGCAACTCCAACAGCATCCCCTATAACAACCCCAACATCATCCCCAACAACAACCCCAACATCATCCCTAGCAACATCCCCAACAACATTCCCAAGAGCAACCCCAGCAGCATCGCTAGGAGCAACCCCAATTCCAACCCCACCAACATCCCCAACACCAACATCACCACCAACCCCAGCAACACCCCCATCACCCACCACACCAACAACCCAGGTGACAGTGCCAGGAGCACCCTTGAATCCAATTGCCACCAATGAAGGACGGAGGACCAAAACTATTTCAAATTGCAAAAGTCTTTTGGGGCTATGAATTAAGCACTCCTTAGGCTGAATATCCTAAGAAAAGAAGAAGGTCTTCAAGAGTTGCTTCAAGGAACGTAAAAAGTCGCAAAATTTGATTGTTGTTAATGTAATGCTAATGGAACAAATTTGGATGAACTTATTGTAACATATTTTGGTACTTGTTATTACATTATGACATATTTTGGAACAAATTTGGATGAACTTATTATGACATATTTTGCTGGATGAGCTTGTTAGTCCATCACACCTACATATTTTGATACTTGTTATTACATTATGTGTGGAATGTTGAGACATATGACTTGAGTGGCGAAAACTTGAACTAAGGTATCTCCTCATTATAGAAGGGATAACCCCTAAAGTTTTGTTAGGTGAAAGCCACTATTACCGTAGAAAGCAAGTGGATAAACTCCATAGGTTGAGTTAGAAACATATGAGTATAGAAGAATATAGACCGAAGATGAAGTTGTACATGGTGAGAGTTGGTATTAGAGAGGAGGAGATTGTCACCAATGCTTGGCTTATGAGCGGATTAAGTTTTGAGATAAGGGACAGAGTAGAGCTTGTTAAGAATCATCTCAAACGATTCAACATTTGATGAAGGCAAGCATTTGGACAAAGGCTAAGCAAAAGGATGGAAGCTCAAGATAGAGTCTTCGGCCTTGTCTTAAGGGTTATGAGTGAGAGTGATTGAAGATGAAGGTATATATGTGGAAAGCTCAGAAGAAACCAGTTGGCACAATTAAAACTATTTAAAATGAGTAACAAAGCCAAGCAAAAGCGTTTTGGAAAACTAAGTTTTGAAAATCCAGTTTTCAGCAGAAAATAAATCAATTTTAGGAACTTGAAATCGACTTATTCGAGGTCTACACCAAACTGTTAAACTGTTTTTAAAACCAGTTTTGGGCTTTTATGTTTTTAAATACCCAGACCTTCTTTGAGTGATTAGGGAGCGAATTACAAACATAATACAGAGAAGAGAACTGCGATCAAAAGTGCTAATGTTTTGAGAGAAAAATGATTGCTTGGTTTTTCAAAGATTCAAAGAGGTTTCTTGAAGAACAAAGAACTTGGAAATTGTACTGTGTCATTGGTGTTCTTCAAGCATTGTGCAGATTCATCTTCATTGAAATTAGGGGCATTCTAAACTCAAATTCTTGAACCCGTTTTTGATTCAAGTTATGTTTTTGGATTGTTACATTGTAAATTTTGATTTAATTTTGTAATTGGTAATGCTATAGGGTTTAGCATTGGGATTTTTTTTTAATTTGGCGGACTGTAGGGTGCTTGTTCTTCAATTTGATGGTGTATTGTAATCTTGTAGGGTGTAAGAACTGATCTTGATTGTAATTGAGTACAATTAAGTGTGTTTAGTGTAATTTTTCTTGCTAAAGTTGCAAGAAAGACTAGACGTAGCCCTTGAGGAAGGGTGAACTAGTATAACTGCTTGGGTTCTTTTCTCTGAACCCTTCTCTCTGTGTTTTTGATTCATACTACCCTTGAGGAAGGCTGATTCATCGCAGATCCATTTTACTCTCATTCTGCATTGCTTTTCTTAATTTGGTTTTGAAATCTTGATTTGGTTAATAGGTATTTTTGATAAAACATTAACCATACTTTACTACTGCATATTTGAATTCTTACTTTGATGGTTTTAGCTATTTTGTTTGGTTCTGTCAACTGGTTCATTGTTGGACATTTGCTGCATAATTGAGTAATTCGTTGCATAATACTTGTTGCATGTTTTACTACTTTGATAGATTTTAAGTGATCTGTTTTTGGAGCCTTTTAATAGTGTGTGTGCACCATTCAATTTTCCTTGGTTTTCTTGATCTATATTCGTCTTCCTTAAATCTGCTTTGGCAGAATTTGCTCTTGGTTTATTTGTACAAATTAATTGATAGAATCTGTTTTAGCAAACTATTCTTGATCCTACTGTTTTTACTACACCTATTATAGTACTGATATAGTCTTTCTATATCTCAAAATTTTGGATTGTTGGACAAAATCAGTGCCTATCAAATGAGTGATTAACCTGTGTCCTTTCCTTTGCAGTTTTCACTGGTGTTGTAGCCTATATTTCAACTTGGTTTTTGCACACTCAAGACTGGTTTTTGCAGAACTATTGTCAAGTTTAGAACAACTTCAAAGAGTGGTTGTTTTGTTTTGAAGATTAGTTTACATGTTTTATTGATTTCAGTTCTTGCAATTGTTGATTAAGGTGTTGTTGTAGTTTGTTTGATCTTGTGATTGGTTGTTAGTATATTGTTGTATTTTTTCTGTGTTTTTCATTCTCACTACATTAAATTTTGCTACCGTTGTTGAAGTCATTCTATCTTAGCAAAAAAATTCGTGGTACACGTTCATTACTTGGTTTACTATTTTTGATCTACATCTTGCTTGAGCATAGCTAATTCCTTGATGTTATTTATCTCTTGATTGGATATTATATTGTTCCTTGGTTATTCTTGTACTGTTTCTGCCAATTTATATTGCTGGGATTTAAATTTTCTACATGAACTGAGCTTCTTGGTGTGAACCTTAACTTTTGTTTATTCTGTTAGAAAAATAAATCAATTTATTCGAGCCCAAATCGATTTATTTTTCTCGCTGCACCTCTAGTCATTGATCATTGGGATTCGTGAAAGCTTTCATTTGGTTTAAAATGTTTTCATAGCCTTTTAAAAAATTTTTTTTTATAAAGTTCCATTCACTACCCTCTTGAACTCAGCCTAAAAGTATTTTCAATTGGTATCAAGAGCTAAGTCTTGAAGTTATTCAAGTTTCGATCCTATGGTTGAGGGAAAACTACCTTTTGTAGAGTGTGCTTTTATAAACAAGGCTCCTTTATTCTGTGGGGTCAATTATCCTTTTTGGAAAATCAGAATGAAAATATTCATTGAATCTCTTGGTCGTGGTGTATGGGATGCAATAGTGAATGATCCTTATGTGCCTAAAACTGTGATTAATGGTCAAATTGTTGATAAGCCTTGGTCTGAATGGAGTGATTCTGAGAGCAAGAAAGCTCAATTGTGATTGTATGGCTAAGAATATTATAACTTCAACTGTGAATTTGGATGAGTTTTTCAGGGTCTCTCAATGTTCTTCAACAAAGGAAATGTGGGACATTTTGGAGGTGACTCATGAAGGAACTAGTGATGTGAAGAGGGCAAGAAATCATGCCTTAATCCAGGAGTTTGAACTGTTTAGAATGCAGGTCAGAGAAACCATTGCAGATGTGTAAAAAAGATTCACACATATAGTGAATTATCTCATTAGACTAGGAAAGATCTTTGACAGAGACAAGCTCAACCTAAAAATACTGAAGTATCTTGATAGATCTTGGCAGCCCAACGTCACTACAATATCAGAGACGAGGGATCTTACCACATTGAGCACAACTGCACTGTTTGGAAAACTCAAGGAATATGAGCTTGAGATGAACAAATTCAAGGAGTAGAAAATGGAGAAAGAAAAGCAAGAGGAATAACACTCAAAATTGCTACCCTGGGAGAAGAGAGTGAAATTGATTCAAGTGAGGACAATGAAGCTAAAACCTTGAACTTGCTAACAAGAAAGTTCAGCAAATTCCTAAGGAAGAGGGAAAAGAGAAGAATCAACAGTTTAAAAGGTACACTAAGAAAACTGATTCCAATGCTGCTAACTTTACTTGTTTTGGATGCGGAAAATAGAGACATATCAAGATGGAATGTCCAAATCTGATTCATAAACAAAAGGATGTGGAAAAGAGGAAATTCAACAAAAACAGCAAAGGGAAAAGAGCCTACATAGCCTGTGATGAAAATGACTCAACAACCAGCTCTTTATCAAAGGAGGAAGAGGAGATTAATCTGTTTTTAATGGCTAAGGAGCAATCAGAGGTAACCAATGCTAGCTCAAGCATTTCATTAAATCAAAAAACTACAGTACCTTGCTTCAAGCTTTCTTTGAAACACACGATGAAGTAAACAGGTTGGAACTTGCAAACAATAGGCTGAAAACAATTGGCTTGAAAATAGAGTCAACTCATTGGAAATTGTTAAAACTGATTTTGAACACTTGAACATGGTTTTCTAGTCTTCTAACCTTGAGGGTTAATATAGCAAACCAGCCAAGTGTGAAAATTGAGAGGTGCTACAAGCTTAAAGTAAAATATCTTATGAAACCTTCAAAGCTTTCCTTGGGGACTGCAAATTTAAATGTTGTTTTAGGTTCCCAAAATTGTGTGTTTGATAAAGCTGGAATTGGATATAAAACAAAGTTTCGAATGAAAACCAGACATTTCAACAACTTTTTCAAATACAGGAACAAACACACCTCACCCATTCAAACTTGCTTTTATTGCTTGCATAAAGGTCATACTGCTAGAAACTGTAGAGTTAGACTCTTTGATGTTCCAAATGGCCTTGTGAGGTGGATACCAAAGGGTGATCATAACAGTTCTGGACCCGAAGTTAACAGGGTACCAACCTTTATTCATTAATATGTTTTGCATATTATATTTAGGCAATAAGAAGCTTTGGTACTTAGAGAGTGGATTTTCCAAGCATATGACAGGGGATGCATCTTCGCTCACTAGACTGGTTATAAAACATGGAGGATTTGTCACTTATGGTGACAACAACAAAGGCAAAATAATTGGTTGTGGTTGTAGAAAATAGGTTTAGGCTGAGTTCAAGAGGGGGGGGGGTGTGGAATTGAACTATTAAAAGTTTTTAAAAACTTTTCGCAAATACTGAAAAGTATGAAAGATTGAACGAAAATTCTTTATCAATTCATTGATCGATGGACTTCAGAATTACACAACAAGAATTAGTATGTCAAAGAACTAATTCAATCAATTATACAAATTTATCAGAAACTGGAACATCACAATACAAGTAACTAAAGTCACAGATTCTTGATATCCAATTTAGTGTTCCTAAACAAGCAGTTACCGCAGTTGATCAAAATACTATCAGAACCACAAGCAGAATCAGTTTACTGAGTTAAGATGTATATCAGAACAATGCAGAAACAATCAGATAATGAACACTCCAAGAAATTGCAACTATCTAAAGAAAGAATATTATTCAAATGTTCTTTTAGTCAACAATGTTATTAGGAACCGGTTAATGTGTTAATTCGATTAATAACACGATCAGTCAATTAACCAGATGAAATAACAAGTTTAGACAAACATAGATTATCAGTAGAATTATCAAACAGTAAGCGTGAAGAACAACTTATTGATCGTGCATAAACAGAAACTCAAATGCGTTCAAGAAGAGAGAAAGAAAGATCAAGAACACAAGGTTTTATCCTGGTTCACCCTTCCTCAAGGGCTACGTCTAGTCCTTTGCAAACTAGCAAAGATTTCCACTAAAAAGATCACCAAGATCAGTTTTACAACATACAATACTGCTCCCCACAGAAACCACACACTATTGAACCCTATAGTAGGTGTTAAATGTTAAACCAATGCAGAAACCTCTACAACCAACCAGTTACAATTACAACCCTCTATAACTTGTAACCTTCAGTTCCAGTACAAGAAATGTATCAAGAATACAAAAAATACACAGTGATTCCACTCAACATATTATACAATGTATTAAGACCAGAGTGGAACACTTAGCTTTGATTCAATATCACAGTTTGTAGTAGATCAATTTAGCAGTAAAGCTCCAAGATCAGTTTTCTTGTTAAAAATCAATTGCTCAATCGATCACAAAGTTTGCGTGCGTTTTTCTCTAAACAATTTTACAAAAAATTCGCTCAAAAAGATTTTTGTACTTGTTGTTATGTGAAAAACACGTGCATTTGTCCCTTTATATAAAAAAAAACTGTTATTTTGACCCTTAAGACTTCAATCGATTGAGTTACCATTCAATCAATTGACAACATCCTGTAACTTAACAGAAAATTCATCAGGTTCAAATTCTGAAAACAGTTTATTGATTACCTTTCTGAATTTGATTAACAAAATCTGATTTGCTTTATTCTTAAAATCTTTTGAAAAATATTATTAAGAACTTTATTTTTGGAGCTTATTTTTAAATAATCAATCATGCAATCATATGATTTTAAATCAGAAACACAACTCACAACCACACACCCTGCCTAGTCTAGGACCAATACTCTATCAAGCTCTTTAAATTATTATATATAGTAGTTTGAGACGGAATAACAACTCAGGTATAACAAATAAAAAAAGTTGTTGTATGTAGACTTCTTCACCAAAACGAGGATGTAAAATGCATTTTAATGTAAGTTGAAATAGAGTTCAATGTTGAATACTACTTTGTATGAATTTAACTAACACCCAAACCATTTTATGTTTGACCTGTGGAAGCACAGTTCTTTGTACGAATTTTTGTTATTGGAATTTACAATGTTTTATAAATATATTTTGGTTTTATTTTATGGCTCTTTTACGATATGGAAAATAAAATAGTTAGATATTTTATTGCATTGAAGTATAAAAGGTGAATTATATAAAATCAAATTTTGTAAATACAATTTGTATACATTAAAAAAAAGATTCATTATATATTATTAAAAAAAATTTACGTTGATATGTTAAAAAAATACAAAAATAATTTATGTACATTGAAGTAGGAAACATCATTATATTCATTATATGTTGTAATAGATCATTCTTAAAAAAAGAATATAATGAAAACAATTTTTTTATAAGATCAATTTCTGAATTATAACATGGGTTGAACAAAAACTTAAGAAGTATTGATAAATAGTAAAATTAAATAAGGTAAAGCAATATTAACTTCTATTTATCCATTTATTATGGTCTTACCGTAACATGTAACAAAATTCTATTTATCCATTTATTTATTATGGTCTTTCCATAGCATGTAACAAAATGAAAAAATTACCGTCGACAGCAGGGTTCGAACATGCGCGGGCGAAGCCCAACAGATTTCAAGTCTGTCTCCTTAACCACTCGGACATATCGACCTGATTGATAGTTGAGGCTTGTAGGTATTTAAAGTTTATAAAACACTTTGGTCAAAGGAATCATTATGATATTGTATTAAAGTCCGATTATGATATTTTAAAGAAGTGGGAGCTATACGACTATGAAGAAGTGGATCATTTGGTCTTTTTGTTGTTTTTTTCGATGGGGATGACAATTTCTAGTTTGCCGCTCAATTGTTGTGTGCATGTGATAGATTTTTGGAAGGTGATTTGTAACGCAATGAAAGTGATATTATATTTAATTATAGTGTTTGTGGTTGGGGCTTCGGCTGCTTTTTGCCTGCCGAAGATGGTTTTCGTAGCTAAGAAACTTTTGCCTACGTAAGAAAAACATTTAATTACACTTTTATGAAGATCCGGTTCAAACAAAGTAGTGACAATATAAAAAAAAATCACATATAAAATGTATAAATAATCAATTAAGTTTAAAATCTAAAAAAATAGGTAAAAATGTGTAAAAATTAGTAAAAAAATAAAAAGTAATAGTAAATAATAGAATTATGAAAATTTTGAAAGCCCAACCCTTTGTGGGTTGTTGATGACATTCGTTACTCCATTTTGCGCAACTTTCATTTTTAGAGCGTCTCAATTGGAGCACTCTATTAAAACATACAACCATTTGAAGTTTTTTCGTACTAAATTTTGAAAACTAAAAATATATAACAAATTTATGCAATGGAAGGATTATCTTGAAAAATATAAACCCTAAGAAATATCCACGAAAATATTTGGATCAAAAACAAATTTTCAACTATTTTTAATGAATTTTATAAAATCGCTAACCTTACATAGAAAAGCTCCAGAGGTAGAATCATACAAAATTTGTAATAATAATAATAATAATAATGACCCACATGTTTAGCTGAGGTTAGAGGTGGTCAGTAATGTTGATTTTACGTACAAATGCAAATGTGTATGTAAAGTTCCGTATGTAATGCTAATTTGACACACAAATTTTTGTCCGTATGAAATATGCGATTCTTTAGTAGTGTCATTTGAATAATTGTCGTGAGAGCTCTTTTATAATTAAGAAAGTTTACTTGTACAAAACTCGTCTTTTATTCTTAGTTAGACTTAAGGTTAGGGATTCAATTGTAAGTGTAGGTCCCACATTGAGTAAAAGTAAGAAAGTTAACCAATATATAAGAAGAAACACCCACAAACCAATTCCCTTAAGGTGTTTGGCTGGAGGTGGTGCAATCCTTTATGTAGGTTTAGCTTAGGTTCCATATCCCTCAATAGACGAGCCAATAGTCCCAGAACCGAAAGTCATCGAGGGAGAGGGAGGTAGGGACCCTCGCTTAAGAAGGTTAAAAACATATAAAGGAAAAGATCCATAGACCAACTACCTTAAGGGTCTTATACTTACCATTAACTTGGAGGTGATATAAATATAATCTTATAATATAAGAAAATATTATTGTAATATAATTAAATTAGTGATAATAATAATAATAATAATAATAATAAAATGGATATTATTATTATAATTATTGTTGTTAGTAATGGTCATACTAATAATAAGATTAGCATATTAACAGTATTATTAATTAAAATAACAGTGTTAATAATGTTAACAAAAATGTTGATAATAATATTAATATGAAATTATTATTAATCATAATGCTAATTATATTAATAATAATACTTATAATAACATTAGTCATAATAACGGTAATAATAATGCTAATAAACAACAATAGTAATAATAACAATAATAAGATTTGTATTATACACGAATGAAATCCGTATGCGGTACTCTAGATGCAATTACATTTGTAAAGTTTTGTATGTAATGTTGATTTTACATACGTATGCGAATTCGTGAGTAATCTTGATTTTACGTACGAATGCAAATGTCTATGTAAAGTTCCATATGTAATGCGAATTTGACATACAGATTGTTGTCTATATGTAATATGTGATTCTTTTGTAGTGTCATTTTAATAATTGTGGTTAGAGCTATTGTATAATTAAGAAAGCTTACTTGTACAAAATTCGTATTTTATTCTTAGCTAAACTTAGGGATAGGGATTCAATTGGAAGTGTAAATCCCGCATTGAGTAAAAATGAGATAGTTGTCCAATGTATAAGAAGAAACATCCACAAACCTATTGCCTTAAGGTATTGGGTTGGAGGTGGTGACAATCCTTTATGTGGGTTTAGCTCAGGTTCCATGTCCTTCGACAGACGAGCCAACAGTCCCTGAACCGAAAGTCATCAAGGGAGAGGAAGGTAGGGACCCCTCGCTTGAGACGGTTAAAAACATATAAAGGAAAATATCCACAGACCCATTACCTTAAGGTTCTTATATATACCATTAATTTGGAGGTGATAATAATACCAATAATAATATTTATAATAATATTAGTAATAATAACAGTAATAATAATAATGATAATAATAAAACCAATAGTAATAATAACAACAATGAGATTTACATTACATACGGATGAAGTCCGTATGTTGTACGTGAGATGCAAATCCATTTGTAAAATTTTGTATGTAACGTTGATTTTACATACGAATGTGAATTTGTCAGTAATGTTAATTTTACGTACGAATGAAAATATGTATGTGAAGTTCCATATGTAATGCGAATTTGACATATGGATTATCGTCCGTATGTAATATGTGATTCTTTTGTAGTGTCATTTGATTAATTGTCGCGATAGCTCTTTTATAATTAAGAAAGTTGACTTGTACTAAACTCGTTTTTTATTCTTAGCCAGACTTTGGGTAAGGGATTCAATTGTAAAAATGTGAAAGTTGAGCAATATATAAGAAGAAACACACACAAACCTCTTGCCTTAATGTATTGGGTTGGAGGTGGTGACAATCTTTTATGTGGATTTAGCTCAGGTTCCATGTCCCTAGGAAGACGAGCTAATAGTCCCTGAACCGAAAGTTGTCGAGGGAGAGGGAGGTAAGGACCCCTCGCTTGATACGATTATATAAAGGAAAAAATCTACAGACCCATTACCTTAGGGTTTTTATACTTACCATTAACTTGGAAGTGATATAAATATAATGTTATAATATAAAAAAGGTGATATTAATATATTTAAATTAATGATAATAATAATAATGAAAATGTTGTTATTACTATTATTATTATTAATGGTCATGCTAATAATAAGATTAGCATATTAATAGTATTATTAATTATAATAACCGTGTTAACAAAATGTTGATGATAATATTAATATTTAATTAATATTAATAATATTGCTAATAATATTTATAATAAGATTATTAATAATAATGGTAATATTAACAACAATATAAGAATAACAACAATAAGATTTGTATTACATGATAAAATTCGTATGTGGTACTCTAGAAGCAAATTCGTTACTAAAATTTCGTATGTAATGTTGATTTTACATTCAAATATGAATTTGTCATTAATGTTGATTTTATGTAGGAGTGCAAATGTGTAGGTAAAGTTCTGTATTTAATGCGAATTTGGCATATGAATTATCGTGTTTATGTAATATGCGATTCTATTGCAGTGCGATTTGAATAATTGTTGTGAAGGCTCTTATATTATTAAGAAAGTTTACTTGTACAAAACTCGTATTTTATTCTTAGCTAGACTTAGGGTTAGGGATTTAATTGTAAGTGTAGGTTCCACATTGAGTAAAAATGAAAAAGTTCACCAATATATAAGAAGAAACACCCACAAACCTATTACCTTAAGGTATTAGGTTGGAGGTGGTGACAATCCTTTATATGGGTTTAGCTCAGGTTCCATGTCCCTCGACAGACGAACCCACAGTCCCTGAACCAAAGTCGTTGAGGGAAGGGGAGGTAGGGATCCCTCGCTTGAGACGGTTAAAAACATATAAAGGAAAAGATCCACAGACCCATTACCTTAAGGATTTTATAATGACCATTAACTTGGAGGTGATATAATTATAATATAAAAAATTTATCGTAATATATTTAAATTAATGATAATAATAGTAATAATAATAATGTTATCGTTATTATTAGTAATGGTCATGCTAATAATAAGATTAACATATTAATAGTATTATTAATTATAATGACGGTGTTCACAAAAATGTTGATAGTAATATTAACAATAATGCTAATAATATTTACAATAAGATTAGTAATAATAACGATAATAATAATGATAATATTAATAACAATATAATAATAACAACAATAAGACTTGTATTACATGATGAAATTCGTATGTGGTACTCCAGAAGCAAATTTATTTGAAATATTTCTTATGTAATATTGATTTTACATTCAAATGTGATTTTGTCATTAAAGTTGATTTTACGTAGGAATACAAATGTGTATGTAAAGTTCTGGGTTTAATGTCAATTTGGCCTACAGATTATCATCCTTGTGTAATATGTAATTCTTTTGTATTGTCATTTGAATAATTCTTGTGAGAGATCTTCTAGAATTAAGAAAATTTACATGTACAAAACTCGTTTTTTATTCTTAGGTACACTTAGGCCTAGGGATTCAACTGTAAGTATAAGTCCCACATTGAGTAAAAATAAGAAAGTTCACCAATATATATAAGAAGAAACACTTACAACCCTATTGCCTTAAGGTATTGGGTTGGAGGTGGTGACAATCCTTTATGTCAGTTTTGGTTAGGTTTCATGTCCCTCGACAAACGAGCCAACAATCCCTGAACCGAAAGCCGTCGAGGGAGAGCGAGGTAGGGACCCCTCGCTTGAGACGGTTGAAAACATATAAAGGAAAAGATCCACAGACCCATTTCCTTAAGGTTTTTATACTGACCATTAACTTGGAGGTGATATAATTATAATATAAAAAAGGTTATCATAATATATTTAAATTAATCATAATAATAGTAATAATAATAATGTTTTCATTATTATGAGTAATGGTCATGGTAATAAAAAGATTAACATATTAATAGTATTATTAATTATAATAACGGTGTTGACAAAAATTTTGATAGTAATATTAATATGAAATTAATTTTAATAATAATGCTAATAATATTTATAATAAGATTAGTAATAATAACGATAATAATAATGATAATATTAACAACAATATAATAATAACAACAATAATACTTGTATGACATGATGAAATTCGTATGCGGTATTCCAGAAGCAAATTCATTTGTAATATTTCGTATGTAATGTTGATTTTACATTCAAATGTGATTTTGTCATTAAATTTGGTTTTACGTAGGAATGCAAATGTGTATGTAAAGCTATGTATTTCATGTAAATTTGGCCTATAGATTATCGTCCTTATGTAATATGTAATTCTTTTGTATTGTGATTTGAATAATTCTTGTGAGAGATCTTGTATAATTAAGAAAGTTTACATGTACAAAGCTCGCCTTTTATTCTTAGCTACACTTAGGGTGAGGGATTCAATTGTAAGTATAGGTCCTACATTGAGTGAAAATGAGAATGTTCACCAATATATATGAAGAAACACCCACAAACCTATTGCCTTAAGGTATTGGGTTGGAGGTGGTGACAATCCTTTATGTGGGTTTAGCCCATGTTCCATGTCCCTCGACAGACGAGCCCACAGTCCGTGAATCGAAAGTCGTCGAGGGAGAGGGAGGTAGGGACCCCTCGCTTGAGACGGTTCAAAACATATAAAGGAAAAGATCCACAGACCGATTCCCTTAAGGTTTTTATACTGACCGTTAACTTGGAGGTCATATAATTATAATATAAAAAATTTATCGTAATATATTAAAATTAATGATAAGAATAGTAAGAATAATAATGCTATCATTATTATTAGTAATGGTCATGCTAATAATAAGATTAACATATTAATAGTATTATTAATTATAATAACGGTGTTAACAAAAATGTTGATAGTAATATTAATATGAAATTCATATTAATAATAAT
>Ga0099825_1000580_pt1 | contig 40324 bp, 21 predicted proteins | sample SiratroredBW_FD_76838 | JGI IMG/M metagenome (GOLD analysis project Ga0099825, IMG submission 76838) | Root nodule microbial communities of legume samples collected from California, USA - Siratro red BW | ecosystem: Host-associated > Plants > Roots > Nodule | place: USA: California | collected...
TATATATATATATATATTAATCATTTATAGTTATATTTAATTATTGTTTCCATATTAACATATTATTATCAATATTTTTGTTTTTGTTGTCTTAAAGGTGTCCGCATTTTATGTACTACGTTCTCAATCTAAATATATTTGTAAATGCGAAGACTATATACATAAATATCACAAATACAAATTTATTTACCTCTTAATATTAATAATGAAAAAACAATAAAAAATATGACTTTATGAAAAGATTTTGTGCATCAGAAGATATGAATGATAGATAATATCGTTATAGTTAAAATATAAATGGGATCTTCATCATCAACGTCACCTTAATATTTAAAAAAATTGAAGACTGATTGGTGTCAACTGAGCTGTCATTGAATATTATAAGAAAGGCTGAGTTTGAATTGAACACAAATTAAATCAAAGAAAACATTAATATTATTCCAATAAACAACAAGCCCCATAGTCAATTTCACACTTTTTCTGCATAAAACTACGGCTTTTGGACCCATCTTTCTGTTTTCATGTGATGCTTCTTGTTCTGATTTTGAAAATTCTACGTGTGAAGACACACCAACAACTACAACTTGTAACTACTGTTACTTCTCTACAATCATTTTTTTATTACTCGTAATAACAAGATTGTCGACTGCTATACAACTATACTCGTTGAGAACAATTATGTGAATTATCATTCAATAAATATGGTTAGAGATTTTAGTTTATTAAGATAAAAATTTTTAATAGTTTATAATTAAATATAAATTTTACTTTATAAATTAATTTTATAAAATTAAATTAATAATAAAATTTATTTTTAATATAATATAAGAGTTTATTTTAATAAAATTGTTATGTTTATCATATCACTATCAGAATATTCTTATATATTAATTTTACATTTGAGCTAGAAAATCTTAAAATATATTAAAAATCTCACTTTAATTAAAAATAAAATGTTTTAATAATAATTTATAAATAACTTTTTTAATTGAGTTAAGAGTTAAAGATAAAGTATATTTTTAATAAAAACAATGAAATTGCGAAAAAAATTTATAATAAAATTTGTAAAATAGTATAAAATACGAATTTTTTTTTCCATGTCATCTTGTATCAGTGGACGGTTATTCATGGTCTCGTATTTTCATGTCTACAGCAGAAACCAGTAAAGAAAAATCAACTCAGGAAAAAGGCCATGCAATTCCACGAAACTTCTAACAACAAATTGACAATCATTTTGTTTTGCAATTCCTTGATGTGTTGTTGCAGCAATGTATTGTATTATCCAAATTCTCAAATCCTCTTACAAAACCACCCTCCATAACCACACACTTTTCATAACTACCATTAACGCACTCCAACTTTTTTCAGAAAGAACTTACACAGTGGCATGCTCTTCTTCACTGCTACCACCCCTCTCTCTCTCTCTCTCTCTCAAACCTTCATTAATATCTTCGGTGAGTTAGAAGCAAACTAAGACTCGTGGCCGTTGGGGGCACCATTAATGCACTATCCATTTTCTTCGCACCCATTTAATGTTTAGCTCCAAAAGCTTCACCTTTGGGCCGAAACCATCACCCCTTTTGGTCATGTAAAACACACCACAGCATTACACAAGCTTACAACCTTAAATATGCCAAAGCCTTGTTTCGTCCACGCTCGTGCGAGGGAATAAAAAACAGAGACATTTTTCCCGATTGAAACATTGATGGATCCCTTTTGTGGGTTGTGTCGGAGTTCAGAAGATGCAGCGGAACAACATCGTGTGCAGGTAAACAAAAGTGAAAAAGTAAATAAAATTCTGGGTTGTTTGTGAAATTTGCTGAATTGAACTAAACTGGTGCATGCATGATGCAGAGGAAGTAAAGTCAAGTGCAGTTTAACACCCAGCATATGGATCAAGTTCTGGTATTCCACTGTGTTTTGCCTTGAACACCCAGAAGGAGAACTTTTGCAGTGATAGTAGTTCTAGTGGAGTGGAGCAGAATTTCTACTGTGGAGGATATTTGTGAAATAAAGAAGTGAAGTTGAGTTTTGGGATTCATGGGAATGGGGGCAATTGCAGTGAGTGTGGTTTCAATGTTGTTGTTAATGTTTGGGTTAACAATGGGAATGGGTTTGAGTTCGAGAACGGAATGGTTCGCGTTAAGGGAGCTTCGATCGTCGTTGGGGATTAGGGCAAAGTATTGGCCGATAAAAGCAGAACCGTGCAGGAACTGGACCGGAGTTGAGTGCCGGAAGGGTCGAGTTGTGGGTATAAACGTGTCCGGTTTGAGGAGAACACGGTCGGGTAGCCTGAACCCAAGTTTTGAAGTGGATTCTCTTGTGAATTTGACACTGTTAGGATCGTTTAATGCTTCTGGGTTTGTGCTTAATGGGTCTATTCCTGAGTGGTTGGGTGAGAGACTGAGGGTGTTGGATGTCCTTGACCTTAGGTTTTGTTCTATAACGGGTTTGATTCCTTCTTCAATTGGGGAGTTGAGTGTGTTGACGGTTTTGATGCTTTCAGGGAATTCTCTCACTGGTAGAATGCCTTCAACGCTTGGGAACCTCACAAAGCTGTCTGTTCTTGATCTCTCTGGTAACTCTCTTTCAGGCTCTGTGCCTGCTTCTGTTTCTAAACTTGGGAATCTCACAAAGCTTGATCTTTCTGGCAATTACTTTGCTGAATCTCTTCCACCTGAACTGGGTGCCCTTTCGAGTCTTCAAAAATTGAACCTTTCTGGGAATTCTTTTACTGGGTGGGTTCCCTCTGAACTGGGTAACCTTTCCAAGTTGGTTGAGGTTGATCTTAGTATGAATTTTCTATCGGGTTCGTTTGATTTGTTTTTATCTCGGCTCTTGGCCCTCGAGGTTCTCATTCTCAGAGGGAATTCGTTTGATGGTGCTCTTCACGATGATCTTAGGCGAACGCCCAGGTTGAGCTTTCTTGATGTGTCCAGTAACAACCTCACTGGGACCCTGCCAAATTTCACAGGTTGGAATGATAGCTCTGCTGGTGTTGTGTTCAATTTGTCAAACAATTTGTTCTATGGACCTCTGAACACTTCACTGCACATGTTTAAAACTATTGATGTGTCAAGTAATTATTTGGAAGGTGAGGTGCAAGGTGATGGTAATGTTATTCTAGATAGAAATTGCCTACAGATGACTCCAAACCAAAGGAATTTGGACGAGTGTAGAGATTTTTATCTTGTCAGAAATTTACCCTTTGCATTCCCAAAATCTAAGTCAAGCAGCAGCAGAAGGGTGGTATTCATACTGGTAGGAATATTTGGTGGGCTTGGCTTTATTGCTTTGCTGACACTGGTCCTCGTGCTGGTTCTAAAACAGCGTCAAAATCGTAGAAGCTTGGAAGTTCAAAGGGGGACCAAAGATGAGGGACTTGTTCAGGAAGGGGAGAGCCCTATACCTCCTAAGGATGCTGATTTTGTGACTGGCGTGGGAGAAGCATTTAGTTCTGAGAAAATTATGCATTTAACTGGCAATTTTGCTGAAGCAAATATCATAAAGCATGGCCATTCCGGGGTCCTCTTCTTGGGAGTCCTGGAAGGTGGAGCAACTGTGGTTGTCAAAAGGATAGATTTGAATTTATTTAAGAGAGAATCATACGTCGTGGAATTGAGACTATTAAGTAAGGTTTCACATGCAAGATTGGTCCCAATCCTAGGCCACTGCTTGGACAATGAGAATGAGAAATGTATAGTTTACAAATACATGCCAAATAGAGATTTGGCCACTTCTTTGCACAGAATCAATGAGTCAGATGGTAAATTACAGTCCCTGGATTGGATCACGAGGTTGAAAATTGCAATAGGAGCTGCTGAAGGCCTAGCTTACCTACATGAGTGCAGCCCTCCCCTTGTCCACAGGTAATACCAAATGCATTATAGATTGTTAAGGTTCTCTCACTATGGTTATAAAAATATGATCACTCCACTAAACAGAATTTGTCTACAAAATTTGATTGAATTTATGTCGTCAAATAAGCTATGCTGGATTCTCATTTCTTTAGCATGGTACCCTTTTGATGTTAGAATGTATACTTCTATGTTAGAAATGGAACTTCGAAGTTGACTAATGTATTGGCATAAGATAAATTGACTTACTCTGGTTGTTATGTTGTTTTTCATATAAGCATAAAGCTAACATTCAAACGTTTATGTAGTTATATCTTATATTGCAATTGCGTTGCATTAAATTGTTACCATTGTCACTGTTAACAATGAGTGAAGTTAGGAGGTGTGAAAGAATTTTTGTAGTTCTGCAAATTACTAAAATTATACTCTTGATTTTTGAAGGGATGTCCAAGCTAGCAGTATACTTCTTGATGATAAATTTGAAGTGCGACTTGGAAGTTTGAGCCAGGTTACCGCCCAAGGAGATCTTCAGCAGGGAGTCATCTCAAGGGTTTTCAGCAAGCCACCGTAAGTTTTTGAATTAATAAAGCATAACTGTTTTACAATGAATGAAAATCAGAGAGATATTGTTAGAGAGGTATAGCTCAGTTGGTTGAGCAGAAGTGTTCAATTCGTATGGATGAAAAAATTCAAAGAGATACTGTGATGATTTATAAACATACTGAAGCTTTTAATGGCCAGAAAAATGATTTGATCATACCTATAATTAGTATATTTGTTCCTTTGTCTTAGTCATCTGACCTATTTAATTTAAATTTGCATATCTTCTTACTGAAAATTGATGTCTCTAATTGATTGACTTGTAAATAAAAAAGATTGCATTCTATTGATAAGGATGCTTCTTGTAATCAAGGGACACAAAGCACAAGCAAGCTTACAGAGTTATCACTGCTTGCTGATTTTCTTGATATTAAAATTCATTCTCTTGTTCATATTTGTATCCAGAAAAGGTTATAACTAACTTGATTTTCTTGTGATTTTGCAGATCTTCTAGTGAAGGCGATCCTGGTGAGTAAACTTGGTTTAGCGATGACTATTTAGTTTTTTAACCGATTGTTGATCCATTCATATTAAGCCAGAAACTTTATGTCATGTTTTGAAATAACAGTAAAAAGTAAAATTATTTCAACAATAGATTATAATCAAAGCTGCTTTTTGTTTGAGGAAGTTTGCTGAAGAATTGTTTTGAAATAACTGATTTCGTTTGAATGCAGCAAAAAACTAGTTTTTATATAAGAAAAGGAATATATATAAAGATGAAACAAAAACTTTTGAAAAATGATCATAACTCACAAACTTTTAGATTCATAAAATCAGTTTTTTTGATAAAAATAACTCTTTAGAAATTTGAGCTATTTCAAACATGTTGGCTTTAAGATTCATGGCCCTTTTGTTGTATAAAACTGTCACAGGAGAAATCCTCAATTTTATTTTCATGGTACGCAAATTGTTGAATATAATGGACTTAGTTCATATTTTCTACCAGTCTGCTACTATTTTTATTTATAAATAAACATAACCGTTCCTATGTGTGTAAAATAGGTAAATCATCAGCGACATGCACCTACGACGTGTACTGTTTCGGGAAGATTTTACTGGAACTCATTACTGGTAACATTGAAGTGAGCAAGTCAGATGAAGGCACTGCAAAGGAGTGGTTAGAGCAAACCTTGCCTTATATCACTCTGTACGATAAAGAACGGGTGACTAAGATTGTTGACCCTCAATTGATTGTGGATGAGGACCTATTGGAAGAGGTATGGGCTATGGCAATTGTGGCCAATGCATGCTTGAATCCCAAGCCTTCCAAACGTCCTCCCATGAAACATGTCCTGAAAGCATTGGAAAATCCATTGAAGATTGTGAGAGAAGAAAATGTTAGCTCAGCAAGGTTGAGAACAAACTCTTCTAGGAAATCTTGGAGCACTGCGTTCTTTGGTAGCTGGAGACACAGTTCATCAGACAGTGTTGTGGCCACAACACATGCAAACAAAGAGAGTACCAGTGACACTAAAAAATCAAGAGTAGGTTCAAGTAGTGGAAATGATCACTCATCTTCCAACAAAAGGTCATCCAATGAAATTTTCCCTGAACCATTGGAAGTGCAAGATGTGGAGACTGGACAGGCAGGATAAGCACTTGTGAAAGATTTGGTTATTCTTTAGTCTGTGAGGTTTTTTTACCACTTTCTCAGATAATTGGTGGTGCCATAGCAGTTGCTTGTTAGTAGCACGTGAAACTCACTACCCAGAATCCATTATGGTCCATTTTGAAGCAATGGAAAACCTTGATACTGCCAGTGACTGCCCTTGCTTTCTGAAGCTCAGATTAAGAGGTCACATTGAAATGTGTGGTATATGAGAGCTCCAAAAAACTGAATTTTTTTACTCATTCAAAAAGCCCTCCTTTAGGCCAGGAATTGTGTGACAAAATGTAAGATAAATGAGAGGGTTTTCATTCCTACGAGGAATAGGAGGTGGGAAAAAGGTTGTGTTACTTGTGCATTCCATTGGCAGTTTGTATTTAGCATGTAAATCTTATTGAGTTCTGTGGCATAGGCCCAAATCTTGAAGTGTTGAAAGTGTGCATGATTAATGTTGTTCTTTACGTGTGTGGTTAGAGGTTTTATGTTCTATATTGCACGTATGATTTGGAAAAATGCTATCATTTTCACAAGCTTCTAAATGAGGGAAGGAAGGGCAATATTAATATGCATAGTTTACCAATATATATGTTCTTTATGCATTGGTATGATATTAAGGTATGACTTAGCAGCAATTAGTCTGCTCTCTCTCACTAAAACCCCAACAATGAATTTAATACTGAAACTGATATTTCAGTGGGAAAGGTATCAGATAACACAAGAAAATGTTCATCTTTCCAGGATTTCTGCCCTTAAAATCAACATGCTGAGCACATAAGTAGGCTTTCGCAAGTGAAACGAGTGTATCAATGAGAACATAGTGGCCCATCAAAAGACTCACCAAGTTCCAGAACTTCTATATCTATAGTTTAAATAAAACTTAAATATCTTGTAAATTAATTATTTTTCGCAAACTAGTTAATTACAACTTTGAAACAAAGAGTAACAGCTTAACTGTTTCTTATTATCTTTAATATATTATTTACTTATAAGAACATCTTACACTTAATATAGTTATATCCTTGGAAAAATAAAAGTTACAAAAATTTATATAACAACATTCTCATAAAAAGAAGCATTCACTTTAACTAACTTATTCAATACTTATATTTATTTATTTTTAACTATTTTCTTGTTCACTAGTTGAATTTAGAGTTAACATTCTTACATTCTCTCTTGTATTAATTAAGATAAGTCATCATTAATGTCCACAAAACACTTTACTTTTAAAGGGATAAAATATATTTTTTTATCGTCAGGGATAAAATTTAAGTAGAACAGCACATTTTGTTTTGTTTTGAGAAATAGTAATTATAGTTGTTTAAATTATTATTAATAATAATGTTTAAGCAAACCGGTTTTTACTGTAGTTGATTAAACGCTGACTACGTATAATCTACTTTGTTTCTCTGCACCAAACCTCATACGGATCGAAGCTCCGAGGAACATGTCCTCTGCCAAACTATGATACCTCAACCACTGACGCAACTTCGAACCCCTTTTCTCTCTTTAACTCCTCGTTCCCTACAATAACCATTCCCACGCTTCCCCTTTCTCAAAGTTTTTACTTTCCCATTCATCACTCTGAAAAAGACATCATTTCTTCCATTGTTTCACTTTTCAGATTTGAACAAGTTTTATCGATTTCCGTTGTTTCACTCTTCACATTTTCATTTGTTGGACCGATAGACTTAGATCAGATTCGTTTCAAAAGGAGGGTGGTGGTAGTTCGAAGAGCTTACATCGATTATTGGATTTCAAATTTTCGTTTTTTGGATTGAAGTATGGCCATAGCTCGGTTGGTTCGGCAAGCGAAACGCCCTCATGGATTGTGGGTGAAGATGGCAGCTGTGACTGTATTGGGTCTCTGTTTCATCTTTGTGTGGGGAGTGTTTTCTTCTTCTTCTTCCTCTGTCACTTCCCAAAGGGAGAGTTTTGAGGACATTGCGGAACCCGTGTCCTCTTCTTCTTCTCACAAGCCGCAAAAGTTGAGAGATGAGTCTAAAAAGGGTGGTGAGAGTGAGAAAAAGAGTAAGAGTAACGGTAATGGGTCTTCTCACTCTTCTGCCACGCGTCCTCATTCTGAACAACACAGGGGAAAGGACAACAAGAAAGAGAAGAAACACGTCCATAAGGAGGACAAGGAGAAAGGGAATCATCAAGGGTTAGAGAATCCTCAACCCCAACATGGTCAGGAAGAGAAAGAGAAAGTGAAAGAGGAGGTGGAGGTGGAGGGTGAAGAAGAGAAAGTGGATCATGAGAGTGAAGTGGAAGTGGATGTGGATGCTGATGGTGGCAGTGATTTGGCTGAATCCGTGGATAAGGATGGTTCCGAGGTGGTGGAAGAAGATGTGGAAGAGTTGAGAAAAAAAAGCAAGGGAAAGGTGAAAGGACCCTTGTTTGATCCAAATGCTAGCTATAGCTGGAAATTGTGTAGTTCTAGAAGCAAGCATAATTACATTCCCTGCATTGATATTGAAGTTGGTGGTGGTAAAGTAACAAGATACCGGCACACAGAGAGGAGTTGTCCTAGGACACCCCTTATGTGCCTGGTTCCTCTTCCTCGTGAAGGGTATGGATCTCCACTGCCTTGGCCTGAGAGCAAATTGAAGGTATATGAAAAACCCATAAAATCCTAGTTTGGATTGCTTCTTGGTTTTGTGAGCTTTTGAATTGAGATAAGTATTTGGTTCTTGAGTTACAAGATATTCGTTATAAGTTCACAGGTGTTTGTGCAGAAATTAGATAAGGTAGCTTATGGAGAAGTTACAAGTTGATTTTAATTCGTACCAATTTGTCTTATTAGTGTTTCTTCAGAAATTTATTCAAATTGGGACATAAGCTTAAATATCGGGCGGGTCTTATGTTCTTGTTTCTCATGGTAGCATCTTGTGTCAGTGCAGATATTGTATAAGAATGTTGCACACCCGAAACTAGCTGCTTACATAAAAAGGCATAGTTGGTTGATGGAGTCTGAAGAGTATCTTACTTTTCCCCAAAACCAATCTGAGTTCAAGGGAGGGATTAATCACTATCTTGAGTCCATTGAAGAGGTAAGTTTTCTACTAGGTTGTGTTATGTTTGGTAGCTCTTAAGCATGATTGTGGAAAAACAGAATTGATACATGTATATATATGACACTGAAAATGTATATATGACACTGAAATTTCTAGGATTGTATTGCTATAGTTTGTTCAGCAAGTTATTGAATATTTTTTGGGCTTTCATAGTCACAGCCATTTTCAGCGCTTGGTTTTATTTGCACAACAATATATTTCTTTGTATATTCTATAATTGCATTGTGATGGTAATATTGAGTTTGTTTATAGTAGCTTACATGTTTCAACAAAACAAAATATTTTTGTATTACTCTTTATTTATGTCGTCTAGGAAATATTATGATACTCATTCTGAACTTTATAGATGGTACCAGACATTGAATGGGGTAAAAACATTCGTGTTGTACTGGACATTGGATGTACAGATTCGAGCTTTGCAGCTGCTCTCCTTGATAAGGAAGTTTTAACATTATCACTAGGATTGAAGAATGACCTAGTGGACTTGGCTCAGGTGGCACTTGAACGGGGCTTTCCAGCAGTGATTAGTCCTTTGAATAGAAGGAGGCTTCCTTTTCCGAGTCAAGTTTTTGATGCTATACATTGTGCAGGTTGCAGCATACCGTGGCATTCCAATGGTTGGTGTTCCTGTCTTCAGTTTCTTTGTTTTATGAAATAGTTTCTCCAAATTACATTTATTTTGTTATAAGAACAGGTTGAAATTTCCCACTTTTTTCAGGCGGAAAACTTCTGTTGGAGATGAATAGGATTCTAAGACCTGGTGGATACTTTATTATGTCAACTAAACATGACAGCATTGAAGAAGAAGAAGGTTTGGTCTTATGCTTGATTCATAAGTGCCTTCACAGATGACATAAAGAAACTCGGTTTCTTATCCTTAATAATTATTATCATAATTTCTTGTTTGAGAAAAACTGAAGCAGGATATCAATTAGTTTATTAGTATTAAAAGATTATCCATTTCTTATCATGGCTCATTGGTTCGGTCATGTTAAACCATGATCAAAATGGTAACAATTAAGTACACATTTCAAACTTATATTACATAAAATATAGGTAAAATTTTGAATTATCAGAAAATGATATATTATATGTTCCATATCGATTATACTCAACTGTTTGAGATCAAATGTACGTTGCCTTTCAGCAGAAAATAGTTAAAGACATTATCTGGCAATGCTTTGTGTAGATATTAACCTTTCTTTGTACTGTTACATAACAATTGAAATGTCAGACAAGTGACAGTTACATATCTTTTCTCTTCCAGCCATGACAACATTGACTGCATCTATTTGTTGGAATGTTCTGGCTCACAAAAGTGATGATGTTGGCGAAGTTGGAGTAAAAATATATCAGAAGCCTGAAGGAAATGACATATATGAACTGAGGAGGAAGAAGATTCCTCCCCTTTGCAAAGAAAATGAAAATCCTGATGCAGTCTGGTATCTTACTGTAAATATTACTTTGCTAAATTGATCTTCTAGCAGTATATCTTTGCTTTCTAAAATATTTTCCCAGTTACAATTTTTTATTGTTGAATGTAGACGTGTATTTGTCTTCACCATGCTAACCTGATTTTACTGCGTTAGTTTATGTTAGCAGAGTTTCCTTGATCTGTTAATGGCATACAATTACACATTACTATGGTGGTGCAGCCTGTGATTAGGATTGGTTGTCTTGTCACTTTGTTTGGTTATGTACTATATTTATGGCTTAGAATTGATCATTTGAACTTCCAAACAAAACTAGGAAAAAAAGATTATGATTGAACATTATGTTGAGACTTCATATGCATGGAATACTTCCAAACCAAACTCATCATCTTTGTGTTTGTGAATCTTTGTGTACTGCATTTAGCTGCTCGAGTTCATCACATAGTATGACTTATTTCTGTTCAGATTAATCTCATTCATTAATTGGTAAATTTTCAATGTTCTTTGAATAGGTATGTTCCCATGAAGACTTGTTTGCACCCCATTCCATCTGGAATTGAACAACATGGGGCAGAGTGGCCTGAGGAATGGCCCAAGAGGCTTGAAACCTATCCTGATTGGGTGAACAACAAAGAGAAAGTGGTTGCAGACACCAATCACTGGAATGCTGTTGTTAACAAGTCATATATCAGTGGATTGGGCATTAACTGGACAAGTATCCGGAATGTAATGGACATGAAATCCATCTACGGAGGGTATGCCAGAAAACCAGTATGAATTTTGTAATCAATTTGAAAGTCCTTGTAGATATCATGGATAAGTTCCTTGCATCAATGAGTGAGCTGCATTTTTCTCTGATACATATTTAATGCACCTGTAATTTTTGTTCATTGCATGATTTCCTACATACGTTAGAAACACTGGTAAAAGTAAATTAACAATTCTCCCTTGTAAATTCAGATTGGCTGTAGCTCTCTCTCAACAAAAGGTCTGGGTGATGAATGTAGTGCCTGTTCATGCACCTGATACACTTCCCATCATTTTTGAACGTGGGCTTATTGGTATATACCATGATTGGTGTGAGTCATTTGGCACTTATCCAAGAACGTATGACCTTTTGCATGCTGATCATTTGTTCTCACGGCTCAAAAACAGGTATTATTGGACAATTTCTAACATTGTTCTGTGTATGCTTTTTCTCTTGATGCTTTTTCTAACATTCATCATAAACAATCAGTCACAGATTATGCTCATGAATCATAACTCACCTTTAATTACAGCTTTTGTTATAATCACATTTGTTATCCTGTATTATATCTTTGAATATCTTTCCGTTACAATTACTTGTACGATATATGTTTTTATATATTTCTTGTTAGCTTTTTGTCTTTGATTCTCATCCTTTTAGAAATATCATATTCTGATATGATACTTTAGAGTGCAAATACTAGAACATGTCAAATGATGAGATAACCACCTCTTAAGATTTTTTAACTGAGTGTCACCAATTTAATGTGACATTAAATGGTTAGGTTATTGAGGATTGCAGTGAAATTAGAATTACATATGACAATTTTAGTGTTAAACTCATGCCTAAGATCACTGCATGTTCTTGAAACAATTCTTTTGCAGGTGCAAGCAGCCTGTGTCCATTGTTGTTGAGATGGACCGTATATTAAGGCCAGGAGGTTGGACAATTATACGTGACAAAGTTGAAATTCTAAATCCATTGGAAGAAATATTGAAAAGTATGCAGTGGGAGATTAGGATGACTTTTGCTCAGGATAAGGAGGGTATCTTATGTGCACAGAAAACTTTATGGAGGCCTTAAGTTCCTGTTATATGCAAATTTCTTCTTCTATAACACATCAACCATAACCACAAGTGTCGGTATGATTTGTATTATTACCTTCATCTTCCTTCAACGTGAAATGATATGTATGAAGGAGTTTTTATAGGCATCCTTCATCCAACAAATCCATTTTTTTAACCATTGAGCATACATAAGGGAATATATTCCATAACCAAAGTACTATGTGGAGGATTCAAACCATAAATCACTTAACCAAACTGCTACTACTTCTGTCAATTAATGTTGATTCATCTCATAAAGACATTAATGATCAATTTTATCATAATTAATGAGCACGTTAAAGTATATTTGCATAGACACCACAATTAAGTATTTACTTAATAGGTTTTTATGAGATCTTGAAAATTTGACTATCGAGTCTATTAGAATTAATTAAAAAACTTGGTTAGATTAGTTTTACCAATATTATTAAAAAGTCATAAGTTATTCTTACAAGTTTATCCCATTGTGAAAATTGTTATAATTAATTTCTTATGATAAATTTGTCTTTACTTATGTTGTAAAATCCATGACATACATGAGAAAGAAACAAAAGATATGTTTAGTTACAAGTTATATATACCAAATTAGACACTTATTAGTCGTGAACAACTAATAATATATGGAATTAGTTAATTTGAAATAGAGATCAAATTGAATTTGAAATTTAGTAAATATAATAAATTAGTTAGAACTAGAAACTCTAAAATATGTACTAGCATATTTAGCCATCGTACTCCATTAAGGAGACTAACAATGATGGATGAAATTAGTCTATTATTCACTACATAGGTAAAGAAAAGGTGTAATATTATGAGTAATTCGTGAGTCAAGAAGCCGAGTATTGGGATTAAAATAATTATTTACCTTGCAAACAACAAGTAAAATAATTCCTAAGACATAATTAATTTTAGGAACAATACCAAATTAATTAATATGAGTACTTTGTGCAGAGGAAAAATAGGGATATTCATGTTTCTTAAATCATTCCACCTTAATGTGGCCTATGATTCCATACAGTAATTGAACACCTTTCTTGTAGCATCTTTGTAGCATGTGAACCTCTATATTCCTATGAGAAGTTCAACCCTCTCTTCTTCTGTTAAATGAGAAATTGTTTGTATAACCTTTCTTTCTTAACATAACAGTCTTCAACATATTAAGATAATAATTATTACAATTCTTATGTTATTATTAAAAATTAGGTTAAAATAGTTATAAATAGTACAAATATTAATTAATAATTTTAGGATATTAAAATAATACATTTAACCTAAGCATAATTTTAATATATGTGATTTAATATTAACTAAAAATTACATAATATACTTTTATTTTTAATTTACAATGATAACAAAGAACCGGGCCTGCAACTTGATACCCCGGCCCATAAACCTTTTGCTGGTTCCTCCGATGGTGTTGGCAGCTGCAAACAGCTCCCGAAACAGATCATGAACTAAACCTTCTTCATGAACCCTTCATTTCACTCCATTTTTCAATAACAACGCATAGTTATTTATTACACAAATCTTCATTTTCTACTGCAACAATGTCGTTATCCAAATCACTATCCTCAGTTCCCGCGCGTCTCACACTCCTCGCTGTCTTCTCCGCCACCACCTTCTATTGTCTCTACAAATCCCGTCGTTTAAGATACCTCAAACTATCCTTAAACCCTAACCCTAACCCTAAACCTAAGATCATATTCCTCTCAGAAACGGGAACCTCCAAAACCCTCGCTCTCCGCCTCCACCGTCTTCTCGCCTCCAACGGCGTCGGATTCGACGTCGTCGATTCGCGCCACTACGAGCCCGAGGACCTTCCCAAGGAGGCGCTCCTCCTCCTCGTTGCCTCCACGTGGCAGGACGGAGCTCCCCCTGCCGCCTCCCGCTTCTTCGCCACGTGGCTCGCCGAAGCCGCAGCCGATTTCCGCGCCGGCTCCCTCCTCCTTTCGAACTGCCGTGTAGCCGTCTTTGGCGTCGGGAGCCGAGCCTACGGCGAATCCTTCAACGCCGTCGCGAAGGGCCTCGCGACGCACCTGAGGGCGCTCGGCGCCAAGGAGGTGGTTCCTCTTTGCGAAGGGGATGTTGATGGTGGTGACCTGGACAAGGTTTTCGATCGGTGGTGTGAGAAGGTGGTGGCCGTTTTGAAAGGAGGTGGTGTTGCGGAATGCGATGATGATGATGATGGTGGTGGTGCTGCGGAATGTGGCGTCTATTCGAGTTCCGAAGAGGAGTCTGATGTGGAGAGTGAGATTGTTGATCTTGAGGACATTGCTGGTAAAGCTCCTTCACGGCGGAAGACTGTGGCTAATAGGGAAGAGAGTAATGGGAAATTGAATGGCAGAAGAGAAATGGTGACTCCGGTGATTCGAGCAAATTTAGAGAAGCAGGTGTGCAATTTTGAATAATGTGATAATGTCACACTACGTGTTGTGCAAGTCGTGTATAGTTTGAATTATTTAGAGTTGCCAAGTTTTTTGTGTTGCTTAATAAGTGAAGTGATGGTTTAGTTTCTGCCTGATTGAACTTTGGTAGATGAGACGTAGGTCTAAGTTCTTTTTTTGAAATGGCTTTATTCGAGGGTTACCGATTTGCAGGGGTATAAAATCATTGGGTCTCATAGTGGTGTCAAGATCTGTAGATGGACCAAGGCGCAGCTTCGTGGTCGAGGTGGTTGCTATAAGCACTCGTTTTATGGAATCGAGAGTCACAGGTAGTAGCAAGTTGACATATGTTTCATGTCATAACATTATATTTTAGCTGGAACTCTAGGTGCTCGATTTCTTTACCTTATTCATTCCCGCTCAATTTAAAGATGGAGTTCATTAGTTTTGTTGGTATGAAACTTTCTGCATCGTTGGATGGTCTAAATTAAATTTCACAAACAAGATAGTAAATGGGTCCGGAAGAGGAAAGAAAGAGGGTGTACCTTGATTTGAAGATAACTTTGGGCTGCAATATAGTAGTTTGGCTTTTGAAAAGTGGGGTGGACTTGTAATTACCGTTCCACATCATCTGAAATTTGGCCATACAGTGGGTGGCTTTATCCTGGCCATGGGTTTTGTGGATTTTTCTTGTGCTTGTCAAAAAGTGGATTTATCATTTGTTTTAGATATTGCTGAACCATATTTCAGCTGCCAAATTCACTATGTCAATTTTTTTTGAGTTCACACAGATGCATGGAGGCAACCCCTAGCTTGGCATGTGCAAATAAATGTGTTTTCTGCTGGAGGCATCACACAAATCCAGTAGGGAAAAGTTGGCAATGGAAGATGGATGATCCGACAGAGATTGTAAATTCTGCAATAGACCTCCATAGAAATATGGTTAAACAAATGAAAGGAGTTCCTGGTAAACTTATGTACCTATGCTGCAATCATTTTGAAATATAAGGATATTTGTCTGATTAATGGACCACCATAGGGGATTGGTCAATATGAGCAGATAAAGTAGCTCTTGATCATATCCTGTATACTATCAGTAAATATGCTCTAATTGAAAGCGTTGGGCACACTAAAGATATTTTATATTGAAGAAGTTTAGATGGAAAGAGGGGTAGTGGTAACGGTTTCATTTCAAGTAAATATTCTTTTGTTTGAGAACTTCTTGTAAATGCGAGATCATCATGTAACCTTTCAATCCCTTAGCAAGACTATCTCTCGCAGTTCAAAAACGAAAATTTATTTGTCCCTCCATTTCCATTCAATCCCTCCATTTAAGCCATGCCCTCAACCAAAACCTAAATTATGATGTCTTTGAAAAAAAGTCCAATTTTAATGATTTATTCAGTGGTTGTATTGTTATATGAACACTGTATTCAATCTAGTAGCATAGCATCTCGAAATGCCTGTGCATTTGTATGGCGACAAAGCCCATTTGATGTATTAATTTCCATATTGCTATGCTTTGTAATTGTAAATCAATCAAAAGAAAAGAAAACTGGAGCACAAGTACCCTGCTATGTTTTCATTCTGGATATTGTGGATAATAGCTTCAGAGCAACTCCACCTTTCTGAACATCACTGTGTTCATTAATTAATTTCTAAATTACCTCATTTAACTCTTTGTCTAGGAGTCACCTTGGAGCGATTAAATGAAGGTCTCTCACCTCGTCATTGTGCATTATCTCTTGTTGGTGAACCTATAATGTATCCAGAGATAAATGCACTTGTGGATGAGCTGCACAAAAGGAGGATTTCCACTTTTCTAGTTACAAATGCACAATTTCCAGAGAAAATTAAATCGCTGAGACCTATTACCCAGGTATGGCGTCATTTAGAAATACTAAACTAAACTCATGTTGGTTTTGCTAATGCTAGTCAAACCTAATATTCCTGTTCTGCCTTGCAGTTATATGTCAGTGTAGATGCTGCAACAAAGGACTCTTTGAAGGCAATTGATAGGCCACTATTTGGCGATTTCTGGGAGAGATTCATTGTAAGTATTTCCCGTTCTGAGTGAAAATATGTCCTTAGTAGAATCAGAGTGTTAACAAGTGTATTAATAAGGTGAAGAGAAATTCCTTCTAAGTCACTCCAAAGAGTCGCTTAACAGAATTACAGAGATGTCTTTTTTGTTGTCCAATAGCTTTTTTTAGGATCCTTAGCTCCCACCATGATCACCAATTTCGAAGGGATGTAGTAATAGATCCCAAAAAAGCAAACTGTTAGTATTAGTAGTGTGCGAGTAGCTAATCATCATACTGTCAAAATTGGATAGGGAATCATATTATTTTGGTGATAGTCACAGACACGTTAATCATCATATTGTCGAAAGTCTGATGAATGTATATACTTGCATGGAAAATGAACGAGTGTCTTGAAGTAGACTTCATAATAAATTAACGGTATTAAAGGAATTCAGTAATTAATACATCTGAAAATGAGTCCTATGGTTCCTTTGGAGATTATCACAGACAAGTTAATCATCATACTAGCAAAAGTCTGATGAATGTATGTACTTGTATGGAAAATGAACGAGAGCCTTGAAGTAGATTAAGGGTATGAAAGGAATTTAGCAATTAATACATCTGAAAATGAGTCTATTACGGTTCTTATAATTAAGACAAGAAGTACACCACTGATTTGTTTCTTATAGATAGGGACTAGGGGAGTATTAATTTTGTTAGAACCCCTCTTTTTTCATTATAAAGAGTGGAATAATATTTGATTATAGAAAAAACACAACTAATTCAGTTTCTTTTCCTTTTTATGTGGAATTTAATCTTACCTTGTGGTGTATACTTTGTCCGCTTGATCAGTTTGTCTATGTATGTTCATAACTACCTGCCAGGATTCCTTGACTGCTTTAAGGGAAAAACATCAGCGAACTGTGTACCGCCTGACCCTGGTGAAAGGTTGGAATACTGAAGATGTTGATGCTTATTCTAAGCTCCTTAGTTTAGGAGATCCTGACTTTGTTGAAATCAAGGGAGTTACGTATTGCGGCTCGTAAGTCTTCACACTTTCTCCCCTATTAGTCAAGTACTTCAACTTGGTTTAGTCTGAGATCTCTTTTAAATGACAAGGTGCTCTTCACAGGTCCACTACATCAAAACTGACAATGGACAATGTCCCTTGGCATACTGATGTTAAAGCTTTTTCAGAGGCACTAGCTTTGAAAAGCCAAGGAGAGTATGAAGTTGCATGTGAGCATGCTCACTCGTGCTGTGTCCTCTTAGCGAAAACTAATAAGTTTAAAATCGATGGCCAGTGGTATACATGGATAGACTATGAAAAATTCCATGATCTGGTAGGTATCTGAGTCCCTACTGTTCTTTTGAACCAATTTGGATTATTTGTTTATGAAATTTAGCCTCAATTTGTTTACAGGTGGCATCTGGAAGAACTTTTGACAGCAGAGATTACATGACTGCCACACCATCCTGGGCCGTCTATGGTTCGGAGGAAGGTGGATTTGATCCAGGACAATTGAGATATAGGAAAGAGAGACATCACAAGTCGAGCCGCAATCAATCAGGTTAGACATTCAATTTCGTCTTGATCTTACTTCTTCGGTGTATAACTCATTAGGTTATACAACATACTTCAATAGGATAGTTTTGTAATACATGGCTTCATACATAGGCTAGTACCATTTCAGTGTATTTTAAGCCTTAAGCCCCCAAGTTTTTTCCAATTGCAAGTTGAAATAACATTATAATTTTCTTATTTACCTCGAATTTTGGATGTCAATGTTTTAGTCGCAGAAGCAACTTGTTTTTGAGACTGAGATTGGTAGAATATGTTTGAGCTTTTGCTGTATAAAGCATTACTTAGTTTTGCTCTGTTGTAATATTTTGGAAAACTCCTTTAGTTATTTATAGCCTTTCAGGAGAGGAAGATTAGGTGGAAATATTATAATACAATGCAAACATGTAGATTGCGTAAATCTCGAAGTAATGCTCTAACCCTATTTTCTCCTAGAGTTCAATAGTTTTTTAACAGTTCTAAATTATTATTGTACAGTTAATGTATGACGAATAACCAAACCTTGTTAGTTATTGATTATAATGTTCTCTTCTACACTCAAAATTGAACTTCTTTGGTCCTTGAAAGATTCTATTGACATAATTTGTCTCTTAATCATATTTCTATGTAAAAATGGTGAGATTGGAAATTCAAATTAATGTTACTATTAAACAAACTCAAGCGATATCAACTTCCGATGAACGAGAACTGCCGAATGAATGTCAAATTTTGTTATGGAAGGATACGAATGAGGTTAAAATTTATGAGGAATAAATTGATGTCACACGTCTTTTAGGATAAAAAGCCAGTGTTTATTCTTTATGGAGTGTTTCTACCCTCCCCCTCACGCTCAATTTATGACTTTGAAAGTCAAAAAATATCGGTATCCAAATGCAGTGCATTTGTGGAATTGGTGGTCGAGTCATACTCATCAGTCATATCTATGAGTGCTACCTCGACGCCTACATCATTGTTCCAACACAGCATTTTCACGCCTTTTACCATGCCTCATTTTTGTTGGTCCCATCCTTCGCTATTAATTTTTTTCATACTTTTAACTCTAATTTGGTTTCACATGAGATTTTTCCAGAAGCATTATTTCTCGTTTTGGCTTTGCTACTATTACAATTCAGATTTCCCTTTGCCCCGAAACATGCTTTCACACAGCAGCTAGTATGTTCTGTCAATTTTTCTTAGCAGTCCCTTTCAATTATAATCCTTTTGCAAAATCTTTCGGCTGAAGACAAGTTTGGACCACTACAGAATCGTCTGATGTAATCTAGATTGCTTTGTTAATTTTGTGTACTTAAATAAGCTTAGAGATGATCGTATGGATTCCTGCTTTCAATTTGCCTGCTCTGTGAAACACTGGAATCCAAGCCATAAATCTTTGTATATGTAATCGTATTTCATGTCATTCATATGAACGAGGACGATAAAATGACACAGCAAACCTCTGGTACGTCTTTGTTTTTTCTTAAATAAGATTTAACTTTTTAAGGAAAAATGAAATGTTGTAGGAAAATTTAATCTGACTATGTAGTGGAGGTTGTCAACTTTGAATAGGATTGTGTGTAGGATACGTGTGGACTATGTGAAAACTTCCATGAACGAAAAATGGACATATAGTACAATATTCTTGTCCCTCTGTACCATTGTCCCCCCCATAAGTTATTTAAACCAATAATTTCTCTTCGACATCACCGCACTGGTCATCCTAATTAGCAAATTTTTAAATCTATATCTCTTTTCTAATTGGTACAAAAGTTAAATATAAATTGTGGTAAATAACAAGCTTGACTAACCAAGCAAGGATCACCACTAGATTGGACTACAAGACATGACCAATGGCACTAAACAAAACAAACTACAATACAAATAAAGTCCTCTTTGACTAAAGAAACTGCCTAGTTAGCTAAAAGTTAAATAATTGATTGAAAGTTGAAAAGTGGTTTTATTTTAAATAAAGATTTAGGTGGAAGTTTAAAATGTTAAGTTGGCTTGTCCAAGTCTTTAAGAAAATTAATTGCTAAATTAGTCAATAAATATATAATGATTTTTATTTTAATTTTAAGTAACTTTAGTTTTAGGGTTTAGTTAATTTTTGAATTTTTTTTATTGAAATACCACGTAATTTATTAGAAAAATAAAATAGTATTAATGGTATGTGTCAGAAATTATTTGAATAATGAGATTTAAAATAGGGACTATTAATAAGCAATGTTTTAAAAAATGTTATAAACCAATCAAATAATTTTTTTATCTATCACCTTTTTTTGTTGAGGTTACAAGTCTTCCAGTGGAGGTCGCGCTTGGAATAATAGTAAAATATACATGATTGTGGAGCAATTCAAGTGAAACACGTGAGAACACTACTTGCAAGTAGCACCATTTTTTTTCTAATCGGTCCCACAAACTTTTTAATAAGTTTTTGTACTAACTTTACACTGAGATAGATGTGCTCAATTATGGACTTTTTAAGAGTTTAAGTTATTGGGTTATAGTGAAAATAACTAAATCATTGTAAACACTAAAATCACGTTATTATTGGAAATTATATACAATATAAAACTAGTACTTTAGTCTATTTATGCTGGGACAAATATTTATTTTTACATGACTAAATTCGTAATAAAAATTTTGATATATAAATTATACCATGATTAAATTTTGTTATAGTAGTGTAAATTATAGTTTAAATTTATGATAAAGAAATTTATATTGTGACAGAAAGTAATCTTTGATAATTTCTTTTAAAGGAAAAATTGAAATTTAATTTATAAAGATAAAAACATAAATATGAATTAAAAATAAATTGGTGGTTAATATATGAAATTAGGATTTGGAATAATATACATGTGATCCAATGAAAATTATAATAATTCTTAAAAATGTTCTAATATAAAAATTTTGAAAACGTTATTAATAATAACTTCTAAATATACTCATTCAAGATGAAGATTTAAATTTATCATGTAAAAAATCTGGTATATTTAAATGTTCACGATTTGTTCCACCAAAAAATGATCTGAAATTTGTCAAATAGATTAAAACAAGTAACCAAACGCTCAAACTACTAACTTGAGAACAAAAATTTAAAAAAATAAAGTTATTAGACTGCGATAACCTTATCTCTACCCTTCTGATTCTCAGTGAATGGTTGACCTTGGTGTGAAGAAGTAGTATGAATGCTTGGGTTTATAAAACCTAATGCCATCGTTATCCAAATTCTCATATCATGGCCCACCTCGTTTAGACAGCTAAACTATTTTATTTATTATTAAATATTTTAAAATGAAACTCAAAAGTATACTTCATCATCACATTCAATGGTAATAAATGCAAAATCTGTTACATTTTCTTGTTTTTCATCACACTCCCATCAAAAAAAGCCAACTTCTCCACTCAAACCATTGTACTAAAATTAAAGGAGAAAAACGTCACACGTCACTTAAAAAGTTCAGCATGGAAAGTAATGAAAACAGTCTCTATTCATTCCTTGGACCAACCATAGGTTTCACAAATACCAACAAAGGGTAAAACCCATTTGCCCAACACAAAATTCCAACTTAGTAACAACCCTTCAAAACATAACATAAATTACTAAGAAAACATCATTCAACACATTTTATTCTATTCATCAACATGCACTGAAAATTACAAAACTTTCTAGGTTCCACACTTTATTCAGTAACATAATACTACTTGATAAATTTTAATCTACAATCTCGTTCTCTGTTTGCACTAAGAACATTTCTTATGACAGTAAAAATCATCAAAATAGATTTGCTAACGTTGGAGAAAAGTTGGAACAAAAAACAGTGAGGAGTTGGTTTGGTGTGTGTTAATGCGAAGGTGGTATCCTTATCATTCATTGGTGCGCTTAGGCGGCTACTATATTCTTCATTGGTACGTGACTCTCACATTCTATGCTATGCTATGCTTCTCTCTCACACACACACACTTTCTTTTTTCTTCACTCACTCTCTCAACTCAATAACCCTTTTTCCAATACTCCTAACACAATACACACAAATAAATAAATAAAACAGTACCTTCAATTTCTACAACTACAAACAGAATCCATCATAAGACAGTAATAGCAGCAGTCAAACTATATATAATCACATAATAACTAACATCAAATATCAAGCAGATGATGATGATGATGATGATGCCATATTGTTATATTGTAAGTAAAACACAGTAAAAGAAAGCTATGGAATATCAAGAGCATGACCAATATTTTTATAGTTTATGCACAACTATAGTTTCAAGCTAAACTGAAGCTTTTGAAGACAAAGAAAACACCCAATAAGGGTCATATATAACACACTCAGATAAGAACATGTTAATTAACTTTTTTTCTGCGTGTGAGTGAAGCAAATGGATAGTGATATTCAAGTTGAACTAAAGAAAAGAGTAATTGAAGCCATGGAAGCATAACACAATACATATAGTTCAGGCAGGGATAAGATAAACCACTGACTTACACCGAAGAACAAAAGCAAAAGGTAAACCAATAACTCCTTCAAGTGTTTCTATTGACACTTGTGTTCACCAACAACAGCAGCAGCAACATCAATATCAGTTTTGATACCAATCCTCTTAATAAAAAAACCATGGCAAGACCAAGAATCAATTGCTGAATGAAAAAGGTGAGTGAAAGAAAGAAATTATAAAAAAGAGAAGAGAAAAAGGAGCAATGATTATATATATTAGCTACTCTTTCTGGGTTTGCTTTTCCTCCTAGCTCTGCTTCTCGATGGCTCCACCTTTGGAAGTTGCATCTCCTCTTGTTTTGCAACCCTCATGCATGCTGATGATGTTCCCTCTTCCTCGTTGGTTGTAGCTTTTTCCGTTGAACTCTCTATCCCTTGTGCTGATATAGAACCTCCTCTTTGCTCTATCCCTTGTGCTTTCTCCTCTTCACTTTCTTCCATCTTTATAACCTTACGAGGTCTACCTCTCTTTCGAGGAGCTTGAGGTTGAGGTTGAGCTTCTTGTTGCTCTTTCTCATCATCTATGGTTGATGATGCTTCAGCTATTGCCACCGAAAGTTCCTTAGTTTTCTGTGGCTTTTTCTTACCCATCATCAATACCCTATTTCTTATTTTTTTTTTCAATTCAAAGAGATCACTACAGCAGCTGAACCATCAATATCAAATCTCTCATCCCTTTAGCCCTTAAATTCGTTCACTGGATAGGATAGGAAGAAAAAGATGATTCTGTTTCTAATGCAAAATACACACACACACCCTCTCTCTCTCTTTTCTTAATTTTTATTTTGCAATATGTTAAAAGCAAGAAGACCAATATCTTTGACCAGAATCCCGGTTCTGGAAACTCTATAAAAGCAAGGCCCTTGTAAACTATAGTGGCATAAAAAAACAAATGACTATAGGTCTTCATTCGGGTGCCAATTAAATAAACCATTCATAGCATCATCTTTCACTTTCCTTTTTTGTCCATTCATCCCATCTAGTGTCATTCCAATTTATTTACACGTTATTTTCTTCCTACCACAGCAGAAAAAAAGAAGAAAGATAAATAGAAAAAAAAAAAAAAAGAGAGAGAAAAGGAAGTAGCTATGTTAATTGCTTATGCTACTAGAAGAAAGTAGAGTAGTAGTAGTAGTAGAAGACAGTGCGTGCAGAAGGGTAAGCAAAGATGAGAATTCAAGTACCTTTCTCCTTGACTGCTGAATAAACTAAACTAAACTAACCCAGAAGAGAGTTTGGTGAGTGAGATTGTAGTGGAAAAGTAATAGTAGGAATAACCATGGTTAAGGGTGTGGACCAAAGAGGTGATGGGAAAAGGGCATGTGGGGTTTTTACGAGGGGTAAGGTAGCCAGATTTGGTGTGTGTGTTGTACTACTCACACGCAGTGTTCCAGTCTGACCACTTGTGTTGCTTCCCGGGTTTCGCGTCCTTACTCTTCTGCAGCTTTAAATGTTGGGGTCATCACACTTCACACAACACAAGTAGTGTAAGTAAGTGTGTGAGTATTCAGCACCACCCTTTTTTTTTCTTACCATTTTCACTGTGAACTCTACCTTCAATCATTCATCCATGATCTATGTAAAATGCTACTTCTTACTTCATGGATTCAGTCTTCTAACCCTGAGGGGTATGGCTAATGCAGCTCATCAGAATTTGTTTTTACCATTGGATTTTCAACTTATGTGAGACCTTTCTGTGCAAATATTTTGTAATGAAAATGGTTAACTTATGATCCTATCAGTTAACATTCTTTAACTTATTTCTAACCTAAAAGTGAAACTTGTTATGATCTATGTAAAATGGTACTTCTTACTTCATGGATTGAGTCTTCTAACCATGAGGAGTATGGCTCAGACACTGGCTAAGTGCAGCTCATTAGAATTTGTTTCTGCCATAATCATAAAAAGAGTGAGAGTTCATTGGATTTTCAACTTATGTGACACCCTTTTGTGCAAATATTGCAATGGAAATGGTTAACTTAAGATCCTGTTAGTTAACATTCTTTAACTTTGTTTCTAACCTAAAGTGAAACTTGTTATTCAACAAGCTGAGGTTTTGCTAAAACTGTGGATCACTGGCTTTGTTTCAACTTTAGTTTCAACTACATATGACATCATTCAGAGCTAACACAATCTTGGACATAATCAAATCTCTATTAAATTATAAAAGTTAATAATCAGAAGATTATGATTATGCAGAGATTAAACAAATCCATAGACATGTAATGGTCGTGGTCCATGTGTGATAATAATTGGAATATTATAAGAGGAGAGTAAAAAAGATGTTTTCTGTGGCAAGTTGAATCTGGCAAATGATAAACGGACGATAGAAAAAACACACGAGTGCGTGTGTGTGGTTTGTTTTGCGGGACCAAACTAGCTATGTATGACACTGTTGGCTTTTTGACACTCTTATTCAGATATAGTATATAAAACTGAGAGAACCATCTTTCTAATAAGCTTCTAAGGAAGCTTCCTCTTTTGTTTTTACTTAATCACCTTTTGCCTAATGACTCATAAAGAGTCTTGCTGGTTTTTTGCTTCACTAATATACTATTAATCTATCATTAACTCACTATTAATATTAATACAGGTTTTCATATTCATGTACTACTGTGTTCTTATGCTGTACACTTTCCTTTTGACCAATGAAATAACAAATATGTACATCTACACCTTTTAATTTTGTTATTCCACTTACAGTTCATTAGCAACTTTTTTATAATAAAGTAATAAAAAAATCAGTCAATAATATTTTAATGAATAATTAATTAAGTGCATGTCAATAATTTATATGGATTGTCAATATATTAGTACTTTTTATTTATTTGAATGAAAAAGTAATATATAATAATGTTGTGTGAACAATTATATGTATTTTATAATGTTCTAGAAAAGACTAGATAGTGCAAGAGAGGATCACTGATTTGGTACTATTTGAATAATGGCTTTTAAAGCCACTGATGATCTATAATTGCAACAAATAACTATATTTTGGTGTTTATAATCAAACATTATACAAAAGAAGCTAATTTCTAATACACTTGTGGATAAATCAAGTAGAGAAAATTAAGTTAACTGAGTTTCAGTTTAGTTTTTTATGAATTTTTTTTGTCGGATCAGACCCAGTTAATTCATTTACTTATATTTAGTTTTATTTTTTAAAAGTGTATCAAACTAAATATGTATGCATGGGGTTGTTTTATACTATACATACAACAATGGTTTGAAAATGTTTAGATGTGTCAAAACAATGTTTAGGTGATGGTGTTAAAAGTATACCAAAAAAGGTTTATCAACTTTTGTTCAAGATTTATTAATTCACAATTTTAGAATTTATACTTGTTTCCATTTTACATATTTTATGTACAATATATAGAAAAAAAATAGATTTTGTGAATAAAAATAATACATCTTATTAATTAAAGGCAAAGTTGGTTCAGAGACTGTGCAGGACCCATCAATAATAAGGACCTTTGATATTTTCTGTAAATTATTGGTTAACACTTGACTTTTCTGCTTATATATATTTTCTATCTTTAATATTAACACCTGATTTTCAACTTCTACTTTCTGCTACTAACATTAACTCTTAATTTAATTGACTATGCATCCTAATTCAAAGGCTATAACTTTTTCTACATAGGAGACATATAAATTTAAATGTTTAGAAAGCTAATAAAAAGCCTAGAAAAACAACAAGAAAACATTGATGATAATGATATCATTAATAGTGTTGCACACTTTTTATGATAACTTGTGTGTTTGTTTTTCTAGGTGATAGATGAGGAAGTAATTTTAAAATAAAAAATATAACACATCTTTTTTAAATTTTGTTCAAATTATATTACTCACATGGTGTATGATAAACAGTGTTGGGTAAACTATATAACATTGCAAAACTACTATAACTTTAAAATCATTAATACTTTTTTAAAAGAAAAACTGGATCTGTTCAAACCAATTGTATCATTTGCTATCTTTTAATGTCAAATCCAATTATATTAATGAATTTAAAATCACTACAACCTTATATTCTATTTTTGTGAAAATAAATTGGAAAATATGATTTATTTGTACACAAAATTAAAAAATATGGATAAAGTTTTTTTTAGTAGTTTTTTCAATGATTTGTAATCTTTGTATATTAAAAATAGAATATTTTACATACGCACATTTTTAAGAAAAAAATAACAACTTATTTTTTTGAAACATTTTTTATTTTCGTATTATGCACAATTGATAGACAACATAATTATATAAAATAGGATAAGTTGTTTTAAAAACTTTCATATATACATATATTAAATCATAAAGACAAACACCAATTACATTTAGACTTTATGCATATATTATAATGAATAGAAAATTAATTATTAATTTAATTAACATTAAAATCAAGTGTTTAACCTTTATTTTGGTAATTAAATCTCATCTAAAGATATTAAACATCAACCATCATTGATCCTTACTATAGTGTACTTTCAAAGGACACATACACATGTATTGAATTGCACTCAAAAATTTACATTTATCATATTATCATCACAATAAAACTATGTATAGAAACATCTTTCCAATATTAGTTAAGTCTAGATATTCATTATCTGATCTTACTTAAATACTCACTTACATGTCAATATAGTATTTCCTAAAAAATAATTTTGTCTCCAACATATCACAACCATAACATCATATACTTTCATTCATATATATTTCATCTCAATTCAATTATTAATATTATTATCCATTCATCATTTATTATATTTAATAATATTCAACTTAATATGTTGATAAACAATATAACAATATAATAAAGATAAACATAACATTTAGAAACGTTTAAAAAAAAAATTTAAAGTTTTAAAAACTATCTCAACCAAAAATATCATTTCTAAACTTTTTTAAAGTTTTAAAAACTATCTCAACCAAAAATATCATTTCTAAATTCTTATACCAAATTTATATGATTCGAATATTATTGGTATTCATCTTTTATAGCTGTCATTTTCACCGTACTTCACATTTAACATATCATGTAGAATTATTAGTTATCTTTACCCAAATTAAATATTTTTTTATCTAACAATAATATTTCATTAGAAGTTAGAAGTATATCCTTTTCGTCAACTCATCAAGAAAATAAAAAAAAAACTTTTAAAATGTTGAGAAAATTAAATAAATCAAAACTAAACTGTGATCCGTTCAGAAAAAACTTTACCTTCCAAGATCTTGACTTAAAAAAAAAATAGGGTTAAAAACTAATTTTATGTTAGAAATAAAAAGGTTTTAAAAACTAAATATTTTTAATCAATTGAAAAATAAACATCTAAATTTCATTTCTTATTTACTATGAAATCTATTATTAAAATATTTTGAGTCTTACAACTACAAGCAATTTTTAAAATATATTAAATATTTCTCCCAAATTAATAACAAAAAATTATATCAAATTAACATCAATTATTATTTCTGTTGTTCAGTGTACAAAGAAAAAAAAATAGTGCCAAATGTATAAAATTTTAATTAGAATATACTCATAATATAAAGTTTTTATACCATCTAATTATTATTAGTTGTAAAATAATATTTTTTAATAACTACTTTAAAAGATAAAGTTAGAAATAATTTATGATTAGTTGGTATTAAAATAATATTTAATTATGTATATAAACTAATTAAATTCTTAATATATAGTGTTTTCTTTAATCAATAATGTTTTTTAGTAGGAGAGAAATATAGTGAGTACGGCTAATATAAATAAATAAGGATACAAGATGGAGTCTTTGTGAAAAATTTTAATCACATATCTCTCTTTTAAGTTCGTAATCAATCATGTTTTTTTCGTAACTCTATGAAATATTACTTAAGGAAGTCACCTCTAATCCTAATGGACCAACAACATGTTGGTATATTAATATGTAATTGATCTATAATAATACATTTAATTTTTTTTAAGATAAGAAAATTTAAACACGAAATTAATAAACTAAAAAAATAGAATATTAATAAAAAAATACATATGTAAATCTTAATATGAAATTATATTTCATCATTGTTAGACTATAGCAACAAAGTTAAAATATTTCTTGTTGAAATACCAAAACATAAAAATTAAATCACAAACACAAAATTAATATTTTAAAACATACAAACAAAATAAATTTGCAAAAAATGTGATAAATTGTTAAAAAAAAGTGTAAACTCATCTCTTTAAAATTTAAATATCGCCTCCTTTACATAGAGATAAAGAGTGAAATATTATTTCAAATCCATTTTTTCAAATATGGAGAATATGAATTAGACGTGGATGGTAATTCCTATGAATTAATCGTCTCTCTCTCTATATATATATACACGTAAAATTATTGAATTATACTCATTTTTGTAATATTATTAAATTATATTCTATAATTTAAAGTATGTAATATAACATATTTACTAACTATAATTTTCCCATAAAACTAGGTTGATATTGTGGCATTCTTTTTCTGGTACGTTTTCATTTTTCTGGGCACTTTATCTTTTCTAGTTTTTTCTACATTAATTGTAATAGTTGAATCATCCGTTTAAATTAATTGAACGTAATACTTTGCTTTGTCTTATTTAAATTAATTATCACACGATCAATTTTTATTTGCCAAATATATTTTATTTTATTTTTTTTAAATAAAGTAGTTAGTATCTAATCGATTTTTCGTTAGAGGATGAATAAAAGTAAGAAAAAAATATTTGTACATGAACGTGAGGTAATGACAAATTTTAGGATGGATTGCAATTTACTAAATACATTTTTTTATTAAAATAAATATATATTTTTTTAGATAACACGTGAATGAAGATTAATTGTGAATCGTTTCTATAAATTTGGTTTACAATTAAGATTAAACTGATTTATTTATTGAAATAAATAAATTCAATCAGGAATTTAAGTAGTTAGACTCAAATAGTTCAATTCATTTCAATCTCTCATGTTTTAGGTTTTTTACAATCATATTCTTTATGAAATTTCAGACACAATCACACATTACACATAAACACTTATATTAATAAAGTTTCCACCGTTATTCATCATCCTATGAAAGACTGATTTAACTGAGGTTTTTAATCTAATGGTTGTAAATTATGTCTTAGGAGATAGGAGATGGACTTAATACTCTCATAATCAAATTTTTTTCATTGTGTTAAAAGTAATATTTGGTCAGTGACGCATATTAATTTTCAATTATTGATTTTGAGATATTATACAAATTAAGTCCATTAAAAAATTTAATTATATTTTTAGTTCATTGAAATTTAAGATAAATTCATTTTTAGTCCCTTAAATAATAATAATACTTTTAGTCTATTAAATTTAATAAAATATGGTTTTAGTCCCTAAAGATTAAAATCGGGGACTAAAAATTTAGGGATTAAAGTTATTTTTTTTCCCTATTTTAAGGTAATAGAATAGTTTTTCTTAATTTGTGAACCAAAATTATAATTATAAAAAATAGAGTTTAAAAACATTATTAAAATGCTCATAGTCGTGTAAAAAAAAAATATTTCATAATTCACCAACATGTTCTGAATTTACAATATTCATTTATCTATTCTAGCAAGTTTAAAATAAATATTTTAACACATTTAATACACAATTTGCATGTCACATATAACTCGAATTGATAATTTAAATAAATTATATTTAAAACCAATGAAAACACAATCACTATTATATAAATTCAAACATTTCAAATTATATTCTCAACAATTTCAATATTAACAAGAGTAACTCATATCAAATACGAAATAGTTTTCCTTAATCTTTAGATATCATTTGTTTGTTTTTGTTATAAACAATAACAATTACCAGTTAGAGAAAACCACTAGTAAAGTAAGCAACATCACTAAACATTAATAAAAAGATGCATTAGTTAACAAAATAACATTTCTTTACTAATAGAATAAGTGAAACTTTACAATATTCATAAATAAAGTTAAAAATTTATAATAAAAAAATTATAGAAAAAAATAAATTACTGCAAATTGAATTATGGTCAAGAAATTTTTTTATATTCAGATATTTACTACCATGTAAGATTTGTTAATGGAAAGATAATAAATAATTTCATATACAAAGAAAAAAAGGTTGAAGGGAGGTTAAAGAGACGGCGTGCTCAAAATATATAAAAAAAAGTCGTACTAAGAAAAAATAAGAAAAAAAGTCTCATAACTTTGACTTCACAATTACAAATTCATTATCTTGATTAAAAAACTATAAGTAAAGTTTTACCAGTTTTCTAATTATATTATTTTAAAATAAAAACTTTAGACATAGAAAAAAAAAACAAATGTTAATTGAAAAACATTAATTGTATGAAAATTATAAAGATTAATAAAAATGATTTAATTTGGAAAACAATAATTGTAATAGTGCATGAAAATTTAAATAAATGTAACAAGAAAATGTAAAGGATTTGCATAACTATAAACTAAAAAAAAAAAAAAAGTTTGCAAAATGGTAAATTGCTTAAAGATAATTTTTAGAATTGTAAATAACATGAAAGTATATGCTTGAAAAACGATTTCAAAAGTAAAAAACAAAAAAAAAACAAAAAAAAACAAAAAACAAAACATAAATATCATAGAATAAAAGCAAAATAAATTGAAAGACTTTAAAGGATTGGGAACTTTAATGTGAAATGAAAGAACATGTAAATAACGAAAGTGGTGATACTATACAAAGGACATGCTTTTTAACTACTTCTAGTGGTTGGCATTGGAGAAGTTTACAATGTTTATTTACTATATTTCTTTATATTTCTTTGAGTACATCCCCAAGTGTTTTTATTCATTGGTTAATGAATGTTTTAGTTTAATAAATTTTATATGTGATACTTTAGGATAGTGTTTTCATGGATTCCCATTTTTAAAAATCAACCATTTTTATGCTTTATTCCTATTATATAATTTTTTTTACTTTTATAGATAATAGTAGTAGTACAAGTTTTGCATAAATGGTGTTTAATTGTATGATAAATTGCAATAGAAAATTGGCATGATAATAGCTTTATTTTTGTGGGACTTTTGGTGAGGGTTGAAAGTAAGGGTAGGGGCTAATCCTATCATAGGCATCTTGGGTGGGACCAATTCATCATGACCATTGAAATGCGAATCCAGAGAAAATCTTTCACCTTCCATGTGCATTTGGATTTTATGCAAAAGAGGTGCAACTATCTACCATCATTTTGTTCTCTCTTATTTCACCAATTATATACTTCACTCAATAATTCATATACTACTTTATTAGGCTATTTGTTTTTAATAAACTATAATACATCAAAACTAGTTTATTCTTTCAAACTTAATTAAGCAACATCATGTAAATGATTTTTTTTTCATTATTTAAAATATTTAAAATGCTTGAAATTTTAATTTTTTTATTTAATCAATTTCATTGTTTTGTTCATGTGAACTAATTTAAATCACTTAAATTTTAAATTCTTAATTTAGATGGGATAATTTATTATACTATGTCACAAAATAATTGTATTTAAAAATAAATTTTAATGAGCATCAAAATAAACTTTCCAGTCATCTTTCAATTAATTTAGGAGTTTCCAACAAACAACCAATCCCACTATTCATCAAAATATGCTCCAAGTTTCAATGCATCTCCTCTAACCATTTTCTGGATTCACCAATTTTGTAGGCATTGATGGAGAAGGTTTCACACAGTCTTGGTGAGACTTTGTGATGAAGCCATTTATTCTTGAGTTAGGTTTAGCACCTGAGAGTTAAGTGTTTTCCACAATTTAAGCATTATGGTGTGATTGTTAGGGCTAATTAAGATTCCCTACAACTTTTTATAGTAGTTGAGTCAAATGTGAATTAAAATCTGATATTATGTATAAATAGCCAAGAAACATAAGATATAAGAAAAATACATTCATGAATTTATTATTTTAAAATTTGAATTGAAGGTGATGTTTTAGTAGTTTTTTTTTTGTCAAATATTTGTTAACAAAATTCAACAAAAGCATGAACTACATCAAATTAAAATGCTATATATTTAGGTAGTGATTTGGTAGAGAATTTATGTTAGAAAAATAATGTTAAAGAACAAACTTGAGAAGGCCCACCATGAATTTCTTTGATAAACCCTAACCCTTAAACAAAATGTCAAACACCTTCATCATAGACCATGTGGCAAACTGCTTTACTTTTAATAGTCACCTTTGTGGCTTTCAAATATGTTCTATGTTGTTCTAAGTAGCAACTTATAATCAATAATCAACAATATTGTACTAGGTTTTGGAGAGTTGTTTGGTACATCCAAAGATTTTTTATAATTTTGTTTCAACTTGAATCAATTCTGCAAAAATAACGTGAGATGATAGTTTTCATCCATGTGTATAATTTAAGACTCTTTCCAATTCATATAGGATAAACGCTACTTCAATGTAAATGTAGACATAAACCCTAATATTACAAAATCTGTTTATATTAGAATTGTGTCACTTTGATAGTATATCTTGTCACATCTCATGTCAATCATTGAGGTTACAATTAAGACAACTTCCAAAAAGAGTACAGTTAAGACATATACCAGAATGATTAGAATTAAGATAATATGTGACTTTTTTTTTCTGTAGTTGTTTTTACCTGTATTATCAATGGAAACTATCTTTCAATTTTGTTTAGTTTTTCGTACAAAAAATTGAGTACCATGTTTAGCAGAATTTTCTCCCTCATTAACATTAATTTTATTTGGGAAACTTTTTCAAATTAGCTTATGAGTACTGAATCATTATTTCCACTAAGATTTGATAGTGTATTTGTTAAAGTAGAAGAAATAGAGGAAGAAAAAAATACGTAAATAATAAGAAATAAATATAGTAAAAATATTAATTATTGATTTAATGGAACTAAACGAATAGGTAATAAATTGTCAAACATTTTATGATTGGTGTTAGAGTTCATCTTTTTTATAAAGGATCGTTCAATTTTGTTAAGAATGTATTTGCTTCCAAATTTTTTTATAAGCGAATATATAAGTCCATATAGAATAATAATCCAATTCATATTAATGATCACATAGTGCGATAAAGTTGACGTCAAAATTAACATTGTAATAAAACTAGTTAAACTCAAAGTTTCTCTCCATATTCTTACGTGTTTTTTTTTTCTTTAATTAATATATGTAAGCTTATTAGATATTAAATCTCACTCTTTTATTCTAATTTTTTATAATATACTGATCATTGATCAAACATGAAAAAATAACAAGTGATGAAATTCATCATGTTTTCTCAACTCTACAAATATTTCACAAGATGCAAAAATAACAATAATAAATAAATAAACAAATACACAGTTTAAAAATTATAATGTATTTTTAGATATGGAATGACGTAAAATGTTTTACTTTTATGACTAATGAGTAAGATAATTTGTATAGTGAAAGTGTAAAGTTATATATAAGAAAATCATGGTTATTTATATAAATTATATTTTAATAAAAGAAATAAAATACAATAGTAATTAGAATGTTTATGTTTGATGTAACAAGATGTTGACATATATATTGAATTTGAGCCAAGATAATGAATAACATCATCTTAATTTCAACTTAGTTCTTAATTACAGATTTAAATGTATTTTTGGGGGCATTATGAATTAGGACAAGTGATTGTTATCGGATTGAAACATATAGATTCACAGTGTATTTTCCAAATTAATTATTTAAAATAATTGTGGATCTATCTGAGTAAAAGTAACTCATGATTTGAAACATTTGCTTTCTCTTGCTTTATTTTATTATTTTGAAAGATAAATGTCCACAGATGAAGACGTCACAACACACCTTCAAAGAATTGAATCATTATGAATGCCATTATTTATATCATCACAAGGGACAATTCAACACAAACAAAACCTCATACAGTTATAAAAAAAATTCTTCCATAAATACTACATAGTTAATCATACAAAATATATGTTAAAATGATTTTATTGATGGTATTTTGTTAGTTAACATTTTACTTAAAAATCCTATATAAGGTGCAAACACTAAAATAGACATCATTAATAATGTCTTGTTCATGATAAAACTAAATTCTCAATATAGATATTATAGGCGTATATATTAATCATATAATGTATTATGTTGTATTAAATTTTTAAAAGGAATGTTTGATCCTAAATTTCAGTTTTCATAGCTTGGAAACTTCCCCAAGCAAAATAAGTCATCCAAATTGAGTAAAAGGGAAAGTTAGTATTTTTTTTTTTTTTTAAGCTAATTCATTTTCATCATAAATGACCTTTTCTCAATAGATGTTGCAAATAAGTACTTGACCTAACAGGAGATGAAAAACTCAAAAAATGTTCATTTGAACACTGCTTTATTTAGGATTTAATTTTATAGAATTTATGAGATGTTTTATAGTAATGTAAATTATTTGACAAGTATTATAAAATAATATATTTTAATTAATTAAATTATGTGTCCAAAATATATATTTATGTCAATTTAAAATATTTATTGTTGCCTTAATTATACTAATTAATATTTTCAATTTTAATCACTAAAATAACTATAGTAGATAATAAAAGTTTAAAAAAATGTCAAAAATTTAAAACTAAAAAATATTTTTGTAAAAACTAAAAACAGACAATATTTTATTTATATACGCTAAAAATATATTTAAATGTGAAAATAATTACCCGTTAGAATTTTGTTAGATATAACTTTTAAAATCACAATAAAATTGTATACTAATATAAAAAAAATATTTTATTTTAAATTATGTTTTAGTTAAATTCAATCAATGTTGTCTTGTGGTGTGTTTGGATGGAGTATTTTGATAGAAGAATTCTGTTTTTAAGTGGATTTGAAAGAGCATATAAGAAAGTGACTTTTTAAACACCAATTTCAAAGTATTTAAAACATAACGAGAAATCGACAGTATTTTTTATTTTAAACAAAATGAAAGTTTTCAAATAATACAAAAAAAAATTGATATATAAAAATTTAATTATCTTATCTAAAATTATAGTAATTAATTTGAATGAAATAATTTTCAAACAAAATATATAAATTAAAAAACTACATTCTCATATTTTACTAGTATCTCCGTGGTTCAAGTTGAATTAGAGTTACGTTTGTTAAGTAATGTCTCAAGTTTTATCTTCATGGATATAAAAACATGTTGGAAAAAAAATAAACCATGAAAAGAGACTGATAAATTATTTTATTCGAAGATAGTAGATAATTTATCTATAACATGTTACTGAAAAAATATTATCACGTACTTTTTTAATTTCTTAAGTTTTTTAAAATCACTTATCATAACAATACCTAAGAGAAAGCTACAATTTCGTTCAGCAATAAACGGTGAGCTGTTGGGCTCTCATGGGCCCAAAGTGAAAATCTAATATGGATTTCTTTGCACCCGATGTATTTCTTTTATACAACATAAATGTGAAAATCTCCATTTAGCCCTTCTCGTTTAAAGTTTTTTTTTTTTTTTATTTTGCAATTTAGAAACTTTTTAAATTATGCAATTTGAAAATTTTCTACTGTGCAATCCAAAAACTTATTGAATTGTGCAATCTAAAAATCGAAAACATTTTTTAAATTATACTATCCAAAAGTTATTTTTACATACAAAAAATATTTTAGATTATACAATTTAAAAGTAATATACGCATAAAAAGAATTCTAAACTATGTAATCTGAAAAATATTTTTATAATCTATGATCATATGAAAACTATTTTATCATAAAAAAAATCAGATTATGTAATATGAGAGTGTCTTTTTTATATTGCAAACATAAAAGCCATTTTTTACATTAAAAAAAAACTTATAAAGTATGAAATCTAGAAATCACTTCCTGAGCACGCATTTTGAAAGTCATTGTTGGAGATACCAAAAAACTTTCATTAGAATGCCTCACAGAGGATGAAAATAGAGAAAATGAGTTGCTAAAAAAAACACTTGTTTAAAAAGTTCATTCTATAAAACTTATTCAAGAATGTATTATAAATGTTTCAAAAATTCTATATTAGAAAACCTGTTCTAATATTTCATACTTTTTAGAAATTATTTTCTGAAAATTATATTCCAAATAAATTCCATAAAAATAATTTAAAAGCTTTCAGAAAAGTTACTTTACAAAAAGTAAAATAATCATTTTAAAAATTCTGGGGTACGCCAAGAAATTACCGAAGTGCAGGAAGAAGCCAACCAAAATTTTCAGCTACCATGCTTTATAAATCCAAAACAACACAAAATTTCAGAAAAAAAAAATACATTTAGGCAATACCTTTTTTATAATAATAAAAAAATAATCCATGAAGAAAAATATAGAGAAAAGACTCTAATTTTCAAAATCTCGTCTTATTTTTTTTGCAAAGCATAGCTAATTAGTGCCAAATAATTGACCAATATCTTGCGTGCACCGTGCGAGCTTTGAAAAAAAGAAATACCACGAATGCTTTTATTACGAAAACGAATATTTTTTTTAACTGTATTTTTAATCCTGTTTAGTAACAAAAGATTCTAAAAAATCAAATAACCACTTACATAGAAAACTTAAAACATTTAATAAAGGATAAAAACGTTCTCGGAGATATTATCTGTAAGAAAAAAAAAATCTCAAGTGATAACATTTTTTAATGTTAATATGAAGCCAAAAAAAATGAAACAAAACACGCGATGATTTCGAAAGCACGTCGCCTAATATTTTAAATATTAAATCATACTTACATCAACGATTTAAATATTGCATAATCCAACCATGGTTAATCAGATTAATAGAAGTTTAAATAGCTTAAACTAAGGTTAAAAGACTTGGCCTAACAATCACATCACATCACTTTCAGCTTTTGACACACCAGCATCGTTCTTCTTTCTTATTGTAATTTCTTCGTATTTATCTGATTTTATCGGATAAGATGAACCATGCCACAACCCTATTTCTTTCCAATCTAATATGTTTCATATTTAAAAAAAATGGATGTAGCAGATAATTTTGTAATTTATAATATAATTATTTTATTGAGTTTATGAAAAACGTGGATTAAAGCATAATCTTAAATAATATCCTTATTTTCCGTACATAGAAACGACCTTATAGTATATCATTTCTGATTAACTTAAGATATGAAATATCATATGCTTTGTAAAGAACACGAGGTAGATATTATTATTATTATTATTATTATTATTATTATTATTATTATTATTATTATCATTATTATTATTATTATTATTATTATTATTATTATAATTATTATTGCAAAAAGAAAGCTGGCAAAAACCACGGGGCAGAACATAGTTGATTTGTCTGAAAAGGTGGAAAATGATTTTGGCTTTAGAATTAGATTGCATGTAAAGTATGAGTGGTTTAGCATGCTGCTATATCATATTTTGAGATTGTGATGTAATATTTTTGGTGGTTAGAGATTATTTGCGGAAAAAGAGCGATTCGAATATGTTTATGGTTGTGCTCCTTCTGACATAGTAACAACGATGTCGTGTGAGTGTGTTATTTGCTATAGTTGAGAGATATAAGAGTCTTTGCTTTCAGACTTCATCACCCTCTTTCTTCCTCTTTTGCTGTAACTCAAAAGTTGCTGTTTTTTTTTTCTACTCAGAGTAATGATTCAGTTTCCACCTTCACTCAAGTTCTTCTCTCTTCTTCCCTTATTTTTCATGTTTCTTAAATTTTTTAACTTTATACCATGTGTGCTTTAGTTTTGGTTTTTCTTATATTGGGTTTGGTTCAATTATGTGATGATGATTCAAAGTATTTGGCTGATTGTGAAGCAGGTTTGAATTGGAAATCCGATGTAGATTTGATGGTTCTTTCGTATTTCCAAGGATGATTTCAGTTGTAAGAAGATTTTTGAAGTGATTTGAGTGAGTGGATATGGAAGGATCTTATGATTCTGGTAGCAAAAGCCTTCAGATAATTGAATACTCTCCTTATAAGCCCTTCACCATGATGATGCCTTCACCTTGGTTTGATCTGAGAGTGTTTTATGTGAGAGTGAGTAGAATTCAGGTTGATGAGTCCACCCCAGAGTTTCTCTCTCTGCATCATATTCCTCTTAGCCCTGATACCCTTCTGGAGGTGAATGGTGTTAGGAGCAGCATTTACAGTGATGGAGAGTGTTCGGTTCTGAGAAGGGATAGAGTGGATAAGAAATCTGAGGAAGCAACCTTTGTTAACACAGATAGTATACGTTTTACTGGGAGCATGAAGTTTGAGGTTTATGATAAGGAGCTTTGCGTTCTCTCTGGGGTTCTGGAGATGTCTAATACCAATGGTTTTGTTGGGGAAGCAAAAAGTAGTGTGAAGAGATGGAGCATGAGTTGTGAAACAGAAATGGCACCTGGTTGTGGCTTCTTCAAGGGAAAATATGGTGCTGTAACTGAATTTCCTTGCCCTGAGATTGAGGTTTATGTTGCTGGCAGCTTCTCAGGAACACCTATAATCTTAACCAAGACACTGCAACTCAGTTGCCGAAAGAAACATAATAGGAAATTGGCCTTGGATGCCATTCCAGAATACGAATCAACTGAACGCCACAAAGATGTGTCTGATCATGGACATGATTTGCAGGTAAAAAAATTTTGGGCATGATGTTTTGAATTCTGTGTTTTTCTTGGATTAATATTTGGATAGTATTTATGCTGTTCATTTGGAAAAAGAACACATGAAATGTGACATCATGGTTACATACCTACAGTTCATTCTCAAAATTCTGAGGAGACAAAAGGTTTATTTTTTAAATGACCATGTGTTTGGATTCTGATCTGGAACTATTGTTGATAATTAAGGAAAGCAATCATGATCAAGGAAATCAATAAGAATCAATGTGATCTGAATTCTGCAGTTATGACTAGAATATGTTGTATTGTCTTGTTTCTGTTTTTAGCTATAAGATTTATAGGAATAGTTATTTCCCTGATTCCTTTGGCAAGATTAGTGTACAGAATTAATCTCTTATTCTTGGTTACACCTCTGATAATATATTCACTTTTAAACACCACGTTTCAACATAACCATTAAATGATTTTGTCATGTGTCGCCTAGTGGATGGATGATTGACATGATTTGCACATGTGATGTCTCTTGTTCTCCCATTTTGTCTGGACCAAACTTTATCATATTTAATCTCTCAGATCTAAAACACTATAATACCAATTAAAGTTCGGAGTGATTGATGATCCTTAGTTTTACCCTTGACAGTGAGGAGGATTGCTTAGCATACTTCCCGGTGAGTCGGTTGAAAATAATAAGGCCACAATTTTATTTGGATCTCTCTATTAGTTTATTCTCTAGATTTGAAAAGTTTCATTTTAATTTCTTTAAGATGTCTATTGTATTATTATTCGTATAGGTCCAATAATCTCATTGTTTAGAACTCAAAGTCAAA